>Ga0073928_10008092_pt1 | contig 13330 bp, 10 predicted proteins | sample PaiPotPPA55metaG_FD_76969 | JGI IMG/M metagenome (GOLD analysis project Ga0073928, IMG submission 76969) | Iron sulfur acid spring bacterial and archeal communities from Banff, Canada, to study Microbial Dark Matter (Phase II) - Paint Pots PPA... ...
CGCCACCGCCGCCGCCGCCGAACGGGCGAACCAGTAAATTTCCGTTGAGTGGTTGGCAGGCGTTGCCGCACCCGCGGGCCGAGCGGGGGCCTCACCGCCGCTGCGGCACGTGGTGCCGCTTATCGCTCAGCGGTCGCGCGGATGCACTTTACGTCGTCAACGACGCGCGCGGATCGTTCCTACTGCGCGCTAACGAGGTGATCGATCAGGTGCCGACGTCCGTTGTTGGCGCAAAGCGGCCGTTCATACGCAACAGCATCGCGTGACTGATAAGGAATAAGCAGACAGCTTATCAGTCAGTAGTGGGATGACCGCTGCTGGCGTGAAGCCGACATTCGGCAAATTGCCGATGCCAAATGAGTGCCCATGATCGGACGGCTCCGGGTTGGCATTCTTCACTGTTACTCCGCTTCGGCCCGCGTGCGATCGACAAGCATGCGCGCGATGGTCCGAAAGGCTTCGAATTCTGCGGCGAGATCACTGATACCCAGTGATTGTTTATAGCTGCCGGCGCTTTCGCTCGAAAACATCCACGTGCCGCCGCCGGGGTTCACCTCGAGCAAATAGAGCCGTCCGGTGACTTTTTCACGCACGATGTCGCAGGCCTGCAGCGCGATCTCGGGCATCGCGCGATAGGCATCCGCGGCGAGCTTCAACAAGCCCGGTTCGCGGGTGGTGAAGGTGATGCGATCCGGCGGCGCCGGCAGGTATTCGTGCTGCTCAAAGATATCCTTTGCCGGATCCAGGTTCAGCGGTTTGGTCGACTGGCGGCAATAGGTGAAGATCGGCTCGCCGAAAAACGTGAGCACCCGGCAGGACATCGGGTACCCGCAGTCGATGAATTTCTGCGCGAGCATCGGCGCCTGCCGTCCCGGGTGCCATTCCGGAAACTCGACCGGAGCCCGATAGCGCAGCGTTGATGTTCGGCACAGCTCAATGCCCTGCCCGAAGGACGCAAAAGCGTAGGATGGCTTCACCAGGACAAAGGGGCCGTAGACGTCGGCAGACAACCGTGTGTCTGGCTCGATGACCTCGAAAGCCGGAATCGGCAGTCCAGCCGCGGCCAGCCGGCGCATTTCGTCAATCTTGGACATCGGTGTGCCTGCATACAGTTTGCCGCGAGCAGGTTTGAAACTCAAAAGCCGGATTGGAGAGAAGATCAGGGTTGGGCGCGAGGCCGCGCGCTTGCGCGTGATCGAGGACGGAATATCGTTCGATGCAATGAACACGGCAATATCCGGCGCGAGAGCCTCGACGTGACCCTTGATGGTTTCGAAGTCGGCGCGGTCCTGCCATCGATTGCTGTGAACCAGAACGAGGTTCCTTTCGGGGAGGGACACCATAGCCGGTTCTCAGGCCTTCAGTTTCTGTTGTTGCAGCAGGGCTGCGCGCGCCTTGATGCGATATGAGACGTTGTCCGGCGCGGCAGCGGCAGCGTTCAAGAAATGTCTCGAAGCCTCGGCGAACAGCCCAAGCCGCAAGGCGGCAACGCCAGCGAGATCACTGGCAAACTCCTCGAAGATGCGCCGATCGAATGCCAAAAGGCCGTCGGAAAGCGCGTCGGTATCAACGGAGAGCAAATCTTCCGCAATTCGCCGCGCCGCTTCGAATTCGCCCGCATCAAGCCTGGCGCGCGCCGCGATGAACCAGAGTGCGTGGTCGTTCGGTACCGCAGCGAGCCCTTCTGTAAGCAATGCCGATGGGTCCTGCCCACACTCCATATATGTACGGGAGAGGAACTGGAAAATCATGCTGGCATTGGCCCGCTGCTTTTCGGAAGGATGTTGGTGTGCGGCCAGCAAGCCCTTGAACGCGATCGCGATGGCTTCATCGACCCGGCCGATGGCCGCCAGGCATTCGGCCAAATGATACCAATAGTAAACCCGGTCTGGATCGTCCTCGACAGCCTGCCGAAGAAGAGGAATGTTGCGTGCGGCCTTGTGCGATTGATCGCCTTCGTAACCCAGATGGTCGAGGCCGACCGCCGTCCGCGTTATCGCAGCGCTGTGGCGTTCAGGGATAAGATCAATCGCCGGTAAAATGGATTCATGGATCCTGCCGGAAAATCTCAAGCGGGTGTCGCGGCGGAAAAGCCTCGGCTCCCGGTAGCTGGTATAATTGAGCTTCGGCTTGAATCGCACAAAGGCCGCGATCGCGTCGGGATCGAGAAATTCGGCAACGGGCCGGTCGCCCGGCGTGTGCAAGCGCTCGTCGGCATCGATATAAAGCACCCAGTCGGCGGTAACTTCCTCGAGCCCCCGATTGCGCGCAGCCGCGAAGTCGTCATTCCATTCGAAATGGAAGATGCGCGCGCCGAACGTCCTGGCGATGGACAGCGTGTCATCGACTGAACCGGTGTCAACGATGATGACTTCGTCGACTTTTCCCAGCAGTGAAGAAAGGCTGCCCGGAAGAAACCGTTCCTCGTCGCAGACGATTATGGCCGCGGCGACAGATATCATCCGATCTACCTGCTCGGAGCACCGATAAACGTATCAGTAGCTATTGCCGGCAAGCGATACCGGCTCGGTCACCCGCATGCCGTCGATCGGAAAAGATATTACCTTTGGCGGCTCATATCGCGAGATTCTGCCGAGACGCTGGACCGTCTTCACCACGGACGGATCAACGCCCGCCATCGTGTCGTCTGACTGCCTTGAAGCGAGGGTCTGGGACATCAGCGTCTCCGCAAAGTGCAATTTGGCCAATAGAGCTATCGTAACATTGCGTTTACAACGTCAATCTGAGGCACGCAAGTTGACGGCCTGAAGGGTCTCGACGACGCGGCCGACGGCGCCCTCGAGAGCTCCCAACTCCAGATGAAACAGGAAGGGAGCGGCGACAATGGAGCGCAGCAGCGAAACGTACCGCGCGGTGAGGGGTAAGGTCGAGGAGAAAAGCTGCAGAGCGCGGCCAAAGGCTTCGTCTGAACTGGTGCGGCGTATCGCAGAAAGCGCCGAATCGGCGTTTTCGAGAAAGAAGACCGCGTCGACTTTGCCCGCGGCAATGCTCCATTCCCGTCCCCATCGCCTCGGATCGACGGCAAAGAACGTTTCCAGACCATCGACCGCAAGCGACGGGGCCCCGTCGGGGAGATGGGCGAGGCAAGAGTGACGCCAGACCAGCGACTGCGGGACCCGCAGGGTCCGCGGATGAGCGGCAACTCCGTCCGGTCCGATAAAGACTCGCGCGTCCCCCTCGAACGTCCATCCCGCTGACAGCAGTCCTAATGCGAGTGTCGTTTTGCCGGATTTTCGCCCTCCGGCGAACAGGACGCGTTGGCCGTCGGGCGACACCAGCAGCGCGGCAGGCAGGCTGACCGCATCAGCTTCGTCAGCGCGCGCGCAGGACTCGACGAAGTAATCGAGGTGCTCGGTGACGTAGCGAAGAGTACCTTCCAAGCTGCGTCCAGAAGGCAATCGCGCCCTGAAAAACTCCTGATTACGTTCGATGTTCACGATCTGCGGCGCAACGGCGGCGCCATCGATCACGGGACGAGCCTCAACATACCGCAAAAGCGATGCTTCGGGCTGCCCCGCGATCCGAAATTCGCGCCGGAGGGTTCGGACTACGATATCCCGCACGTTTCGATCAAACCTTCGGAGAGAAGCGAAGCCAGGCAATCTCGGACCGGACCGACCGGCGTTTGCGGCAGGCTGAACGTCCGTTCGACCACTTCCGCGATTTCGAGCGCGGTCAGAACGCCGGTACAGAGTTCCAGTACGATGGCCGCGGTCGGGTTGAGAAAATGGATGCGGTCTTTGGCCTTGTCATAGACGATGTAGCCATCCACCACTTCGTCTTGATCAAAGCCCCCGGTCTTGCGGTAGCGATCGTCTTCTCCAACCATGCAATGGCCCCTTCCAAGGCTCCTCACCCGCAGCATTCGTGCAACAAGGCCGCAAGTCGTGGGACGACAACGTCCCGCGAATATTGCCGGGTAACGGAACGGTACCCGAGCTTTCCCCGCCGGTCACGCTCGCGGGGATCAGAGAGCGCATCGGCGCAGGCCGCCACGAAGTCCGAGGGACGCCGGCAGATCCAGCCCCAGGGCTGCCGCGGCGTAAACAGTCCGTCCGCAGCCTGGGGGCTTGCAACCGTGGCTACGCCAAAGGCTGCCGCCTCGAGAACCTTGATGCGCGTACCGCCACCCGCCTGCATCGGCGCAACCAGCAGACTGGCCCTTCGATAGACTTCGGCGAGATCGCCGACAAAGCCAAGGACGCGAATGTCCGGATGCCGCCCCAGTGCGCGCACAACCGAGGGCGGGTTCGCCCCGGCGATCGTAAGCCGACAACGACCGAATCCTGTCCTAAGCCGCGGCATGATCGTCCTGGCAAACCACAGGATGCTGTCGGCGTTTGGCTCATAGCCTAATGAACCAACAAAGAGAATGCTGCGGCCGTCTTCGATACGGGGCGCATGGCGCGGAATCTCCACCCCGTTCGGAACGGTTTCGAACCTCACTCCGGGATGGCGCCTTGCCAGATTTTCACACTCCCGAACACTCGCCGCGAACGCGCGCTGTAATCTGCCTGCTATTGCGGCAATCAATCTGTCGCAGGCGTGTCCCTCCTGGTCGAGCCAGTCCGCGAGAAAACAATTTCCGCTGCGTCGGGCAAGCGCCGCCCGGCTGGCAAAGGACGCGCGGTCATCTTCATCGAGGTCGAGCGTCACAGGCGTTGTATCCGGCAGGAAGCGAGCAAGCGGTATCATGTAGCTGCGGCCGATATGGATAAGATCGTAGCGTCCCGCACCCGCAATTTCCCCGATGTTCTCCGCTACGCGGGCCGTTAACGCGCTCGAGATAGTCGGTTTCCCGTAGGCCTTGAAGGCTTGCAGGCGTGTGGCGGGATCTGCAACCCGCGACAGCAGCGTATAGTGGGTATCCGGTCGCCGGTCCCAGCAGACGCGCGACAGGCGCAAATCAAGAGATCGGAGGAACGGCGTGTTTTCAACATCGCCTCCAGCGACCGGCACTACCGCAAGATCAACGTCGGCCCATCGGGCAAGCGCTTCGGCAAAGATACCCATGCGCATGGCAAGCCCGTTGCCCGTGAGGGCTGGAAGCGTAGGAGCGATAAAGAGCACCCGTGGTCTGGCGATGCGCATCAATTGTCAAGATCGGCGGCTACGGTGTAGCGGCCTGGCATCGGCCAGTTGGCGCGGTCCGCCCTGAGATCGGCGTTTCGGGGTTCGCGCCGCAATTCGCTTGCCATTGCATCGAGCACTTGTTTCTCCACAACCCCGCAGCGACCGGAAATCGCGGCGAGCGCATCCCCGATGCCGGGCTCGATCGCTGCGACCAGGCCGAGCGCGGTCGAAATTTCGGCACGCCGCCTCATCCAGACGGGGTTGGGAAATCCGGCGGCGGACAATATCTCCTCGGTGAGCGATCGGACATTTTCATTCGTGGGTGCCAAGGATGCGCGCTCTTCCGTCAAATAGACTTCCCCGTCGCCTTTCGCCGCGCGTCCGCTCCATGCGTTCGATTCCTGACGGAGCCGCCAGGAGGGACAAAAGGCATCGCTGATCACGAGTTCGATGGCACTGCCAGTTTCCTCGCAGTGCCAATTCATCGTCGCGGCGGCGCGACCTGCGCCAATTTCGGACTCCGGCAGCAACTCAAGGCGCGCGGGTTCTTCTCCGGGCCGGCGCAAATGAAAGAAGCGTGCCGCGGCAAGGCGAGCTTCGGCTTCACGCGCGCGGAGACTGCGCCGCGGCGGCGTAAAGACAAGACCGTTCCATAGCGCGCGCAAGGTCGTCAGCGCGGCCAAACACTGTTCTTGGAGTTCAGCTTTCGGCAGCTTTACCTGGGGATCCGCGTAGCGCCACTTGGCACCGGTGCGATGCTGAAACAGGACCTCGCCTGCCATGTTTCTCTGAAAGAGACAGAACGGCGCGTCGCTGAAGGGGCGGTGGGGAACGAGAGCGTAGGCTGAGTCCGTTAGAAGAAATCCCAGCAGGAACGTGTCCTTGTCGCCGTACAATAGCTGATAGTAATACGTCGAGTGCTCATTGAGATGGAGTGCTATTTGCAACCCACGCCAATGTCGGGCCTTGTGAATCAAGAGCTGCCCGGATTCGATGGCAGGACACGTTCGCGATTGCAGCTCGCAGGCATCCCAGATTGGATTGGTTTCGAGGATATCCCCGCAGTCGGGCCATAGGACCGCACCGGTTTGGCGATAGTCATCCCACTCAAAGAGTTCCGCTGGATCGCGTAGTGGGACCTGGTCGGCGTCAAGCATCAGAACGTGCTCGAACCGGCACCACATCAGCGCATAAGCCTTCAGCTGCCAACCGTTCTGGACCCGGGCCGGAAGCGCGGTGAGAACCGCTTCGGCATCGACTGTGTCGGCTCCGAGGTCACGAAGCAAAAGCTTCATGCGCGCAGACATTTCGCTTCTGCCAAAGTGCCAGACTTCGATGGGCAGCGTGCAGCCATGTGTGACGCGAAGGAGATGCACCAGGACGTAAGCGTTGGTGAAAAAGCTTGGCCCTCCGGCGCATATCAAGATACCCCTCCCGGAGAAATGGTCCGAAGGATAGGGTTGAAGTCCGCCAAGGCGCTCTTTAAGAAGTCCCTTGTAGTCCTCGCGCGCCGCCGTCATCATCTCAAAATGACCCAAGTATCTGCTAACGGAGGAATCTTGATAGCAGAATCGGCCGCCACACCGGTGCCCGGCGCGACGCCGAATGTCCTTATCCTGACCCCTCTCAAGGATGCGCGGCACCATCTCCACCGCTACGTCGAGAACCTTGAGGCCATCGAATACCCGCGACAATACCTGTCCATAGGGCTGCTGGAAAGCGACAGCCGTGACGATACATGGGCGGCCCTGGAAGGGCTGCTTCCAAGGTTGCAAGCGAGGTGTCGCCGCGTCACGGTCATCAAGAGGGATTTCAATTTTCGCCTGCCGCCCGGCGTTCCCCGCTGGACGACGGCTTTTCAGCGTGTCCGCCGCTCCGTACTCGCGAGATCCCGCAATCAGCTGTTGTTCAGGTCGCTGCAGGACGAGGATTGGGTACTTTGGCTCGATGTCGACGTCGTTTCCTATCCCAGGGGACTGATCCGCCAATTACTGGCGTTTAACCTCGACATACTTCACCCGCATTGTGTGCAAGCGCCGGGCGGCCCGACTTTCGATCGCAACGGCTGGGCCGATCACGGGCGCAAATTGCTTGAAGACTTCCGCGGCGCCAACGAACCGGTCCGCCTGGACGCCGTCGGCGCGACCATCCTGCTGGTCAAGGCCGACTGCCACCGGGACGGCCTGATCTTCCCACCGTTTCCCTACGGTTTACGAAGCGAGATCATTCGCCCGGCGAACGGATTTTCCGGCGCGGGCGAGATCGAGAGCGAGGGACTGGGCGTGCTTGCCCAGGACTTGGGGTATCAATGCTGGGGTCTACCCGACCTCGAGGTTCTGCATGCGCCGGACTGACGCTTCGGTCCGCGCCTGTTGACGTTTCCACTCGGGCCTCAGGCAGACCCGACATTCACCGACCAGCTGATCGTAGTATTTTTGTCACGGTACCCAGAATATTCGGGAAAGGATTGAGCCGGGCGTTCAAACTTGTTGATTGGCCATCGGAAAGATCGGACCTTGTCGCATCTTGTGCATGAATGACGCGCCCGTTGCCTGCGAGAATTGTGACGAAATTGATTATGCCCTGGGGTCGATTTCTTTCACTATTGTCCTCGACTTCTGTGGCGGCGCTCGTGATCGGCGGCAACGGGAATCCAGCCTACGCATGTAATGCCGCTTCGCTAAACGGTTACGACAACCCGGCCTTGACCACGATTCCGTGCATCTCCGCTACTCACCTTACCATCACCGGAAATATCACCAACGAAGGCACGCTCAGCGAGAACGGTCCCCATATTCCTTCCATCCTCCTGAGCTCTACGACGCTTACGGGATTTATCGGCAATTCCGGTACCATTAACACCTATGTTCAGGTCACAAACAGCACCGTTACCGGTGGCTTCATGAACAGCGGGACGGCGGGGGGCATTCAGGTAAGCTTCGGGTCGACCCTGTCGGGCGGCATCTTCAACAGCAGCACCGGAATATTGTCCGAAAACGGCCCGGCGATTGCTACACAGGGGACCTTGTCGGGCGGCATCACCAATGCGGGCCAAATTAAAACCCGCAATGGGACCGCGATTGTAGTCAGAGGAGCTTTCTCCGGCGGAATCAATAACAGCGGCCTCATTCAGGGCACCGCGGGGATCAACCTTTCGAACTTGACCGGCGTCAGCATATTCAATTCCGGAACCATCACCGGCACATCCGGGACGGCGATCCTTTTTGGAGCTGGGACAAACACCTTGACGCTGGGACCCGGATTCTCGATCAACGGCAATGTGTTTGGCTCGGGCAGCGACACGCTGCAACTCGGCGGTACCGGCAACGGAACGTTCGATCTCGGTACGATAGGCAACTTCCAGCAGTACCAGGGCTTCACCACCTTCAATGTGATCGGCGGCACCTGGACCGTGAACAATACCTATGCGCAGTCCGATGCGTGGACGGTGCAGAGCGGCACGCTTCTGGTGAATGGCGATCTTTCGGCGGCATCGAGCCTGACGGTCAGCGGCGGTGTGCTCGGCGGCACCGGTACCATCGGCAACACCCAGATCAATTCCGGCGGCACGTTTGCGCCCGGCACGCCCGGCGTGCCCGGCACGTCGATGACGGTATCCGGCAATCTCGCGTTCCAGTCGGGCGCGGTCTATCTGGTGCAGGTCAATCCGGGCTCATCAACGATGGCCAACGTCACCGGCGCGGCCTCGCTCGGCGGCAATGTGCTCGCGGCTTTCGCGCCCGGCAGCTATGTGACCAGGCAGTACGACATCCTGCATTCGGCCGGGCTTAACGGCACTACGTTCGCAGCCCTTGGCACTACCAACCTGCCCGCGGGCTTTACCCCAAGCCTGAGCTATACGCCGACCGATGTGTTCTTGAACCTGACCCGCGCACTCGGCCCGGTCGGCGGGCCAGGCGGTAACCAGCAAAACGTCGCCAACGGACTGAATAATTTTTTCAACGGCGGCGGCGCGCTGACGCCGAATTTCCTGACCATTTTCGGACTGACCGGCGGCAATCTGACGACCGCGCTTTCGCAATTGTCCGGTGAAGCCGCGGCCGACAGCGAGCAGGGCGCGTTCCAGCTCATGAACCAGTTCCTCGGGTTGATGGTCGATCCGTTTGCCAATGGCCGCGGCGGCGGCGGTGCCGGCGGCGCCATCGGCTTTGCGCCGGACCAGGCATCGAACTTGCCGCCCGAGATCGCGCTCGCCTACGCTTCGGTGCTCAAAGCGCCGCCTGCGGTCACACCCGACGGGCGCTGGAGCGTGTGGGGTCAGGCCTATGGCGGCTACAACACGGCGAGCGGCAATCAGGCACTCGGCACGAACGATATGACGGCGCGCGCCTATGGCATTGCCAGCGGCTTCGACTATCGCGTCACGCCCGACACGGTCATCGGTCTCGCGCTTGCCGGTGGAGGGACCAATTGGAGCCTCGCACAGGGGCTTGGGGGTGGCAGAAGCGATGCGCTCCAGGCCGGCGTCTACGCCACCACGCGGTCCGGACCGGCCTACATCTCGGCCGCGCTCGCCGTTGCCAGCTACGAGATGACGACCAACCGCGTTGCGGTTGGCGACCAGCTCTCCGCCAACTTCAACGCGCAGAGCTACGGCGGACGGCTCGAGGGCGGCTATCGCTATGGCATGGCAAGCTACGGCGTCACACCCTATGCGGCGTTGCAGACGCAATGGTTCCATACGCCGGACTACCGGGAGGTTGACCTAACCGGCGGCGGCTTTGGCCTCGCCTACAATGCCATGACTGCGAACGATACGAGGAGCGAGCTCGGCGCGCGCTTCGATAATCTGCAACTGGTCGATGGCATGCCGCTCTTGTTGCGCGCGCGCGTCGCCTGGGCGCACGACTGGGTCGGCAATCCGTCGCTCACGGCTGCTTTCCAGATACTTCCCGGATCAAGCTTCATCGTCAACGGCGCCGGAGTGCCGAACGACTCCGCGCTCGTGACCGCCGGCGCAACGCTGCAGCTGAACAAAAAGCTGTCGGTGGAGGGGAAGTTTGACGGGCAGTTCGCCAACACCTCCCAGATCTACGCCGGCACTGCCACCGTCAGATACGCTTGGTGAGGGTGCGAGCTTTCAGATCGGTGACAGCTTGACTACCTTCCTGATTGAGTGCCCGCGTCAAAACAGCGGCGCGGGTTCGGATGGCTAGTTCCCGAATTCGGAATGTCTCAACTGGGTCGCAAAGCGGACGTCAACGTTTCCATAACATTGGATGCGCGAAGAGCGAGGATATCCCAAGACTTTCGATAATACTCGATGCGCGAATGACCGCAGTTGGCGCAAAAGCGGCCGCTCGTCGGCATCGATACGCGCCGCTTACCGTTCGCCAGTTCACGCTGCCAAACTCTCAAATGAGAGAAGACTAGAGCGCTGCCGCAGTTCTGATTGGAATTGCGTTCCGAGAGAGCAACTCGGTTGTGATGGCGCAAAGCGGTCGTTGAATTCAGGACAGGCGCCCGAATTAAGGAAAGTTGTACGAGGCTGACTTCGCCGATGACATCGCTATATTGGTCACATCTCTTCTGAGTGCAGAAACACGCTGCCTCACTGTTACATTATCGATCTTAAGATCGGCTGTAGTTTTGCCGCTTTGAACGGCACCGAGCGAATCCTGGCGCCGGTCGCATCAAAGATCGCATTCGAGATTGCGGAAGGCACCGCAGCTGCCGTCGGCTCGCCGGCGCCCCACGGCTTCTCGGTCGGACGATCGATCAACTCGATGACGATTTCCGGAAGTTCAGGAAACGTCAGGATCGGGTAGCTTGCCCAGTCAAGGCTGGTCACCATGCTTCGATCAAATGTGACCTCCTCCTTCAAAGTACGGCTGACGGTCTGGATAACATTTCCTTCGATCTGGGCCTGAACTCCTTTCGGATTGATGATCTGTCCGCAATCATGAACCACATATACTTTTGTCACCTGGACATTGCCGACTGTCCGATCCACTTCTACTTCGACGACGACGCCAACATAGGTACGCACAAGCTCGTATTTGACGTAACTGACCCCGCGTCCCTTCACGATGTTGCCGGAGATGTCCGTCTGTGGCGATGGCCGCTTCTGCCAGTTCGACAATTTTGCGAGATGATCCAATAGATCGAGTCCGCGCTTATCGGCAGGATCAGTATATTTGACTCGAATTTCGAGTGGATCCGCGCTTGCGGCCGCTGCAATCTCGTCGAGGAAGCATTCATTGGCGAAAGTGTTCTGCATCCGCCCTGGCGTCCTGATCCAGGAAGGGCGTAACGGTGTCGTCTCGAGCCGATGGCAAACCGTTCTAATATTCGGAAATTTGTAGCCGATTGCGGAATCGCCAATGATGCCACCAGGTGACAAGAGACCATCGACAGGCTTGCCACTCAGCATTGCAGCCACGAGATCGACGGTGCCTGCCGCCCCTTGCGGAATAAAGAATTCGGATTCCCACGCCGTAACGTTTCCCGATGCATCGAGATTGGCACGCAGGTCGATCAATGTCGGCGGCCCTTTCGGATCCCACCCATGTTCATCCGCTCGCGACCATTGCACGCGCACCGGCTTATCGACGGCTTTTGCCAGCAATGCGGCATCGGCCGCTGCGTCCTCGTGACCATTGCGGCCATAGCAGCCCGCGCCATCCACATAAATGCAGCGGACATCGCCAAGTGCCATCGAAAACATCTTGGCGAGTTGCTTGCGCAGATTGTGGGTCGCCTGCGACGCCGTCCAGCACGTCAATTTGCCGTCCTTGAATTCTGCAATTGCGCAAGAGGGCCCGATCGACCCATGCGTATGGATGGCAAAATCATAGCTCGCGCTTAGCTTCTTACCGCTCGCTGCCAGGGCCGCTGAAGCGTTGCCAATATTGCTGGTGACATCGTCCTTCAGAATCTTGGTCGTGCGGACATGCTCCCAGAGCTTTTCCTGCTCCGGGAGAGTTTCGGAATCTGACCAAGTTGTCCTCAGTTCCCGGGCAACACGTACGGCGGCCCACTCGGTCTCGGTCACAATCCCAAGGAAATTGCCATCGCGAACCAGTTTGACGACGCCCGGAACGTCCTTGATTGACGACTCATCGACATTCTGGAGCGTTGCACCGAGGGCCGGCGGACGCATCACGCTGCCATGCAGCATGCCCGGCACGCGGAAGTCATGCACATAGGTGAATTTTCCGGTCAATTTTTCCGGAACGTCACGACGCGCGATCGGTTTGCCCACGAGTTTGTAGTCGGCAGGGCTTTTCATCGGCGCCGCCGGATCGACTTTCAGCATAAAATTCTTGCCGCCGATCAGATCCTTATAGGCGACCCCGGTGCCGCCCGCTTTCGGAGCGACAATACCTTCGTTAATCGCAAGATCGTCCTTTGCCACGTTCAGGCGTTGAACGGCTTGATCCAGTAGCGCGTTTCGCGCAGTGGCAGCCGCTTGACGAATTTGCATGCCTCCACTCTGGATGGATTGGCTTCCATAGGTCGGCCCCTGATCGGGCGTGAGCGCTGTATCTCCGGTCACCAGGCTGACGTTCGCAAGCGGCACATCGAGCTCTTCTGCAACAATCTGAGCGAGCCCAATATTGACGCCTGTTCCGAGGTCAACCTTCCCGGCGTAAAGCGTCACCATGCCCTTGTCGTCGATGGCAAGGAACGTATCGACTTGATCGAGACTTACGGGCTTTGGCGCAGCGGCGTCCTGCGCGAGCGCTTCGAGGTGCGGCGCGAGTGAAAAAGCAACAACCAGAGCGCTCGAACCTTTCAAAAGGTCGCGACGTGAGAGTTGGAGCGGAGCATTCATGGCGAATCTCCCTAGGCGATGGCGGCGCGTTTGACCGCGCGCATGATGGCGGTATGCGTCCCGCAACGGCAAAGATTGGGCCGCATGTAATTGCGGATTTCATTGTCTGTCGGATTTGGCTTTGTGCGCAGCAGTGCCTGCGCGCGCATCACCATTCCGGAAATGCAATAGCCACATTGCGCGGCTTCCTCGTCGATAAACGCCTGCTGGAGTTTGTTCGGCTTGCCATCCTCGAGCAGCCCTTCGAGCGTCGTGACCTCGCGATCACCCACTGCGGCGATGGGCAGGATGCATGAGAAGGTCGGGCGCCCGTCGATATGAACGGTACAAGCACCGCATTGCCCCAAGCCGCAGCCGAATCTCGGACCGTGCAATCCGACATCGTTACGCAGAACATAAAGCAGCGGGGTCGAAGGGTCGACATCGACGTCTTGCGAC
>Ga0073928_10008093_pt1 | contig 13323 bp, 17 predicted proteins | sample PaiPotPPA55metaG_FD_76969 | JGI IMG/M metagenome (GOLD analysis project Ga0073928, IMG submission 76969) | Iron sulfur acid spring bacterial and archeal communities from Banff, Canada, to study Microbial Dark Matter (Phase II) - Paint Pots PPA... ...
CACCTCGGCTCCGACACGGTGATGGACCTCTCCACCGGCGGCGACATTCCCATGATTCGCAAAGCCATCATCAACGCCTCGCCCGTGCCCATCGGCACCGTGCCGATTTACGAAGCGCTCTCGCGCGTCCGGCGGCCCGAAGATTTGAGCATCGGGCTGATGCTCGAAGTGATCGAAGAGCAGGCCGAGCAGGGCGTCGACTACATGACGATTCACGCCGGCGTGCTGCGCGAATTTCTGCCGATGGTGCGCAACCGCATCACCGGAATCGTCAGCCGCGGCGGCGCGCTTCTGGCGCTGTGGATGAGCTATCACAAAAAAGAAAATTTCCTGTACGAAAATTTCGACGCCATCTGCAAAATTTTCCAAAAGCACGACGTCAGCTTTTCTCTCGGCGACGGTTTGCGACCCGGCTGCCTGGCCGACGCCAGCGACGAAGCGCAATTCGCCGAGCTGAAAGTTCTCGGCGAACTGACGAAAAAAGCGTGGGAACACGACGTGCAAGTAATGATTGAAGGCCCCGGCCACATCCCGCTCGACCAAATCGAAATGCAGGTGAAAAAAGAAAACGAGCTGTGCTACGAAGCGCCGTTTTACACGCTTGGTCCGCTCGTCACCGACATCGCTCCCGGCTACGACCACATCACCAGCGCCATTGGCGCGGCGATGATCGGCTGGCACGGCGCGTCGATGCTTTGCTACGTCACGCCGAAAGAGCATCTTGGCTTGCCGAATGCCGACGATGTGCGCCAGGGCGTGATCGCCTACAAAATTGCGGCGCACGCCGCCGACATCGCGCGGCATCGTCCCGGCGCGCGCGATCGCGACGACGCGCTCAGCTACGCGCGCTTCCTTTTCGACTGGAACAAACAGTTCGAACTTTCTCTCGACCCCGAAACCGCCCGCGCGATGCACGACGAAACATTGCCGGACGATTTTTACAAAGAGGCGAAATTTTGTTCGATGTGCGGACCCAAGTTTTGCTCGATGAACACGACGCAGATCGCGGAAGCGTACGCTGGGCAGACGCAGGAGGATCGCGAGGCGAAATTCGTCCAGCTGCTCGCGAAGGTGCAGCCTGACGGCGCGCGAGCCGCCGGAGCGCCAGCCGGGGTGCAGCCGGACAAGGCGCAAGCTGCGGGAGCGCCGGCCGAGGCGCAGCCCGCGGCGGCGTTGAAGACGGCGGCGTCATCGTAGCGATTCGCGCGTAGAACAATGTTCGCGGCAAAGCTTTCATTCCTAAAACTACTATTGCGCGCAGCCGGCGGTGAAGACGGCGGAGTCATCGCAGGTATCCGCGCGGCGGCCATGCTCGCGTCGAAAACTCCATTCGTTAAGTTACTTTTGCGCGCTGCCTTCGCGATAGCGCCCGCGTGCGCGCTTGGCGGCGTCGGCGTGGTTGCTGACGCTGCAACGCTAGCCAGTGTTTTCGCGCCGGTTGCTGACGCCGCGGCCCTTGCGACGACCGCGGAGGATCTCGCGTATCGCGCGTCGGTGGAGAAGTGGCGCGCGGACTATGAGAACGATTTGAAATCCGACCACGGCTGGCTCACGATTTCCGGGCTTTTCTGGCTACACGAGGGCGAGAATCGATTCGGGTCCGATCCACTCGGCGATATCGTGTTGCCGGCAGGGTCCGCGCCTCCGGACGCCGGTTACTTTGAATTTCATCATGGGAAGACGACAGTACATGTAAAGGCTGGCGTGCCCATAACGCTGGGCGGCAAGCCGATTGAGACTGCGGAGCTTCGTCCCGATTCATCTGACCGCCTGGTGCTCGGCGATATTTCGCTATGGATTCACGCGAGCGGCGAACGCTACACCGTCCGCCTCCAGGATAAAAACAGCAAAGTACGCAAGGCGTTCACAAAGCTGGAATGGTTTCCGGTGGACGAATCTTATCGCGTGACGGCGCATTTCCAGTTGTACGATGAGCCGAAGCAGATCGAAATGCAGAACGAAGCGGGCGACACGCTCCACGTGCCGCTCGCGGGCTACGTCACTTTCACGCTGCGCGGCCAGGAGCTTCGCCTCGACGCGCAGGCCGACGACAAAACGGGCGAGCTGTCATTTGTGTTTCGCGATTTGACCAGCGGCAAGGAAACCTATGGCGCGTCGCGCTTTCTCGACACAGACGCGCCGCGCCACGGGGAAGTGGTCCTCGATTTCAACAAAGCCTACAACCCGCCGTGCGCTTATAATCCCTACACAACGTGCCCTCTGCCGCCGCCTCAGAATCGCCTGCGAGCGCGCATCGAGGCCGGCGAGATGAACTACAAACACGATCGCTAGGGCGCGTCGGCCGGCGAAAAAGCGGCGCTTGACAGCAGGCGAACAAAAAGCGAAGATAACGAACCCTCGGGGAATTCGTCAATCTCAGGAGCGCTCACTAGGCGCTCAGCGAAAAGGAGAACCATCATGGCGATGAATCAAGCACTACTCGGTGAGTTCGATCACGAAATGACCAACACCCGCAAGGCCGTCGAGCGCGTCCCCGACGCCAAGTGGGACTGGAAACCACATCCGAAATCCGGAACGACGGGCTGGCTGGTAAACCACATCGTGCTGTTTCCCGGCTGGGCCGCCGATATGTTTACGTCCGACTCCTTCGACTTCGCGCCCGGCGGCAAGCAGGTGGAAATGCCCTCGGCGCGCAACACCAAGGAAGCGCTCGCGCTCTTCGATAAGGGTGTGGTTTCGGCGCGTGCGGCGCTGGCGAAGGCCTCCGACGAGCAGCTTATGAAGACGTGGTCGCTGCTCAACAACGGGCAGCCGATGTTCACCATGCCGCGCGTCGCCGTGCTGCGCGGAATGATCATGAACCACCTGATCCATCACCGCGCGCAGCTCTGCGTTTATTTGCGCCTCAACGACGTCCCGGTGCCGGCGCTCTACGGGCCGTCGGCCGATGAAGGCACGATGACCGCGTCGGCGAAATAAAGGGGTGCGCGTCAGGGCACGCTTTCAAGCGTGCCGTTTGCGAGCCCGAGGAGGCGGCTTTAGCCACTGAGGCCTCAGGGGTTAAAACCCCTTCGATTCGCATCACGGTGCGGCATGGCTGAAGCCATGCCCTGACGGCGGCGGAGATATGGACACTACCTGACGCGGAACAAATTTGCGCGTGCGCACGTATTTTCGTATAAGAGAGGCGAGCGCTGGGTGCGGCATGGCTGAAGCCCTGCTTTGACGGAAGTCCGGCGCGCTTCGATACTGAAAATGGTGCGCACATGACTTTTCTGCTTTTTCTGACGCTGCTGTATTTCATGCCCACGATCGTCGGGCACAGGCATCGCAACGTGCTGAGCATCTTCCTGGTTAATTTTTTTCTTGGCTGGACGGTGATCGGCTGGATCGTCGCCATGATTTGGGCATGCTCGGCGGACGCGCCGCCGCAAGTTCTGGTGATCGCCGGCCCAGGTCAGGTTCCGGGTGCGACACATTATTGCTGCCGCTGTGGAACGTTGAATGTCGCGGGAGCGCGCTTCTGCGCGGCGTGCGGCAGCACCGTTTGAGACGTTAGCGGCGGAACGCACACCACGAAGGCCGGGAGAAAAAGCAGGTCCCTCACCGCCATCCGCAAACGGCGCGGCTTGGGTTCGGGATGACGGCACTGAGGCAATGCAACGCAGAGAAGAAAAGCGAAGATGGCCGGCCTGAAGGCCGCCGCTACATAGGCAACTACAAAATCGCTGCGTAGCTTGCTTCGCGTTTCGCTTTCGTCCGCTCGTTCAAGTAAAATTCTGGAATGTCTGGATCGCAGCCGCAGGAAAAACTCCGCGAAGAATTCAACCGCTGGGCCGACGCAGGCAAAGGCGAGGCCATGGAGCGCGAGCACTGGCCCATCACCAAGCCCGCGCTCGAGCTGATGCGCATCGAGAACGACGAAAACGTCCTCGACGTGGGCTGCGGCGCGGGCTGGCTCTCGCGCATTCTGGCGAAAGGCGTCCCGGAAGGCCGCGTGGTGGGGATGGATATTTCCGATGAAATGATCCATCACGCGCGGCGCGCGGGCGTGGACATCGGCAACCTGGTGTTCATCGTCGGCGAAGTAAACGAAATTCCCTGGGAAGCGAACTTTTTCTCGCGGGCCATTTCGGTGGAGTCCGCGTATTACTGGCCCGATCCCGCGAAAGGGCTGCGCGAAATTTTCCGTGTCCTATGCGAGGGCGGCTCGGCGTGGATCCTGATCAACTACTATCGCGACAATCCCTACTGCCACCAGTGGGGCGCGGAATTAAAGGTTCCCACGCACCTGCTCTCCGCCGACGAATGGGAAGCGCTGTTCCGCGCGGCAGGATTTGTCGACGTGGCGCATCGCTTCGTCCCCGACCCAACGCCCACGCCCGACGTTTACTCCGACCGCTGGTTCCGCGACGCCGCGCAGTGGCGCGCGTTTCGCGCCATCGGCGCGCTGCTTGTTTGCGGCTCCAAGCGCGAAGCGTTGCACAGCAGGATCAATCATCCAAATTCGGGCAGGCGTCGAAGCTGAATCGCAGATCGACGGTTCCGGTTCTAACGTTTCGGCGGAGCCACAGATCTTCAGGTAGGGTGTTTGGCGGCAGCTCCGCTTTGTGTTCCTTGATAAAATCCCGCGCGCTGCGCTCATCGAAAATGTCGCCTGGCTTGAATTTCGACTCGAAGAGAGTTACCAACGTTGGATTCTGTCCAAACACTTCGACTTTCCCGAGGCGGAATTGTTTTTCCTGCTCCAACTCCATGATCAGCGAAATGCGCCGGGCGCCATCGTCAATCTCTGTTAGCGGGCTCGCTACAAAGTCGATGTATCCATTTGCGGAATAGAAATTCCGCAATGCATCGAGGCTCTCGCGAATCTTCTCAGCGCTGAAGAGATCGCCTTCCTTCAGAGTCATCAGCTTCCTCAATTGCTCGGGCGGAAATGCCACGGGTTCGTCGGCATCCGAGGCTCGAAATTGGATACTCCCTAGCCGATACTGTAGGCCCTCGTTCACGTGTACCGTAATCGAGACACGCTTGACTGTGGAATCGGCGCTTAGGATCTCTGCCGTGGCAGTCGGCTCCGCCTTAAAAAATCCTTCATCCTGCCACGCGGCTCGGAGCCGCGCCTCCTGTACTTCATCGAGCCATTGTGGAGAGTCGTGAATCTCATCGTGCTTCAGCCGAAAAAGAAGTTGCTCACGAGCGGAATCCGAAAGGTGTATCGGGGCGTCAAATTTGAGTTCGTCGACGACGATTCTCAACGGACGCTGTTCCGTTTCAGGTGTTATTCCCATCTTCCGGTCCACTTCTTCATTCATCGCGTGGACTTCTTGAGCGAGAGTCGGATACGGAAGGCATGGCTCAAGTTTCTTCAGCCATTGAGCGGAGACAAGGGAAGGACAAAGCAGGGCGCACACTACACCCAGCAGGATGAATCGCGGGGCTGTCCTACAACGCATGAACCAAACTATAAGCTTAGTTATAAGAGCATGCAATAGTGAGGGGATTGTATCGCGGGTGCGTACAGGAGGAATTCAAAAGAGCCGGAAGATGCCGGCGCTACGAAAAACAGCTGCCGCGAGCCAGTTCCTTGTTGTGGAAGTAAAACCTCTCAAGTATAGTAACTATACAGTAATAGCGTAGGAAATATTTCTGCTGTAAAATAGTCATGCGAGTTTACACAAATTCGGCGTTTTTTTGCCCCTGCCGAGATTGAGAACCTCAAGTGGAACTTTAAGAAGGCGCGAATTGAAGAGATATCGATTTCAGCCGGAGCGGGAGAAGAAGAGGCGGGCGTTTGCGGCGTACCTCGCGCTGCTGGATGCGGCGGAGTGGCTGCGTTTCGAGATGAGCTTGCAGCTCGAGGCGTTCGATTTGTCGATCATGCAGTTTCGCGTGATGGAAATTCTGATGCGCGAGGGGCCGAAGCATCAGATGGAGATCAGCCGAGGATTCCGGAGCAGCAAGCAGAGCATGGGGTTCGTGATTCGTAGGCTGGAGAGGAAGGGGTGGGTGCGGAGGGTGCCGGGGATGCTGCCTGCGTCGCGGACGGCGGAGTCGGAGAAGATTGCGCGGCGGGAGAGACGGCACGGAAAGAAAATTGGAGGGCGCCGGGTAATCGTGGTGAGTCCCACGGCGGACGGGGAGAAATGGATCGCGTCGGTTTTTCCGAAGCACGCGAAGGTGGTGAAGTCGTACATGCGGGCGCTAGATGGGCGCGAGCTGCTGACTTTAACGCGACTGTGCGAGAAGCTGCGGCGCGGAGATCCGCTGAGATTTTACAAAGAGATTACACGGGTGGATTTTGCGGACGAGGAATTGGTGAGCGGGGATTTGGGTTGGGAAGGGCGGAGGTAGGGACCACTAAAGAAAAGGGGCGCAGTGCGAGGCTACATGCTGCCCACCAGAGTGCGGCGAGGCCTTCGGCGGGCGAAGCTGCGCAAGGGAAAGCGCTGCGCGCAGCCTCGATTATGTGGGAGCTGAAGCTCCGACCCCCTAAAAGGCGGGAAGCGCGAGCGTAAAACCGGGGCCGGGGAAACGGGTGACAAGGCGCCGGTCAGTGGGGCTTCTGTGTCCACACACTGGTGGTTCGAGCCAATTCCTGAAGAACATCCTCATCGGTCCTGCCGGAGCTTTTCAGGACGTGAAACGAGTGATCGGCTGATTCGATCACGTGCAACGTCGCGCGCGCGCCGAGGCCGGCGCAGATGGGGCGCAGGAGTTTTAGGTCGGCGAATGCGTCGCGCGTTCCCTGGAAGAAAAGCATGGGCAAGCTGACTTCGCGAAGGTGGTCGGCGCGCTTCGTTCCCGGCTGATTCGGCGCGTGCAGCGGGAAGCCGAAGAAAACCAGCCCGCGAACGCTTTCGAGCGGCTGCTGCGAGGCAGCGGTAGAAGTCATTCGCCCGCCGAGCGATTTCCCTCCCGCAAATAGCGGCAGGTTGGGCGCTTCTTTCGACGCAACGTTCACAGCCGCGAAAATCGCAGCCGTGAGCACGGGCGGCCGGTCGGGAAGCTTGCGCCGCTGCTCCATGTAAGGAAATTGGAATCGGAGCGTGGCTACGTTCGCAGCCGCGAGTTCATTCGCGAGAGATTGCATGAATGGATGATTCATTCCCGCGCCTGCTCCGTGCGCCAGCACCAATAGACACTGTGCGTCCGGAGGCCGCAAAAGAATGGCGGACACCTCGCCTGCGGTGGGAACAGCAAACCGGAGGTCTTTATTAGTCGACATTCTGTTTGGAGATTTTAGCAGGCTGGGCCGAGTACGGATGTGGCCGCGCTACGTTGTCATTGCCAACTTCGCGTGGCGAAGTATTGCGCTTACACACAGATATGTGTAGCATGCTACACATAGGGGAATCATGCCCACGAACCTGGCTATCGACGACCGCCTCCTGGAGCAAGCAAAGAAGATCGGGAAGCATCGCACCAAGAAAGAGACTGTCAATGCAGCGCTGGAGGAGTACATCCGACACCGCGAGCAGCAGAAGATTTTGTCGCTGTTCGGCAAAATCGCGTACGAACCCAAGTACGACTACAAACGTGAGCGCAAGGCGAAGCGCGCTTGAACGTTCTGGTCGATACTTCGGTGTGGTCGCTGGCACTGCGCCGGAACGTGGCACAACTGAGCGGCGCCGAAAAGTTGCTGGTAACGGAATTGTCGGAGCTGATTCGCGAGGGGCGCGCGAGGATGGTGGGCTTGGTTCGGCAAGAGTTGCTGTCCGGCATCCGCACAGCGGAGCAGTATGAAAAGCTCCGTCTTCACTTGCGCTCGTTTCCCGACGAGCGGATCTCGACCTCCGACCACGAAGAGGCCGCTCGAGCCGGCAATCAGTGCCGCGCCCGGGGAATCGTCGTTACGGTTGTCGACGTGTTTCTTTGTGCTGTGGCGATGAAGCGGGACTGGGCTATCTTCACGACCGATCCCGATTTCAGGCGATACGGCAAAGTCCTCGCCATCGCGCTTCATGCCGTCCGCCAGTAACCCGCTCCTCTTTGCTAAGCCTCAGTCATTACGGTGCAAATAGCCATAAAGACTCAGGCCCAGACCGCCCAGGAACAGCAAGGGCGCGAGATAGACGGTCACCACGGGCTGAATGAGGTAGGGAAGTTGCATCGCGCTGTAACCGCCTGCGAAGTAGTGGATCACGGCAGCTAGAAGCATGTACAGCAGTCCCTGGCGAATTTTTTTACGCCCGGTGTTCGAGCGCACAGGGGCACTGACGCGAGTCTCCGGAATTGTTTCGTGACAATGGGGACACTCAACCAGATGGGCGGAGATAAGCTTTCCGCAGTAGGGGCATTGGCGAGTCGGCACAGAATCGCCTCCGCTGGGACTCTTGCGGCTAGTGTAGGTTTCAGCGGTGGGGTTGTCAAACTTCCGTAGGCACAGACTGGCCCGCAGGAGCGTGCTGCGCGCCGACTCAAAAGATCCTGCGATTCGTGACTTAGTGGACCACCCAAATATCGAGGACGGCGGTGTTGTCGTCCACGGTGGCGAAAACGAAGCCGGCGCCATGCGAGCGAAGCGCCAGGCCGAAGGCCGAGCCGGCGGTGGGATCAACCGAAAACTCGGACACGAACTTTCCCCCTGCTGTGAATTCGACGACTTCGCTAGGCTGGGCCGGGTCCGGGTTCACGGCGTCGCCCTGCGTCGAGATCAAGTCTCCGTTGCGAGCAACAACCAGGCCGAGTGGGCCGTGCAAGTGAACCGAATCCTGGACAACGAGATGGCCGGTGCCGGCGTCGGAGGTGCGTTCGCTGGCATTGTGGATGGCGAAAATTTCGTTATCGCCGGTGGAGGAGACGTAGAGAATATCTTTCTCCTCATCGAGCGCAAGGCCCGTGGGCCCGACGACAAATGCGGCGGGGTCGCAGCGGTGTACGTAGCCCGAGGCAATCTGCGTGGATTTTTCGATGACGACTGGCTCTTCGGTTTTGCCGTCGCCATTCTTGGCGGCTTCTCCGCCGCGATGTTCGGTGATGCGCAGGTCGAGCCGCGTGACGGTGCCGCTGAGAGCGTTGGCGACGAATACGCGCGCGTGGTGGCCTTCGTCCTTGAGCGTCAGGTCCCAGGGACCGTTGAGAAGAGTGGCGCTGGCGAGCGTGGTCACGAGGTTTCCGTTTTTATCGATTACGAGCAGGCCTCCCTGGCCGACGTTTTGTCCGGGGCCGCTCTCGGTGGTGCATTTTCCGGAACCGTCGAGACTGGGCAAATTACCGACGAGGACAAAACCGCGGCTGAGAACGCCGAGGGCGGTGGTGAGGCCGAGACCCTGCTGGCCCTGGAAGAAAAGAGTGGGCGCGCCGCCGTCGTTGACGCGCACGATGGTGGTGCCGGTGCCCTGGAGGTTCGCGCTGTTATTGAAATTGGAGACGATGATGTCGTCCGGGTGAAGCGGGCCGCCGTGAGGAAATCCCTTGGGGACGAAGGCGACGCCGTAGGGATTCAGGTCGCCGTTGGGGGGAACGGTGGAATCGGAAAAAGTGGGCGACGGAGTGAGCTGGGGGATGATGGGCGAGTTCTTGTCGTTGTCGCCGGCAGCCAGCTGGTGGGTGAAGAGGAAAGCGAGCAAAGCGACCGCCAGGAGCGCGCACACATTTCTCCGGTTCATATTGCATCTCCTTGCTTGAGTTGCTAAAAAGTCCGAGAACGGAAAACGCCACGATTCCTGGTTGACGATGAAACACAGGAAGAAAAATACCAATCAGCGAAAGAAGTTAGAAGGGCGGTGATAAGGCCCTAAGTACGAGTAAATGAACTCATGTATCGCCGAGAGGGTTTGCAAAGGGCTAACGGCGGGCGTGCGCGATTTGTTATACTCGCGTGCTTCGCATAAGCTACGGGAGAGATATGGGCGTCATCGACAACCGGTTTGAACGCAGCTACGTGCTTTCGACGGTGGATTACGTTTTCAACTGGGCGCGCAAGAGCGCGATCTGGCCGCTGACGTTTGGTCTGGCTTGCTGCGCGATCGAAATGATTGCGTCGACGACTTCGCGATTTGATATTGCGCGGTTCGGCGCGGAGGTGTTTCGTCCATCGCCGCGGCAGGCGGATTTGATGATTGTGGCGGGCACGGTGACGCTGAAGATGTCGCCGGTGCTGAAGCGGGTGTGGGACCAGATGCCGGACCCGAAATGGTGCATTTCGATGGGCGCGTGCTCGAGCGTGGGCGGACCGTTCAACGTTTATTCGGTGCTACAGGGCGTAGACAGGATCGTCCCAGTGGACGTTTACGTGATTGGGTGCCCGCCGCGGCCCGAAGGGCTGTTTTACGCGCTGCTGAAGCTTCAGGACAAGATCGACCAGATGACGCTGGCGAAGCGGCCGACCGAAGTGCGGCTGCTGCCGCAGATGGTCGAGGATTTTAAGAGCGGCGTGATGGTGGCACAGACGCCTGCGCCTCGATAGGACGGAGTTTAGTTCGACAGAGGAACCGACGATGGCATTTGTGAGAGCAGCGAAGAAGGAAGAGATTCCCGAAGGCACGATTCGGGAGTACGCGCTGGACGGGAAAGTGGTGGCGCTGGCGAATTGCGCCGGTAAACTCTGTGCTATCAATAACGTATGCCTGCATCGCGGCGGGCCGTTGGGTGAAGGCGAGTTGAATGGAACGGTCGTCACATGCCCGTGGCATGGCTGGCAATACGACGTGACGACGGGAAAATTGGTCAATAACCCTGCTGTGGGCGTTGAAACGTTCCCGGTTGAGGTTCGCGGGGACGATATTTTCGTCGATAACGCCTAGAAGCTCCTTTCTGCGGGGACCCAGGCCTTCCCCTGCTGCAAAAATTCCGACACAAAATGCTTCATTTTGGGCGCTGTGCGTGTATAGTGCGCCCGATAGATTTTGCGAATGACGACGCAAGTACCTACCAAACCAAGACGTTGGATACTCGCTGTGGACCCACGGGTCTATCACTGGGACACCCTGTTTGTGAAGGGCAAGGAAATGTGGAGGCATGGCGGGAGCCGCCCGGACGCGCTGCGGCAACTGAAGCAGGTGCACAAGGGAGACCGGGCGTTGTGCTACCACGGCAAGGCCGAGCATGCGGTGTACGCGCTGGCTGAAGTGAGCCGCGATCCTTACCCCGATCCGCACGAGGACGATTCGAAGAAGCTGGTGGTGGATTTGCGGGCGATTGAGCGGCTGCCTCGCCAGGTGACGCTGGTGGAGTTGCGCGAGAACCGGCTGCTGCGGAAAATTAAATTCCTCAAGAATACGCGGCTGACGATTTGTCCGCTCGCGGATGAAGAGTACGCGGAAATTCTGCGCATGGCCGGGATTGTTGCGTCGCCCGGCATTCCTCTACCTTAAAACCGGAAGCCGGAAATCTAAGATTTGAAATTTGAAATCGAAACCGAAATCTAAATCTAAAATGCAGAATCTGAAATTTGAAATTCTGAAATTTGAGATTTGAAATTTGAAAATCTCAAATTCAAAATTTGAAATCTAATATCGAAAGTCGAATAGAATAGCCTCCGCGAGGAGGAGTTGATATGCGGAGAACTGTTTTTGCCGTGTGCGCGATTGCAGCGATGTGCGCGGTGCTAACGCTGGGCGGGCAGAAGCAAAGCGCATCGAAGTCGCGCGACCGGCTGAGCGGGATTCCTGATGGGAAAACGCGCGTGGTGGACATGACGTACGCAATCAACGACAAATTGCCGGCGTGGCCGGGCGACGAGCACCCGTTTGAAGCGAAGATCAACGCCACGGTGGAAAAAGACGGATATTTTACGCGCAGCTTTCGCATGCTCGAACACTACGGCACGCATATGGACGCTCCGGCGCATTTTCCTCCTGGGAAGGCTTTTTTGAATGAAATTCCCGAGGCGCATTTTTTCGGCCCGGCGGTGGCGATCGACGTTCGGCCGGAGTCTGCGAAGGATTCCGACTATCGATTGACGGTGGTGCGTGTAGAGAAATGGGAGGCGCAGCATGGGCGGATTACCCCGGGGTCGATCGTGCTGTTGCGGACGGGATGGTCGTCGCGGTGGCCGGACCAGACGCGTTACCGCAACATGGACGCGAAAGGCGTGATGCATTTTCCCGGGTACTCGGTGAACGCGGCGAAATTGCTGATCGAGCGCGGCGCCGTGGGACTTGGAATCGATACGTTGAGTATTGATTACGGCGGGTCGAAAGATTTCGAAGTGCACCGCGTAGACCTGCCGGCGGGACTCTACAATCTTGAAAATCTTGCCAACATGGATTACGTGCCGGAAGCGGGAGCATTTCTGATCGCCGCGCCCATGAAGCTCGAAGGCGGTTCGGGCGGGCCTGTGCGCGTGTTCGCGATTCTGCCGGAAAAATGATGGGCGAGCACGTCGAGAACTTGGCGGGAAAGACGATCGCGGTGACGCGAATCGTGACGGGGATATTTTTTCTTTTCTTCGCGGAATATAAGGTGGCCGGGCCGGCATGGGCTTACGGTGGGTTTGAAAAATGGATTCGCGGGTACGTCGACGGAAACATGCCGGTGGGCTTCTACAAGCCAGTACTGGCAAATTTCGCTCTCGTGCACCCGGTGCTATGCGCGCGGATGGTGGCGTGGGGCGAGTTGGCAATCGGGCTGAGCCTGGTGCTTGGTTTGCTGGTGCGGCCGGCGTCGATTGCGGGGGCGGTGCTGATGATCAACATGGCGCTGGCGACGTGGTTCGCGCCGGGCCACGATGCGCCTGCGTGGCAATATATCGGCGCGAATTTAGATCATTTGCCGCTGCTGCTGCTGTTCGCAATTTTCTTCGCGACGAGGGCCGGAGAAGTTTGGGGCGTCGACGGCCTGCACCGGAGCCGGCAGCCCAAAACTTGACCTTAGTTTAGACCAAGGTCTAGACTCAGGTTGAGGAGAGTGCCCGTGCGAAACATCATCCCAATTACAGATCTGCAGCAGAAAACCAAGAGATTTGTGGAACGGGTTCGCGCGACGGGCGTGCCTATCATCATCACGCAACGTGGCAGAGCCGCGGCGATCCTCGCTTCCGCGGAGGACTTTGAAGGCTATTTGATCGCCCTTGACGAGATGTCGTACCCGGACTGGCGCGCAAAGCTCCGGCGCGCCGCAAAGCAGCTAGATGCCGGTGAAGGAATCGAACTCGAAACGCTCTTGAAAGAGGAAAAGAAACGCAAGCGCCGTGGGTAGGATACGCAGACTGTATTTATCGCCCGAAGCCTACGAGTTATTTAGGCTTCCTTACGATTGCGCCGTTTTTCATAACGAAATCTACCTTGCGGAGGGATTCGATGTTTTCGAGAGGGCTGGCGGGCATGGCGATGATGTCCGCGAACAATCCCTTGGCGATGGCGCCGCGTTCTCTCGAAATGCGAAAGAGCTCGGCGTTGTTCGTGGTCATGCACTTGA
>Ga0073928_10008094_pt1 | contig 13323 bp, 11 predicted proteins | sample PaiPotPPA55metaG_FD_76969 | JGI IMG/M metagenome (GOLD analysis project Ga0073928, IMG submission 76969) | Iron sulfur acid spring bacterial and archeal communities from Banff, Canada, to study Microbial Dark Matter (Phase II) - Paint Pots PPA... ...
ACCACCGCCTATCAACGCGCCGATGCCGACCGCGATTCCGACGTACACCGCGGTGATGAAGACTGCCAGCGCACCGTAGACGAGCGTACGACTGATGATGACGTCGATGTCGTAAAGCCGATACTTGAGCACTCCGACGCCGATCGCAACCGGAACAGCGACACCCGCAATTGTCACAAGTGTGCCCAGGATTGCGGTGATGCCCGGCCCAGGATTCGCTGGATTAAAGACGGGGAGGGAACTGATTCCGATGATGACCACAAGCAACAACAGGGCCGCGGACGCAACCCACTTGATCTGATGGCGCCTGTCTGCATCGGCGCCGCGCAGGCGCAGGAAGATCGAAACCAATACAACAGCGCCGAGCGCGTCGCCGACCACGTTCCACACATTCGAGAGTGTGTTCACGACGCCCGCAGACCCGGGGATGGCCAGGATGCTCACCGGCAGAGTGATTCCGGATTGTTGTTGAAAGGCGATCCCCAGAACCCCGGGTGTCGAGTTGACGACAATCAGGATGAGCCCGGTCGATGCGACCCCGGCCACTGCATAGATCAGCCAGCGCCACCGAGGTGACGGCAGGTGTCCATCGGGAAAGACGAGCAGCAGCAGCAGCAGGAGCGCAAGTTCCCCGCCACCTGGGGCATTCCACAATGCGGAGAGCAGTAGAATGTACGCGCCGAGGCCGTTGTGCGCATCGAACAGCAGTGAGCCGATCAGCGCCGAGAGCGACCCGATGCCAAGAAGGGCAGCGGCCCCGAGGCACAGCCAGCCAATAGGGTTGGCAGCTCTGCGCGTCGCGATGAGCACGCCGACGACGGCAAAGGATGCAAATGGGAACACAAAGAATCCGCTGATGCCGCCGGCCGCCTGATACAGAGCTGGCGGGGTGATGGGAGAGTAGAAGATCACCGCGAAGGCGATGCACGTCACCACGGATATCGCGAGCAGACTCCATGCCACCGCCGGACGCGCGAGCCGGTTGTGCTCTGTCGGTACAGGTTGCGCAACCGCCGGGGTCGCCATCACACCGCCACCATCACCGCGGGTCCGGCCGGCAGAACTCCGCTGAGGGCAGTCCCCTCGCCAGGTTGCGATTGCACATGGAAGGACCCGCCGAGTGCGTCGAGACGATCTGCAATATTGGTGAGCCCGGCGCCCTTTTCGGTGGTTGCCATGTCGAACCCCAGACCGTCGTCCTCGATCTCGAACCGCACGGTTCCATCAACGTCGTGCAGGCGGACGGAGGCGCGCGATGCGCTCGCGTATTTCTGCACATTCTGTAATGCCTCAAGCACTGAGAAATACACGGCTGCTTCGACGTCTTGTGGATACCGCCCGACGCCGTCCGCATCGACCGTCACTGGTAGCGTTGCTTTGCGCGCCTGTGACTCGATCGCGGCCTTCAGGCCCTTATCCGCGAGCAGCGGAGGGTAGATGCCGCGAGCCAGATCGCGCAGCGTCTCCAACGCCTCGTCGGCATCGGCCTTGAGCTGCCGAACGGTGTCGCGGGCTTTCTCCGGATCGCGTTGCGCCAGGCTTTGTGCCAGTCCCAACTTCACCTTGAGCGCCACCAAGTTCTGCTGTGCGCCATCGTGCAGATTGCGTTCAAGCCGCCGGCGCTCTTCGTCCTGAGCGTGCACCAACCGTTGGCGTGATGTGCGCAGTTCCTCGAGCCGCTGCATCAGCTCATCCGTGAGCCCGACGTTCTTGAGAACCAGGCCGGCCTGGTGGGCGAGGTCGTCGATGAGCTTCATCTCGAGGGGGGTCAGTGCTTCACCGCGCCGTTTCACCACGCTGAGCGCACCCAGCAGCTCACCTTGATGGTCCACCGCGACGGCGCGATCCGACAACGTCATTGCGGGTAGTGCGTTGCCGTTCAGCTTCAAGACCGCATGGCCATCGCTGGTCGGGGGATCAGTCGCCGCAGCGCGCAACTGGTCCCCGCTGCGCAGCCACACGGTTGCGCTCTCAGCGGCTGTCCCGTCCCGGAGCACACGCGCCATGCGCGGCAACACATCCTCAGCCGAGTACGTTTCGGCAACGCGTCCGGAGAACTCACTCAACACTTCGTACGGTGTCGCCCGCTGCCCGTACACGAGCCGGTTCGCCACTCGCTGCACGCGTTCGCGCACCGGCTGGAATCCGATCGCTACGATGGCCGTTGCCACAATCGACAACCCCAGGTTGGGTCGGCCGCCGCTGCCGACGAGGGTGCCGAAGCCCACCGCGATGCCCACGTATACGGCGGTGATGAGAGCCGCGAGCGTTCCGTACACGAGGGTGCGGCTGATGAAGACGTCGATGTCGTACAAGCCGTACTTCATGACGGCCAAGCCCACGGTCAGCGGGATCGCGACCCCGAGCCCGAGCCCAAATCCCGCGCCCGCGACGCTATTGCCGACCGAGCCTGGTAGCAGGTAGCTGGACAGCACGACGGCGATTGCGGCCCCAGCCACGTACGCGAACCACTTCAGCTGGCGGCGCTCATCGCCCGTTGCACTCCGGAATCGCGTCACCACCGCAGCCACCGTGACCAAGAGAAGGAAGATCGGCGCGAAATTGATGAAGGCAGACGCAGCACCAACGCCGTTCGGGCCTCCGCTGAGTCCCGGCACGTTGATGGGGCTCGCCACATTTGGCAGGCGTGGTGACAGTGTCGTGATGCCGGCATCCAAGAGCGTGCCCGCCGAAACCAGCAGGCTGAGCACGATGATGAATCGGATGATCCATAGCCAGCGTGGGCTCGGCAGCCTGCCGTTGGGAAACAAGACAACCAACACGCAGAGCAGCACCGCGCCGACTCCGCCGAGCCAGTTGGACGCCAATGCCGGCCAGGCAACCCAGCTGGTGGGTGATGCACCTGCCAGGAGCCCCCGCATGGCGGTGAACTCCGCGAGAAGGAAGATCGCGTTTCCGACGGCGATCGCCAGCAGCAACCATCCGATGGGATTGTGCGGACGGCGAGTCGCGATAAGCACCCCCAGCAGGGCGGTGATCACCGCGTCGAGGAACCAGGGAAGCTGCGCGGTGAACGGCGAGTCGATGGCGGGCCAGTCGAGGACCAATAGCACCAGGCTCGCAACCACCAGCACCAAACAGAACGCGCCGATAGCCCACGCGAGCCTGCGCGCGCCCTGCAGCGTCATCGAATACGTGCCCCCGCGACATGCATCACTTAGCGCTCCTCCCGGCGATGGCCGGCAGCGAGCGTGTGCAGAAACGCAGGGTCGATCTGGTCCCCGCTCACTGCGGCGACGCGACTCTTGGTCACGGCGCGCAACGTTGAGGTACGAGTCCCGTCTCCGATGAGAGCGCGCTCGCCAACCACGGCGCCCGGCCCGACGTGAGCGATGGACTTTCCGTCGATCTCGACTGACAGCACTCCATCCAGCAGCAGGAAGAGCTCCGTGCCCGCTTCGCCTTCCTCGACCAGCGTTGTGTTGGGCTTCAGCTCGCGGATCCGCGGCTTCTGACCGCCGCGCATGATGTGCCCGGACAGCTCTCTCTCCAACGCGGTCTCAACCTCGGTGACGAGCGCAGGAGAGTCTTCGCCGCCCCACGGAGTGTGCGCACCGAAGGCGCTCTTGTACCAGTCGGAGAAGTCAATGAGGCCGCTCTTGCCCACCATTCTCCCGTTCGCGTCGTAGATCCAATGGCGTGGAAATGAACTCGCGCCGACGACGTCGTGCTCGACGGTTCCGTCGGCGTGGATGGTCAGTGCCAGCGTCGTCCAGGCTATCGGAGCCGCAATCTGCACGAAGGGTGGGTGTTTGACACGGCGCGGCGCCGGCACCCCTGTGCGTCCGCCACAGGTCTGCACGAAACGAACCGACCCGTCGCCGGCCTCGGGGGTTGCCTGCTGGTCGGAGAGCATGACGGCTGCGAACGTGATCTGCTTGGGGCCGAGGCGCACCGTTGAGGAGCCGATGCTGCCTCCCCCGGAGTAGCCACTGGCCACGATGCGATCGCCGTCCACGTCGATCCACGCGGCGAGCCGGTTGGCGAACCGATAACGATCGGCTTCGCGGAGGGCGTCGAGGTCCTCGATGACGTCGGGCAGTGGCGTGTCGTAGTGCGTGACCCCGCTGTCGAAGACCATGCGGGGCAGGCCTGCCACGGCTTCCGAGGGAATCCAGGAGACGGAGGTAACCGAGCTTTCGATGCGTTCTGTCATGTGTTGCACCATATCGCCGGCTCGAGCGCGCGTCGACCGTGCGGCCGCTACCAACGGGAGGGTGGCAGCACCCCCTGTGCGTGGCGTGGCAGCCGCCTTGCCGCCGAAGGCTCGGGCCGACTCACAATCTGAGCCCGTGACTCGTCAATCCATCTCCGTCTTCCTCGCCGACGACAATGTCATCGTCCGCGAAGGTGTGCGCGCCCTCCTCGTGATGGCCGACGGCATCGAGGTCGTGGGCGTCGCCGCCGACTATGACGAGCTCATCAGCGGAGCCGAGGCGGCTGCGCCGCAGGTCGTGGTGACAGACATTCGCATGCCACCGACGTTCACCGACGAGGGCATCAGAGGCGCAAAGGAGGTGCGCAAGCGCCTGCCGGGCACGGGCGTCGTGATTCTGTCGCAGTACGACGAACCGGAATACGCCATCGCCCTGTTGAGCGAGGATGCCGCCGGGTACGCGTACCTGCTCAAGGACCGCGTGGCCGACGGGAATCAGCTTGTGCGTGCCATCCAGACCGTCTCGACGGGCGGCTCCATGCTCGATCCGCGCATCGTCGAGACGATGATGCGGCCGGTGACACTCGGAGGCGGCCTCAGTCCTCGCGAGCAGAACCTGCTTCGCCTGGTGGCGGAGGGGAGGCCCGTGAAGGCGATCGCGGTGAGCACGAAGACGACGCAGACCTCCGTGGACAACGACATCGGCGAGCTCTTCATGAAACTCGCCCAGCAGGCGACCACTGGCACCACGGCCGCGCTGGAGAGCCTGAAGATGCTCTACACGGCGATCGTCAAGCGCGAGGAGCAGGGTGACACGCTGAGCCGTCTTCTTCCCGGAGGCATCGCCGAGAAGGTGCTGCGTGAAGGACGCGCCACCGGGAAGACTGAAGAACTGGACGTGACTGTGGTGATGTCAGAAATCCGCGGTTACACGACGATCGCCGAGGATGCGGATCCGGTGGTGCTGGCCGGCCAGCTCAACGCCCACCGGGGAGCCATGAACCGCGCGATCCTCGACGCCAGCGGCACCGTCATGCAATTCGTGGGCGACGCTGTCATGGCCGTATTCGGCGCGCCGATTCCGCAAGAGGACCACGCCGACCGCGCGCTACGCGGAGCCGCGGCAATGCATGCCGCGCAACACCGGCTCAACGCTACGTGGCTGGATGAGGGCCTGCCGGAGTTCCGCTTGGGAATCGGCATCTCGACAGGCAGGGTCGCGGCTGCGCTGCTCGGCTCAGACGAACGGCTCGAGTACACGGTTGTGGGCGATTCCGTGAATCTCGCGCAGCGCATCCAGCAGCTTGCAGATGGCGGGGAGATCGCGCTCAGCGAAGCAACGTACAACGCGCTCGGAACGCCGCCGGACGCGGAGCAGCTCGAACCTCAGCAGGTGAAAGGCCGCCACGCAGCGGTGGTCGCGTACCTGCTCAGGAATGGGTCGCGGCCAGGTACGTGAGCGTCGCTTTGACGCGGCGGTGGATGTTGTGCTCCTCGGAAAGACCGAGCTTGGAGAAGATGGCGTTGATGTGCTTCTCCACCGCGCGTTCGGTGAGTGACAGCGACGCCGCGATCGCAGCGTTGTTCTTCCCCTCGGCGATCTGCTGCAGCACCTCACGCTCGCGCGGCGTCAGCTCCTCGATGGGCGACGCGTGCACCCGAGCGCGTGCCGCGACCAGGACCTCGACGACAGCAGGGTCGATCACCGACCCGCCGGCCGCAACCTCGCGGATAGCCGTCACCAGCTGGCCAACGTCGCCGATGCGATCCTTCAGCAGGTACGCACGCCCCGCCGCACCCTTCTCGAGCAGCGCCAGCGCGTAGTCCGGCTCGGCGTACTGGCTGAGCACGACGACGCCGATTTGAGGATGCGTCTCGCGTAGCTGTTCCGCCACTCGCAGGCCTTCGTCGCGAAACCCCGGTGGCATCCGGATGTCGGTCAGGACGACATCGGGTAGGTGCTCCTCGACCGCAAGCTCGAGGCTGGCCAGGTCAGCGCACGCTGCAACGAGCTCGATCCCCTCCTGCGCTTCGATGAGCTGGCGCACGCCCTCGCGCACCAGATAGTTGTCTTCCGCGAGGACCACTCGAAGCGCCATCGCCCAACAGGATAGGGGCGCGACCGGGGAAGTCTCGCGCTGGCATCCACGGCGAGTGGTGCAGGCACCCATGACGACGAGGCACAGCGCGTCCTATCGTTGAGGAGCCATGGGTGTCTCGGTTTTGATCGTCGACGATCAGGCGCCGTTTCGGCTGGCCGCGCGCGCGGTCGTGGAGGCCACGGACGGCTTCGACGTGGTGGGGGAGGTGGAGACCGGCGAGGCCGCTCTGGATGCCGCGCGCGAGCTGCGCCCCGACCTCGTCCTCATGGATGTGAACCTCCCCGGCATCAGCGGGCTCGAAGCCACGCGGGTGATCCTCTCAGAGGGTGACGCACCGCGGCCGATGGTGATCGTCTTCTCCACCTACGAGCCCGCCGAATATGCGCCCCGGGCGGCGGAGGCCGGCGCGGTCGGCTACATCACGAAGTCCGAGCTGAGCCCCGAGCGGCTCGAGGAGGTGTGGGCGGCGGCCCAGAATGGCCGCGCGACGTCAGCCTAGCCGCTGAAGCTGTTCACCACTCCGTCGAGAAAGACGATGCTGCCGAACGCGCGCGTCGTGTTCGACGTGGGAGCCAGCGCGATGCCGCGAGCAACGTCATTGCCGGTCCACACCGGCGCGCCGCCGACTGCTTGGGCGCCGCCGAACGGATGGATGCCGCCCTCTCTATCGAGAACGTACCCGCTCGTGTCGGTGAGCATCGCCAGTCCGCGCGCTGTGTCCTGCGCCCACGGCGGTGGTCCGATCACGGCAGGTGCGCCGCCGAACGGCCACACGGAGCCGAACTGGTCGACGACGTATCCGCTTGCGCCGTCGGAGCGCAGCGCCAGCCCGCGCACGCTGTCCGTCTGCCACGTCTTGGTAGCCACGATCGCAGGAGCACCGCCGAATCCCCACAGGTTGCCGTTGGCGTCGACGATGTAGCCGCTGACGCCATCAGCGCGCAGCACGAGTCCGCGCACCATGTCCTGTCCGACCCAGTAGTTGGGCGGGGCGATCGCCGGCGCTCCGCCGAAGGCGTGCAGGCCTCCCCACGCGTCCGCGACGTAGCCGCTGAGGCCGTCGCTCCGGAGAGCCACCGCGCGAGCGATGTCCCATTGGGGCCAGATCGTCGACATGTTCGTCAGCGGCGCGGCTCCACCGAATGGCGTGAGGTCGCCCCAACCATCGAGTGCGTAGCCACTTGTCCCGTCAGCACGGAGCACGACTCCGTGTGCCGGACCGCCGACCGAGAATGGCGCTGGCGCAGACGTGCCGCTCACGGTGACGCCACGGTTGAACAGCGGCGAATACCCGATTCCCTTGGCGGTGTCGTGGCCGCCATAGAACGGGTTCACCACGAACGAAACGTACGGCGCCCCGCCAAAGGGGTGCACGCCGCCCCAACCGTCGAGAACCCATCCGCTGTTGAGCGGGAAGAGTGGATTCGTCCCGTCGCCCGCGAGCGTGATCGACCTGGCGATGTCCCAGCCCAACCAATATGCGGTGGCGGTCACGCCGGGGGCTCCGCCGAAGGGATGAATGCCGCCGAACCCGTCGAGGACATACCCGCTGACTCCGTCAGGCCGGAGGACTATGGATCGAGCGATGTCCCAGCCCAACCAAAACGCGCTGGTCTTCACATTCGGTGCGCCGCCGAAGGGATGCACTCCACCCCATCCGTCGAGCACGTATCCACTGGCGCCGTCCGGACGCAGCACCACCGAGCGGGCGATATCCCAGCCAGGCCAGAACGCGCTGGACGCCATAGGAGGCGCGCCCCCGAATGCGTGAAGCCCGCCCCACCCATCGAGGGTGTAACCACTCTTCTGGTCCGAGCGCAGGGCGATCGACCGTGCGATGTCCCAGCCGGCCCAGTAGGCGCTGATGGTGACCTGCGGAGCCCCACCGAAGGGATGGACGCCACCCCACCCGTCGAGCGTGTATCCGGAGGCACCATCGGTGCGCAACGTGAGTCCGCGCGCCGGTCGCGGGTCGTCGAGCCAGCCGCGGAGGGGAAGGCCAAAGCTCCCCGTGGGGTCGAGAGTCGTGCCCGTGTAGGGGAGGCCGTATTCGGCGTAGTAGCTGTTCTGGCTGACGAACCACACCATCTGTGCGCTCGTATCCACACGCTCCACCACTGCGACGTGACCGGTTAGGTCGCCACTCGTGGCACCCCACACCAGCAGATCCCCGGGATTGGGCAGGAGACCGGAGCCGTTGCCGACGGCCACCAACGGCGTCGGCAGGTTTGGCCCGACGTCAAACATGTTGTAGGCGTTGCCGTTCCACCCGGCTGCAATCCAGCTTCCGGAGTCGCCTTCAGCCCACTGCAGGTCGGCGGCGCGCACCGCCAGTTGGGTGCACTGGTAGTCGAGACCCCATCGATCTGACGTGTCCGTTCCGTTGGGGCCGCGCACGCACGACGATCCATCCCAGTTGCTTTTGACGTCGAAGGTGGCGCCGTCGAGTCCGACGGGGTTGCCGATGCCTCCGGCCCATTGCGAGCCGGGGATGATCGTCGTTCCGTACGGATAGGCATTGCAGGCCGATCGGCCGACGATGCCCCGAGATAGCGCGCCCGAGAGCGCGGAATGCGCCGGCGCCGGAGAGCTGGTGCGCGCCCCGGTGGGCGATGGGGTTGCGGTCGCCGCCGCAGTGGTCTGACCGCCGAGCACGCCCACAGCCGCCGCCGCGACCGCAACCATGAAGATCCCTCTCCCGGAGCCTACTCGCATGATCAGTCCCTGAAGTTGTTCTGCCTGGCCCTCCGGCGAGTGATTCCGGGCTCGTCCGCGGCCTCATCTGATCCTGCTGCCTGGCTTCGAATGCGGCGGTCGCGGAGGTGCAACAGCGCTGTGGAGATCGGCCGCTTCGTGCCACCCAGGGCTCTCGGAGCGTTCTCTCAGCAAATCCACAGCTAGCCCGGCGAACATGGGCGCATGGGCGAACTGATCAGGGTCCTGGTGGTCGACGACGAACGGTCGATCACCGATCTCGTCGCCATGGCACTGAAGTACGAGGGCTTCAGCGTGCAGACGGCGGCTACGTCGCGAGACGCGCGACGGGCTGTGATGGATTTCCGTCCCGAGCTCATCGTGCTCGACATCGGGCTGCCTGACGACGACGGATTCACCTTCGTCCAGAAGCTGATCAACGACGGTCTCAAGGTGCCGGTCATCTTCCTCACCGCGCGCGACGCCACAGAAGACAAAGTGCACGGGCTCACGGTCGGGGGTGACGACTACGTCACCAAGCCTTTCAGCATCGAGGAGCTTGTGGCACGCATCCGCGTCGTGCTGCGCCGCCACGAGAACGGCAGTGCGAGCACTGCACGCCTGAGCCTCTCGGACCTCGAGCTGAACGAAGAGACCCACGAGGTGCTGAGGGGAGGAAAGCCGGTGGAGCTGACCCGGACCGAATTCCGGTTGTTGCGCTACCTGCTCATCAACTCGGGGCGCGTGCTCTCCCGGACGCAGATCCTTGATCACGTCTGGAACTACGACTTCGGCGGTGACGCGAGTGTGCTCGAGACGTACATCAGCTATCTGCGCCGCAAGATCGACATCGTCGAGCCGCCGCTCATCCACACCGTTCGCGGCGTCGGCTACGTGCTGCGGGTTCCACGCACCGCCTGATGTCGCTTCGCCTCCGGCTCCTGCTCACGCTGGTGCCGCTCTTCACGATCTGCCTTGCCGCGGCGGACATCGGCACCTATACCGCCCTGTGATCCTCACTTGTGTCGGGCGTCGACACCCAGCTGTTCAACGCGCGCCAGCCGATCGAGGGTCTTCTCGAAGGCCACGACTTCGGTGGCGGTCCAGGTGGACCGCAGGATTATCCGCAGTACACCTACGGCGCGCTCTACGACTCGAGCGGTGCGCTGCTCAACGCCAAGCCGTTCGTGTTCGGCACCGGGACGACTTCCGCCAAGCCGGTTCTGCCGTCGCCGCTTCCGCTGAATCAGTACGTCGACGTACCCGGAACCGGCGGAATCAGCAGCTACCGGATGTACGTCGGCCTCGCGGTCGATCACACAACCAACATTCTCCTTGTCGCCATCCCGCTCACCAATGTCAACGAGACCCTGAACAGCCTGCTGGTTCTCGAGCTGTCCATCTCCGGGGGGATCACCCTCATTGTTGTGCTCGCGACGTGGCTCCTCGTGCGCCGCGGCCTGCGTCCGCTCGAACATATGGCGACGACAGCGCGATCGATCGCCGCAACCGACCTCAGCAAGCGCGTCGATCCCTCGACCGACAGCACCGAGGTCGGGCGACTCGGCCTTGCCCTCAACAGCATGCTGACCCAGCTCGAGGCGGCCTTTGCCGAGCGTCAGCGCAATGAACAGCGCCTGCGCCATTTCATATCGGATGCGTCGCACGAGCTGCGCACGCCGCTGACGTCGATGCAGGGGTACGCGGAACTCGTCCAGCGCGCGCCCGAAATGGAACGAAGCGATCTGCTCCTGGCGATGCGCCGAATGGAGGATGAGACGAAGCGCATGGGCGTGCTCGTTGACGATCTTCTCCTGCTGGCGCGCCTGGACCAGGGGCGTCCGCTGCAACGAGACTCGGTGGATCTCGAGGCTCTGGTGAGGGACGCGTGCGCCGATGCGTCAGTGGCCGATCCTGGGCGTGTGGTCACCGCTGCGGTCTCCGCGCCGCTGGTGGTGACCGGCGACGACATGCGCCTGCGCCAGGTGCTTGCCAACCTGGTGCACAACGCCCTCGTGCACACGCCGCCCGGGAGCCCGATCGAGCTCGCACTGCACGCCGACGCCGGCTCCAACGACGCTGTCATCGACGTCATCGATCATGGAACCGGCATCCCAGACGGGCACACACAGCGGATCTTCGAGCGTTTTCATCGCGCCGATCCCGAACGTAGCGGCGACCGCGGCGGCAGTGGACTCGGTCTCAGCATTGTCTCGGCAGTGGTTGCCGCGCATCACGGCGCGGTCAGTGTCGCGGCGACACCCGGCGGTGGCGCGACGTTCACCGTCCGCCTGCCACTCGCGACGGCGGCGGAAGTTCCTGTTGAACACAGCAATTTCTGAGCCTCTTCCCAGGGTCGCGTAACGCCGCCGAAAGGTCTGCAACCTAACGTTGCGTGCACGGTCCCGACTCACATGGAGGTACTGCGCATGGATCCTGAGCTGTATCCGAACCCACCGCCACCGCCGCCGGTGTGGGAGCCTTTGCCGGCGCGGCGACGACTGGGGCGTCTGCGCGCAACCCTCCTCGTAACCGCCGGCCTTCTCGTCGGTGGCGGCATCGGCGGCTACGCCATTGCGCAGGCGGCCGGCACCGCCGCGGCACCGTCGGCGACCTTTACACCGAGCACGGGTTCAACCTCGGCTGGAGTGGCAGCGGCCGCGACCACGCCGACGCCGACCGCGCATCCGTGTCCGAACATGGGCGGCTCTCACACTTCGTCTGGCGCCACCTCCGGCTCCCCGGCGATGTGATGCCGGTGGCGTACCGACGCGTTTCGCGCGCGCCGGTACGCTATCCGGATGCGGTTCTGGCTCGGGCACCGGCTTCCAGGAGGCTTCTGGGCGGGTGTGTCCACCTACGGGCGCCGGCCCCACTACGCGGCGCGCAGCGCTGCTCGCACCACCGGAGGCATCGGGTGTCTCGGCTGGATCGCGCTGGCGGTGGTCATCGGGCTCGCGTTTGCCTACTGGTACATCACGCTGCCGGTGCTCGCGCTGACCACGCTCGCGGTGGGAATCACGGTGCACCGCTATCACGTGCATCAGCGGGGCGCAGCTTCGGCAGCCACGGCCGACGAGAGTGCGCGACGCTCAGTCTAAGCGCCGCTCAGGCCGTCTGAGACTACGAAGCGCCGAGCAAGGCGAGGGAGCGTACAGGTGGTACGTGACCGAGCCGGCGGAGGCGGTGACAACGTATCAGACGGAAATGAGCGGCGCTTACGCCTCTTTGCCGGCTTCTTCTTGTGCCCGGCGAGAAATCTCGTCGACGACCGTTGCGTCGGCCAGCGTGGTGGTATCGCCGAGGGGACGGTTCTCTGCAACGTCGCGGAGAAGCCGGCGCATGATCTTGCCGGAACGTGTCTTGGGCAGCTCCGGCGTGAAGACGATGTTCGCGGGTGATGCGATCTTGCCGATCTTCTTCGACACGTGGTCGCGCAGCTCCTTGGCCATCTCCGGCGATCCCGGGTCGCCACCCTTCAACGTGACGAACGCAACGATCGCCTGACCGGTCTGCGCATCCTTACGGCCGCACACGGCTGCCTCCGCGACCTTCGGGTGGTCGACGAGCGCGCTCTCGACCTCGATTGTCGAGATGCGGTGCGCCGACACATTCATGACATCGTCGACGCGTCCCAGCAGCCAGAAGTCGCCGTCCTCGTCGATGCGCGCGCCGTCACCGACGAAGTACACGTCCTTGTACTTGCTCCAATAGGTCTGCACGTATCGCTCGTGGTCGCGATGGATGCCGCGCAGCATCGCCGGCCACGGCTTGCGCAGCACGAGGTAGCCGCCCCCGCCGGGGCCGACTTCGTTTCCCGCTTCGTCGTACACCGCGGCGTCGACGCCGGGAAAGGGTTTGGTCGCAGAACCTGGCTTCAACGTGGTGATGCCGGGAAGCGGCGTGATCAGGATCATGCCCGTCTCGGTCTGCCACCACGTGTCGACAACCGGTGTGCGTCCGCCGCCGATGTTGTCGCGATACCAGACCCACGCTTCCGGATTGATCGGCTCGCCCACCGTCCCCAGCAGGCGCAACGAGCTCAGATCGTGCTGCTGCGCGTACTCAGGCCCCCACTTCATGTGGGTACGGATGGCGGTGGGCGCCGTGTAAAGGATGTCGACCTTGTAGCGCTCGATGATGCTCCACCAGCGATCCTTGTCCGGGAAGTCGGGCGTGCCTTCATAGATCACGCTGCTGGTGCCATTGCACAGCGGCCCGAACACGATGTAGCTGTGGCCCGTGACCCACCCGATGTCAGCCGCGCACCAGTACACGGATTCGGGTTTCACGTCGAAGATGTAATGGTGCGTGGTCGATACGCCGACCAGGTAGCCGGCGGTGGTATGC
>Ga0073928_10008096_pt1 | contig 13321 bp, 13 predicted proteins | sample PaiPotPPA55metaG_FD_76969 | JGI IMG/M metagenome (GOLD analysis project Ga0073928, IMG submission 76969) | Iron sulfur acid spring bacterial and archeal communities from Banff, Canada, to study Microbial Dark Matter (Phase II) - Paint Pots PPA... ...
CCCAGCGACGGCACAGAACCCGGCGGAGGATCGCCACCGACCTCCAAAGGAAGAACCTGGTTACCCGAGCCGTCCACTAGATGGAAGTCGCGCAGGGGCCGGATCAATTCCGGCACAAAAGACCCTCCTGTACCAGCCAGCTCCGCCACTTCACGGGTGGCGGGAGTGAGCAGCGGACCGTTATGACACGCGAGGCAAAATCCGGCGCGGACCTGGTTTATATTCTGGAATTCTGGCGTCGTGTACATGTTGGTGTTGAACGGGATGATTGTGCCGTCCGCCAACGTCAACGTCTTCGAGCTGTCCGAATAAACTGGGCGGAGCAAGCCGCCGTTCAACAAGTTGGCCGACATTTCCAGACCGTTGAACAATGGGCTCACATTGCGGTAGCCGGACTTCACTGAACTCCGCAACTCATCGAATTGCCGCTGATGGCAGGGAAGGCAGTTCTTTGGCTGCTGGTATTCCTGATCTTTGAAGGGTGAGTCGGTAGGACCGCCAACAGGCGTCTGGGCGAGCAATGGAAGAAAGATTACGCAAGGGATGAAAAGTACTAGAAAGCGCACCGGTGAATCCATAACCCAAGAGTATGGGGCAATTGATTTCGTTTTGCAAGAGGAGCAAGCGTCGATTTTTTGGACTGATAAGGCTCGTCAAAGCGCTGAAGGCGATTGCCCAGAAAGCTGTAGGTACAGCGATCAGCCGCGGCTAGGGCTGGATTCCGCGCCCGAACGCGGCGAACCTGCCACGGCGCGTTTCTCGGCTATTGCACTAAAAATATCTCCAAAGGCCGGCACGCTCAGGCGCAGCTTGTTGAAATCCTGTTTCGGAATGATAAGGAGGTTCGAAGCGGTGAGGGCACGGATGGTGGCGTTTCGAGTTTTATCGGAAAGCAATGCCATTTCCCCGAAGTACTCTCCGCGGCCCAAGTTGGCGAGGAGTTCTTGCGTGCCGTTCTGTTCTCGGAGAACTTCACACTCACCATCCTGGATGACATATACGCTGTCGCCCAGGTCGCCCTGCCGGAAGACGATATCGCCGGGCTCGAAGTGCTGATTTTTGATGCCGGATTCAAAGGCTACCTTGGTCTGTGCCAGCTCGGGGGGAAACAGCAAATGCAGGAGCCAGTCGGTGGAGATCCTTACCTTGCGATTCAGGCCCGGCATCTTCATCAGATAAATGCAGCGCCACAAGAACCATGCGAGAAGGCCGGAGATCTTGACGCCGAAAATCTGCGCGACTGCGGCGCCATGCCCAAGCGAGCCAAGCGTTCCCAGTCCTTCGAAGGCGAATGCCGCGCGATCACCGCCTCGCACCGCCGCTGCAATGTTAATGGCGGCGGTGGTCGCTTCCCGAATAGCATGCTGCGCGGTGGGCGGAACGTTCATACCAGAGACTGTCTTAATGGCGGCACAGTCACCGAGCGCCCAGACTTTCCCTTCGTACCCTTTTAGCTCTAGGCCGGTGTTGACGAGCAGCTTTCCACGTTCTTTCGGGCATTCAAGTTTTTGGGCCACCGGTGAAAGGGCGGATGGCACGGTTGAGATCAGGGTCTTGCACGGGATCTCGATACCGGACCCCAAAATGGCTCTTTCCGACGTGGCCGACTTCAGGGTGTCTTTGAGAATAATCTCAACCCCGCGTTTCCGCAAGATCTTTTGGGCAAAGATCGCGAGCCGCTCCGACATTTCCGGCAGAATGCGCTCGCCGGCCTGAACGATCACGCAGCGATGCGGCTCGTTGCGCAGGCGGAGGTAATTCTTCTTAACGGCGTGCACGAAATCGTTCAACTCGGCCATCACTTCCACGCCGGAAAAACCGCCTCCGCCGACAACAAATGTCAGGAGCTTGCGGCGCAGCTCCGGATTCTCCTCAACATCCGCCTCTTCAAGAACGTGAATCAGGTGATTGCGCAGCACCATGGCATCAGCGAGCGTTCGAAACGGCATCGCGTTTTCGATCAAGCCGGGCATGCCATAGAAGTTAGTGACAGTACCGAGCGCGATGACCAAGTGATCGTACTTGAGCTGGAGCTGGCGTGGACGGAACCCGGGGCTAATGGTCACGATCTGGTTCGTCAGGTCGATATCCTCGACTTCTCGCATGATCAGGTTGGTGCGCGGACACAAACGCCGAATGGGTGAAACTACATTGGTTAACCCGATCGATCCCGAAATTACTTCCGGCAGCATCGGCTGATATACCCAGTAGTTCTCGCGGTTGACGAGCGTGATGGAAGCCTCCTCCGGGCGGAGAAGCTTCTCCAGGTAACGTGCGGTGTATACGCCAGCGAAGCCGCCGCCGAGAATAAGAATCTGCTTCGGGTTGCGACTCATAGTTTTGTCGACACGGTCTGAGGACTGCCCCGCAGCCTGGCGGTCAGACTCTGATTCTCGTTGCACTACTTACGAAAGTATACAAGCGGTGTCACACCAAGAGCAATCCCAAAAAGGACGTGGTCAAAATAGCGCTTTGTTACGCGCTGTTTGAAAAGCACCGCGCGCTAAAACAATGCGTGCCATTCGTGCCAGGCTTTCTACTGCGCGGTCCACCGGTTGCGCCAAGCCGGCTTTGTGCAACTGGTGAACACCCGGCTAAACCTTGTTAGGGCTGGTCGCGAAGAAATCGTTGCCGCGTGGCGCTTCACCCATCGCAGAGGTTTGTTTGTCCCCACACAGCCACCCGGGAGTGGAACAGAGATGTAGATCAGTGCACGGAGTGCTTTAAGGCTGTGCTCGTCTGGCCAGCGGATGAAATCGTGACGCGATATTCAGCCCGATAGAAACGTCGGAAGGAACTGTTCCCCTTACCTGCAGTAGCGATGTGGGCCGGAACTGGCGCCTCTCGCGAGGTCCGGCCCCTGGGAACACCGTTTGCACTCTTTCGTGAGAAACCAGGGCTTCACCGCGATGGCAGGCCTATCCTCGCGACGGGGATCAGTGCCAACACAATGATATTCACATTCGTTGATGCGGCGTTGATCGACACGCCGCTGCGCGAACCGAGCTGTGGATTCTCTGATACCGAGGGTCGGTCGTCTCGCGGAAGGGCAAGGAAGCGAATGGGCTTGACACATAGGCATTGGAGCGTACAAAATGGGACTCTCATGCCCCGGCTGCTGAGGAACGCACTGATAGCCTTGGTCTTGTCGGTCGCAACTTATGGTGCCGACAATACGACCGCTGCTTTCCACACCGATCCAGTAGAGGTCTGGGGGGGGCGCTTCCTCATAACGACAATTTGTGTCGGGGTGGTCGTGCTGCTCTTTACATTATTCAAGTACGGGGGGGCCACAGCCGGGCCGGTTTCCTGGGGCCTCTTGGCCGCCGGGATTGTCCTCGTGCCTATGGTGGCCACCGGCCTGGGGACCCTACTGGTTTTCGATCGCGCGGAACACGTTGAGTTCTGCGCTTCTTGCCATCTGACCATGCAGAAGTTCGTCAATGACATGGAGGATCCCAAAAGCGAGAGTCTCGCTGCGGTGCACTTCAAAAACAAGTACATTCCGGACAATCAGTGCTATGTCTGCCATACATCCTATGGCATGTTCGGTACCGTCGAAGCTAAGATGTCCGGAATGGTCGACGTCTACAAGTACTTCACCCATACGTATCCGAAGGTCATCTCGATGCGGGAGCCTTATCCGAATCACGATTGCCTGAAGTGCCACGCCGAATCGGCCAAGTGGCTAAAGGAGGATGTGCACATGGCGGTGAAGGACGATCTGTTCGCCGACAAGGCGAAGTGTTTGGATTGCCACGGAGCGGATCACCCAGCTCATCCCGAATCCGTCCGAAGGGTGGCGGCGAGGTAGATTTGAAGAACGTTGCGGTCAGTTCCAAAATTCCAGGCGGCCTCCTGATTGCGGCGCAACTGCTGGCGTTGGCGGCGCTGGGATTGGGGTTAAACTTTCTGCTTAACACCTCCGGAGGCACTCTTTTTTTGTTCGCTTCGGTGGCTCCGCTCCTGATGATAATCGGGATTATTCTCCTTATCGGAGTAGGCGTGTACAAATACAACCTCAGCCACCGCCTCTTCGATGTGGAGACCTACTTGCCCGGTTCAGTCATTGTTCGCCAGGGTGAGCCTGGTTTATGTGCATACTTTATTCAAGACGGAAAGGTCGAGGTCATTCGGAACGAGCAGGGCCAGGATCGCGTAATCGCGACCTTGAACAAGGACGAGTACTTCGGAGAAATGGCTCTGATTTCGGATAGCCCGCGGAATGCCACGGTTCGCGCAGTGAAAGAGACGCGCGTGGCTGCGCTCGGTAAGGAAAATTTTGTGAAGTTACTCAGCGTGTTACCAGCAACGAAGGAAAGCATCCTCCAAACGGTTCAAGCCAGGGCGAAACAAGTGGCGTCCGGACGGTAAGCGGTTCGTGTCAACTCAACCTATGAGTTCATAATTAACGAGGTATAACCTGTAAGCAGAGGGAAGGTCGGCCGTTCACAATTCTATAGAGGAGACTGAATCAAAATGAAGTTCAATTTGACCAAGATGGTTGGTATGGTGACTCTGTGCGTGTTGGCATCATTGTCTGGGATGGCCTGGGCCGCCGATGCGGAGGCGGGGAAGGCTGTTTACGGCATGAAGTGCAGGAGCTGCCACGGCGCCAACGGCGAAGGTAATCCAGCGATAGCTAAGGCGCTCAAGACTGAGATCAAACCTTTGATGGATCCCGAAGTTCAGAGTATGAGCGAAGCCGATATCAAGAAGATCATCATGGAGGGTAAGGGTAAAATGAAACCGGTCGCGGTCAGTGGAGCCGACCTCGACAACGTGGTCGCTTACGTAAAGAGCTTGAAGAAGTGAGAACGTCTTAGCAACGGGTGAATCCGTAATTGTATCCATCAGAGAGACCGATCAGATTTGCGTTCGGCGCCGTTCGCCTGAGAGTACGATTTCGGTTTTCGCGGTCTGCAATCCCGCGATTTCGAATGACAGCAGATTGGTCAATGCCGCTACGCTTCGGGACGGATCGGTCATTACGAGAATGGGCCTTGCCGCTCGTTCCACCGATGATTTCGCCAGCTTGCGTGTATGAAGCCGTTCCGGCTTACCACAGCCTTTCATTGCACAGCTGGGTTCTGCCGTTAGTTATACCAGCGCCGCTTGAGAGACGCCTGCCTTGGCGTACCACGGCTGAGCAGTTTTGATGGCCGCATTGACAGCCTCGATGTTCTTGACCCCTTCGGTCGCGAGCCAGGCTTCCAGCGCGCTAAGGCCCTGCTTGGCATATACCGGGACGCCATCCTTCCAAGTCGCGCGCCCACATAGGACGCCCGAATAATCCGTGCCGCCTTCAGTGGCCATGTTCAACGATTCGACGAACTGTGCGTTGTCAACCCCGGCGCTCAAATAAATGAAGGGTTGCCTTGCCACGCCGGCGGCATCACGGAAGTGCTCCATCGCCTCCTTGCGCGTATAGGCCACCTGCCCCTTGAATACGCTGCTGCCTTCCACAAAGTTCGCGTTTACCGGAACCTCGACCTTCAGCACATCCACTTTGTACTGCGGCTTCGCAAACTCCCTATCACTGCCTTGGGTTTGAGCTTAGAGAACTCGAAGCCCTTCTCGTCGCCACCCTTGGGATCATAGGTTACGAACTCTACGAAGAAGGGGATCTGGTAGGTTTCACACTCGGCGCCAATCCGCTCGATGAAGGCATGCTTTATGTCGTTGACTGCAGGATCGTCGAATGGTGAGTAGTAGATCAGAATCTTGACTGCATCGGCGCCCAGGTCGACGATCCGCTTGACCGACAAGTGGGGCAGCAGATCCGGAAGACGACCGGGTTTGGTGTTGTCGTATCCACTCTCCTCGTAGGCCAGCAGCAGACCGGCATTGGAAGAGCGCGCTTTGGCGGCGGGTATTCCGTATTCGGGATCGAGCAGGATCGCACTCGCGTGGGGCGTCAACGCCTTGGCGACCGCGACCTTGAACTCAGCCATCATTTCGGTCGTCACCTGGTCGGTCGGAACGCCTTTGGCGCTCGCGATGGCCTTCTGCAGACTACCGCGTTGGTCCATGGCGGCTGCGGCGATGACGCCATTCTTGTCAGAGAGCGCCTTCATATGACGTACCTTGCCTTCGGATAAGCTCATTAAACCTCCTTTGGCGATTGTCGCGCATTGGGGCTAATCGCGTCCGCGCCGTATTGCTTGGGTATGATGGTTGCTCCGGCCCCACTCCGGCCTTCGGCCCATTTCGGAAGTCGGTCGCTATTGAGCTTGCCGATCGGGTCTCGTTATTTCCCGTGCCTCATGGCCTATCGACGAGACTCTGGTTGACGGAGACCTTCCGAGTCCCTTCCATTCAAACCTGAAAGAAGGTATAAGGGGGCCCGCAGGGCGTGCTGAGAGTTCCAGATCGATCGGCTCACGCGCAGTGAATTCACGTCAATCGTTCGATTCTACGGTGACGCTCTTTCAAGACGAAAACAGAGTTCCGCTCCTGGATCCGCGGTGGCCGCCGGTATAGCTACCCTTCCACGACTTTACTCTTCCAACCCTACTATCTGTTGGCTTAGCTTCGCGTTTAGTTAACGTTAGCCCATATCGGCCAAATCCTGGTGATTCAAATTCGATTATCCTAACCCGGCATAGCCGGAACCAAACAGGCTTTGCGAATACCGAGCAACCGCTTCGTGACCGTCGCGGCCCGGCTGGACCCGCTAAAGTTGGGGGCTGTCAACAACGTCCTCCTGAGGCCCGTAAACATTGGACAAAGGGCCTGCGACGAAAAATATTCTGCCAGAAACAATAGGAATCCTACTACGTAGGTACTAATGCTCGGAACGATCACGCGCTCTGGGGATCGGTTCTACTCTTCATCCTGGCCCGCGGACTTGGTCTAACTCTCGACTTTCGGATCGGCCGGTACTTTGCTAAGCGCCAGAATTGATTCTCTGAAGTTCCGAAACAACGGTTTTTGACAGAGTTGCTGCTTTTGACGTAGCATAAACAAACATAGGTTGAGAGTAACTAGGTGAGTCTCAGTTTTTAGAACAGCTATGACCTCCACTGCCGCTCAGATGCATGAACAGGCTGACCGCATTTACCAGGTCATCTTCGAGTATGCCGGCCAAATTGGCCGCGAGCAGGACAAAGACGTATTGTTAGGCGAAGTCGCTGCCATGGCTCGTGACCTGGTTGCAGCAGACCGGTGTAGTATTTGGCTCCTCGACGCTCAGAAGCACGAGTTGTATACGCGGGTTGCCGATGGCGTTCAGGAGATTCGTCTGCCAACCGGCTTAGGTTTGGTGGGCCGATGCGTCGAGACTGGCGAGTCTTCAGTCGTGAATTCGCCCGCATCCGATCCGAGATTTTCGAATGAGATCGACCGCATAACCGGATATCGCACAGAGGCCATTTTGACAGTACCTATGCGCGGTGCGGAAGGCAAGATCATCGGCGCCTGCCAAGTACTCAATAAACCGGGAGGTTTTGCTCCCTCGGATGTAGACCTCATCTCATTTGCAGCGTCTTTCTCTGCACAAGCCATTGAAAACCAGCAATTGCAGGTCGAGCGCGAGAGTGCACGGCGCTTGAAACACGAGTTGGAGATTGCACGCGAGGTGCAGCAGCGGCTTCTTCCGCCCTCACCTATCATTGATAATTTGGATTGCGCGGCAATTTGCCGTCCAGCACTTCAGATCGGTGGCGATTACTACAATTACTGGGCGCTCTCAGGCGGCAAGCTTGCTATTGCCCTTGGTGATGTTTCCGGGAAAGGCATTTCAGCCGCATTGTTAATGGCGAGCCTTCAGGCCTGGCTGCACGGTCTGATCCTCCATAGCTCCAATTGCTCCGTGGATCTCCCTTGTCTCTGCGGCGAACTGAACCGCATCGTTTATGACAACACGGCGCAAGATCGTTACAGCTCCCTGTTCTTTGCGCAGTGGGACCCCGCAATTGAAACACTCAGCTACGTGAATGCAGGCCAGACGGCACCGATCATTTATCGGCCGAAAGCGAATGTTGGCGAAAGAATTACGCGATTGAGCGAAGGGGGCTTTCCTATAGGTTTAATGCCTGGCGCTTCCTACCAGCAGGGAACCGTCCATTTCGGTTCGGGGGCTTGGCTCGTCTGTTTTTCGGATGGTATCAGCGAAGCCATGAATTCGCTCGACGAGGATTGGGGGGAGGACAACGTAATCGGCACGCTCGAAGAAGCAGTCGATATGACCGCTGCCACCCTGGCAAATCACATGATGCAAGCCGCCCTCGATTTTACCGGGACTGCCCCACAACATGATGACATGACAATCGTCGCAATCCGTCGACGACCGATCTTTTCCAATAGCTAGTGGATTGTGGTGATAACGATTTACCCGAGCTGAACTGCCGGTCAACAGACTGCGCCTCCAAAACCGGTCGCTTGGACACTGGAAGATCCTCCGCCATAAATTCTAAGCTCGCGTTTCAAGAGGAATTTCGTTTCGGCGCGTAAGATCAGACCGCGATTCGGAACCAACACAAAACGGCCACACAGCTGTTTGCGCTACGCGCGCCTAAAGTCTCGCTGTCACAAATATCGCCTTCAGACCTGCGGAGGTTTCGCAATTGGGGGCTTAGGTGTTCAATCAATCAGTCTGCGCTAGCCCACGTCGAAAACTTTTTACGGTGGCCACATTGTGGTTTGAATTTGCCGCTTATGATTCACAACCCTAAATCACCCAAAGTTGTAGTCCGGAAACAGCAGTCGGTTGGTTCCGGCGCGGCAGAGCCTCAAGAGTAGTGCGACGGCCCTGCTCGATTGTGGTGGGCAATGAACTAATTGCAAGTGCCGCTCATTGATCGGGATGAGGCAGTCCAAGCATTCGCGTCGGATAGGGTCGACCGAGGCGCTCGCAGTAGGCTTTCGCCTTTGGTGCTAGGAATGGGCTTCTCAATCTGGCGGAAGAAGCGATCAGCATTGGGCCGCTTTCGTTCGGAATAAGCCAGAGCAGGAAGAACGAAAAATGGAAGATCAGATCTGATTTTGCGGAGGACATGTTCTCCAATGACGGAAGTGCCCTCGACGGCCGATTCGTACATTGACTCGGCCTGAACCTCCAGACCTTGTTGGATATTGACCCCAAAATCGCAATCTGCGTGGCGATGAGCGGCGCTATGGTATAACAGTACACTGCTTCGAGTATCGCTTTTACTTGTCGCTGTCCGTTTCACCGCGGGTCCAGGAGAACGCTTGGGGAACGCCGATGTCAGTTATACATACCTGGGCAATCTATTTAACGACTCCCGGAATGGCGGAACCTGTTCCGCGCGACCAGTAGCAATACGGGGTCACGCTTCGTCCTATCTAATGCAGGCAAGAATGCTTGGGTTACTCGATTATGCGATTCCCCCGATCTAGCGGCGTTCTCCTCCATCCAACATCATTGCCCGGCCCGTTCGGCGTCGGTGATCTCGGACCTCAGGCGATAAAGTTTGTCGATTTCCTCGTTGCTGCCGGCCAGACCCTCTGGCAAGTATTACCTCTCGGGCCGACCGGCTTCGGCGATTCGCCGTACCAATGTTTCTCAAGCTTCGCGGGAAACCCATTGTTGATTAGCCCTCAGCGCCTGGTCGAACACGGCTGGCTGGATCCATCGGCAACCGAGAAAGTGCCCGCTTTCCCTCCGGACGAAGTCGACTTTGCTCGCGTTATTCCATGGAAGTCCGCGCTGCTGGAGCTAGCGGCGCAGGAATTTCTTCGGCGTGCGTCAACTAATGACCGGGCTCGGTTTGAAGCATTCTGTGACACCGCCAGCGGTTGGCTGGATGAGTTCGCTCTTTTCATGGCTTTAAAGCAGCATCATAAAGGCGCGGTATGGACCCGTTGGGATACCGCTGTGCGCAGACGCGAGCCAACAGCGCTAGACCAATGGCGTGAAAGATTGGCTGAACCGATCGCGATCCAGAAGTTCCTGCAATTCGTCTTCTTCCAACAGTGGCAAGAACTGCGCCAGTACGCGCAATCCTGTAGCGTGCGAATCATGGGCGATCTGCCGATCTATGTTGCTCATGACAGCGCCGACGTTTGGGCTAATCCTCAATACTTTCAGTTGGACGACGACGGACGTCCCACTTTTGTGGCCGGAGTCCCTCCGGACTATTTCAGCGCTACAGGCCAGCTATGGGGCAATCCGATTTATCGTTGGGATGCCCTGGCTCGCGACGGGTATGGTTGGTGGGTGGAGCGTCTTCGCGCGGCCCTAGCCATGGTCGACATGATCCGCCTTGATCATTTTCGCGGCTTCGAAGCCTACTGGGAAGTGCCTGCCTCGGAACCAACCGCAGTGAACGGCCGTTGGGTGAAAGGGCCGGGGGCAGCGCTGTTCCGGGCTGCGGAAGAAGCGCTGGGCAAACTGCCCCTGGTAGCCGAGAACCTCGGCGTAATCACACCCGAAGTGGAGGCCCTTAGGAATGAATTTGGATTCCCCGGCATGGCGGTTCTTCAGTTCGCATTTGGCAACGATGCGCAGGCGTTAACTTTCCGTCCACATAATTATTCAGGCGAACTAATCGCGTACACCGGCACGCATGACTGCGACACAACCGCCGGCTGGTGGACCAGCACGGGACGAGGCGAGAGTACGCTGTCGCAGGACGCCGTTCAAGCTGACGTAAGTTTGCGAAAAAATATCTGAACACCGATGGCCGAGATATTCATTGGGTGTTCATCCGGGCGCTGTTGGCATCCGTTGCCGATACGGTGTTGATCCCCATACAGGACGTGTTAGGACTGGGGACGGTAGCGCGCATGAATCAACCTGCGAGCCTCGGCGGAAACTGGCGCTGGCGGTATCGCGAAGCACAACTTAGCCCCGACACTGAGCAGCGGCTGCGTGACCTGGCCAGCTTATATGACCGATCCTCGGGCAGTGCCGCGTTCTCCGCTGCAGGGCGACTCTAATTAATTGCTTTGATCGTTCACACAGCCGTACAAATTCGTGAGCCGGATTCTTCGAAGAAAACAGAAAATCCAAATGTAGGCGTTGGTTTTCCTTTGAACCAAGGCGTGACTCTCCATTCCAGTCGCAGGTAGTGGACACCTGGGAACGCCGCCAGGTTCAAAAGGATCGAATAGACTCCGCAATAATATTTCTTGGGGAAACTATTCAACGGTCTGCTGCCCCAATCAGTGGCATCTGGTGAGCCCCAAACCGAGATCAACAGACAACCCTCCTCCGCCACCGAATTGATATCGAGGGTAAGTACTAGCAACCGGCGGTCGTGTAGACGGACGTCAACTGCCGGTCCGAATCCATCCTCTTTCACGATTTTGCCGAAGACGAGATGCTCTTGGTTGTTTATTGCCGGATCACTGGGCCAAGTCGAGGGCGTTTCATGCTTTGGCACCTGCTTTAGTCGCATCGAACCAGCTTCCTCAAGGTATGAGCCGACCGGGTGTGATTTCCGTACCCGGCGCTCTGTTTCGTATGTACAACCATCCACAGGTCAGGTTGTTTATAGTTAAAATATCTCAATGTATCACAGGTCCTAGATCATGTCAACACAATAATGTGGTGATTATACCTTTGACACACAAGAGTAGCCGGTGATACGATTGTGTGCATGGTCGATCCGGTCTCTGCTACCGGTGTTGCGATTGCGGCGCTCGCTCTCGCACATCAACTTCTAAAGTCCTCTTCCGTTAGTAAGAAGGACAAGAAGCAAATAGAAGCCAGTGCGAAGCAATTGGTTGAGCTTGCGCAGATGAGCGATATCGATAAGGAGGCGAGAAAGAGCAAACGATCTATTCGATACTGGGCCAAGCTGCGAGCACCTGCGCAAAAGACTAGAAAAACTCCTCGCCTGAAGAAGCGTGTCGCCAAAAGGAAAAAAGTGAGATAGTAAAGGTTGAGCGGAGGGCGGGGGGATCGGACCCCAACGCCCGAAAGCGTTCACGGTTTATAAGACCGCTCCTAGCGCCAACTAGACGCCCTCCGATGGGAAAGCCCACCTCGGCCCGATCCAAGTCCCCTACGAAGGCAGGATCGGGCCATCGCAAAACTACTTCCTCACAACGCCGGTAGGCTCACGTTGCGCGGTTGCTCGCCTTATCATGAGTTCAATTGTGCTTTTAGCCGCCGTGCTGACCAATGGCGACTTTATGACTTTAGGGAGGCTTTTTAGGGGCGTTTTAGGGGCGTTCTGTCTATAACTACCTTACGCTCCAAGTGCTTAGAGAGCACTCGTTCATAGGCACCCAAATTCTTAAGATGAGGAACGGAAAAGTCGGACAGATGTCGCGACACATTGCGCCGATCAAGTTTCACTTCTTCTGCGAGTTGTTCTAGTGTCAAGCGCGATTCTTGGCGCAATCGGTTGAGTTGAACACCAATCGATTCAAGCTGCGTGACACTAGGCTTATCCGCGCTGGCGGCCACTGTTAGTGAGGCAATTTCGTGGGCGTATGCGACCAATTCCTTGAAGATAAAATCGCGAGCTTGTTCCGCCTGCTCGCGAGCGTCCCATGAATGGCCTGCCAGTTCCTTCCCGATTTGTGATTTACCTACGCGATCACAAAAGACCGCAACGTGTTTCCAGACTTGCCAAGATCCAAAGAAATCAGCACTCGCTAATGCCGTTATTTTTGGATGATAAACCAAAAGACCGTCTTCGAGATCGTATACGCCTTTGACAATTAGTGCTTGGATGCTGTCATGCCTCCGGCCGTTATATTCATGTCCAATTCTCTTTTGGGCACTGATGTCGATCTCATCGAACCGCCAAGAATCGGCCAAGAGACAAGATACTTTGGGCCATTTACCTTCCCATAAGCGGTCAAAGGTCTCATCCCAATTAGGAGTCGGAATTTTGCCGAGATCATCCAGCGGCAAGAACGCACGGAACGAGCGAGCAGGTTTGTCTCCGAGAGTATTGACCTCTTTGATGGGAACAGGTTCCTGCCATCCGCAATCTTGGTTACGAATGATGTTGAATCGTCTTGGGAACGTTTGGGGCGTCAATTCCCCGATTTCAAATTTACGTAGGGCTTCATTGCGTTCGGCAGCAAATCGCGCACGTTCCCTGAGGATTTCATTGACACTGACGCCTCTCGCTTCGGCTTCAAGTTCGGCTGGAGGAAGTTCGACATTTGCGCACAAGAAATCCGTTGCCTCTTTTTCAGTATGGAAAAGCAGCGGTGATAACGAAGGGTGATCGTCGGTTACGCCTCGACAGACTGCCCACGCAAGCTTTTTTGCCATCGTGCCTCTTGCATCCGGCACGATGAAGGGCTACGATGAGGGTGTCTAGATCCCATCGAGAAGCCCCGGTCTTCGGGCCGGGCTTTTCATTTTCTAAAGGACTATTTTACCGAGAATGAA
>Ga0073928_10008097_pt1 | contig 13321 bp, 14 predicted proteins | sample PaiPotPPA55metaG_FD_76969 | JGI IMG/M metagenome (GOLD analysis project Ga0073928, IMG submission 76969) | Iron sulfur acid spring bacterial and archeal communities from Banff, Canada, to study Microbial Dark Matter (Phase II) - Paint Pots PPA... ...
GCATGTGCTGGAGGCGACGCCGCGCGTGCCCTACGGCGTCAACTCCATGCGCATGAACAAGGGCGGGCTGCCCGACGAGTTCACGCTCAACCGCAGCATCGTCATCCCCTTCGACCTGGAGCGCCAGGTGGCGAAATTCTCCGAGCGCATCGAGGTGCCGCTCGCTCCCTTCTTCGGCATCATGGCGACCGGGCCGGCGCGCAGCCTCGGCAAGCTCACCTCGGTGCCGCCGGGCGCCTATGGCGGCAACATCGACGTCAAGGACCTGACCGCCGGCTCGACCCTCTATCTCCCGGTCCATGTGCCGGAAGCGCTGTTCATGGTCGGCGACGGTCACGCCGCGCAGGGCGACGGCGAGGTCGACCTCACGGCGATCGAGACCTCGCTCACCGGCACCTTCCGCCTCGAGCTCATCAAGAACCGCCCGCTCGCCTGGCCGCGCGCGGAGACGCCGACGCACTGGATCACGCTGGGCCTGCACGAGAACCTCGAGGAAGCCATGCGCATGGCGATCCGCGAATGCATCAAGTTCCTGAGCGAGGAGAAGGGTCTGACGCGGGTCGACGCCTACGCCCTCGCCTCGATCGCCGTCGACTTCGAGGTGACCCAGGTGGTGGACAGCGTCAAAGGCATCCACGCCATGATCCCCAAGGGGATCTTCAAGGATTAACCGGTTAAAGGCGCAACAGGATGGGGCGGCCATCGCGCGAGAACGGCACGCTGCCGATCAGCAGCCGGGCCACCATGCCGTCATCGCCGGCCAGCGGGAGAACGAGGCCATGCCAGGCGACGGTCGGCATGGTGGATGGCGGCGGCCGGTGCTCGGTCAGCAGCGGCTCGCCTCGCTGCACCACGGCACGGCAGGTGGCGAGCGCGAATTCGGCCATATAGGGCGCCGTCTTCAGCGCGGAGACCATTCGGCCGGTCATGTCGTAGCCGGCAACGGCGGCGATGACGCTGCCGAACACGCGATAGCGAAAATCCTGGCCGCCCTCGATCACGTCGAGCAGGTTGATGTAGCCCAGCGCCGGCCGCATCTCCAACGCATCGATCTCCCTGGCACCGGGCATCTTGCGCGCGCCGGCGAGCTCGGTCCAATAGCGCAGCAGGAAGCGCAACTGCGGCGCGCCCAGCCGGTCGACCGGCGGATCCCAGACGACATCGGGCGCCGCGCCGCCCTTGGCCATGAAGGTATCGTTCAGCCCGAACGGCTCGCCGGCCGCCAAGGCGGCCGACCACGCGGCGACGCGTCGGCCGTCGAGCCCCGGCGCGTCGGCCGAGGCCAATTCTGCGTTCGAGTGAGCTATCCTGATCATAGAAACTTGTCCTCTGTGCCCCCTTTTTAGGAGCGTTCTTTCGGGCGATAACCAGCGTGACGCGCGAATGTGTGGTGCACTCTACGCCTTTGCGTTTCGCGAATCGAGTGCAGTGCGTCACACACTTAAAAAATGTGTGGCGCGTTCTTATGCCCGCGCGATACCCCGGCTCACACGGCGAAATCGCGCAACAGTCGACCCGGCCGCGCGCGCTCGGCGATGATGGCGCCGCTGCCGTCGGCGACCTGTGTGCCGTTGACCCACACGCCGTGCAGACCCGCCGCGGCCGTGGTGAGTCGCGGTGCGCCGCCGGGCAGGTCGAACACGCGCTTGCTCGGGCCGCGGCCGACCGTTGCCGGATCGAACAGCATGAGATCGGCGGCGAGGCCCGGCGCGAGCCGGCCGCGATCCCTGATGCCGAAGATTTCCGCGGGACGGCCGGAAAGTTGCCACACCGCCTCGGCCATGTCCAGCGTGCCGCGCTCGCGCACCCAATGGCCCAGGAGATGCAAGCCGAAGCCGGCATCGCAGAAGAAGGTGAGATGCGCGCCCGCATCGGACAGCGCGATGCTGGCGAAGGGGTCGCGCAGCATGCGTCCGACAGCCTCCTCGTCGTTGTTGAGCAGCACGGCGATGAAGATCGTCTCGAGATTCTCCGTCAGGCCGAAATCCAAGAGCCAGTCGAGCGGTTGTCGGCCCGCCGCGGCGGCCAGCTCGGCGACGCTCAGCCCTTCATAGCGGCGGTTCTCCGGCCGCGCCGCCTCGAGCAGATAGAGCTTGTCCCATTCGCCGTTGAAGAGGCGGATCGCGGCCGGCGTCGCCAGCTCGGCGGCGACGCGGCGACGGAAACCGGGATCGGCATAGACGCGGTTCAGCGCGTCGCCCTCCGCCTGCATCGCCGGCAGCCATGCGGCCATGCCCTCGAAGAGATAGGGCGAGCGCAGCGTGAACTCGTTGGTGAGCGGGCAGCACGACACCTGGCCGTAGAGCCGCCGCCCGCGCGCCTGCGCCGCGCCGATCGCGCGCAGATCGTCGAAGGTCGCCTCGGGCAGCACCGGGTTGTGCAGCAGCGCGGCGATGACCACGGGGCGCGACGTCTCGGCGGCGAGGGTCTCGAGGAACGGCACGGTGGTGCCGGTGCCCTTGGTCAGCATGAAGACGCCGCGCCCGGCCTCGCCCAGCGCGCCGACGAGCGCGCGCAGCTCGGCCTCGTCGGCGAGCCGCGACGGCATCGGCGTGCCGCCCTCGCCATTGTGCTGCGGCGCCGTCGAGGTGGCGAAGCCCACCGCGCCGGCGCCGAGGGCCTCGCCGACGAGGCGGCGCATCTGCGCGATCTCCGCCGGCTTGGCCGCGCGCGCCGTCGCGTCGTTCCCCATCACCCAGGTGCGCAGCGAGGAGTGGCCGACGAAGGCGGCGACGTTGGGCACGCTGCCGAGGCGCTCAAGCAGCGCCAGATATTCCGGAAAGGTCTCGAACTCCCAGCGGATGCCGCTGCGCAGCACGTCGAGCGACATGCCCTCGACATGCGTCAGGTTGCGCATGGTGATGTCGCGATGCTCGGGCCGGCACGGCGCGATGGTGAAGCCGCAATTGCCGATCACCACCGTGGTGACGCCGAGCTCGGGCGAGGGGTGCAGCCCGGCATCCCAGGTGATCTGCGCATCGTAATGCGTGTGGCTGTCGATGATGCCTGGCGCGAGCGCCAGCCCGTCGGCGTCGATCTCGCGCCGGCCTGCGCCGACGTCGCGCCCGATGGCGGCGATGCGCCCTTCGGTCACCGCCAGCGATGCGTGGCGTCCGGGCGCCTTGCCGCCGTCGAAGACGAGGGCATCCTTGATGACGAGATCGTGCATCGGTGCTGTCCTTGCCGGCTAAGCGAGCGCGGCGTCGGGGCCGAGCAGCGCCGCGCGGAAGCGGTTCTTGAGCAGGGTGCCGTCGCGCGGCGGCATGACCAGCGGCGGCGTGTCGGCGGCGATCTTGATCTGCGCGAACAGCGGGCCCTGTCGCGCCTTGAGGCGCGCGCGCAGCGCCTCGACCGCCGCCATCTCGCGGACGGTCTCGCTGCGGGCGAAGCCGCAGCCGCCGGCGATCACCGCGAGATCGACGCCATGCGCGGTGTGCGTCGCCTGCATGCCGGTCTCGCCATAGGCCTCGTTGTCGAGCACGGCGACGGCGAGGTTGGCCGGGCGCTGCACGCCGATCGAGGCGAGGCTGCCGAGCCCCATCAGCAGCTCGCCGTCGCCGGTCAGCACCAGCACGTCGCGCCGCGGCTGCGCCAAAGCGAGGCCGAGCCCGACCATCGCGGCGCTGCCCATCGCGCCCCATAGCGGAAAGGTGAGCGGGTTGTCGCCGGTCGCGGCGACGTCCCAATTGGGCGCGCCGAGGCCGGCGACGACCAGGAGATCGCCGCGCCCGGCGAGCAGCGCGGCGACGACGGCACGGCGATCGAGCGTGTTGGCGCGGGACATGCGTTATTTCCCGAAGGTCTTGGCGCCGATGAGCTGCTGCGGCAGCAGCACGGCGACGGCGACATAGCTGGAGAAGGCGAGCCGCGCCGCGCCGGCGACCGTGTCGCCGACCCGCGCCGGCTCGCTCGCGCGATGGACGATAACGTTGGCGAGCTCGAGGCTTCCCGGCGTGGCGATGCCCATCGGCACTTGCCACGGGTTGAACTCCCCGAACTCGCCGCGCATGGTCACGATCGTCAAGAGCGGGAACTGGCAGGCCGCGATCATGCCGAGCGTGTTGATGCAGTTGCCGACGCCGCTCGATTGCATCAGCAGCACGGCGCGCTCGCCGCCGAGCCAGGCGCCGGCGACGAGTGCCACGCCTTCCTCCTCGGTGGTGAGCGGCACCATGCGCATCGCATTGTCGGCGGCGCACAGCTTGAGGAGCCGCGCATGGCCGGCATCGGGCACATAGGCGACCTGCCTCACCTGCGCCGATTTGAGCGCGGCGTAGATGTCGGCGGGCCAGTCGTGAGCCTGCGCCGCGCTCATGCCCAGCGCTCCACCGCATAGCGCTCGACCGCCTCGTCGACGAAATCGCAGCCGAGGCCGGGGCGGTCGGGAAGCTCGATCATGCCTTTCTTCACCGTGAGCTGCGGCGCGATGAGGCGCCGGAAATTGAGCACCTTGTCGTCGGTGAACAGCTCGACGAAACGCGCGTTGGGCGTCGCCGCGACGAGGTGGGCGTGGACGTCGTGGAACCAGTGCGGGCACAGCGTCACGCCGGAGCTGGCCGCTGTCGCGGCGATGCGGCGGAACTCGCTGATGCCGCCGCAGACGCAGGCATCGGTCTGCAAGATCATCGCCGCCTGTTTGTCGAGCAGCTCCTTGAAGCGCCAGCGCCCGCCCTCGATCTCGCCGGTCGCCACCGGCACCGGCGTGGCGCGCGCCAGCCGCGCGTGGTTGTCGATGTCGTCGGGGCCGAACGGCTCCTCGATCCAGTAGGGGTCGTAATTCTCGAACACGCGCATGAAGCGCAGCGCGGTCGGCAGGTCGGACCAGGCGTTGTTGGCGTCGAGCATCAGCAGTGTGTCGGGGCCGATGGCATGGCGCGCCGCGGCGATGCGGTCGCGCTCGACGCCGAGATCCTCCCGCCCGACCTTGATCTTGACCGCGCTGAAGCCCTGGCGGACATATCCCGCCACTTCCTCGCCGAGCATCTCCGGCGTCTTGCCGGCGAGATAGTATCCGCCGCTGGCATAAGCGGGCACCGCGTCGGTGCGGGAGGCGCCGAGATATTTATAGAGCGGCAGCTTGGCGGCGCGCGCGTTGCGGTCCCACAGGGCGATGTCGAGCGCGCTGATGGCGCGCAGCACGGCGCCGAGGCGACCGACCAGGAGCCCCTCCTGATACATCTCCTCCCACAAGCCCTCGACGCGGTGCGCGTCCTCGCCGATAAGCTTGGGCGCGAGCAGCCCGTGCACCGCCTTGGTGACGAGCGTGCCGCCGGCATGGCCGGCATAGCAGAAGCCGATGCCTTTGACGCCGTCATCGCCCTCGACCTCGACCAGCGCGTAATGCCGCTCCGTGACCGAGCGGCGCGAGAACGCGGTCGCCGTCTGCAGCGGCACGGCGACGGCGCGGGCGCGGATCTTGGCGATACGGGTCATGACGGGAGCGGGCCTCTCGCGGCGATGTCAACACCGCCCGATCCTAAAGCGGCCGCCGCCGGTCCCGCAACCGGCTATGTCAGGCGGCGACCGCCGCCGGCTCGCCCGCGCGGCCGCGGCCGATGCGCAGCACCAGCAGCGCGGCGACGATGCACAAGGTGCCGGAGATCAGCACGGGCGTCACGTAGTCGCCCAGCAGCGAGCGGAGCGCACCCGCCTCGAAGGCGGTGAGACCGGCGCCGAGCTGGTGGCCGGCAAAGATCCAGCCGAAGACGATCGGCGCGTCCTGCTTGCCGAAGATCTGCGTGGTGAGCCGCAATGTCGGCGGCACGGTGGCGATCCAGTCGAGGCCGTAGAACACGGCGAAAAGCGACAGGCCGTAGAGCGAGAAGCCGGAATAGGGCAGGTAGAGCAGCGACAGGCCCCTGAGCCCGTAATACCAGAACAGCAGCCAGCGGCTGTCGTAGCGGTCGGAGAGCCAGCCGGACGCGGTCGTGCCGACGAGGTCGAAGATGCCCATGGCGGCGAGCAGGCTCGCGCCCTGCACCTCGGGGATGCCGTGGTCGATGCAATACGAGATGAGATGCGTGCCGATGAGGCCGTTGGTGCTGGCGCCGCAGACGAAGAAGCTGGCGAAGAGCAGCCAGAATCCGCCGGATTTGGACGCGCGCCCGAGCGCCGCGAAAGCGACGACGATCGGGTTGGCGCGCGGCGGCGGGGGCGGCACATCGGCGGTCGCGCCGTAGGGCCGCAGATCCAGATCTGCAGGATTTTCCGGCAGAAGAAGGGCCACCACGGGGATCATCACGGCGACGGCAATCGCGGTGATCCACACCGCCGCGCGCCAACCTTCCGATGCGATGACCGCTGCGAGGAGCGGCAGGAAGACGAGCTGGCCCGTCGCCGTGCTGGCGGTGATGATGCCCATCACTAGGCCCTGGTCCTTGGCAAACCAGCGATTGACGATGGTGGCGCCGAGCACCAGCGTGGTGACGCCGGTGCCGAGCCCGACGGCGATGCCCCAGCTCAGCAGGAGCTGTCATGGCTGCGTCATCAGCGTGCTGGCGGCGACGCTGACCGCGAGGACGGCGAGCGCGAGGAGCACGGTGCGGCGGATGCCGATCCGCTGCATCAGCGCCGCGGCGAACGGACCCATCAGCCCGAACAGCACGATGTTGACGGAGATGGCGAAGGAGATGACGGTGCGGCTCCAGCCGAACGCCTTGACGAGCGGATCGATGAGCACGCTCGGCGTCGCGCGGATACCGACGCCCGCCAGCAGCGTCACGAAGATGACGGCGGCGACGATCCAGGCGTAGTGCACGGGAAGCGCGCGGGCGAGGGTCTTCCTCATCGTCCACCTCCTCCTCGGCCCGTCGCATGAGACAGACCGGTCTCTTTACACGATACGGACCGGTCTGTATCATGCGACCTTCATCGTGTCAAACGACGGCGGCAAAGCCAGATATGCGACGAGGGAAGACGGGCTCGGCGAAAGCGCCGAAACAAGCGGTGCGCGACGGTACCGAGCCCCCGGCGCCGCGCGAGCGGCTGCTGGCGGTCGCCGGCGACCTGTTCTACCGCCAGGGCATCCGCTCCGTCGGCGTCGACGAGATCGTCGCCGCCGCCAATGTCGCCAAGATGAGCCTCTATCGCAGCTTCGCCTCGAAGGACGAGCTCGCGGCGGCCTATCTGGAGGAGCGCGACGAGCGCTACTGGCGCTGGTGGGAGAGCACCGTGGCGCGGCATCGAGCCGCACCGCGCCGCCAGATCAAGGCGCTGTTCCGGTCGCTCGCCGAGCGCACCACGCGCTCCAACTGGCGCGGCTGCCCTTTCACCAACGCCGCCACCGAGTTTCCCGAAGCCGATCACCCCGCGCGCAAGATCGCCGAGGCCAACAAGCGCGAGCTGCACCGCCGCTTGCGCGCGCTCTCTGAAGCGGCCGGTGCGCGCCGTCCCGACGCCCTCGCCGACCAGCTCGTTCTGCTCTTCGAAGGCGCGTACACCTGCGCGCAGACCTTCGGCGCCGACGGTCCGGCGAAGTCCGTCGCCGACGCTGCCGACGCCCTCGTTGCGGCGCAGCTCGGCGAAAGCGGGCGCAAGCGCTGACGCCTACTGCAGGCGCGGCGCCTTGAGCAGGGTGTTGCGATCGATGGATTTGACGCGGACCCAGTCGGTGCGGCCGTCGCGCAGCAGCTCGATCGGGATTTCCGCGCCAGCGTCGCCGCTCGCCCAGACCTTGCGATAGAAATCGGCGAGGCTCTCCACGCTCTCGTCGCGCACCGCCCAGATGACGTCGCCGATGCGCATGCCGGCCGCTGCGGCCGGACCGCGCTCGGCGAGGCCGGCGACGACGATCTTCTTGTCGCTCTCGGCGGAATAGAGGCCGAGCCACGGTCGCGCCGGCTTGTTGCGCTTGCCGTAGGCGAGCAACTCGTCGAGGACCGGCTTCAGGATGTCGATGGGCACGACCATGTTGATGTCGCGCGGGCTGTCGCGCTCGACCATCTGCTGGACATTGAGGGAGCCGATGCCGAGCAGCGTGCCGTCGCGGCCGATGAGGCCGGTGCCGCCCCAGAAGGGATGCGCCGGCGCGGTGAAGATCGCCGCCTCCAGCAGGTATTCCCAATAGCCTGGGAATTCCTGCGTGCCGATGACGCCGGCGCGCACCGACTGGCGCCGTCCGCCGGCGGCGAGGATCACGCGATCGCCGGCCTTCACCGCGCTCGAGCGGCCGAGCTCGATCGCCGGCACGCCGAGCCGGCCGAGCGCCTGCACGAGGCCGAAGCCGGTCTCCTGGTCATAGGCGAGCGCGTGTCCCGGCACGGCGCGACCATCGACGGTGCTGAGCCAGATGCTCTCTGCCTCGGTGATGAGATAGCCGATGGTAAGCACGAGGCCGCTGTCGCGGATGAGCACGCCGCTGCCGGCGCGCTCCGTGCCGAGGATGGAGGCGGTGTAGGCGTCCTCGGGGATATTGGCATGCAGCCCAACCACTGACTGCAGCGCGCGGTCGAGGTCGAAATCGAACTCCTCGGGCTTCGGCTGCGCCAGCAGCGGAATCTCCCAGTCGGGCTTCTTGGCCATGGCTCTGTCCTCGCCTGCTCCTGCGCTCAATATTGCGAATCGCAGGGCGGCGCGGCAAGGGTGCGCCATCGAGAATCAGGCGACGGACGCGCGCCGACGCCCGCGTGTCAGAGCGGCAGCGCGAAGCAGAGGTCGCCCGCGCTGCGACGACGGCGCCGCGCCGTCGCGCCGCTACAGGTGCGAGTACATGGCGCGGCCGGCGACCGGCAATTCGGCGCGCAGCACGCTGCCGGTCGCCGATTCCGTGATGAACAGCGACTTTCGGTCGCGCCCGCCATAGGCGCAGTTGGTGGTGGCGAGGCCGGCGGCGGAGCGGATGCGCTGGAGCGGCTCGCCCAACCGGCTGAACAGCCATACCGTGCCGAATCCGACATGGCAGATGGCGCGCCAGGGTGCACCGCCGAGACGCACTGTGCCGTGGCTACATCGAGACGACAATTTGTCAGACAGAAGAGTTTTGGCTGGATCTCGGAAAAAGATGATCTAGAAGCCTTTTGATTTGGGCGGCCTCGTAGAGGTGAACAACGCCGTTGCCACCGAGGCGAACCATTCCAGCAAATCCCAACTGTACCTGATGGTCCTCTTCCTTGTAGAAGAAAAAGACAGGACTGCCGCTGAATCCGTCCAGGTCCTTGATTGTCTCCGGATACTTCTCGTGCTGGCGCAGGGTCAGGTGAAGCTCCATGCCCTCGGTCCAATCGTTCGACAGGATAAGCTTGCTGAACCGATGCGTGACCGATACGTCCTGAGGAAGAAACTCCTCATCAAACGCGATGTCGTAGGAGATGAAACCGGTCGGGTAGCCGATCGTAAAGACGGCCATCAACTGGTCTTTCGCCACAGACCGGAGATCCGGTCTGGAATCCAGGTCAAGGTCGAGAAAGTGGGGCGCGAGGTCGCGACTACCCCGCTGAGTTTCGTATTCGACGAACTGAACATCCTCGCCAAAACCGTGCTCGGGCAGGTGGTAGCGGGGGCTCGCGACGGCGTTGGGAGTCAATGCGATTTTGCCGTCCCCGCCATCATCGACAATAATGCAGAACTCGCGCGCCTCGCGCGCGGCGTTTTCCTTCCCAAGCTGGTGCTTCGCGAAGAAAGCCATGCAGCGACGGCGATATCTGAACAGAAGGCATGATCCCGCCGATGACAGCTCGTACTCCGAGCCCTCGTTGAAGAAGCACACGGGGCGACAATAGCGTTGCAGCACCTTCGCCGCGGATCGGCCGGGAATCAGCAAGCCGTTGATCCAGACGCTGGTCTTCATCAGCGCTGTCATAACGGACGGCAGGGGCATGTTCATCTTGGCACCTAGGCTCTCAGGCCCAGCGCGCGCAGCCAGGCGTCGACCTGTCCGAAGGCGTCCTGCTGCCACTGCTCCGGCGTGCGCTCGCCCATGATGCGGGTATCCTGCGCGAACTGGCGCACGCAGGTCGGCCCGAAGCTCTCCAGGGTCGCGAACTTCTCGGCGATGTAGCCGTAGCCCTCGGCGGCGCTTTCCTCGCCCAACAGCTCGCGGCACGAAGCGGCCAGCGCTTCGATCCCGTCGGGATGATTGCGGATGCACCAGTAGATGTCGTAGGCGTCCTTCTGCTTGAGGCGCCCGCGCAGGGCATGGCCTTTCATAGCCAGCAACGCGGGGATGGAGCAGACGGCGATCTCGACCCGGTTGGTGCCGCCGTCCGGCATCGGCCCGTCGATGGCGACGAGCTGATAGAAGCGCAGCGCCAGGTCGGCGCCATCCGCCTTCTGAACGGCGAAGTCGGCGACGAGCGGAGGTGTGTTCTTGACGATCTCGGCGTCGCGCGGCATCAGGAAGTCGACAATCACATCGATGGGCGGCCCACCATCCTTCGCCGGAACGCGGCGGACAAGCTGGAAGCGGCGAAGCCCCGCACGCTTCTCGTAACCATGATACATGAGAGCTTCGACCAGCGTGGCGTATTCGCCATCGCCCAGCGCTACCGGGTCAAGGCAGAGATCGACATCAATCGAGCCGACATGCGGCATCTCTTCGTTGTTAAGCAGAAGCCATGGCACGGCGCCCCCGATGACGGCGAATTTTCCCTCGAAGCTGCCGAGAATCTGGCCGATCTCAATCAACACGCTTTTGACGGCCGCAGTCGTGCGGTCATCGTAGTCGGCAGCCGATTGCGGCTCGCGGGGGGTCACGTTGGCCATGAAAGCCTCGTCTGCCGCAGGTGCTCGGCCGCCTCCTGCCCGCGCTCGCCGGCAGCCCAAAGGTCAAGATAGGTTTGGATCACGCTGGTGCAGACGGCCCCGGGCGCGGGTTCGATAGCGTCGCGGAACAGCCCGTCGTCTTTCGGCAGCATGACAACAACATTCTCGCCTCTAGGAGACGGGGAGAGCTTCAGGTGCTCCATCAGCCGGTCCAGTCCAGCGTTGTCCGCGTAAAAATACTGCGTGCCGGTCCTGCCATAAGGCGCCAGCCAGTGCGCCGCCGAGAACGACGCAAACATAGCCTTGCCCTTCTCCGACCGCGCATCGAGGACCTGCCGCGCGGCCTCTTCGAAGGGGCTACCATGCAGGATCGTGTAGAAGGAGATGCGCTTACCGGCGGGTGGTTTGTATTCACTGCGCCACGCATTGAGCAAGGCGGCGGGCTCGGACAGGAACAGGCCGCGATCGGACACCTCCGCCCATTCGCGATCCAGCAAGCCGGAGCGCACGTTGCTGACATGGCCTAGACTGACTCCCGCGGCCTCTGCGAGTTCGGTCACGCGCCAGGCGCGCTTCGGATCGCGGAACATGACGCGTAGCACCTGCGAGGATTTAGGTTTGAACAAAGACCTGAGTTCGCGCCGTTCAACGGGCGGCCGGGTTGATACAAGTCGTTCGATGAACACGCTGTCAAAGGCGAGTCGGGCATTCCCTTCGAAGTCTAGAAATCCTACATTATGCTCGCGACATAGCGCCTGAGCTTCCGGCGACAGAAACGGCGCGATGAAGATCGGTGTCGCCTCAGTTCCGAAGTGCGCGAGGTAGTTGCGCAACTGGAGCAGCGCCATCCGCACGTGGCGCGGCTGACCGCTGGCTTTCACCTCGCAAACAAGCACGTGAGGACGATCAGCCACGTCGACGCGCGCCAGAAGGTCAAAGCCGTGATCCGCGTTTGTCGGTTCGACTTTAATGTCGTGCAGTTTGATCGCAGACACTTGCGCGATGAGCGCGCCAAGGGCGTCTGCAGCGCGGCTCTCAAGTTGTTTCACCGATTGGATCGATTTCAACATTCGTTGAAAATAGTATTTCTGGTGAAATAATCAAGCTTTTTCAGCGGTCAATGTGGTTTCAGCATTCGCTGAAAGCGCCCAAATGAGTGAAGGGCGCCGCCATCGTACGCGGGTGCGAATGCGCAGCAAGCCTGCCGTTTTTCTACTGGTGCGAGTACATGGCGCGGCCGGCGACCGGCAATTCGGCGCGCAGCACGCTGCCGGTTGCCGATTCCGTGATGAACAGCGACTTTCGGTCGCGCCCGCCATAGGCGCAGTTGGTGGTGGCGAGGCCGGCGGCGGAGCGGATGCGCTGGAGCGGCTCGCCCAACCGGCTGAACAGCCACACCGTGCCGAACCCCACATGGCAGATGGCGAGGTTGTCGTCCTCGTCAATCGCCATGCCGTCGGGCCCCGTGCCGCCGGACATCTGGATGAAGATGCCGACCCTGCCCACGGTGCCGTCGGCGAGCAGCGGCACGCGCCAGATGGCGTTGTTGCGGGTGACGCAGAGATAGAGGATCGTCTCCGCCTTGTTGAACGCGAGGCCGTTGGGGCTCGGCACGTTGTCGAGCAGGCAGTCGAGCTGGCCGCTGCCGCGCAGGCGGTAGACGCGGCCCGAGGGATCGTGCAGCCCGGTCATGCCCTGGTCGGTGAAATAGAGATCGCCGTTCGACGCGAAGACGAGATCGTTGACGCCCTTGAAGCGCTCGAAGCGGCCGCGCTCGAGATAGGGCGCGATCTTCGCCGTCTTCGGGTCGAACACCATGATGCCGTGCTTGTGGTCGGTGATGAAGGCGCGCCCGTCCTTGTGGAATTTGAGGCCGTTGGGCTCGCCGTCATATTCGAACGCGAGCGACAGCGAGCCCTCGGGCGTGATCTTGAAGAGCCGGCCCCAGGGGATGTCGGTGACCCAGAGATTGCCGTCGCGGTCGAAGGACGGGCCCTCGAGGAAGGACGGCGTCGGCGCGCCGTTCTGCAGCACGTCGACCCAATGCGACTTGCGGTTGGCGCGCGACAGCGAGTCCGGCACGCGCGCGAAGACCGTGGTCTCGATCACCGGCGGCGGGGCGAACATGGCGGCTCCCTAGTTTGGCAACAGGCCGATCTCATGCAGATAGCGCCGCACGCCCGGATGGATGAACTCGGGCCGCGGCGCGGCGGCGACGGTGTTGGCGGCGGTGCTCTCGCGCGCTTGCGGCAGGCGCTTGGCGAAGGCGTCCTCGCCCTGGTGCAGCGCACGCGCCAGGCGATAGGCGATGTCGTCGTCGAGGGTCGGGCGCGCCAACACGAAGCTCCACGATCCGACCGAGGCGATCGCCGACTCCTGCCCGGGATAGCTCCCGGCTGGGATCGTGAGCGGCTTGAGGAAGGGATGCTTGGCGCGGATGCGCGCGGACTCCTCGGCCGAGGGCGCGATGAAGCGCGCCCCTGCGGGCGACTGCGCGACCGCGGTGAAGCCGGGCCAGCCGACGCCGCCGCCCCACAGCGCGGCGACGCGCCCGTCCATCACCATCGCCGGCCCATCGCCGGCGCGGTCGAGATAGACGGCGTCGAAATCCTTCGCCTGGTCA
>Ga0073928_10008098_pt1 | contig 13320 bp, 9 predicted proteins | sample PaiPotPPA55metaG_FD_76969 | JGI IMG/M metagenome (GOLD analysis project Ga0073928, IMG submission 76969) | Iron sulfur acid spring bacterial and archeal communities from Banff, Canada, to study Microbial Dark Matter (Phase II) - Paint Pots PPA... ...
CGCATCCTATAATCATCATGTTCGGCTCCTTTCTCCCGAGCCTTTTGGTTGGTTCGCACCACCAAGCTTACTCGGGTCCGGGAGCCGACATTGTTATGGAATCAATTACACTCATTGACCGGGCGAGTTGTCCGCAAACGCGGAAACTATCCAGAAACGGGTTTGGGAGACATCACTGTCGATCTCCTCGAAGCCGACTTCTCGACCGCTTTGGTCTGGACTTAACTTCAGGTTTGCCCGTTTACTGCCCGAAATCGTTGGCAGGGGATTAGAACTGGTGGTTGACGCCAACCGCCGGATAATGCAATCGCCAGCGGTAAGGTGGAATCATGGGAATAAGGTACAGCTGCCGTCGCTATTGCGGCAGCCCAACTCTGCGTACCAGTTCGGCAAACCGTGGGTCGGAACGCACCGGATCGAGCCGGAAGTCGGTTCTCATGCCCTCCATTTGGAATTCACGCTCGCGGTAAGCGGTATCGAGCCAAAGGAATGCCTGCTCTTTATTGCCAACCTCGGTGTAGAAAAGGGCAATTTCGAATGGCGATGCATAGCCGCTCTTGCGCTGCTTGAGCCGTGCCTCGATGCCTTTCTGCATCGCAGATTTCCAGCCTCCCGCCTGAAACCCTTCTGCCAGAGCATTCGCGAATTGCGTCTCGGTGGGGCTGCCCAGGTACTGGGCATAAAGTTTCCACTCTTCCACAACTTTGGCGTGGTCACCCTTCGCCCAGTAGGCGCGGAGCAGGCACCAGTGCGAACGGGCATAGGAAGGATTGTCCTGAACGATTTTGCCGCACGTGGTGATGGCGTCTTCAGGAAAACCCGCCAGAACTTGTGCGTAGCCGACATTAAACGCGACCGAAGGAGAAAGCGGGTCGAGTTGGTAAGCCCGGCTCGCCGCTGCCATTGCTTCCTGCGAGTGCCCCCCAACCTGTGCAATGTCCTGTGCGTACCACACCAGCGCCATCGGGTCGTTGGGATCGAGTTCGAGCGCTTTCTTGAACTCGGCAATTCCAGCGGCGAAATCCCACTCGTATTCCATGTAACTGGCGCCCAACACGGAATGCGGATGCGCCAGGGCCGGGTCCAGTTCCAGTGCCTTGCGCGCCGCGGCATTCGATCGTGGGTAGTATTCCCCAGAAACGCCGCCATAGCTGGGTAGAACCGAATACGCATCCGCCAGTCCGGAATAAGCCAGCGCGTATCCGGGATCTTTCGCAATGGCCTGGTTGAAGTAGGAAATAGCGGCCTGCAAGTCTGCGGGCGTTCGCTTGTTGAATGCGTATCGGCCCTTCGTGTAAAGGTCGTAAGCCTCCGGATTTTGCGTGTCCTGCTTAGTGACCAGCTGTTTCTCGGAGGTGCTCATGCCGGAGCGTAACTTCGCCGCGAGATCGCCAGCCATCTGCTGCTCAAGCGCGATGATTTCCGTGCTCTTGCCGCTGTAGTGTTGCCCCCAAAGCTCGGTGTTGTCACGGACGTCGGTCAGTTCCGCGCTGACTTCCACGTTATCGCCGTGGGGTGTTACGCGCCCACTCACCAGGGCCGACACGCCCAGCTCGCTTCCAGCCTTCTGCGCGTCTACATCCTTTCCTTTGTAGTGGAAGACCGAATTGCGCGACTTCACCTTGAGGCCGGGAACGTGGGTGAGGCTGGCAATCAGCGACTCGGTCATCCCGTCGCTCAGGTAGTCAATGCTGGAATCTCCGCTGACATTGGTAAAAGGCAGAACGGCAATCGAATCAATCTGCGCCGCCCTACCGGGCCGCAAGTACCACGCGAAAGCCGCCACCAGCGCGACAACGGCAATACCCGCGGCAATCCAAATCCAGGCCTTACTACGCTTCGCCTCAGGTGCGGCCTGCACCGCGACCTGACTCGATTCGCTTTGTCTCTTAAGGCGCTTGAGGTCGGCCAGCAGGTCAGAGGCATGCTGGTAGCGCATGTCCCGATCTTTCTCCAGCGCCTTTTCAATGATCCGTTCGAGCTCCGGGGGCACTTCCGGGTTGAGGCGTGCAAGCTTCGTCGGTGCCCGGTTCAGGATGGACTCGAAGATCACTCCCGAAGTATCGCCGCGAAAGGGCAGGGTGCCCGTCGCCATTTCATAGAGCACCACGCCAAACGAGAACAGATCCGTGCGAGCGTCCAATTCTTTCCCCCGCACTTGTTCGGGTGACATGTATGCGACCGTGCCCACTGTCGTGCCGGGGCTGGTCAACTGCGCGGGGCCGGCATCGGCCGTAGCTTCCAGCATCACTGCACTTTCAGGAATTCGCGTGCCAGAGGACGAAACCTTGGCCAGTCCGAAGTCGAGAATCTTGGCATGCACCTCGGCCGTCACAAAAATATTGGCCGGCTTGATGTCGCGGTGGATCACGCCCTTGGAGTGCGCCGCATTCAGCGCGTCGGCCATTTCGATGCCCAGTGCGAGCACCCTCTCACTCTCCATCGGCTTGGCGCCAATGCGATGCTTCAGCGTCTCGCCGTCGAGAAACTCCATGGCGATGAACGACTGCTCACTGCTTTTGCCGACTTCGTAGATGGTGCAGATGTTGGGATGGTTCAGGGCAGAGGCCGCGCGCGCCTCGCGACGGAATCGTTCTAGGGCCTGCGGGTCCTGTAACATTTCATCCGGCAGGAATTTGAGCGCGACGAAGCGGCCCAGGTCGGTGTCCTCGGCTTTATAAACCACGCCCATGCCGCCGCCACCAAGCTTTTCAACAATTCGATAGTGCGAGATGGTTTGGCCGATCATTCGGGAATAACCCGGTTTTCGGGTCGCCTCATCTTACGGACGCGGCATCCGCTAGTCAAAGAATGACCTCTTTGGTACGAGTGTGATGGGCCCGAATCCTGAATCCAAACGGGGCGGGCCGATAGCTCCTGGATTGTCGGCTAACCGGAAGGTATCCACAAACGGGGTTCGAGACCATCAGTTCTCCGACTGAAAGACCATACTGAGCGCGCGGCTAGGAGGCCGCCAGTATGGCGCATCGGAAGACATCAAAACGCTCCAAGGCAAGAACTATGCTTCGACTAGCCGATTTGGAGCAGTCGAAGAATGCAGTTCTTCACTCGCTCGGCGCAGCCAGCTCGCAACAATCATACGGTCACGCCATCGACGAATTTATCGGGTGGTATTGTTCCGAACCGCGTTTGGCCTTTAATCGAACCGTCGTCCTTCGCTACCGGTTCTTTCTCGAACAGAAGAACCTCGCCTCCTCTACCATCAATGTGCGCTTAGCCGCCGTGAGGCGTCTCGCCTATGAAGCCTCCGATACTGGCCTGCTGAGGCCTGACCTAGCCGCAGGAATTCGTCGTGTCAAAGGGGCAAAGCGTCTGGGCGTTCGGATTGGCAACTGGTTGACTGTCGACCAGTCCAAGACCTTGCTCGGTGAACTACCGTCAGACAACCTCCGAGGCAAACGTGATCGGGCGATTCTCGCGCTGCTCATTGGGTGCGGCCTGCGACGGGCCGAACTGGTTGGACTTGGAACGGGAGATTTCCAGGTTCGTGAGGAGCGCTGGGTAATCGCTGACCTAATCGGCAAAGGAAAGCACATCCGTACCGTTCCGGTTCCCGTGTGGGCAAAACGCGCCGTCGATGAGTGGACCACGGCGGCGGGTATCAACGGCGGGACGATTTTCCGGCGAGTAAGTCGGCTCGGCAAGATCTGGGGCGATGGAATCACACCCAAGGCGATCTGGCACGTGGTAAAAGGAGCAGCCAAACGTGCCGACATCAAGAATCTGGCTCCCCACGACTTGCGTCGCACTTGTGCCCGGCTATGCCATCTGGCGGGCGGAGAACTTGAGCAGATTCAATTTCTGCTTGGTCACGCATCGGTTCAGACAACTGAGCGCTATCTTGGCTGCAAGCAGAGACTCAGCCAAGCGGTGAACGACAACCTCGGATTGGAAGACACCTGAAGGTGGTCACGGCACACAAGCCGACTTCGGGCCCGGTTGGACTCGTCGGCGTTCAATTGCCGCCATTCGGAAGGGGGCTCCGGCTATAGGTTGGAATAGCGAGCTACGGATTATGAGAACACACTACGGACTTGCAGCGTTTTGAAGCGTGTTTACTTTATTCGATTCTTAAACCGCTTAAGACCGTCCGTCTTGTCCGTTTTGTATTCGATTTGACCGGTTCTGATGCTTCAATCATTACAATCTCATTACAGTGTTTCGAACGACAAGGGACCGGCCCACCTCTGTGGATGAAGGACGTCTACACCGTCAATTCTCAATAAGTGCTAGCGCACTGTTTTCAACAGTTGCCACGTCAGGATCTCACCGGAGACCTCGAAGGAGACCGGCATCGGGAAAGGCGAGTACGCACAGGCCAGGCACTTTGAGCTGGCCCGAAGCCAGGCTGAAATTTCGACGATTGTTGTCGATTTTGCGACAATTATCTGCGCTTATCCGCAATCATGGCTCGGGTGCCTCGGTACGCGCAATTTTCTTTCGTATTGAAAAGTTCCTGGTCATTCTTCTGAGCTCATCGCTCAGAAACGTCAGTTCGGACTCGACTGTCACACACGCTTCGTCAGCATTATTAAGGTCGCCGTCTCTGCCCATGTTCTCAAGCCGTTGAGAAGCCGCGAGCGCCTTCTGCGCGGCGAAGTTGCCGACTGACCCCTTCAGCGCGTGCGCCGCTATCCGCAGTGCTTCGGCATCACCGCGGCGGATTGCCTCCTTGATTTCCGCTAGACGCTGAGGATAATCGGCCAGAAAAAGGCCAACAAGTTCGCGCAGAAGTCGACGATCGCCATCGACGCCGGCCAGAAGTGCCGCATAATCAATCACGCCATCTGCATGGCTCGCCTCAGAAACGGGCCCCTTCGAAGGTTTCGGCGGGGTGATCAGTTCAGCGATCGCCTGTTCAAGCTCTCCGATGTGGATTGGCTTGGAGGTATAGCCATCCATTCCAGCCGCTAGACAACGCTCGCGATCTCCCTTCATGGCATGCGCTGTCATGGCCATGATTGGGATGTGTGTGCCTGCCGCCTTCTCCCAGGAGCGAATGGCACTGGTTGCGTCAAGCCCATCCATTTCCGGCATCTGTACGTCCATGGCGATAAGATCGAACTTGCGGGCCTGGACGGCGGAAAGCGCCTCGCGGCCATTGCTGACAACCGTAACCTGGTGGCCCAGCTTCTGAAAAATCCGCGTGGCTACCAACTGGTTGACCTTATTGTCCTCCGCCACTAACACTTGTAGCGTGCGCTGCGCAGGCCCAGCCCTTTTACGTCGTTGTGGAGCGCGAGGCCTTTCTACCACTGGCTGACCGATGGCACTAACAATCGCATCAAAGAGCTCGGATTTCTTGAGTCAGGGCGGCAACCGTCGACCAGAGTAGCCATTTGTAGGACCCGTCCTTACAACGATCGCGATTCTCGAAAGAAAGCGTGCTGCGGCCGGATGCAATGTTCGTGGCCTCAGCGATCGTTGTCTCGCGGTCATTGGGTTGCACGAACTCAAGATAGGGACGCGAGAGTAGTTCTTCCTTGGTGTAGTCGAATGTAATTTCCCAGGCAGGGTTCACATGTTTGAAGTAGCCATCAGTGCCGGCGATACACAAGAGGTTTAGGGACAGGTCGATAAACTCGAGCAGGTCGTCTTCGGTTGGTGGATTGAAACGTGCTGGCGCGCTCACCGCTCCCCCGATCGGGAACATTCAAAATCCGGACAAGGCACTCATTTTGCTACAAAGCCGGAAATCGCGCAACTTGTGGTTTTGGTTGGCGATTACCCCTCTGGGCGCCGGTGGTTGACCCATGTTCCTGGCGGAAGTAGGAAATGTCGGTTTGTTGAATCTGGTAGCATGAGGGGCATCCATGAGCCACGCCCGGGTCTTAGCGGAGAAAATCCTTGTCGCGGATGACGACCGCACAACGCGCTTTGCCATCTCCAGCATGCTGAAGAAAGCGGGCTATGCGGTTACTGCTGTGAAGGATGGCGCGGAAGCGTTGCGCAACATCCAGCAAACAAGTTTTGATCTTGTATTCCTGGACATCTGGATGCCGGAGTTGACTGGCCTTGAGGTGCTTGCCCGGGTTCGCGCAGGCGAATCTCATCCGAAAATCGTCATCATGACCGCCGACGGCACGCCGGAGACTCTGCTGCGCGCGATACGGGAACAGGCCTTTGAGTACCTGAGCAAGCCTTTTTCCCCGAAGGAGGCGGTCGAAGTGGCACAGCGAGCACTCAAGCAAAATGCTTCTCCACCCATCGAAGTCATTTCTGCCCGTCCTCATTGGGTGGAGTTGCTTATTCCGTGCACACGTGAGGCTGCCGAACGCATTCAATCCTTTCTAATGAAGCTGGAAGCCGACCTTCCGGATGACCTGCGCCACACGATCGGCCTGGCATTCAGGGAGCTGCTGCTCAACGCGGTGGAGTGGGGAGGAAAGCTGGATCCGAACCGCAAAGTGCGAATCGCTCACGTGCGCTCCTCGCGCATGCTGCTGTATCGCGTTGCAGATCCCGGCCCTGGCTTCAGCTTCAAAGGTTTGACCCACGCTGCTGTTGGTCAAGCTGCGGAGGAACCCATTGCACATGTCGCCGTCCGCGATCAACTCGGTATTCGTCCGGGAGGATTCGGCATTGCTATGACCCGCGCGATAGCCGATGAGCTGATCTACAACGAGGCTCAGAACGAGGTAATCTTTATTAAATACCTGACTTCATCTGCCGACGTTTCCGGAAAAGCGGAAGTCAAGAGCCGCAACCGGCGTTAGGCGCGAGCGCGCTGCGAACGTCCAAAGGACATCCCATGACAAGCCGGATCCGCCGCGAACCAAGCCGGCGCAAACGTGATTCGCGCGGCACCACGGCCAAGAGCAACACCGCGCGCCAGCAGGCCGAAGAGGCGCTGCTCAAGGCGGGGGCCCTGCAGAGCGCGATTTTCAATAGCGCCAATTTCTCGAGTATCGCCACTGACGCGAAGGGCGTCATTCAGATCTTCAACGTCGGCGCGGAACGCATGCTGGGCTACGCGGCCGCCGACGTGATGAACAAGATCACGCCGGCCGATATTTCCGACCCGCAGGAAGTGATCGCGCGGGCCAAGGCGTTGAGCGTCGAGCTCTCGACGCCGATTACGCCGGGCTTCGAGGCATTGGTGTTCAAGGCCTCACGCGGCATCGAGGACATCTACGAGCTGACCTACATCCGAAAGGATGGCAGCCGCTTTCCGGCGGTCGTGTCGGTCACGGCCCTGCGCGACGCTCAAAACGCAATAATCGGCTACCTGCTGATCGGCACGGACAACACCGCGCGCAAGCAGGTCGAAGCAGAGCAGAAGAAACTCGATCAGCGCCTGCGCGACCAGCAGTTCTACACGCGCTCTCTCATTGAATCCAACATCGACGCGCTGATGACGACCGATCCGTCCGGCATCATTACAGACGTCAACAAGCAGATGGAGGCACTCACCGGTTGCACACGTGACGAGTTGATCGGCGCGCCGTTCAAGACTTACTTCACCGATCCGGAGCGGGCCGAGGCTGCCATCAAGCTGGTGCTGAGCGAAAAGAATGTCACCAACTACGAGCTTACCGCGAGCGCCAGGGACGGCAAGAAAACAGTCGTGTCCTACAATGCGACCACCTTCTACGACCGAGATCGGAGGCTGCAAGGCGTGTTCGCCGCCGCGCGCGACGTCACCGAGCGAAAACGCTTCGAGCTGGCGCTCCAGGAAACGAACGTCGAACTAGAGAGCGCCAAGTCCGCGGCGGAGAAAGCCAACCTCGCGAAATCAGATTTCCTTTCCAGCATGAGCCATGAGCTTCGCAGCCCGCTCAATGCGATCCTCGGTTTCGCCCAACTGCTGGAGTCATCCTCCCCGTTGCCGACGGCCTCCCAGATGGAAAACATTGCCCAGATTCTACAAGCGGGTTGGCATCTGCTCAAGTTGATCAACGAAGTCCTCGATCTCGCGGTGGTCGAATCCGGGAAGTTGTCGATTTCGCCGGAACCGGTGTCATTGGCCGAGGTCATATCCGAATGCCAAGCCATGATGGAGCCGCAGGCGCAACAGCGTGGCATCAGCATGACCTTTCCCCAGTTGGACATCCCATACTATGTCAATGCCGATCGGACCCGGGTGAAACAGGTTCTCATCAACCTGCTTTCCAACGCGATCAAATACAACCGGGACCAGGGAACGGTCGAGGTGAAGTGCGCTGTAACCAGTCCGGAACGCATTCGCATCAGCGTCAAAGATACCGGCGCGGGATTGCCTCCGGAAAAGATCACGCAGCTCTTTCAGCCGTTCAACCGTCTCGGACAAGAGAGCAGCGCCGGTGAAGGCACAGGCATCGGCCTCGTGATGAGCAAGCGGGTGGTCGAACTGATGAAAGGCGTGATCGGCGTGGAAAGCACTGTCGGGGTGGGAAGCGTGTTCTGGTTCGAACTGCTTATGACTCCGGCACCAAAACCTACAGCTGCAAGCGCCGAATCCACAATCGTCGCCCACGCGCGAGTGCCGACCGGCGCACCGCTGCGCACCTTGCTCTATGTCGAGGACAACCCGGCTAACCTGACGCTGGTCGAGCAATTGATTGCGCGGCGATCCGACATACGCCTGTTGACGGCAGTGAACGGGACTCTCGGCATCGAGCTTGCGCGAGCCTCTCGGCCGGAGGTGATTCTGATGGACATCAATCTGCCTGGAATCAGCGGTTTCGAAGCTCTGACAATCTTGCGCGAAGACCCGGCCACGGCACACATTCCTGTAGTTGTGCTTAGTGCAAACGCAATGCCGTCCGACATTAAGAAAGGCCTGGAGGCAGGATTCTTCCACTATCTTACTAAGCCGATCAAAGTCAACGAGTTCATGGATACGCTCGATTTAGCGCTGGAATTTGCAGGAAAACACTTTGATAAGAGCAAATAAGGTGCTGTGATTAGCATGATAAGTTCATCTGACATTCTTCACAGCAAAGTCCTGATCGTCGACGATCAGAGAGCCAATGTCCTTCTGCTCGAGCCGGATGCTGCGCGCCGGCTATGTTTCCATCACGTCCACGATGGATCCCGGCGAGGTCTGCCAGCTTCACCGCAAGAACCTCTACGATTTGATCATGAAGCGTGGACAAATTGGGAATTGCGACTGGGGTTAGAAAACTACTCATTCCTAACGCCATTTGTCGAAATCAAGAAGGCCATCTTCACGAGGTTCCCACGGTAGCAATGCTGGACAGGTCTTCTAACGCTCTAAAGCCGCTGCCGTACAGATTCTGTGGACACGTGCTTTTGAGGGTCGCTTGCAACAAAGACAGACCTGACGCGGTCCAGAAACGGACTTGTGGGAAGTCTGAGTGGTGAAGACTGGAGAACGGCATTCAGGAAAGAGAAGGTTCTGTAAACAGGCGAACGCCACTACCTTTCGGCAGTGGCGTTCATGGTTGCGGGGGGCGGATTTGAACCGCCGACCTTTGGGTTATGCGATCTGACTCACCTTTCGATGAGAGTCGGACTGTACCTTCATCCCCGAGGGATGCTCGCCATCCAGTCTCTACGCCTTCCCCCACCATTCCGGGGGCTTGGTTCGGTATTGCCCTATCGCTCGCGCGACGTAGGTTCCACCGACTTTGACGAGTGATCTTCCGGTGCATTGCTGCACCGGACGCCCAATTGCAAAAGCTCCATAATTAAGGATGCCCAGGAAACTCCAAGGAATCCTAAGGAGCGTGAGGTTATGAGCCCACAGGGAATTGGAATTACAACAACTTACAAGACGCGGGTGGCTACCTAAAAGCCTTGTAAGGAACGTTTGGGAATGGTTATTGGACAGCTAAAGGACAGCGAAAGAGTATCGTGTTTGCTGGTTACGCGAACAGGATCGGAACCTCGCGAGGACGCGCTCTTTTCCGGCGTCTTTTATCTGACTGCTCCGAGCGGCGCCAAGAGCTGCGTTTTCCCGTCCCCTTAACGCATTCTTGTCAATTCGCAATTTCACACAGTGCGCCCGGTCAGCAGATCTTTCCTCGCCGATGCCTGCAGATCGAGAATTGTTTTAGCGTTCGTCTACGGGCGAAGCTTTCGGCACCGCCGGCAAGGGCTCGCCCGCCAGTCGTTTTTTCACCAGCCCGGCGAGGAAGTCCGCGAAGGGCGCGATATCCTCGCCGACACTCGCTTTTTCGAGAGCGTTCACGTAGGCGTTGCGGTCGGTTACCGGAATGACCGTCCATGGGTATCCGCCCGACGCCATCATCGTGTTCATCAGGAAGCGCCCGACGCGGCCGTTGCCATCCATATAAGGATGGATGTAGACGAAGATAAAGTGCCCGAGCACCACGCGGACGGCCGGATGTGGCTCTTCGCGTAGTAGGTCGAAGAACGCCGGCATGGCGTCTCTTACCGCGTCCCGATTCAGCGGCACATGCATCGACTTGCGGATATAGACCTGGCCGTTGCGATAGCCCGCGAGATCGGCGGGCTTCAGCAGGCCGACGGTGACGCTCGGGGCGAACAGCTCTCGATACCACGTGCGGTGGTCCGCGTCCGCGACCTCTCCCGGATTTTCCCCCTTTAGAATTTTGCCGAGGCTTTTCTGCACGGACTGAAAGGCCTGCCAGTAGCCGCGCGCCGCCATGGCGTTTCGCTGTTCGCGGTCGCCCTCGTCGGCTTCCGGATTCCAGGTGCCGCTTCGGACGCGTTCGATGAGAGCGGGCGTGACCCGGTAGCCTTCGATCGACAGCGAATGATAGGCGTCAGTGACATAGGCGTCGTTGACGCGCTTCAGGTATGCCTCGATATTGCGCGGCGCTCCCGGCGCTTTCGGGAAGCGCTCGATGACAGGTTCGCGCATCTTCTGCCAGAGCAGCCGCAGCCTGTTTACGTAAGGAGAGATTTCGCGGGCCCCGATGACTAGGGAGGGCTTGTCCGTGAAGGGATCATTCTCCCGCACGGCGTAGCCGGCCGCTAACATCGTTTTCACGATATCGTCCGCGATGCGGTCGCGACCGACGTTGCGGAATGCCCCCGCCAAGCGCCCGGCGATCACCGTGTGACCGCCCTCAAGGAGCCGGGTAAGAAGACCAGAGGCGTCCCGTATCATCGGCAACACCGCGCGGACATCCGTCGCGTTGTTCGAAAAATAGTTGGGGGAGCACGCAATCAGGGCGGATTCCACCGAGAACAGCCGCAGGCCGGCCTCTTCCTTCTGGTCCGCCACACCCGGCAGCGCGATGCGAAGCTCTAGCAGGGACGTGCCATGCGGGAGTTTGGTGACCTTGTTGCCCGCGCGCGGCGACCGCGCGGCGAGCTGGCCGGGCACGGTCCAGTTGCCGGCATGAAGCGAAAGCGATTGTTCCGGCGACAGGCACCAGCGCGCGCCGAAACGCGCTTCCAGATACGCGGCGCAGAAACGCCAGAAGGATGCGTACCAGGCCGTGCTATCGCCTTTCACTTCGTCCGGGCGGCTTGGGATATACCAGCCCTTGATGACTTCCCGCAGGAAGCCGTTGCGCAGGAGACGCTCCCGGTGCGTGCGCGACAGGTCGCGCGCCCGGATCGCCCCCGCCCCTTCCGCGGTCTGGAGGTTCCGCAGGATTTCGAGGGACTGCGCGAGTTTTTTAGGGGGTACCATGGCCGGGTTCTTTCAGGCTTCGTGTTTCCATTATCCGATTGTGTTGCGGTGTATTTATACTATTGCGCTGTACGGTTATTATCCTATTACGTTGTACCAGTTTTATCTTATTGTGTCGAGACCTGCCGTCGAGCCCATGCTAGCACTCCAGGAAAACATAATTCCGGCACGTCCGAGATGGTGCAGGGCATTGGATTCTGCGAGTTGGTCGTACCCAGCCTTACCTCATCGGTTTGTAGGATGCCAGACTTGACGCATGCCTTAGAATGGTCGTGCTTACCGGGCCACAATCAAGAGGGAAACTTCCATGACGCTCATACCAGTCAATCGACGCCAGATTATGGGAAGTATCGCAGGATTGGGTCTTGGGGCACTTATTCCCAGGGCCGGTGCACAAGAGGTGCTGGGCTCTCCCGGAGATGCCGGTGCTATTCACGGAGACATGTTGCGAGACATTTCAAAGGCTGTAGGCGGAAAGTCTATAACCGAGAAAGATGGTCTCTACAATCTGGTGGCGCTTCTGGCTGGACCAGACTTCGAACTTATCGGCAAGGCAGATCAAGATGTCTTGCGCAAATTGATCGACATCGTTCTCGGGACTCCCACCGCCGATGAGATGATGAAACGCATAGAAGAACTTGAAAAGTCTGTTTCAAAAACCATCGGCGAACTTGCGGCGGCTATCATTCGCATTGCGCGGAGCAGTATCCAATACGCTAGGGAGAAAGTGAAGGAGCATCCGCAGATCGTCAAAATTGTCGTGTCCGATGTGAGCGGGGCCATGTCGGGAGCCACAGCGGCAAAGAAGTTTGGCAAACGTGCTGTCTTGATCTGTGCCACGGCAGGAGCTATTGGTTCTTCTGCGTTGACTGCCCTCGGTGTCGAGATTTAGCTGAACTCGATCTCGACCTGACATCTTCTGCGGCAAGATTGAATCCCATTATACTTTCACCGAACTTTTGAGGCCGCCCGCCCGCTAGAAGAGCCAGCCCGTCTCAGAGCCAGCCGCCAATAGGTAGGTCTCAGTGCTTTCAAACACGCTAGAAACGTGTCAGGCATGAGCGGAAACCATCGGAGCGATTTCCGGGAGCCTGTTCGCGGATTACTTCCGGATTGCCGACGGTTCTGAAAGTTAATGACGATAAGCGCGTTTATGAGGACTCAACTCATCTCCTATCGCTTGCCAAAAGCCGATAGCGCGCTATTACGGTCGTCGCTCTTTCACCACCTGTGCCGTTTCGTCTCTTTTTCGTCAGGTGGATTAGCGTCGGTGAGGGAGTCTCTTTGCCGAGGCCTCGGATCCAGGTGGTTCTCGGAACGGTTCCACAGAAATGCGCTCGTAACACACTTCCAGCACGGTCAGGTATTCTGTACCGCCCGGCACTTGAAGGACAACGCTGTCACCCGCTGCCGACTTCATCAACGCGCGCCCCAGAGGGGACACCCAACTGATGTGGTTGCGGTTAAGGTCGACCTCGTCTGTGCCAACGATGCTCACCACTCGCGATACTCCCGCGGCATTGGCATAGCGCACGGTCGCTCCGAAGAATGCCCTCGTCGCCGCCTGCCCCGCTCTCGGAGCTTCCGGGTCCACCACTTCCGCAGCTTCGATTCGCTTCGTGAGAAAGCGAATCCGCCCATCGATCTGCCGCAGCCGCCGCTTGCCGTACTGATAGTCGGCGTTTTCACTGCGATCGCCGTTGCTGGCAGCCCACGCCACCACCTCC
>Ga0073928_10008100_pt1 | contig 13317 bp, 10 predicted proteins | sample PaiPotPPA55metaG_FD_76969 | JGI IMG/M metagenome (GOLD analysis project Ga0073928, IMG submission 76969) | Iron sulfur acid spring bacterial and archeal communities from Banff, Canada, to study Microbial Dark Matter (Phase II) - Paint Pots PPA... ...
GCGGCGTTCCGTCCATTGAAGAGATAAAAGAGTATCCACTGAAGTCGTGTTCGCGCCGCCCGGCTCAAAGCTCATCCCATCTAACACTCTACCGAGTGTCACCATTCATTCTGAACGAGCACAATAGGCTTGCTCCGGGTTGTACTCCAAAAACCTGGCCATCGCGTCTCCCTCTTCGTGCAGGATAAAAGACGCGCCGACCCAGTTCTCGTACAGACTCTGAAAGCCCCGGCCTCCTAAGTAGAGGGCTTTTTATGCTCAACCTGAGACGCTTATGCTGAAGCCTCAGCTGGATTTTTTTTGGGGGACTTTGGCGCCTTTCTTGCGGGCTTCGGAGAGGCCGATGGCGATTGCCTGTTTTCTGCTCTTCACGGTTCCGCCCTTGCCGCCTCTTCCGGATTTCAGTGTACCGCGCTTCCGGCGGCGCATTGCGCTGCGAACGGTCTTACTTGCTGCCCTTCCATATCTCGGCATGGTCGTGGCCTCCAAGCACAACATAACCCGGAGAGCGTATGCGTTCGATGGAACGATTCTGGTAGGAACTGCGAGAGAAATTATGTAGCTGGTCTTAGTTCGTTGGGTCTTAGTTTTGCTGGTTTGCTGGAACGTAGCGCCGGCTGAGCCTTGGGCTTCATTTTTTGTTCACGACTTGGGCTTGACGAGTTGCTCGATCAGGGAGCAGGCGATGTGGCCGATGGTGATGTGGGCTTCCTGGATGCGCTGAGGGTCGGTGGACGGGACATCTAGCAGGAGATCGACTTTGGGAGCTAGCGCTCCGCCGGTTTCGCCGGTGAAGGCTACTACGTAGGCGCCGCGGGCCCTCCCGGCTTCGGCGCCGCGCAGAATGTTTGGGCTTTGGCCGCTGGTGGAAAGCGCGACGAGCACATCGTTTGCCGCGACAAGAGATTCGATTTGGCGAGAGAAGATGCGCTCGAAACCGTAATCGTTACCGGCGGCGGTCAGGACTGAAGGGTTTGTCGTTAGGGCTAGGGCGGCCAGGCCGGGGCGTTCAGTGCGGAGCCTGACCACGAGTTCGGCGGCCAGGTGCAAGGCATCCGCTGCGCTGCCACCGTTTCCGAAGAAGACGATTTTTCCGCCTGCGCGCAGGGCAGCGGCGGATTTCTCGGTGAATTGGGCAATGCGGTCGATCAGCTCGCCGGAGAAAGATTGTTTTACGCGGGCGCTGTCTTGAAGTTGGCGGCGAATTTCTTCGGCGGACATGGAGTTTTGGCTCAGCGACATTATCACAGTCGCGGGTGGGTGGATGGTGGGATCAACGCCGGGCGGCGGCGTGCACCGAGGCAAGACGCAGCGGCCGGGCGGAGCGAACCCCACCCCTACAATGTGCGCGGCCGATTGCGGGCGGGCTTAGCAGAGGACGATTTTTTCGCGGTTGCGCGTTACGCGACGGGTGGCGTTGCGGGTGTCCACGACTAGCTTTGCGGCATCGGCGATGGCCCCGTAATCGTAGCTGGAATGGTCGGTGGCGATGACTACGCCGTCGTAGCTGGCGAGGGTCTGCGGACTCAGGGGCACCGACTTCATGTGTTCGTAATTGTAATGGCGCATCTTGTGGAGCTGCGGAAAGTACGGGTCGTTGTAATCAAGCTCCGCGCCGCGCTGCTGAAGGAGCTGCATGATCTTGAGGGTGGGCGATTCGCGCAAATCGTCGACATCTTTTTTGTAAGCGACGCCGAGAACCAGGATTTTGGAACCTTTGATGCTCTTTTTGCGGTCGTTGAGAGCGGTGGCGACGGCTTCGACGACGTGGTAGGGCATGGCGGTGTTGACTTCACCGGCGAGCTCGATGAAGCGCGTGGCGAAATCGTATTCGCGGGCTTTCCACGATAGATAAAAGGGATCGACCGGGATGCAATGGCCGCCGAGACCCGGGCCGGGGTAGAACGGCATGAAACCGAAGGGCTTCGTGGCGGCGGCGTCGATGACTTCCCAGATGTCCACGCCCATGCGTAGGCTCAGCATCTTCAACTCGTTGACCAGAGCGATGTTGACGCAGCGGAAGATGTTTTCGAGGAGCTTGGCCATTTCCGCGGCGCGTGTGGAGCTGACGGGCACAACTCTGGAAACGATCGGCGTGTAGATGGCGCAAGCCGCGCGTCCACTGGCGGGATTCACGCCGCCAACGACCTTAGGGATTTGCGCGAGGCCGAACTGCTTGTTGCCGGGATCTTCGCGCTCGGGAGAAAACGCCAGGAAAAAATCACCCAGGACATTTTCCGCATCGGGCCCTGAGATGATCGGGCATTTGAGGCCACTTTTTTCGAGGATGGGCAGTACGAGTTCCTCGGTGGTGCCGGGATAGGTTGTCGATTCCAGAACGACGAGCTGGCCCTTTTGGAGATGCGGGTAGATCGCAGTGGCGGTGTCTTCCACGTAGCTCAAATCTGGCTCGCGGCGTTCGTCGAGGGGCGTGGGGACGCAGATGATGATGGCGTCCATCTCTCTCAGCTTCGCGAAATCGGTGGTGGCCCCAAAATGCTTGCTGTTGACGAATTGCTGGATTTTGGTCTGGGGAATGTGCTCGATGTAGGACTTGCCGGCGTTGAGCATCGAGACTTTCTTGGGATCGGTGTCAAAGCCCGTGACTTTGTGGCCCGCTTCGGCGAAGCGCAAACCGAGTGGGAGGCCGACGTATCCACAGCCAATAATGGCCACTTTGAGTTGGGTACCTTTGAAAAACTCAGGTTTTCGATCGATTGGCATGAGTCGCGTCGAGCTCCTAGAAATATTTTTGGGGGTGCAGCCGGGCCAAAAGGCCGGTGAGACACGAACAAAATTAATATAGCAGGGTTGCAAGCAGCCGCAACGAAACGGGAGCAAAAAGTTTCCATCTCGAAAGTCAGTAGAAAACCGTAGGCGCGTCGAAAGAGATTCGGAGGCCTTGTAAGTTGTTGATTCGACGGCTCTGGACGCGGGCTGCGGCCACTTCGAACGGGCGCGATCTGGCGGGCACCCGTTCGGAACTTGGGTTAAAGTAAGGGAGTATGGTTGACGTGCATTGCCACATTTTGCCCGGGCTGGATGATGGGGCGAGCGATGTCAAAGAATCCCTGGCCATGGCGCAGTCGGCGATATCGGAAGGGGTAACCCACGTCGTCGCGACGCCGCATTCCAACGCGGAATTCAAATTCAATTACCAGCGAGTTCGGGAGTTGCACGGCCAGTTGCAGCGACTGGTGGGGGACCGGCTAGTGCTGGCGACCGGGTGCGACTTCCATCTCAGCCTGGAGAATCTGGCAATGCTGCGGAAGGATGCGGCGCGCTTTTGCATCAACCAGCGGAACTATTTGCTGGTGGAATTCAGCGAATATTCGATCCCTCCGACGACGAGTCACGCCCTGCATGACATGCAATTGATGGGTCTGCACCCGATCATCACGCACCCGGAGCGTAATGGAATCATCCAAGCTCAGACAGAACTGCTGGCTTCCTGGGTACGGCAGGGATGTTTTGGGCAGGTGACAGGCGGGTCGTTGACCGGGGGCTTCGGACCGAAAGCGAAGGCGGACGCGTTGCGCTGGATTGGGCTAGGACTGGTGCATTTCGTGGCCAGCGATGCGCACAACACGCGGGGAAGACCGCTGCGGTTGCAGGGCGCGTATGAGGTCGTGCAGGAACAATTTGGCGATGCGAAGGCGCGGGCGCTGTTTTTTGATAATCCTATGGCGGCGTTTGAAGGGCGGAATTTGCCGCACGTGCCGCAGGTCGCGGGGAACGGAAAGCCGAAGAAGCGAAAGCGATTTTTGTTTTTCTAGGGTTGGCGAATAACTCGTTTTCCGTGTAGCTTTCCCCTGCTAACGGAGGACCTGACGTCAATTGGGCGGGAAGGCTGAGCGAACGCGGATAGACTTTACGACGGCAATACCAAACGGCGTTACGGATAGGCATTACCAAATCTTTAGGGGGACGCATGCGCGCGGTGATCACGGGTGGCACGGGATTTCTGGGGTCGCATCTTTGCGACCGGCTGATTGCAGAGGGCTGGGAGGTGCTGGCGCTCGACAACCTGATCACGAGTGGTGAGTCGAATGTCAGCCACCTGGCGAAGAACCCGCGCTTCCGGGTGGAACGCGCCGATGTTACCGAACACATCGACGTTGCAGGGCCGGTCGATTACGTTTTGCATCTGGCTTCGCCGGCTAGTCCGTTCGATTATCTGAAATTTCCCATTGAGACGATGAAGGTGGGGTCGACGGGAACGCATAACGCTCTGGGGCTGGCTTTAGCGAAGAAGGCGAAATTCTTTCTCGCTTCCACCAGCGAGTGCTATGGCGATCCGGAAATTTCGCCGCAGCCGGAGGAGTATTGGGGGCGGGTCAATCCGATCGGGCCGCGAGCGGTCTACGATGAGGCCAAGCGATTCGCAGAGGCCATGACCATGGCTTATCACCGCTATTACGGCGTGGATACGCACATCGTGCGGATTTTCAATACGTATGGGCCGCGAATGAGGCTGAGCGATGGCCGCGCGCTGCCGAATTTTGTGCACCAGGGGCTTATGGGGAAACCGATTACGGTTTATGGAGATGGCAAGCAGACGCGGAGTTTTTGCTATGTGTCCGATTTGATCGAGGGGATTTACCGGTTGATGCTCTCCGACGAGCACTTGCCGACGAACATCGGAAATCCGCAGGAGATTACGATCCTGCAATTTGCGGAGAAAGTTCGCGAGCATTTTCCGGATGCGCCACCGATTATTTTCGAGCCTTTGCCGCAGGATGATCCGAAGCAGCGGTGCCCGGATATTTCCAAGGCGAAGAGGTTGCTGGGATGGGAGCCGAAGGTGGGGTTGAAAGAGGGATTGCAGATGACGTTGGAGTACTTTAAGGAGAATTTTGCTAAGAATCAGCGGGTGGTGGTGGAGTAGGGCTCGGAAAAAAAGCGGGCAGAGACGGGAAAAAGTTTAACGCAGAGGGCACAGAGGGGGAGCGCAGAGGTCACGGAGACTGCTCGGATGTGGGCGCAGGTACGCCCGCTACCGGGCGAGTTCTAAGCGGTTGGTGCGCACTAGATCGCGGCCGAAGGAGAAGTATTCGAAGTCGAGGTCGCGCATGCGCTGGGGGGAGCAGAGGTTGCGTCCGTCAACTACGAGGCGGCGAGCCATGAGCTTAGCTGCACGGTCCCAATCGAGCTGGCGAAATTCGTCCCACTCGGTGCAGATTAGGGCGGCTTCGGCGTCGCGCAGGGCGTCGTAAGGATCGTGGTGGTAGGTGATTTGCGGCAAGATGGCTTGGGCGCGCGAGATGGCTTCGGGATCGGCGGCGTGAACGTCGGCGCCTTCGGCTAGCATGCGCCTTGCAACTTCCAGGGCGGGCGAGAAGCGAACGTCGTCGGTATTGGCTTTGAAGGCGAGGCCGAGGATGGCTACGCGCTTGCCCTTCACAACCCACAAAGCCTGGTGAACTTTTTCTAGGAAGCGGTCGATGCGTTGCTTGTTGACGCGCTCGGCGGCTTTGAGGATTTCGAAGTCGACGCCGACGGTTCCGGCGAGGTGCACGAAGGCCTGCAGATCCTTCGGGAAACAGAAGCCGCCAAAGCCCAAGCCGGCGCGGAGGAATTGTCCGCCGATGCGGGGATCGAGGCCCATCGCGCGGGTCACTTCCTCGACGTCCGCGCCGATTTTTTCGCAGAGGTCGGCAATGACGTTGGCGTAGCTGATTTTCAGCGCGAGGAATGAGTTGGAGGCGTGCTTGATGAGCTCGGCGCTGTTGATGGTGGTGACCAAGAGTTGAGCTGGGGAGCCTACGGGGCAGGCGCCGCCGTGAACCGGGCAGCGAAAATCGCGCTCGAGAATGGGGCGGTAAATTTCGCGCATTTCGGAGGCTGAGGATTCGTCCTCGACGCCCACGACGATGCGGTCGGGATGAAGGAAATCCTCGACGGCGGTGCCTTCGCGAAGGAACTCGGGATTGGAGACCACACGGAAAGTCAGTCCACTGTTGCGCGAGTAGGCGTTTAGAGCGCGGCGCAACTCCAGGCCGGTGCGGGCGGGAACGGTGCTTTTCTCGATGACCAGTTTCGGGGAACGCGCTTCGGTGGCGATCTGGCGGGCGACGTTGTCGATGGCCGAAAGATCGGCATCGCCATTTTCCTTGGGCGGCGTGCCTACGCAAATGAAAATTGCTTGGCTTGCGCGGATGGCTTCGCCGGCGTCCGCAGTGTACGAAATCCTGCCGGACTTGCGGACGGATTCGAGAACGGCGTCCAGGTGATGCTCGTAGATGGGCACCTTGCCAGCCTGGAGTTGTGCGATGCGCTCGGCGTCGACGTCGGTGCAGATGACATTGTGTCCGGCTTCGGCGAGGCACGCACCGGTTACCAGGCCTACGTAGCCACAGCCAATTACCGCGAGATTCAAGGCGTTCTCCTCGAAATTTCACCTGGGACGGGTGCCGGAAGCTCTGGGCGGGCTCCAGAATGACTATTGTGACGGAATTAGCGGCGGCGGGAAAGCGGGGATTGAAGGTTCAGGAGGAGGATGCATCGCGAGGTGCGACATTTCTTCCAAGGAGAAGGCCGCGAAGGCCCAGCAGCGCGAGACGGGGTTGGCGGCGAAGAACATTCCAGAGGAGGCGAGTGGATTCGTCGCGGGTGATCTCGCTGAGGGTGTCGCGCGTGGATAAATTGAGAAGATCGACGAGCTGCGAATAATCTTTTTGCTGGAAGTGGTGCATGGTGCGGCGGATCAGCCAGTGGGTGTCGAGTTCACGGCGGAGTTTTGTTAATTCACGGCTGCGGCCGTTGCGCAGGATGGATTGGGCTACGCCGAGGGCGCCGCGGAAACCGGTGACGATGCCTCCGACGGTGGTGACTTTCACTTGCGCTGCAGCGTCGCCGACTAAGTAGACCTCACCGTTGCCTATGCGGCGCTTTACGGGGACCCAGCGGCGATAGACGGGAATTTGGGCGCCTTGCCATTCCAGCGGCTCCATCTGTTTTTTTTCGAGGAAACGCTCGAGGCGCTTGGCGGTGTCGTGGCCTTCGCCGATTATGCCCAACGCGGCACGTTCTGGCGATTCGGGAATGAGCCAGTAGAAATAGGGTGTGTCGTCGGGAACAAACCAGACGCGCGTGGTGTCAGGGGGACAATCTTTTGGGAGGCGCACGATGGCCTGCACGAGCGGGACGGTTTCGACCGGGGGCCAGCCTGCGGTGCGAGCTACGCGGCTGGTGGCGCCGTCTGCGCCGATGACGTTTGCGGCGTGCAGTTCTTCACGGCGTCCGGAGGATTCGACTTCCAGGTGTAAGCCGTGTGCGTTGGGAGAGAGGCTAAGGAAACACGATTGGAAGGAGACTTCAGCCCCGGCGTGCCGCGCTTCCTGGGCGAGCGCGGGAATGAGCTTGGCGCGCTCGATGATCAGGTCAGGTCTGGATAGCGCGATCTGGGCGGAACGTCCGTCGGTGAAAAGCTCGAAGCGACGGATTTCGTTCAGGATGCTGGCGCGAGCGGAGGCGCCAAGTTGATTGCGGAAGTGATCGGTAACGATGAGCGTGCGGGGATTGGGTTCGAAACCAGGCTTGGATTCGAGGACGCGGACACGGCGTCCGCCGCGAGCGAGAGTCGCCGCGGTGTAAAGTCCGGCGGCCGATCCGCCTACGACAACGATTCCATCTTGTTCCCGGTCAGTCCGGGGAACTTCCTGCGTATTTGGCACGGTCTCCGTTGATCCCGGCCCGACAGTGGGCGTTGATAACCGGGCGTAACGACTTCGAAGGACTCTTCGACGATTGGCCAATTCGGCTTGATTCGTCGATCTTGGGACGTTGCCTAAGTATAGCGAATCCAAAAGGGAGGGCAAAATCTTCACGGACAGATCGTTGACGTAAGGGTTGTCGCGAGCGGAGATTCGTTTTCGGATTAGACGCGTGTGGCAGATTTGCGAACTTGGGCCTCGTACGGAGCGCGCTCCAATAGTGCTACGCCAAGTATGACAAAGGCTACGGCGATTGCTGCGGCAAACAGCGCGGCGCGCGCCGGGACGTAGGACAGCAGGATGGCGACGGCACCAGTAAGTGCGCCTAAACAATACAAGGCGAGGACCGCGCCGCGTTGTCCCCAACCCAAATTGGCGAGACGGTGAGCGGTGTGGTCCTTTCCGGGTGTGGTAAACGGCAGGAGGCCGCGGCGCGATCTGGAAATGGTGACAAGGGTGGTGTCGAAAATCGTTACACCGAGAATCAGGAGAGGGGCGAGCCACGCTGAGAGATAATTGGAGTGGTCCAGGCGCAGCTTTAGGCCCAGCGTGGCCATTAGGAAGCCGAGGAACATCGCGCCGCCATCACCCATGAAGATTTTGGCGGGCTTGAAGTTCCAGCGAAGGAAGCCGGTTGCACCGCCAAGCACAGCCGCCGCCAGAGTGGTTACCAGGGTCTGACCATTCAAGTAGGCGAGCATGGCGAAGAAAATGGAAGCCATCGCGGCGACGCCGGCACATAAGCCATCCATGTGGTCCAGAATGCTGAACGACGCGGTAATTCCGACAACCCAAAATACGGTGAGCGCGGCGTCTAGCAGATAGCCGGCGTGACTTTGGATGAAAAGTTCAAACACCTGGGCGTGAACGCCGCTAGCCAGCAAGATGCCCGCGGCGATGGGCATGGCGAGAAAGAGCTTGATTTGATGATGGAGCCACCCGCGATCGTCGAGAAAACCGACTGCGGCGACGAGGGTCGCTCCGGTGACGATACCGGCGCTTTGCACGCGGGCCTGGCCGTCGAACGCAAACAGAATGGCCAGCATCACGCCGCCGTACATGGCGAGGCCGCCCAGCAGCGGAATCGGCTGGAGGTGAACCTTACGCGGGCCGGGTAGGTCGACCATGCCGACGCGCAAAGCGAGCGCGCGCACGGGCACAGTCAGCATCAGCGATGCAAAAAGAGCAATGACAAAGGCAAGCACGCCTGCGGGCATGAAACCTCATTTTGAATTTGTGATCATGCCGGCCAAGGGCAGAGCTGCGGCGCCCGGTTTCTCACATTCGCCGGATTGGGTCCAGCCGTCCCAAGTCAAATAGTAACTCTATGATAATCACTGGCCGACCCACGCGGCCCTAACACCATACCTTGTTCACGGCATTCGTTCCACAGATATCGAGAGGATTTTGCGTTAGGGTACACGTCCCTGTGATTAGAGATGGCATGGCGGGCAAAAGTTGCTCGCGGCAGGACGGCGTCACGGTTGATTGGCGTCCTCGAGAATTTGCATGAATTTGAGGGTTTCTTTGGGCCGGGCGTAACGAGCGGCTGCAACGCGGGCGGCTGAACCCATGGCCGCGAGTCTTGCGGGATCGCCCAACAAGGTGCGAACAATCGCCACCAACTCCGCGGGGTTGTCGGGGTCGGCGGAGACGCCGAAGCCATCGCGGGCCGCTAAGGAGGCGGCGTCGGTTTCCTCCGGGGCGACCGCGACGATCGGACGTCCGGCGGCGAGAATGCCATACAATTTGCTGGGGACGACGACTCCTTCCAGGCCGCGCTTGACAGTCACCACGTGCGCGTCAGCCGCTGCGAGCACCGACGCAAGCTTGTCGGCGGGGAAAAAGGGAAGAAAGCGAACATTCGGCGAGTTGGCGGCTGCTGCTTCGAGGCGGGGGCGCAGGGCACCGTCGCCGATGAAGACCAGGCTTACGCCGTCTTCCGCGAGTTCGCGTGCTGCTGCGAGCAGAGTTTCCCACGCGCCGTAAAATCCGAGGTTACCCGCATGCAATAGGACGAAGCGATAATCGGAGCGAATCGTGCGGATCACTTCGGCGTCGCGTTCTGGTGCTGACGAAGATGTGGGGGCGAGTTCCACGCCGTCGCGCACGATGGCTACGCGTTCTGAAGGTACGCCTTTGGAGATGATCCTCGCGCGCATATCCTCGCCGAGCACGATTATGCGAGTCGCGCGGCGCAGCGCCCAGCGGTGGAACACTTCCCAAATGCGCGCAAGCGGACCGGGTTCGACAATCGATCCGCCCAGCGCCATGTCGGGATAAAGATCGCGGATGTTGTATACGAAGGGCTGGAGCTTCAGCATGGCTACGAAACCCCCTACGATGCCTTCGAACGGCGGATCGGTCATGGCGAGTATGAGATCGGAGCGCACGAAAAGCGCGCGAGGAATGCTCAGCGCCACATAGGTCAGGTAGTTGAGGACTCGGCGGGGCATCTGAGTGCGCGGATAATCTGTGGAGCCTACGCGGATGACGGTTATGCCGCGCAGTCGCTCGGATTGCCAGAGGCGCCACGGGCGCTTTTCGGTCGGATCGTACGAGGGCCGGCCACAAATCAGCGTGACCTCGTGCTTCGCGGCCAGGGGTTCCAGGAAAGCTGCGGCTATTTTGGCCGTCGCGGAAGTATCCGGCGGATAGTAAAGATTCAACACCAGGATTTTCATCGGCTCACGCCGTGGAACCAGCCGCTCATGTTCTTGTGATCAGAAAATCGCCGAGGACCAGCGCGTCCATCTGGGTGCGCAGAAAACAGTCGAGCGCTTCTTCCGGTCGGCAAACGATGGGCTCGTTGTCGTTGAACGAAGTGTTCAGCACCATGGGCACGCCGGTGGCTTGTTCGAAGGTCTTGATGAGCCGCCAGTAGCGAGGATTCACGTCGCGAGAGACGGTTTGCAAGCGACCCGTGCCGTCCACGTGGGTGGGCGCGGGAATCTGCTGGCGCTTATTGGGGCGAACTGCGTACGCCATGGTCATGAAAGGAGAAGGATGCGACTGCTCGAACCATGCGCCGGTGGCGTCCGCCAGAATCGACGGCGCGAAGGGGCGAAAGTTTTCGCGATGCTTGATCCGGCGATTCAAAATTTCTTTCATGTTGGGGCGGCGCGGATCCGCCACAATGCTGCGATTGCCGAGCGCGCGCGGGCCCCATTCGGCCCGGCCCTGGAACCAGCCCAGAATTTTACCGTCCATTACGATCGCAGCGGCGCGCTTGTTCATTACTTCATCGTGGAGTTCCTCGACGGCGTACCCGTTGCCGCCCACGTCACTCTTAACAATCGCCGAGTGTAAGTTCTCACGCGAAAACTCCGGCCCCCAATAGGAGTGTTCCATCACAAACGAGCGCGGCTTCTTCAGTTTCTGATGCCAGACGTAGTAGGCCGCGCCGATCGCGAGACCCGCGTCACCTGCCGCGGGCTGCACGAAAACTTGTTCGAAGGGTGTGCTGTCGAGAATTTTGCCGTTGGCCACGCAATTGAAGGCCACGCCGCCCGCCAGACACACAGCTTTCAGACCCGTGTGTACGGCCAACTTGGTCAGCATGCCGAGATAGACCTCTTCAAACCGCGCCTGTAGCGACGAAGCGAGGTTGTGGTGTCGCTGCTCCAGCGGCGAATCCGGGACTCGCGCGGGGCCTAGCCGCCGCGGCATTTCTTCGGAAAATAGTTTTCCCATGACCGGAGTCTTGCCGGCATCCGCCCAGCTCATTTCCGGTCCAGTGCGATGGTGGGTGAAGTACTCGAGGCCCAGACGGAATCCGTTACTGGTTCCACGCCCATTGAAGCGCACGATGTCGCGGAAGGCGTCGAGGTATTCTGGCTGGCCGTAGGCGGCGAGTCCCATGACTTTGTATTCGTCGCCGAATTTGGGGAAACCGAGATATTGCGTTACCCCAGTGTAGTAGAGGCCTAGCGAGTGCGGGAAAGCGATGGCATCGGCGATATTCATGCGGTTGCCTTCTCCGGCGCCCCACATGGTGCTGGCGAAGTCGCCGAGGCCGTCGGCGGAGAGTAACCCTGCGCGTTCAAACGGAGAAACGAAAAACGCGCTGGCGAGATGAGCCTGGTGATGTTCGATCCGATGGAAGGCTGCTTTCAGTTTCGCAGGGTCGGTTTCAAACGCGGCCGCCAGCGCTTCTCGAATCCCGGCGAATTTGACCAGGACCTTGGCGCGCTCTCGCGTAAAGGAGGGCATCCGCAAAGCGTAAAAGAGTTTTGTTGGGATGCGTGCATAGGGATTCCGCGGGACGGCAACGTGGTCGATTTCGTGCAGCTTCAGGCCCGTGGCCTTCAGGCAATACTGGATCGCGAGGGTGGGAAATCCTGCTGCATACTTCACGCGATTGAAGCGTTCTTCTTCCACGGCCGCGATGAGTTGGCCGTCGCAGACGATGGCGGCCGATGCGTTGCCGTGATAGGCGTTGATTCCGAGTATGTTCATTTGGTGATATTTATTTAGTAAAAGTATATCTCATATTATAAAAGTGCGACGCTGTCGATACGTGCTTTCACTGAGATGACGAGGGCGTGGCACCTCTTCGTTGGCTTTGGCCTGGCCACGCCCGGGCACAGCGATGCTGTGCCCTACAGGTGTTGGCGGCACCATTCATTTAGGACGTACAGTGACCATGGGCGCGACCACGACGTCTTTCCCGCTTGAAACGCGGTCCAGATGCTGCGCACACCATCCGCATGCATGTGTGCGGCGAAGGCCGGGGCGGGATCGGCAAAGCTGCGGTCCAGCCGCGCACGCAATGGGCCTCGCAGCCACTCCTCCCACGGTAGAGTAAAGGTGCGCTTCCGTTGGGTGAGAATTTCGGCGGGCATACTATCTGACAGCGCTTCCACGAGCAGGGCCTTGTGCGTTCCTGGCTTTAGTCGCGCGGCGTCCGGAAGCGATCCGATATACTCGACTATCGGCGTATCCAGAAGCGGCACACGCACCTCCAGCGACTGCGCCATGCTCACGGAGTCGGAATCGCGCAAAAGCGTGCTGGCCATGTAGGAGCGCATCTCAAGCCACGACACTGCGCCCATCGGCTCGAGGTTGCGGGCGGTGTCCGCGGCTCGCTCAAGCCAGCCTAGCCATGTCGGCTCCAGGGTCACGCCATCGGCGCTCACGGTGCTTGGGCGAAAGCGAGGTTCCGTCAACCGAGGTAAGTCGCTCACCGGAAAAAGCGCACGGGCGAAGAAGTACGGATGCGGAAGAGCATCTGGTCCCAGCCACGCATCGGTGGCCTTGCGGGCGGCGTCGGAACCGCTATGTCGCGCGAACAAACCGCGCAAGAGCGGCGCGATCGTACGGCGCAACGGTGCCGGCGCGAACCACGAAAGGCGTACCAGGCGCTGGAGCCTTGGCGTATCCGCGAAGGTGCGGTAACCCCCGAAGAGTTCGTCGCCACCGAGACCGGAGAGAGCAACCTTCAATCCCACTTCACGCGCGGCCCAGGAGACGAAATAGGTGTTGATGCCGTCCATGGTTGGCTGATCGAGGGCGGCCAGAGCTTCGTCGAGCCGCGACAACATGGCTTCGCCATCTAGGGGAATCTCGCGGTGCCGCGTCCCGCAGCGTTCGGCCACCACGC
>Ga0073928_10008101_pt1 | contig 13311 bp, 19 predicted proteins | sample PaiPotPPA55metaG_FD_76969 | JGI IMG/M metagenome (GOLD analysis project Ga0073928, IMG submission 76969) | Iron sulfur acid spring bacterial and archeal communities from Banff, Canada, to study Microbial Dark Matter (Phase II) - Paint Pots PPA... ...
GCCGGCCTCGTTTCGCCTCAGCCCCGGCCGCGGCCTTCTGAAACATCTCTTCGGCGCGGACCATCCGGGTTAAGCGATTGTAGAGCCGCGCCCGCGAGAATAAGCGTGAGCCGGCACAATTGCGGCAAAAGGCCGGCGGCCGGATCGAATTGAATTTCGCCGCTCCAGATCGGCGGCGGCACCCGCGAGGAGGCAGTTTGGCTGCATTGCTGCTGGTCGACGACGAGGAGGACGTGCTCGAGGCCCTCGCCGACGCGCTCGCGAGGATAGGCCACAGCGTCGCGCGGGCATCGAGCGGCCTCGCGGCGCTGGCGATCGTCGACCGCAAGGAGCCGCTCGACCTGCTGCTGACCGATGTGGTGATGCCGGGGCTGCACGGCTTCAACCTCGCCCGCATGGTGCTGCTGCGTCGGCCGGACATCCGCATCCTCTACATGTCCGGCTATGCCGAGGTCGACATGGTCACCAAGGACACCGGCCCGCGCTACGGCAAATTGCTGGACAAGTCGCTCCTGCCGGACCAGCTCAAGCTCGAAATCGAGCAGGCGCTGGCGCCGCGGCGGTCTTAGGGCATGTACTCATAAACGCTTACGGCCCGCGCCAGATGTCCGGAATCGACGCCTTTGCGGACAGCGGGCGAGCGGTGACCGTTACCGTGGATTGACCCATCGCGGACATTGATGCCGGCAGCTCGAATTTCAGTTGTTACAGCATCCCGCAGCTTTATCGCGAGATCGAGCCGCCTGTATGGGCGGGCACGGCACCGAGCCAAAGGAGCAGAAAACGCAACAGTCGCCGCTCTTCGGCCGCAACATCGCACCGCATCCTTCGCACTCGTAGAAGAACTGACAGGCGTCTGTCGGCATCGTCTCGCTCTTGGCGAAACCACAGCCCGGACAAGTGATGACGGATTGCTCGCTCATGTGCGGTTCCAATCAGACCATGTAGCCGACATCCGACGCGCCGGTCGGATACCCGAATACCGTGCTCTTCAGAGCGTGAGCGGTGAGGCCATGCCGGATGGCTAGGGCGAAGATATTGATCACCTCGTCGACATTTGGTCCAACAAGGTGCGCGCCGAGAATGCTGCCGGTGCCCTCTTCGACAATTGTCTTGTAGCCATAGACGCTCTCGGCGACCCGGCGCGCCGTGTACCAGCCGGGCGTCTTTTCGGACTTCACGCGCATCTTGCGGCCTTGGTCGCGCGCCTCGCTTTCCGAAACTCCCACCCTCGCGATCGGCGGCAGCGTAAAGGCGATACTCGGCACGCCGCGGTAGTCCGGCCGCTGGTGGTTGCCTTCGAGCACGTTGGCCGCAACCACCTTGCCGTCATGGCTCGACACCGGCGTCAGCGGCGGTCCCACGGCAGCGGCGTCGCCGGCGGCGTAGACCACCGGATTCGATATGCTTTGCAGAAACTCGTTGAGCTTCAGGCGTCCTTTCTCGACCGCGACGCCGCCTGCGGCGAGGTCGAGCGCGGCGATATCCGGAACGCGGCCCGCCGCGTGCACGACGAGATCAGCCTCTATCGCCGTAGCCGTCGTGCCGGCACCAACGCGGACGCGGAAACCTGTCGGCACCGCTTCCACAGCCACGACGGCGGCGCCGGTGCGCACGTCGACACCGATCTCGCGGGACTTATCGGTAAGCCATCCGACCAGATCGGGATCGAACTGCGGCAGCAGCCGAGGCCCGCGCTGCAGGATCGTGACGTGGGCGCCGGCGCGCGCCGCTATGTGCGACAACTCCGCGGCAATGTAACCGCCGCCGATCAGCGCGATGCGCTTGGGCAGAGTCTCCAGCTCGAGAAACCGGTCGCTGGTTGCGACATGCTCCTCGCCGGGGATGCCGAGCGTTACCGGACGAGCGCCGGTCGCTATCAGGACGTGCCCGCAATTGAGGACAGTTCCGTCGACCTCGACCGCGTCTCGCCCGACGAAGCGTGCCAGGCCGTGGAACGCATCGATGCCTCTCTCGGCATAGCTGCGCTCTTGCTTCTCCGGTATGGGTTCGGTGAACGACCGCTTGAAGGCCATGAGCGCCGGCCAGTCGATGCGCACATTGCCTTCGACGCCGCGGCCGTGCATCCGCCAAGCGAAATCGACGACCTCGGCGCCGCCGATCAACATCTTCTTGGGGTCGCAGCCGCGCAGGGCGCAGGTGCCGCCGAAGGGACGGTGGTCGATAACCGCCACCGAGCGCCCCGCGGCGCGTACCCGGGCGCTGGCCACCTGGGCAGCCGTTCCGGCGCCGATGACCACGAGATCGTAGCGCTTCATGGCTTTTACCGATAACGGAGGCGGCGCCGCCAGAGGGCGTAGCCGGTGATGGCAATGAAGACGATCATGGCCGGGAGTACGACGTAGTCGGCATAGGCAAGCCATGCGGAAAGGCCGAGGGCAGCGAGCATGACGGCGAGAACCGGGGTGCCGCAGCAGAGCGCGGCGACGACGGTTCCGACGACGCCGGTCGCGAGCAGCCGCTTAGAGGTCACGCCATCCTCCCCGAGGGAACGCTTGGCCGCAGCATCGGCGCGAACATTGCCCGTCCGACCTGATGCGCCTCGTCCACGGAGAGGCGGAAGCCAGGCGACGCCGCCCGTCCGGCCTCGCGCCAGGCGTGCAGATGCTCATCGGAGCAGAAGAAGACCTTCTGCGTGCATCCCGAGGTCGCGCCGCAGTTCCCGGCGTAGGCGATGCCGGACCAGACCACCGTTCCCTCCGGGAACGTCTCAGCGATCTCGGTCCCTTGCCGGCGGGTAGCGAGCCGGATCGGCGCGCTGCACTGGCGGCACTCGGCGTCGATGATGGTGTCGCGGCCGAGCATCGCGCCCATGCCGAGCGCATCGATGGCGCAAAGTGCGTTGACAGCCGTGCCGTTCCATCGGACGCGATGCCCGGTCGGCCACTCGCAGAAGGGATAGGCCGCGGTCACCGCTCCAGTATTCTCCGCGCGCACGACGAGATCCCGTGCGCGGAGCCGGTCGAGCGCCGCCCCGACGGCCGACGGCCCGAGCCCCGACGCGACGGCGGTGGCCGCAACGTCCGGCGCTCGCCCTGCCGAGGCGAACCCTTCCAGGACGGCGCACCAGACCCGGTCCTCCTCGTCGCCTAGGCCCGCCCACTTCTCGTGCCGGCCGGCGACGGCGAACGACGCCTCAAGCGCGCGGCGCGCCATCTCGGACGTCACCAAGGACCAGTCTGGCATCTCGACGCCGGATCGGAGGGCTCGGCCGATGGGACGGTCCAGCGCCTCGCGCCGGAGCCGACCGGCGTCTCGGGCCTCCTCGGCTTGGGGCATCGCTAGGTCTCCTTCCGCCGCCTATTGCACCGGCCGGGACGGGTACCCGGCCTTCGTCGTGGCGTCGACCAGCGCGGCGATGGTGGTCTTGTCATCGTCGAAGGTGACGACGGCCCGGTGCGTCTCGGCCGAGACCTCTGTCTTGGCCACGCCGGGCACGCGCGCGAGGCTCTTCTTCACGATCGGCGGGCACAACTCGCAGGTCATATTGTCGACGGCGAGCGTGATGGTGCGCTCGGCGGCCGAGGCCGGAACGGCGGATGCGACGGCAGCCGCCGCGAGGATCGGAACGAGGAAGCGGGTCATGAGGAAGCTCCTTCTCAAGATGAAATGATGAGCGGCGCCAGCCGCGGGAAGAGGACCGCTACGGCCACCAGGACGGCCGCGGTCCACAGGCCAAATCGGACGATGCGGTCAGACGCCGGACGAGCGCAGGACGATCCTTCGGCGCAGGCGGCTTGGGACTTCCGGCGAGCCAGGACGAACCCGCCGCCCACGCACGCCAGAGCGAGCGCGACGAATACCGGCTGATACGGTTCGAGCGCCGTGAGGTCCGCGATCCAGGCGCCGCTCACGCCAAGGGTGAAAAGCGCGAGGGGAATCACGCAGCACGAAGACGCGCCGATAGCAGCCAGGATGCCGCCGACCGACAGGAGCGCCGTTGCGCCGCTCCGCTCGCCCGACTCGGTCGTTGTGCGCCCTATCCTTGCCGCCATTGCGTCCTCCGCAGATCATCTCCATGTTTAGAATGAGACCTGTAGCCGCTACAGCTTCAAGGAGTTTTTTTATATGCGCGACGAAGCGGACGAGACCACGCCGCTGCTGCCGATTGGGGCGTTGGCCAAGCACACCGGCCTGACCGTCGAAGGCATACGATTCTATGAAAAGGCCGGCATTCTTCGCGCGCCGGCGCGGACGGCCGGACAGCATCGGCTCTACAGCCGCGCGGACCTGAAGCGGCTGAACTTCATTCGCCGGGCGCGGCTCCTCGGTTTCACCCTCGACGAGGTCCGCGCGCTTATGCGCTTCGCCGACCATGTCGGCGTCCGCAGCTGCGCCGATGCGCACCGGCTGGCGACGAAGCATCTCGCCGACGTGAAGGCCAAGCTCACCGATCTCAAGAAGATGGAGAAGGTTCTCCGCGGCATGGTGGCGAGTTGCGCCGAGGGCACGCTGCCGGAGTGTCCGCTCATCGAGACCCTGTCTGGCTCCAAGCACGATGTCCGCTAGCCTAGATGCGGGCGCTCGTCATTCGGCAAATGGGTTAGCCCTAAGGCTTGGGCTTTTCCACAAAATCGGCAAGCATCTCGTAGTGGGCAGCCACGTCGCTCCATTGCCGCCGAGATTCCGCAGACGTCGCCGCTGCTGACGAGGCGCGGGCTTGTTTGGCCAGTTGGCGGTAGGTTTCGGCCGTGACTCGGACCATGGCTATCACATGCGACTGCCGGTGGCACAACACAAGCCGTGCACCCCTAAGGGGAGTCCTAAATCCTAGCCGTCTCGCCGCTCCTTCTCCGCTCTTTCGGCCAGCCGATCGTAGCGTTCCGCGATGTCGAGAAGCTGGCGTTTTATGTCGGGGACCGCTGCTCGCTCGGCGAAGGCCCGTATCTCTTTGGCTTGCTGCCGGTAACGATCCGCGCGCGCACGATTGTCTTCGACCATGCCGTTCGTTAGCACGGTGCTTTTTGGGTCGCTACCTGTTCGATGGGGTGACATCAAATGAGGGGTTCCAGAATTGCCCCAAGGCGCGCTCGCTCCCCAATGTCGCGGAACTCTGTGCAACCAGATAAGGAGCCCGAGCGTTGGCGATTCGCCATGACCGAAGCCACGGCCGAAACCTACCGCGAACGGGCCAAACGAGCCCGCGCCGAGGCAGCAGCAGCAGCGACATCTTCGCGATCGAAGCGGGAATGGCGCGAGATCGCCGATGACTACGAGAGGCTTGCCGCCTTTGTGGAACGAGCCACGATGAAACGGAACCGCCGAAAGGGCTTCGGGTCGGTATGAGGTGGTCAGTGGGGCCGCTCACGCCGGCGGCCCTGGCCGAGCTTGCCCGCTACCTCCGCCACCAAGCGGAGGAATGCCTGCTTCTTGCCCACAAGGAAAGAAGCGCCCCCAGCGCGGCCGAGTTGGTCGTGATCGCGGCATCATTGCATGAACGCGCCACGAAGCTTGAAACGTCCTTGGCCCACCACGCGACCGAACAGGCTGTGGCGGAAGCCCGATAGACGCCGTTCGGTGCGTTTGCTACCTATGCCGGAATCCAGCGGCACCGGGTCCCCGCTCCTGAGCCTGTCGAAGGGCGCGGGGACGACGGAAGGGTGGCTTGCACCCGATCGGAGACGCCCTGGCCGCGCAGCGCGGCCGGCCGCCGGCGGCTATTTTCCCGGCGGCGGCGCCGGAGCGCCCGGGGCGGGCGGCTGGATCAGCCGATCGATGGCGGCAAGCTGCAGCCCGATCTGCGTCGTCACCGCCGGCCGCGGCGCGGCGCAGGCGGCGAGGAGGAGCAGGAACCCCGAGACAATGTGCTTGCGGAACATGCGGCTGTCCTTGGGCCTGCCCGACGCTACCCCGACCGGCGGCGGCCATTTTGCGCTTGACTAATCCGGAGAATTATGGTACAAAACCGGAACGATGGCAAGTGTGCCCGCGGAGCAGCCCTCCGGCGGGCTTTTTTGTTGCCCGGGCCCGCCAGCCAGCGGCACGCCAGTGCCGCAGGCGCCGCAAAAGGTGCGGCTAACGGGTGCCGTTACTCGACGTGGACGGGACGCACCGTGACGCCGCCATCACGCCGCTCCTGAAGGACGCAGCCGCCCAGGCTGGTGATGCCGACACCGATCAGCGCGAGCAGCGCGGCCGCTTTCACAAGAGTCATGCTTGCCTCCGGGTCTGTTGTCCGACATCGCCGTGTCGGGAAGGAAACACCGCCGCCGCCGAAAACGTCCCGCTCCGCCTCGCTCGAAGCGCGCATCGCGACGAACGAGATCGCGCCGGGGCTGAGCGGCGCCGACGCCGCCGCCATCGACCGCACCAACCGCCAGCAGATGAAAGGCCATTTCCATGACGCCGCGACAGCAGCGATTCGTCGACGAGTATCTCGCCGATGCCAACGGCCATCAGGCCGCGCTCCGCGCCGGCTACAAGCCGCGTTCGGCGCGGCAGACCGTGACCGAGCTGCTGAAGCGACCGGAGGTCGCCGAAGCCATCCGGCAGGGCATGGCGGCGCGCGCCGAGCGCACGCGCATCACCGCCGACCGCGTGCTGCAGGAGATCGCGCGCATCGCCTTCGCCGATATCGGCCGCATCGCCGATTGGGGGCCGGACGGCTTGACGCTGACGCCGAAGAGCGCGATCGCCGAGGACGACCGCGCCGCCATCGCCGAGCTCGGCGCCGGCAGCGCCGGCCCGCGCGTGCGCCTCCACAACAAGCAGCGCGCGCTCGAGAACATCGCGCGCCATCTCGGCCTGTTCGGCCGCACCGCCGCCCGCTTCGCCCCGCCCCGCCCCGCCGATCAACGGCCGGCGCGCGAGATCCTGCGCGAGAAGCTGGAGCAGATGGCCCGAGCCGAGGCCGCGGCGGAAGCGGCGCCGCCGACCGGCGCCCCACCCGTGGCGCCGCGCTGACCGCGGCGACCGCAACGAGCGCGCAAGCCGCCGACCGGCGCGGCGCCCGATGATCTTTTTCGGGGAAAGCCAGCCTAGCGCTTGACGTCGCCGCAATCGGCGCCGAGCCACTTGCCCTGCATGTTGTTCTTCATCGTCATGGCGTTGCCGCCGTTGCCCATCGTCATGTTCCAGTCGGCGACGACGGATTCGGGGCTGCGCGCCGCGAAGCGGTAGGTGCCGGACGCGTTGCGCGGCGGGCCGCATTGGAAGCTTCCCTCGCGCACCGTCGCCGTGCTGGAGACCACGGTCTGCGTGCACTGCCCCTCGCCCATCTTGTTCATCTTCTCGAAGCCGCGGTCGATGTCCTCCTGCGTCACGCAGTGCTTGGTCACGCGATGCTGCGGCCCCATCCCCCCCTTCATCATCGCCTCGAACCGGGCGCGCTGCTCCGGCGACATCTTGGCGAGCGCCTCGGGCGGGATGGGCGGCATGCCGCTGCGCTCGCTGTCGGAAGTCATCTCCCACAGGCCGGGCTTGACCTCGAGCGGCGTGTTGTCGGCGGCGAGCGCGGGACCGAGCGACCCGACGCTCATGCCGATGCCGAGAACCATGACGCGCGCGGTGTGCATCGCGACCTCCATCCGTTGCAGTGCTCGATACGCCCGGCGGACATGCCGATTGCCGCCTGCCCTATCACACGGCGCAGGGCGCATCAACCGCTACGGTCGTGCTATGCTCGCGGCCGGCACCGTCCCGCCGCGCCCGCGAGCCTGCAACAAATCGGCCGGGGCGGCGTTTGCAGGCGCCGACGACGCCGGAGGGGAAGGCGGAGGGCACATGCTCAGCGATACCCTGCTGCTGTCGCGCCTGCAATTCGCCTGGACCATCGGCTATCACATCCTGTGGCCGGCCTACACCATCGGCATCTCGGGATTCATCGTGATCCTCAATGCCGCGTGGCTCATCACCAAGCGCACGGTCTATCGCGACCTCTTGCGCTTCTGGATCCATCTCTTCGCGCTGGGCTTCGCCATGGGCGTCGTCACCGGCGTCGTGCTGTCCTATGAGATCGGCACCAACTGGAGCGGCTACGTCGCCGCCACCGCCAATGTCATCGGCCCCTTCTTCACCTACGAGGTGCTGACCGCCTTCTTCCTCGAGGCGGGCTTCATCGGCGTCATGCTCTTCGGCATGAACCGCGTCGGCGCGGGCTTGCATTTCTTCGCCTGCTGCATGGTCGCTTTGGGCGCCCTCTTCAGCGCCTTCTGGATCCTCTGCGCCAACAGCTGGATGCAGACGCCGGCGGGCTTCGCCATCGGACCCGACGGCAAATTCCAGGTCACGGATTGGTGGCAGGCGATCTTCACGCCGTCGCTGCCCTATCGCTTCGCCCATATGGTGACGGCGGCCTACATCACCGGCACCTTCGTCGTCATCGGCGTCTCCGGCTTCTATCTCTGGCAGCGCCGCCATCTCCATTTCGCCCGCGCCGGCTTCTCGATCGCCATGTGGCTCGCCATCGTGCTGACGCCGCTGCAGATCTTCCTCGGCGACCAGCACGGGCTCAACACGCGCGAGCACCAGCCGATGAAGCTCGCGGCGATCGAAGCGCGCTGGGACACGGCGCGGCACGTGCCCTTGACGCTCTTCGCCTGGCCCGATGTCGAGCACGCGCGCAACGACTACGCCATCGACGTGCCGGCGCTCGGCAGCCTCATCCTCACCCATTCCTGGGACGGCGAGGTCAAGGGCTTGAAGGAAGTGCCGGCGGCCGACCGGCCTTACGTGCCGCTGCCCTTCTTCGCCTTCCGCCTCATGGTCGGCATCGGCCTCGTCCTGCTGGCGATCGCCGTCATCGGGCTTTACCTGCGCTGGCGCGGCCGGCTCTACGACACGCGCTGGTTCGCCGTTGTGTCGGCATTTTCGAGCCCGCTCTCCTTCATCGCCATTCTCGCGGGCTGGACCGTGACCGAGACCGGACGCCAGCCCTATGTCGTCTACGGCCATCTGCGCACCGTGGACGCGGTGGCGCCCATCGCCGCCTCGGCCGTCACCAGCTCGCTCGTGCTCTTCGTCATCATCTATCTCGTGCTGCTCGCCGCCTTCTTCTGGTACGCCTCGCGCCTGGTGTTCCGCGGGCCCGCCGAAACGGAGACGCCCGAGCGCCCCGAGGAGGTGAGACCCGGCGTCGACTCCCTGCCCTCGCGCCGCCCGGTTCGGAGCTAGCGCCATGCCGCTCGACCTGCCGCTGCTCTTCGCCCTCGTGCTCGCTTTCGGGATCGCCCTCTACGTGGTGATGGACGGGTTCGATCTCGGCCTCGGCATCCTCTTCCCCTTCGCGCCCGACGACGCCGACCGCGACGCCATGATGAATTCGATCGCGCCGATCTGGGACGGCAACGAGACCTGGCTCGTGCTCGGCGGCACGCTGCTCCTCGCCGTCTTCCCGGTGAGCTACGCGACCTTGCTGCCGGCCTTCTACGTGCCGATCATCGTCATGCTCTTCGCCTTGATCTTCCGCGGGATCGCCTTCGAGTTCCGCTTCCGCGCGCAGCGCTATCGCTTCTTGTGGGACGCTGCCTTCGCCGGCGGCTCGGCGCTCGCGGGGTTCTGCCAGGGCCTGGTGGTCGGCGCCTTCATCGACGGCGTGCCGGTCGAGCACGGCGCCTTCGCCGGGAGCGCCTTGGGCTTCCTGAGCGGCTTCGCGGTGGCGAGCGGCTTGGGCGTCGTCGCCGGCTATGCGCTCCTCGGCGCCGCCTGGCTCATCATGAAGACGGCCGGGACGACCGGCGAATTCGGCCGCCGCGCCGCGCGCCCGGCGCTTCTCGTCACGCTCGCCTTCATCGCGCTGGTGAGCCTGTGGACGCCGATCGCGCAGGAGACCATCGCCAGGCGCTGGTTCAGCCTCCCCAACATCCTCTTCCTCTGGCCCGTGCCCTTCGTCACCGCGCTCGTCGCGCTGGTGATCTGGCGCAGCGTCCGAAGCACGCATGACGCGGTGCCCTTCATCTTCTCGATCCTGCTGTTCCTGCTGGCGCTCTCGGGGCTGGGCATCAGCGTCTTCCCCTACGCCGTGCCGTGGACGATCACCATCTGGCAGGCCGCGGCCTCGACGCCCACGCTCCAATTCACCGGCGTCGGGGTGCTCATCACCCTGCCGATCATCCTGGCCTATACCGGCTACGCCCACTGGACCTTCCGCGGCAAGGTGCGCGCCGGCGAGGGCTACGGGCATTAAGGGGCTAATTAGCTCTCCAAGGTTACGACGCCCGTCGTTCCGTCGTATTTCAATTTCCAGTCCATTAAAAATTCGCGGCCGAGTACTGCAGCGACATTGAGAGGACGCAGATCCAGACCACCAAACGGGCCGACGAGGGTAAAAAAGAGCGACGGTATGTGGACGTGAGCCAGATACGTGACGATGATCTGCTGTCCTCCCAGGGCGAGGGTGACAGTCTCCTTATCGATCTGAGGAAGTCCTAGCCGCCTAGCCACCTGGGAATCGATGTACGAGGCTGTCGCGCCCGTATCGACAAGAGCTCTCACTCTCTGCTGCGCCAGTTTGGGAACTACGGCCGGGCGATCTGGATCATATTTTTGATCAAGCCCGATATCCACCTCAAGGGTAGGGCCGCAAAAAGCCAGCAGATCGCGCTTGTCGGTGGTCGGAAATTGTCCTGAGGGGTAGGTGAACTCAGTTCGCGCCATCTGGCAAAGAATACAGAATAGGCACGGGCAGTGGAACTGGTGATGCGCCGATTCGGCGAATCAAGTACGGCCCAAGTCCAAGAGTTTTCAGGGCGCGATTGGCTGCCTGCTGAAACGATTGAAATGTGCCGAACAGCTTCAGGTCATGTACGACAACCCACTCACCGTGATGCTTCGCTTCCAAAGCACCCTTCATCTCGTTGAAGGCTGCAATTTCGTCGTCCAAACTTGCCATCATTCAAGCTCCCGCATCAACGGCACGCCCGTATGGACGCACAACTCTCGCTGTGTCCTTAGCCTGGAGGTTTCGTCTCATACGATTCGTATGAGACGAAATCATCGAAACGCGGTAGGTCTTTTTTGCAAGTGCCGGATCCACCTGTCAACAGAGAACCGTAATGCCTTGAGCTAACTGTTATTTTGGCCACCGAGTCGGGGCTCTTGGCCCGATATTCCGCCAATTGCGCGCCCGAGTCGCCAGTATCGTAGCAGGGGAATTGATGGCACCTTACCGGCCACCCTTCCGTTGCGCCTGCCACGCGGCGCCGAGCGCGGCGAGATCGGGAGGCTGGCCCTCATAGAGCAGCGTGCCGGCCGCGAAGGTCACCCAGGGCTGCGCGCTCTTGGTCCAGATATGCCCGACCGGCTTCAGCCACGACGTGTCGTCGAGCGTGCCGGGCTTCACCACGGCGATGGCGCGGTTGCGCGACGGCAGATTATAGAGCCGCGCGCCGCATTGGACGCAGAACAGGCAATCGGCGGGCGTGCCGCTGACGGTGTGGCTGCCCGGCCGCTCCCACACTGCGGGCGTGCCGTCGGCCACGCGCACCGCGTCGCGCGACACGATCAGCGACAAGGCGAAGGCGCTGCCGCTCTGGCGCTGGCAATCGCGGCAGTGGCAGGCATAGACGGTGAGCGGCGCGGCGGCGATCGCGTAGCGCACCGCGCCGCATTGGCATCCGCCGGTGAGGGGAAGTCGCATGGGCCCGCCTCCGTCGCGCTGGGGCGGGCAGCCTAGCAGGTCACCGCGCCGGCAGCGCCCCCGACGGCGCGATGCCGTCGCGCGGCGCCGCGCCCGGCGCGAGCGCGCGATGGGCAGCGCAGAAGAACGCCGTCAGCACGGCGATCGCCACGTAGCAGAGGATCGTCGCCACCGCCGATAGCGCGAGCTGCAGCGCCAGATTGTAGCCGAGGGCGCGGCCGAACGGCGCCTCGATCAGATGCTGCAGGATGGCGAAGGGCAGCACGCTGAGCGCGGTGCCGAGGAACAGGCCGAGCGTGTTGCCGCGGCTTCGCTGCCACGCGATCTCCAGCATGTCGCCGCTCTCGTCGAGCGCGGCGGCGGGCAGCGCGAGGGCGAGCCGGGCGAACACCGTGCCGCAGGCGATCGCCGCGACGCCCTGGAACAGCCAGCCGCTCATGCCGCTGAGCGAGCGCGCGTGGAGAATGGAGAGGACGAGGGTGAGCGGCAGGAAGAAGAGGACGACCGCGCCCAGCAAGGCCGCGCCGACGATGATGAAGACGAGGAGCGCGTGGCCGACGAAGCGCCGCTCGCGCCGGCCCACCTGCAGCGCCGCCGGCCCGGCGACCGTCTCGCCGGCGAGGATGGCACGCTGCCAGCGGAAGGCGAAGCCGAGAAACCCGGCGAGCGAGCAGAGCGCGCCCATGAGCGCCAGCGCGGCGCCGGCGAGGCCCGAGCGCGGCGACAGCGCCTGCAGCAGCAGCGCCGGCACGCTCGCGGCGACGAGCCACGGGCCGGCAGCGGCGGCGAGCCGGCGCGGATCGGCCAAGGTCGAGCGATAGGCGGCGCCGAGGAGGCGCCCGAACGCCAGCTTCGTCATCTTGTCCTCTTTCGCCGAGAATGGGTGCGCGGGAGATCGTGCTTGGAACCGCCGCGAGCGGCAAGGCCAATCGCCCGGCAATTGAGCGAGATGCGCGCGACCTCGAGCGCGCATGGGGCGGGGCATGACGGTGGCGATGAGGCGCCGCCGATCTGCTAAGCTCGCCGGCAGCCGCGACAGGGAGAGCATCGCATGATCGCCGAGGCGCTGGCCGCCTACGCGCATTTCCTCAGCATCTTCGCCCTGCTGTCGGTGCTGGCGGCGGAGGCCGCGCTCTATCGGCAGCGCATGGCGCCGGCGACGCTGGCCCTGCTGCGGCGGCTCGATCTCGGCTACATGCTGGCGGCCATCGCCGTGCTCGGCACCGGGCTGCTGCGCGTCTTCTTCTTCGCCAAGGGCTGGCAATTCTACGCGGCGAACCCGGTCTTCTGGGTGAAGATGGCGCTGTTCCTCCTGGTCGGGCTCATGTCGGTGCCGCCGACCATCCACTACATCAAGACCGCCAAGGCGAGCCGCGGCGGCGAGATCGCGATAACCGATCGCACCTATCGCCACATCCGCGGCCACCTCTTCGGCCAGCTCGCGCTGCTCGCGCTCATCCCGCTGGCGGCGGCGCTGATGGCGCGCGGCATCGGCCTGTAAGCCGCCGGCCGGCGCTCAGGAGATATAGTGCCGACCGCCAAAGATGCGAAGAGCGGCATCACGATGGTGCGTCCTTCGACTTGGCGCTTCGCGCCAGCTCAGGATGAGGTAGATTTCGTTGTGGCATCTATGGTCGATGCGCGTCTCCACGTCGCCTCATCCTGAGCGGCCGTCCTGAGCTTGTCGAAGGGCGGCCAGTCGAAGGACGCACGGC
>Ga0073928_10008105_pt1 | contig 13310 bp, 9 predicted proteins | sample PaiPotPPA55metaG_FD_76969 | JGI IMG/M metagenome (GOLD analysis project Ga0073928, IMG submission 76969) | Iron sulfur acid spring bacterial and archeal communities from Banff, Canada, to study Microbial Dark Matter (Phase II) - Paint Pots PPA... ...
ACGGGCATTCATAAACAGGTTCAAAAAAACCTGTTGCAGGCGCGTCATAGAGCCAAGCACGGGTGGCAACTTTTCCGTGTAATTCTTGATCACATTCACTTGCGCTGTTTTGAAAGGGTGCTGCACCAAGGTCAGGGTTTCTTCCAGTACGGAATTCAGATCTACCTCTACAAACTCTGCTGCGCCAGTGCGGGAAAAATTCAGCAGGTTGTTGACAATTTCGCTGGCGCGGAAGGTCTGCTTTACGATTCTCTCAATTGTTTTCTGGCGCGGATCGCCAGCAGGAATCTGCTTGGCAAGCATCTGGATGTAATTTGAAATCACCGCGAGCGGCGTGTTCACCTCATGCGCCACCCCGGCAGCCAGCAAACCGAGCGAGGTGAGTTTTTCGGTCTGCACCATTTGTTCTTCCAAGCGCACGCGCTGGGTAATGTCGTCGAGCAAAATCAGCCGCCCCAGACGAGCGCCGTTCTTGCCCACCAGAGGCGCAATCGAAGCGTTGATCACCAGGCGCCGTCCGCCGGGAGTATTCAGATGGAATTTGTAAATTCCAGAGACACGGTCAGTGGTGTACCGCGAAGAAATTTCAGCCACCAAATCCTGCGGAAGAACGTCCTGAAGGCGACGTCGAAGCGCTTCGCGGCGCGGAATGCTCAGCAAATTTTCCAGCTGTGGATTCCAGGACTCGATGCAATCCTCGAGATCGACGGTTAGCACACCGATATTCAATGATTCCACGATATTTTCGCTGAAGTCTTTCAGCCGTTCGATTTGCATGGCCTTTTGTTCGAGCGATTGATAAAGGCGCGCATTCTCGATCGCAATGGCAACGTAACCGGCAATGGTGGACAGCAATTCGAGGTCATCGCTTGAGAGATAATCGCCATCTACTGTCTTGCCCAAGCCGAGAATCGCCACGGTGCGCTCGCGAAAGCGACAGGCGATGAAATAATTCAAGTCCAATTCTTCGAGCGTCCGCCGGACAGGTTCGCTTTCCTCGGTTGCCGCGCGCGCGGATTCAAAGAACAGGCAGCCGCGTTCGAGCGCGGGTCGCGAGGGATCCAGGAAGGACAAATCGAGCGGGCCTTCTGGGCGCAGTCCCATGGAGCGCGAAAGAACAAACTGTCCCGGCTGCGCGGGATCCTCGAGGAATACAGCCAGGCGATCCACCAGCAGCGTTTGCGAAATCCGATCGAGTACAGAGCCAACCAGAGGCTCCAGGCGGACCTCGTTTGTGAGCGCGCGGCCGAATTCAATGAGCGTGCGACGGTAGTCCAGGCGATCGCGATAGAAAAAGCGGTCGAGACGAGTCTGCATCCAGCCGCGAACAGGTTCAAAAAGGAAGGCGGCCACCACAATCGCTATCACTCCACCGGCCGGACCCGCAGGCCAGCGCGTGTGGAACGTTTCGCCTATTAGGGCGATACCCGCGAAATAAATGCCAACGACCGCTGCGGTCGCAAAGGTGTATGCAAGTCCGCGCTTGAAAATGATATCCACGTCCATCAGGCGATAACGGATGATGGCGTATCCAAAACAAAGCGGGATCAGGGCCAACGAGAAAACCGAGAGTTTCATCCAGGGCTGCGGAACCCAGCTTTCCGTACGCGGCAGCACGTAAAACAAGAAAAACGGCACGATGCCCGCGATTGTGCCACCCGTAACCCATTTCAATTGCTGGCGCAGGACGCCGCTCGGAGCCCGGAAATAGCTGGCAAGAAAAATTCCGGCGGCGATCATAAAATAAATGCCGAGGTAGAAAAGATCGACGGTATCCAGGAAATTGCGGCTCTCAATGGAGGGCAAGAAATCGAGTGCGCCGTATGCCACCAAAAATTGGAGAGTGAGCAAAATGGCCGGGAGGCTGTAAAGTGCCACAAGTTTTAGCCAGAGAGTGCCGCGGCGTTCGGGAAATACCAGCGCGAAATGTACCAATAATGCCGGCTGAAGCAGCCAGGCGACCGACTGCGTCCAATAAATCGTGGTATCAAAGGAGTTCAGCTTGCCGGTGTAATGAAAGCTGTAAAGAATGAACGAGACCAAACAAAAAATGTAAAAGTGAACGGCGCGCGGAGCGTTCCATCGGCGAACGAAGATAAATAGCCCTATGAAAATATAGAGAAGCGCGGTGATGCGCAGATAATTCTCAATGGAGGAGGAAGAGTCCTGTGGCGCAGTCACCAGCGGTGTCTCAAACCCGGCCTCGCCGCGGTGCAGCTGGTAACGGACTTCCGTCCAGGGACCTGCGTGAAACAAGACTCGCGTAACGTCGGTAGCGCGATGGATGGGAATGCCTCGCACCGTCGACACGATGTCGCCTTGCTTGATCCCCGCCTTGGCCGCTGGGGAGTCGGCGACCACGTGCCAGGCTACCACGCCCCCTTGCGTGTCCAGCCAAGTCACGCCGTCATCGGGAAGAACAAATCGGGAGCGCTGCTGGAAATTCAGGACAGCAAAGATAATTGCCGATAGAGTGAGGAGCGCCAGGACGACCGCGCCAAGTCGCATTCGGAGACTATCATTCATCCAGCTACACCCGTGACTCAGGCAGAAACAAATAAAGATGCTAGCACGTCAACTTCCATGACATTATGGATTCTAATAAGTATATCGGCTTTTGAATGATAGCTTTACAAGAATCTCTATTAGAGGAGAGCGCCACAATCCTGTTTGTGGAAGACGTCTTCCCGATTCCGGTACACGACTCTGGGGCTAAAACTGAAAGCTCAGCCCTCCCCGAAGGTATCGGTAGGTCGGAATGAGAACGACTCGGCCATCTCCGGTCGTCAACGGGACGTAACCTTGAGCCAGAAGATTGCCGCAGTCGGCCAAAATCTCGGCATGACCAGGAATGAAGCTCGGCAGTGGCTGACGAATCCCTATACTTAGATATGGATCGAGGTGATATAAAGACTGGCCATAAGGATCCATAGCGGACACCACCGGGCCATTGATCCATTTATAGCCTGCGGTAAGTTTGGTCCCCACGCGGGGTGCCTTAGCGGTGACATGAACGCCGGCACTTTGGCGATACCGCGTCTGTAACTGGTTTCGCAAGATCGCTTCCGAGGGATCCTCTATGGGCGACAAAGCTCCGGCATATTCGTAAATGATCGTAGCGCTCACGTTGTCGGAAAGTCTCTGATGATACGCCACGCGCGTTCCCAGGGAGCTGGATTCCCCAGCGTCATACGCAAAAACATTGGAGATGAAATCCTGCAAATAGTCAGGTCCGGTTACGGTTCCATGCCCGAAAACTGCCGTATGAGAAGCGTGGTCGTTGAATAGCGCCACGGTGAGGCTCGCGTCCTTGTTAAACGTGTGCTCGACAGCCAGTTCTTCATGCAAGCCATTTTCGAGCACGGAATGTCGATCGCGCATTAGAAGTATTGGAAATTCATCCAGTGTATTCAGCGCGGACTGTAGCGCGCTTTGATCGTTGGCCGAATCCTGCCAGCCATTGGTAGCAACCAAGACGGAAGCCTGCCAGGTAGGCGTTAGCTGCAGCGCCATCTGCGCCCGCGGCCTCGCCGCCGCAGTCGTGCCGGCGAGACTGGCCATTACGAAGTCAGAACCGTAGCGGATACTGACGCGATCACCAAGCGTAAACGAATTATCGAATGACATCCGCAATCCCCGGAAGGTCGGCCCGTCAGGTCCAAGTTGCGATTCTCGTAGCAGAAGAGTTGCCACCGGGCCAACGCCGGGTTTTCCCGACGGAATCCACTGAGTTGCAAAGCCACCGGAATACGAACCGCTTTCGTAGCTGAACTGACTGGCCATCAAAAGCTGTTGGTTGCCGCCAAGACCGACGTCATATACGAGAGCCGTGCCCGGCGAATCGGCCGGGTTCGAGACCGAACCTGGATGATCGGAACCCGAGGTCAGCTCAAGTTGAATGCGTCCCGCTTGGGATTGTGACGTTTCAAACTGAGCGGGTGGCGCTCCGAGAATTACATCGCCGTCCTGCCAGCGCAGCACCGGCCGCGTCGCAGCCGCACTTCTTAGCACCCAGGCCCACTCGTCCGCGCTAACCTGCTGATCAGGCTGCCTTCGCAATTTTTCGAGCGACGAAAACACGGATCCCAGAACGATCTGGAGCAGAGTCGTGTGTTCGTCGTTCACCTGAACATGTTCCTCGATCACGGGAAGGAAACCTGCAAGAGTTACTTTTATCGAATACGTCCCGGAAGGAAGTTCGGTGGAAAAGCGTCCGCGGTCGTTGGTGAGCAATTCAATGGAGGACAGTTTGAATAATTGGTCCGAGGTAACAAAAATGGTGGCGCCCATTTGGGGAGTTCCCGCCGAGTCGAGCACCACGCCGGAAATCTTGCCGGAGTTCGGCGCAGCCAGGACGGGGAGAGCCAGCAGGCACAGAAGCAACCCTAAAACTGACAAGCGAATCATTCGCAAACTCACGAGGTCACCTCGCGTGGGGAGCCGCTCCGGCACCGGCTTTCACCGTAAAGTCCATGGCCGGAGTAATCGTTTGCTTCGTTAGATTATCCGTCACTGCGACTTCCAGCTTGTACGCGCCGGGAGGCAGCGAGCCCAGGGTGATAATATTTTCCAGAGTCAATTCCTCGCCGTGCTCGGGTAATTTATCCTTGGGAATGTCGAACTTCAGAACCGGCTCGGTAACTTTATCTTTCATGACGCGATACTGCACGGTGGCATCGGACCGGTGGGTCTGATCATCCACTTTCAGATTGTAGATTTGGAGGAAAACTCCCATACCTTCCGAGGCTACAAACGATGCATCCAGCTTGGGCCGGACCTTGACGTCGCCCAAGACGAATTGGCCGAGCCCGATATCTTTCGATGAAACCGGCGTAATCTGGTCTGCGAGAATGAGCGAACTGGATGACAGATGGTCGTCTTCAAAGCGCGGAACCGCCAAGCGCGTGTTCACCACGCCAACATTTCCGTTGTTTACATCCTTTATCACGATATCGAGCCGGTACAAGCCGGGGCTCAATGGCACCGCCTTCTGGTAAATCGATGGGACCGCTTGGGCCTGTTGCAACAAGCTGGCCGGAACATCGCGCTTTACTGTATCTTCAAAAGTCTGCACGATGCGGCCACTTAACGTGCTGATTCGCGCGAAAAGATTTACAGTGGCAGAGTCCACACCCTGCTTTTGTTGAAAGCTAAGCTGCCGCGTAGGAATTTGCACGGTAATCGGGACCAGTACGGTCTCCGATGTGATCCGCAGGAAATAAAAGCGATAATCAAATTTCACCTGATCGCGCACGAGCCGGGACGTAACCACGGCCTCCAGATCCTTGAATTTAACAGGAGGAGCCTGCTGAATCTTCGCGTAGAGATCGAGTCGGCTGAATTCATTCATGCTTTCCGGCCTCATCCCCACAGGTGCCGCGAGGTGTGTACCATCGGTGTTATTGAACCGACTGGTTTTGCTCGCTAACCCCATGGATTCCATCTGAGTGAGGCCGGCGCCGGGCACCATGAGGAGCGCATCCTTTTCGCTCGGATCCATAGTGAGTTTGTATTCACCGCTCATGGTAGGATCCACGAACTCTATAATGACGTTCTCTCCAATTCCTTCCAGATAGCGATAACGCCAGTCCTCGAACGGATAAGTAGATGTTTCTCCCCCGCCTTCGTCAGCGGGACGGTCATAACTACCACCGGAAGGATGTGATTCGACTTCATCCGCTGGCCCCCACATGATGTAAATGCGGCCGCGGTCGGTTTTCCAGCCAGGAATGCCAGAGGAAAAGTGTTCGTTGGTGTACGCTATTCGACGGTAGTGCTCTTCCTTAAACGTGTTGTCGACGGAATCGGGATCAGGATTACGCCGCTGCCAAAATTGCTCGATAAATTGCTCGCGCTCTTCATTGGTCGCCAGGTGAAGAAACGCGCTGCGCTCTTCAGGGGATATGATGTAGACGACATCCTCGTCCAGCCATTTTTTGTATTGTGAGTCGAGTTCTTTCCGGAGTTCCTTATCGCTTTTGGCTCTCTGCCGCGCGGACTTCTTCGCAGAATTCTGGTCGGCGGGAGGATTCTGCTGATTCTGAGATTCGCCCTGGCCGTAGGCCATCTGCACTGACCCTAAGGTCGCAGCTAAAATCCCCAAAAGAAACACCCTTGCCCTACGGCCCATAATTAACCTTTTTCCCCTATTTGGCTAAAAATTCTAACCTGTCCCAAGGTACAGGTCAACCGAGTTTCCGGACACGTATACCTGTATGAGCACGTTAGATGGAATGGGGTTGCCTGTCCTTTATGCGGTAGGCCAACGAACACTGTTTCTTTCCGTCTTGAATGCATTTAAAATAGGACCGCAAAGGGCATAACCCCACGCTGGCCGCACTTGTGGACGAGCCAGAGTGGACCGCTTGCTCGTGTGGGACTAGAACCTCGTACGAGAACCGAAGAGAAGAGCGCAGACTTCCGAAATTCAGTATGCGGAACTCTCTTTATCTCTTTAAGTTCGTCTAATCGGAGAAACATTCTGGCCCTTTCAAACGTATGCATCAGTGAGCGGACGATCTACGTCCAAGGCGCGAGGGCCTAGAGGCTAAAGCAATGAAGACGTGGCAAAAAGTGGGTATGGGTGTGGGTGCCGTGCTGGTCCTGAGTGGCATATCGTGGTACAGCATCTATCAGTCGAATAAGGGCGTAGTAACGGTACAGAGCGGCAAAGTCGTCAAGCAGGATTTAATATCGATCGTAACGGCCTCCGGAGAGGTCCGGCCTAAGAATTACACGAACGTGCTGGGTGAAGGCATCGGGAAGATAACGGATATTGTGGTGAAGGAAGGCGACCACGTAAAAAGAGGCGACATCCTGCTGCACCTGGAAAACATTCAGCCGGCCGCGGATGTTCAGGCCCAGGAAGCCAGCATTAGCGCTACCCAAGCGGGCATGCGTGTAGCCGCAGCCAGTTACGATTCCGCAGTCGCGACACTAGCCCAGCGCCAGGCAGACCTGGAAAAAGCCAAGTTTGATTGGCAGCGCGCGCAAGAGCTCTACAAAGATCAGCTCATATCCAAACAAGAGTTCGACGCCAACAAAGCCACTTACGCGAGCGCGATGGCGGCGCTAAACGCATCCAAGGCCCAGGTAGAACAAGCGCGCGCGGCACGAGATCAGGCAGGCGAGAATATGAGTCAGAACCAGGCAGTGCTGAAGCATACCAAGGACATCCTGCGCAAGACAACCTATACCGCTCCGATCGACGGCATTGTCAGCTACATCGCCGTGCGCGTCGGGGAAAACGTGGTACCCGGAATCCAGAACGCCGTAGGCAGTAACCTGATGACCATTTCCGACATGAGCATTGTCACCGCCGAAGTCAAAGTCGATGAAACCGACATCACGAACGTTCGCGAGGGGCAGCCCGCCGAAGTGACCATAGACGCGCTTCCTGGCAAAACGTTCAAAGGCCACGTAACTCAGGTCGGTGAGCTTGCCATTCTTCGTTCATCGGGACAGGCCGCTACTACACAGACCACGGCCAATACGCAGGAGGCTCGCGACTTCAAGGTGGTGGTCACGGTGGACAATCCACCTGATGCGCTGCGCCCCGGTCTGTCCGCCACAGCTAGAATCCAGACGGAGCAGAAAAAGGATGTCCTAACCATTCCGATTCAGGCTTTGGCCGTAAGAACCCAGCGGGAAATCGACGAAGCGGCGCGAGGAAAAAACAGCAGCAGTGTTACGCTGGCGGCCTCTAAGCCAACCTCGGGCACGAATACAGGGACCAATGCCCAGAAGACTGACGTTCAAGGAGTTTTCGTGATTCGCGGCAAGAAAGCCGAATTCGTACCGGTGCAAACGGGCGTGGCAGGAGTAACTGATATTGAAATTACGAGCGGCTTAAAAGATGGCGACCAAATCGTCACTGGCAGTTACAAAGCGCTTCGCACGCTGCGGCCGGGCGCCCCGATTAAAGTAGATAATTCCGAACCCAAGCGCGAAGAATCTTCGACGAGCTAGAGTGGAATCCAGGAGCACATTGAACGTGGCGGTCGAAGAGATCATCGTTCCACAGGGTTACCGCAAAGACCTTGTAGATCTCGGCATCGTCATTCAAACAGAAGATCTCTGGAAGACCTACGAAATGGGCGCAGAGCAGTTGCATGCACTGCGCGGTGTGAGCATTGAGATTCACAAAGGCGAGTACGTCGCCATCATGGGGCCATCCGGTTCGGGAAAATCCACCCTGATGAATTTGATTGGCTGCTTGGATACGCCTACGAAGGGTAGTTACTGGCTGGCTGGTCGCCTGGTCAGCCAACTTGATGACGACGAACTCGCTTACATTCGCAATAAAGAAATTGGATTCGTCTTCCAGACCTTCAATTTGCTGGCGCGAGCCACCGCACTCCATAACGTCGAATTACCCATGATTTACAATGGTACGCCTTCAGAAGAACGTCTCGGTCGAGCGAAAAAAGCACTGAGCCAGGTAGACCTAGCCGATCGCATGATGCACAAGCCCAACGAGCTTTCGGGCGGCCAGCGGCAGCGCGTGGCTATTGCGCGCGCGCTGGTAAACTCGCCTTCCATCCTACTGGCGGATGAGCCCACTGGAAATCTGGATTCACAAACTGGCGAAGAAATCATGGCGCTCTTCGCCCGTTTGCACGAGCAGGGCAATACCATCATCCTGGTAACGCATGAATCGGACATTGCCGCCCACGCACACCGCGTGATCCGTCTGCGTGACGGGAAAGTTGAAAAAGACGAACGTACCCGATAAAAACTGAGTTAACCTCCGACGAGCACTTAGATTTTCAAGGGGTGTTTCCTTCCAAGCGTCCTAACGGTGAAGGAGGCTCGCATGAGTCGCGCAAATGATTCACCTAGGTGGAGTCGCGGCGTGACGCTTGCTGCCTTGCTGATTTTTGCCGCGATGGCCGTTTTGGCCCGGGATGGCTCGCCTCAAAAATCCGATGCTGCGCCGAACACGCCAGCGGCGGCGAACCCCACGATACCTGGCCCCGAGCACGCGTTGCTTGCAAAACGCGCCGGCGAGTACACCAGAACGGTGAAATTTGTTGCGCAGCCGAACGCCGACGCCTCCACCGGGACAGCCAAAATATCGGTAACTCTTGGCGGAAGATTTATCCTCGAAGAAAATACCGATGCTGTTTTTGGGCACCCCGTATCCGGTACGCGCATCTATGGTTTCAACAACATCACCAAACAATATGAAGCTGTTTGGATGTACACCATGTCCACTGCCATGCTGTACATGACGGGAACGAGCGCAGACGGTGGCAAGACCATTGACCTTACCGGCGTATCCCAAAATCATCGCGGCGACAAAATTCCAATTCACGCTACGATTCGCCAAGTAGACGAGGACCAATTTGTCGTCACGCTTATGAGTACGGGAGCGGACGGCAAGGAAGCCGCATTTCAGGAAACCACTTACACCCGCAAGAAATAATTCGCGAACAGGAGGTGGTCATGTCCGAAGCCGTAAAACCGATCCCCGAAGGTTTCCATACCGTCACGCCTCAACTCGTTTGCGCCAATGCTTTGCAGGCACTCGAGTTTTACAAAAACGCGCTGGGCGCCGAAATTCTCCACGTGGCCAAAGACAATAGCGGGAAAGTGATGCATGCCGATTTCAAAATCGGCGATTCCATGGTCATGTTGAGCGATGAATACCCCGATTACCATTGCCGGTCACCGCGTTCGCTGGGTGGCACAGGCGTGACACTGCACATCTACACGCCCGATGCGGACGCTGCTTTTGCGAAGGCCGTGGAGGCGGGGGCCAAGGTAACCATGCCGCTCATGGATGCATTCTGGGGAGATCGCTATGGCCAGGTGGAAGATCCCTACGGGCATAAGTGGTCTATGGCCACACGCAAGCGCGTTCCAAGCGAGGAAGAAATACGTTCTGCGATGAAGGCCTTTGCCGAAAAGTCGAAGGAGAAAGCCGCGAGCGGATAGTTTGGATCAGCGAGAGAAGAAATTGCGGGCGAGAAAAAATGCATTGGCCGGCCGTTCGGCAAGCCGGCGCATAAACCAGGGAAACCAGAACGAGCCGTACGAAATCAGGACGTTACACCGGTACCCTTCTTGTACCAAGCGCAGCTGCTCCGCGCGCTGAATGCCGTAGAGCATCTGAAATTCGAGCTGGTGTTTCTTAATGCCCTGAGACGCGGCCCACTGGGTGAGCCGCGTGATCAATGCCCGGTCATGCGTGGCAATGGCCGCCCGCACGCGCGCGTTGCGCGCTTCAGGACTCAGCAAGCGCTGCGCTAAATGAAAATAATTTTCGTCCACGTCTCTCTTCAGAGGAAAGGCTATCTCGGCCGGCTCGTTATAGGCGCCCTTCACTAATCGCACGGAAGCCGCGATGGAAATCAGCGAGTCCAAATCTTTTTCGGTGCGATAGAGATAGGCCTGTATGCAGACCCCCACATTCGGATGTGCCTGGCGCGCGCGTCGATAGAGTTCCAGCGTGACGTCCACGTAGGGGCTCTGTTCGATGTCGATCCATAGAGTTTTTTCCGCCGGGGTGTGTTCGATGAGCTTTGTAAGATTGGCGAAACAGAATTCCTGGTCTAGATCGAGCCCAAGCTGCGTCAGTTTCACGGACACTTCGGCAGGCAGATTCGAAGTGCGAATTCGATCGAGGACCTCCCAATAATGCTTGGTGACTTGCTGGGCCTCGGCTCCGTCGGTAATATTTTCGCCCAGGTGAGTCAGCACCGAGCCAATGCCGGCGGAAGCGAGCGCCTGCGCTGCGGCGAGCGCATCTTCGACATTTTCACCCGGCATGAACCGCTTGACTGTGCGGCGCATGAAGCCGTAGCGCGGAGCATGCTCCCGTAGCCATTGGCTCTGCGAGGCCATCAGCAGCGAGCGTCTCAGCAAACCCATCGTTCGTATTTCTCCGCGAAAATTATTGAGGCGTAGAAAGTGTCTTGATCAGGCGGTAGTAAAAATCCACGCCGGAGTAAAAGGATGCCACGCGAATGCGCTCATCACGTCCGTGTGAACGATCATCATCAACATCCATGAACACTCCCGGTATTCCGTAGGTGGTGTAACCAGCAGCGCGTGAAATTGCGCCGTCGCTCGCTCCGGCATCGAGCACCGGCACAACCGGAACGCCCGGCCATATCTCGTTGACAACCTTTTCCACCGCCTGCATCACTTCCGGTTGCAGCGTCGAGAGCGGATTGGATTTTAGGCCGGATCCGGGCGTCGCGATCTGCGACACGGAAACTTTGGGATCAGCTATCACCTTTTCAAGAGCGGCCTGAACCGCGTCCGGCGTGTGGCCTGGCAAGATGCGGCAATTAATATTTGCTCGGGCCATCCCCGGCAAGGCATTATTCGCGTGACCGCCTTCGAGTCTGGTCGCAACGCATGTGCTGCGCATCCGTGCGTTATAGAAAGGTGATTCCGATAATCGCGCGATGGCCGCCTGGTCAGGCGGGGTCTGAAGAATCGCTTTCATGTCTGCGCCTGTCGTTCCGCCCACAATGTCAGCCTCGCGCCTAAAGTATTCGCGCGTGACTTCGCTCAACTCAAATGGGAATTGGTAATGCTCCAGACGCGTTAGAGCATCGGCCAGCTGGTAGATTGCGTTTTGTTTCCCCGGAAGCGAGCTGTGGCCGCCGGGATTTGTAACCTTCACATCGAAGTCCTGATAGAGTTTCTCGGCTGCCTGGATACCGACCAGCAGCTTCTTTCCTTTATCCAATTCGAAATCGCCTGCATCAGGATTCAAGATGAATGCAGCGTCAATCAAATCGCGGTGATTCTTGATGAGCCAGTCCACTCCGTTCGACTGGCCGCCTTCTTCATCGGCGGTGAGCGCAAGAATAATGTCGCGGTCCGGTTGAAATCCCTCTTGTTTCAGACGAATCATGGTGGTCATCAGGATGGCGTCGCCGTCTTTGATGTCGCCAGATCCGCGGCCATAGAAATATCCGTCCTTCTCGAGGAACTGAAACGGATCCATGGACCAATCTTCGCGCCGTGCTTCGACTACATCCAGATGGCAAATCAACAGCATCGGCTTGCGTGCGCCCGTCCCTCGCAGACGTGCCACTAGATTTCCTTTACGGGAATTGGGCCCCAGCACTTGCACGTCGCTTGCGGGATAGCCCGCATCGCGCAGGCGCTGGGCCATGGCCTCGGCCGCCACCGTCGTGCTGCCCGCGGAATCCGTTGTGTTTATTTCGATGAGCTGTTTGTAAATATCGCGCGCAAGTTTATTTGTGGCGTCATTACTTTGCGCCCGCGTGATGGTTCCAATAAGTGAGCCTGCCAGCATGCCTAGCAGAAAGAACGTCCGAAATTTCATCGGTTCTCCCAGGATAAGAACGAACGAGACTAGCAGACGCGGGGCGCGAGGGTCAAAAAGGCGGCGAAGAAAACGGTGGGTCCGTTGGTGATTCGAGGAGGAAGATCGCGTAGTGATAAATTCCGAGCTTCCACCGTTCGCCCATCGAGCTGCGTTCGAAAATTTGTCCAAAGGCCGCGTGGATTTCGTGCCGTTGGTCTTCCGCTAGAGCCGCGAGTATCTCGCCGAAGCGGTTTTTCGCGAGCGTCAGGGGGTCGGTGTCGGGTTTAGCTGCGGACTGCGCATCTGTATGCGGCGCGTTCGCAAAAGCGCCGGCGGTTTCACTTCTTTCTGAGGAAGGCCGCTTCTCGAGCTTTTCGGAGTAGCTTTGATAAAACGAATAGCGGAATTGCTTTTTGTATAGTGAAGCGTACGCCGTCTTGATGGAGCTGGCGGGTGGTTGAGTGTCCGTTAGCGCTTTCGTGGTGAAATCCCTGAGCGCAGCTTCGAAGTCTCGGAAATTTCCCCGCGCACCGATCAGCGGTCCTTGGCCCTGTTTGCCGAGCGCGGCGGCCAGGCCATCGGTTCGCGCGTCATAGCATTTGCCGTACTGTTCAATCGCGAGGAGCGAATTCTCTGGAGCGGCATCTTTCGCCGTGGTGAACCTGGCCACCCAATCGGTCGAGTTCATCGCAAGAACTTGCGCGCAGGCCATTCCGAGCCGTTCCCTATTGCCGCGCTGGTTCTGCGGCACCTTCGCTTGCGCGAAATTGGCCGGCGCAAAAAGAACTGAGATAAAAACCGTGGCCAGAAGTTTCACGCTAGGAATGCTAGCAGACAGCGGTACCCAGAATTACGCGAAAATAAAAAAGGCCGCAAACGCTTGGGGCGTTGCGGCCTGGGGAAGTTAATCCTGGCGGTGACCTACGTTCCCGCGCAGTTACCCGCGCAGTATCATCGGCCCGGCAAGGCTTAACTTCCGTGTTCGGGATGGGAACGGGTGTGACCCTTGCGGTAAGAC
>Ga0073928_10008106_pt1 | contig 13309 bp, 11 predicted proteins | sample PaiPotPPA55metaG_FD_76969 | JGI IMG/M metagenome (GOLD analysis project Ga0073928, IMG submission 76969) | Iron sulfur acid spring bacterial and archeal communities from Banff, Canada, to study Microbial Dark Matter (Phase II) - Paint Pots PPA... ...
CGATCCTGACCGCCTCCTCGCAGGATGGCGGTCAGAGCTGGAAGGCGAGAACTGTGCCGGACATCGCCTGCACCGGCGCGCCAGCAAACACCTCGGCCGATCCTTGGGTGAGCTTCGGGCCGGACGGCGAGGCCTATCTGGCGCTGGGTCTTGACTACGCCGGCGAAAGCGAGGGGGCACCGTTCGAGCCGACGGGCGAGTCGCTCGCAACCTCAACCGACAACGGGAGAAGCTGGTCCTCGCCGGTGGCCGTTCAGCCGCACCAAGGAACTGATTTTTTCGACAAGGCGTCGGTTACCGCCGATCCATATAAGAAGGGCTGGGCCTATTACATCTTCTCGCGCCGGCCACTGCCGGCCGGCACCGACGGAGTGGTGCTCCTCTCCCGGACGACAGACGGCGGCGCAAAGTGGTCGGCGCCACGGCTGATCTACTCCGCGCCGCAATTGAAGTCGGTATGGGGTAACACCATCTTCGTGATGCGCGACGGGACGCTCGTCGACGTCTTCAACCAGAACAGCAATGCGTTTGGCGTGGGAGCGGTCCTCAACGGGCCCAGTGCGGGTGACATCTTCGAGCGGCAGGGCTACGTCAACGAGATGATGGCGATGCGGTCCACCGACGGCGGCGCGAAGTGGTCGAGGCCCGTTCAGATCGGCGTCGCGTCCAACGACTGGCCGCAGGATCCCAAGAGCGGAGAGATCGCCAGGCTTTATGCATACGGGGCGCTCGAGTCAGCAGTCGCTCCCGATGGCACCATTTACGCAGTCTGGTCCGACAATCGACCTAACGGAATCTCTCGGGTTCTGTTCTCGCGCTCGCGGGACGAGGGACGGACGTGGAGCGCGCCAAAGCCGATCCACGTCGATCCCTTCAGGCACGTATTCGGCACCGCGATCGCCGTCGCACCGGACGGCACGGTGGGAGCGATCTATTACGACGATCGCAACGTCCAGCCCAACAGCATGCAATGGCCGATCGACGTGTGGTTCGCGGACTCCACTGACGGCGGGGCGACTTGGCACGAGGCCCATCTGGGCGGGCCGTTCGACCTGCATCGCGCGGCGCTGACCACGTTCATCCCATACCCCAAGTTCCGCGAGCTCGGTGACTTCGTCGGCATGACAGGACTCCCCGGCGGCTTCGGTGCCTCATTCACGATGGTCACCCCCACGAGTAAAGGTGCTCCCAGCGACGTTTACTTCGCGCGCATCTGGACTCGCGGCTGTCCGGCGTCGAGCGGACGGCTTGCCGGCAAACACGTCGGCCCGGTAGCGCTAGGGACGCTTCGCTCCCGGTTGCGGCATACCCTCTCGACGTATTCGACGCGGAACCGCAAGAGCATGGTCTTCTACTGTCTCGCCGGCGGAGGCGTCCGCGCCGGCTATCCGTCGGCCAAGCTGCTCCGCTCCCTTCCGCGCGCTGAGCGCGCGTTGATCAAGGGCCGGGCGGTGCTGGCGCTGACCGCCAACCGCCGCTACGCGGTGCGGGGAATCCGACCGCACACAGCCCTGGCCGCGGCGATGCGCAAGCTGCACCTGAGCAGGGGCTACAAGGTCGGCCTCAACACCTGGTACATCGTCCAGCTTCCGATCGCCAACGGCATCTTCAAGGTGCGCCACGGAGTGATCGAGGAGGTCGGGCTAGCGACGAAATCACTTACCCGCACGCCTGGGGCGACAAAAGCGTTCCTCACGAGCTTCAACTGAGACGACCGAAAAGGGGGGGCTTCCGACCGATCATCCGAGCCTGTACCTGGCTTCGGGGGTCCAAACTACTTTTTCAGGCGCATGACTTGTTCGATACACTGCCACCATGCGGTGGAAGCTGGAGGACACGGCCGAGCAGGCGAAGTTCCGGGGCGAGTTCCGGCAGTGGCTGCACGACACCGTCCAGCCGGGGTGGATCGAAGCGATCGACGAGGGAGACGAGGACGCGTTTGCGAGCGCCCGTGACGCCGCGGCTAACGCCGGTCACCACTTCATCGCCTGGATGAAGACAATCGGCGAGAGCGGGTATGCGTCACCACACTGGCCAGTGGAGTACGGCGGCCTGTCCAAAGACATCTGGGCGCTGCGGATCGTGCGCGAGGAGCTCGCGCAGTACCGACTGCCCACTTTCGGTCCGAACATCCTGGGGCTGGGTCTCGCGGGCCCGACGATCATCGCCCACGGCAGCGAGGAGCAGAAGACGCGCTACCGCAGACCGATCCTGACTGGCGAGATCTGGTGCCAGCTGTTCAGCGAACCAGGCTCAGGATCCGACCTGGCGTCGCTGGCCACACGCGCGGTGAGGGAGGGAGAAGGATGGGTCATCAACGGCCAGAAGGTCTGGACGACGCTCGCACAGGTCGCGCGGTATGGCCTATTGCTAGCGCGAACCGATCCTGACGTGCCCAAGCATGCTGGTCTCACGTACTTCATCGCAGACATGTGGGCCGATGGGATCGACAAGCGGCCGCTGAAGCAGATGACCGGCTCCTCCGAGTTCAGCGAGGTGTACTTCTCCGAAGTGCAGATTCCCGACGAGAACCGTGTTGGGGAGGTAAACGACGGCTGGCGCTGCGCCAGAACAACGCTGATGAACGAGCGCAACACGATCGCCGGGCTGTCGCTCGACATCAACTCGGTGCTCGGCGGCGGTACCCCGCGGGACCCGTGGAAAGCCCTGCTCGATGGCGTCGCAGACCGCGACGACCCCGCGCTGCGCCAGCGGCTCGCGCAGATCTACATCGACCAGGAAATCAAGGACATCAACCTGTTCCGTGCCAACGCCGCACGCCAGGTGGGGCAGGAGCCCGGACCAGAAGGCGCGATCGGGAAGGTGTTCAACGCCGAGTACAACCAGCGACGTGCCGAGCTTGCAATCACAGCGGCCGGCATGGCAGGCGTTGCTTGGCTACCGGGTGACGCCGAAGCCGCCGCTCGCGCCGAGAGCTTCCTTCGCTCCCGCGCAAACACGATCGAGGGCGGGACATCCGAGGTCCTCAGGACACAGATTGGCGAGCGCGTGTTGGGTCTCCCTCGCGAGCCACAGCCCGACAGGGACACACCGTGGAGGCAGCTGCGACGCAGCTGACCTGCGCGACGCGAATCCCCAGCGGCGGGGGGTTCCACACATCGATCGCGCGGCGTGCTCGCTAACGACCTCGCATTCGCTGGAGCCGTCCGCCAAGCCGAGCTGATCGCCTCTGGGGAGGTCTCGGCGCGCGAACTCGTCACGCTCTATCTAGACCGCATTAACCGTCTCGATCCTCGACTGAACGCATTTCGCATCGTGTACGCGGAGCGTGCGCTTGCCGATGCATGTCTTGTGGACAGGCGCAGGGCCGCCGGCGGGGAGCTCCCCCCGCTCCTTGGCGTACCGATCGCCGTGAAGGACTGCATTGACGTAGCCGGAGACGTCACCGCGTGCGGGAGCACCGCCCACGGACCGCCAGCACGCTTCGACTCAGAGGTCGTCTCGCGGCTGCGCAGCGCCGGTGCGATCCCGATCGGCAAGACCAACGTACCGGAGCTCTGCGTCTTCCCTTTCACCGAATCCGTCGCGTTCGGTATCACGCGCAACCCATGGGACCTCTCGCGCACACCTGGAGGATCGAGCGGCGGCTCGGCCGTGGCAGTTGCCGCTGGGCTGTCGAGTCTGGCGCTCGGTTCCGACGCGGGCGGCTCGATCCGAATTCCGGCTGCCTACTGTGGCCTGTTCGGTCTCAAGCCCCAGCGCGACCGCATCTCGCTTGGGCCAGCAGATGAGCGCTCGCGCGGTCTGGGTGCGTACGGTCCACTGACCCGCACAGTCCGCGATGCAGCTCTGCTCCTGGACGTGACCGCCGCGTCGCCGGGATGTATGGGCTCGTTCACGGCTGCGGCGCGGCGCGCAAGCGGGAAACTGCGGATAGGCATCTCGACGAAGCTGCCACCTGGCTTGCTCATGCCGCTGGACGCCGATTACCGCGGCGCGCTCGATGACGCCGCAACGCTTGTGCGCGGACTCGGCCACAGCGTCGAGTCGGTCGATCCACCCTACCGCGCGGCGGTGTTGAGGTTCGCGATGCGCTACCTCCGGGGCGTTAGCGACGACGCGGCGGCCATGGCTCATCCCGAGAGGCTGGAGCCACGCACCCGTGCTGTGGCACGAGCAGGGGCGTTGGTCGGCGAGCGGTGCGCGGTCAAAGCGTCCGCAGCTGCACGGCGCGACGCCGATCGCATCAATGCGATCTTCGAACGCGTGGACGTGCTGTTGACGCCTCCAGTCGCGGCCCTTCCTCCTTCCGCTGACAAATGGGCCGGGCGCGGGGCAGTGTCAACGGTCGTCGGCGCCTCCCGATTCAGCCCCTGGACGATGGTGTGGAACCATCTCGGTAACCCCGCCGCGTGCATGCCCATGGGCGCGACTGCCGACGGGCTCCCGCTCGCAATCCAGCTGGTGGGCCGGCCTCATGACGAGGAGACCCTGTTTTCGCTGGCCGCCCAGATCGAGCTCGAGCGGCCGTGGGCACAGCGGCGGCCGGCGCTAGCTGCAAGCTGAGGAGGCGCATGCCTCGCTAAATGGTGAGCCGTTGGGCGAGCAGCTCCCGATGCTGCGACGGCGTGCCGAGCAACAGCTCCGAGGTCTTGGCGCGCTTGAAGTAGAGCTGCGCTGGGTGCTCCCAGGTCACGCCGATGCCGCCGTGGATCTGGATGTTCTCGGCCGCGGCGTGGAGAAAGGCCTCACAACAGTAGGACTTCGCAAGGGGCGCCGCGACCGCCAGCTCTTCGACGTTTTCGGCCGCGGCCCAGCCCGCGTAGTAGGCGGCCGACTTGGCTGACTCCGCCTCGATCAGCAGGTTCGCGCACTTGTGCTTGATCGCCTGAAAGGAGCCGATCGGCCGCCCGAACTGGACCCGCTCATCCGCGTATTCGGTCGCCATCTCCAGGCAGCGGGCGGCTCCTCCGGCCGCCTCTGCGGCCAGGGCTACGGCTGCCCGGTCGAGCGTGCGGCTGATGATCTCCCAGCCTCCGCCAGACGTCCCGATCGGCCTTGCGATCGTTCCGTCGAACTCGAGGCGGGCCTGCTTGCGGGTGTCGTCCATTGTCACCAGCTGGGTGCGCTGTAGGCCCCTGGCATCTCCATCGACAGCCAGGATCCGAATGGCCTCTGCTACGCGAGCCACGACCAGCACCACGTCGGCAGTGTGGCCGTCGAGCACGTAGTTCTTGTGGCCGTAGAGCCTGTAGTCGGCACCCGATCTCCTGGCGCTCAGCGAGATGCCTCGCTCATCCCAGCGTCCCGCGTCCTCGGTGAGCGCCAGCGTCGCGATCGTTTCGCCGGCAGCGATCTGTGGCAACAGCTCGCGCTGGACGTCCTCGTCTCCGGCCAACAGCAAGGCGTTGGCCGCTAGCGCAACAGTCGAGAAGAACGGCGCTGGGAACAACACCCGGCCCATCTCCTCGAACACGATGACCAGCTCGTTGAATCCAAATCCGCCGCCCCCATAGCGTTCTGGTATCGCGAGTCCTTGCAGTGCCAGCTGCTGGGCGGCGCTCCTCCAAGTGTCGGGGTCGTAGCCGACGGCGGTCGCCATCAGCCTCCGAACCTCGGACTCAGGGGACACCCGGGCAAGGAAGCCGCGTACCGAGCGACGGAACTCCTCGCGCTCGTCGCTCAGCAGCAGCGAAGCGGCAGACGCAGTGTTGGCTTGCACGAACTGGCGTGATTCTCAGCTCTGCGCGCTCTCGGGCACAGCCGCGGACTCCTCCACGAGTGCGCGCAGCTTCTCGAGCGACTCATCCGTTGCCTTCTCGGTCGCCTTGCCTACCGCGTCGCCCATCGGTCCCATCAGTGGTCCGCCCTCGAAGCTGGCCTCCATCGCTCCGCGCGTTCCTTCGCCCTCGGGCGTGAGCTCGAGGACGGCTCCGAGCTTGATGCCCATCGGCCCTTCGCCCTTGATCGCGAAGCGGGTCTGCTGCACGACTTCGGTGATCGTCCAGTTGACCTCGCCCGGCATCCCGAGAATCGTTACGCGCTCGCGGAACTGGGTCCCCTCCTCGAGCTTGGGTGGCCCATCAGGGAACGCCTGGTGGGTCTGGTTCCACTCTGGGTAGCGGCTGAAGTCGCCGCCGATGGCCCAGACCTGCTCCGGGGTATGCGGAATGAAGAGATTACGAACGACCGTCGGCATTAGGTGGCTGCTCCTTTGTTGGTTGACTCACTCGCCCTCGAGCGCTGCGAGACCGTCTTTGATCACGGTGGCGCCGGCGTCGGACTCGGTCTCAAACGCGTAGCGGCCCGCGCCCTGAGACCAAATCCGGGTCGTGATGGTCTGCTCGGGCTGGACAACCTGCGCGAATCGGACCGCGAGGCGCTTGAGTCGGGCAGGATCGTCGGGGCATGCGTGCTGGATGACGGCGACCGAGGCGAACGCCATCGTGCACAGTCCGTGGATGATGATCCCCGGAAGACCCATCGCCTTGGCAAGTTCGTCGTCAAGGTGGATGGGCATAGGGTCGCCCGCTGCTTCGGAGTAGCGAAAAGTCTGGTCGTTATCGAACGTCTGGGATACCTCGGCGTCGGGCGAGCGTTCGCGCAGCGTCGCGTCGAACGGATGCGGAGGTGCCTGTTCGCCGACCGGGCCGTCGGCCTTGGCGCCGCGAACGAACGAGGTCATGTACTGCTCGACGAGCAAATCGCCGTTGGCGTCGCGGGTCTCGCCGCGCACAGTTACGGTCACACCCGATGAGCGGGGCTGAAGTCCGACGGGCGTCGCGCGAGTCTCGAGGTCCATTCCCGGGCGAATTGATCCGTGGTAGCGGAAGTCCTGCTCGCCGTGGAGCACCATCATCAGGAGCTCGCCCGGGATCACCTTCGTGGTGGCCTCGGCGAGTATCCCCATCGCAGGTACGACCGCGAACACTGGCGGTGCCAGATCACCACTACGGTGGGCTGAGATCGGATCGTTCGTCGCCGCGGCGTACGCGACGATTCGCTCTCGGTCTACTCGGAAAGGGAAAGGATCCCCCGTTACTCCAATCCGGTCTGCGTTGAACCGTGGTGTCGTGGTGCTCATCGGTCTCGTTTCCTCGGCGTGCGAATGGCGACGGTCGCCCTCTGCCATAACTTTACCAGGCGCACGACTTGTTTGTCTAACGACCCTTCACTCGCTACAGTCCTGCGCGTGCCAAATCCGGCGGCAAAGACGAAGGGGGCCAGGTCAAACGTGGCCTCTCCCGCGCGCAAGCGTCGCACTCAGGCTGAGCGTCGAGCGGCCGCTCGCGCGGCGTTGCTTGAAGCCGCGATCGAGTCCCTGGCCGAGGACGGGTACTCCGGTCTGACCACCCGGGGCGTTGCGCGGCGTGCGGGAGTCTCGCAAGGCGCCTGGCTGCACTACTTCCCGACCAAGTCGCAGTTCCTGATCGAGGCGATGCGCTACGCCTCGGAGAAGATCGCGATCGAGGTGCTTCAGAACGTCGATCCCACGCGGCTGCGCGAGGACCCGACAGCGCGCGAGGAGATCCTCGATGAGATCTGGCGCATCCACACGAGCCCGGAGTTCCAGGCAGCCCTCGAGCTGTGGATCGCCGCGAGAAAAGACGCCGAGCTGTGCGAGGGACTGCGTAAGCTCGAGCGAGAGGTCACGAGCATCATCGGCACCGCCGCCGAGAAGGCCGTCGGGGGCGTATCCCCCGGAACCGGGTTGATCCAGTTGATCGATATCGGCCTGGCCACTATCCGCGGCTTTGCGATGCTGCCGCCCGTCACCTCCCCGAGGGCGGTGGAAACGCGCTGGCGTGCCGCCAAGGAGTACCTGCTAGCCGTCTACGACGCCCACGTAGCCGGCCGTCTCTAGGCCACCTCTGCGGCGGGCTTGTACATCGTCACAACCGCCGCGCCGCCGATGCCGATGTTGTGCTGGAGCGCGACCCTAGCTCCATCGACCTGGCGCTTGTCGGCCTGGCCGCGGAGCTGCCAGTTGAGCTCGGCGCACTGCGCCAGCCCGGTCGCGCCGAGCGGGTGGCCCTTCGAGATCAAGCCGCCAGAGGGGTTGACGACCGGACCGGAGCCTCCGTATGTGGTGGCCTGCGCATCGATCAGTCGGTGTCCCTCTCCTTCGGCAGCGAACCCGAGTCCTTCGTAGGTGATGAGTTCGTTCGCGCTGAAGCAATCGTGTAGCTCGCACACGTCCACCTCGTTGGGAGCGGTCTGCGCCTGCTCGTATACATCGCGTGCGGCACGTGCTGTCATCTTCGCGCCCACGGCGCTGATTGCGCTCTGGTCGTCGAACGACGAGGGCATGTCGGTGACCATCGACTGCCCGACGATCTCGACCGCTGTATCCCAGAGATCGTGCTGATCAACGAACCGCTCCGAGGCGAGCACCGCCGCGCCGGAGCCGTCGGACGTAGGCGAGCACTGCAACAGCGTCAGCGGGATCGGGGGATAGATCACTCTGGCCTCCTTCACCTGCTCTAGCGTGTACTCATCCTGGAACTGCGAGTACGGGTTGTTGACCGAGTGCTTGTGGTTCTTGTAGCCGATCCAGGCGAAATGCTCGGGCTTGGAGCCGTATTTCTCCATGTGCTCGCGGCCCGCCATGCCGAACATCTGCGCAGCCGCTGGAGAGGCCTCCGCGGGATATAGAGAGAACAGCGTCGCGAAGTGGCGACCTGCGGGCTGCTCGCGATCCGTGAAAGTCGCGCCCAGGGAGCCCGGGTTCATCTTCTCGAAGCCAAGCGCGAGCACGCAGTCGTTGAGTCCGCCGCGGATGAGGTTGACGCCTAGACACAGCGCGGTCGAGCCGGTCGAGCAATTGTTGTTCACGTTGTAGATCGGGATTCCGGTTATCCCCAGCTCGTAGGCAGCGCGCTCACCGCTGCAGCTCTCGCCGTACACGTAGCCGACGGCGGCCGCCTCGATCTGCTCGTAGTCGACCCCGGCGTCCTGCAACGCCTTGGTTCCCGCCTCCCGGGCCATGTCCGGGTAGTCCCACTCCTTTGATCCCGGCTTCTCGAACTTCGTCATGCCGACGCCGACAACGAATACGCGGTTGCTGCTCATGGTTGTACCTCCTGACTGGTGTGCGTCTGCGTCGACGGAACGGGCGCCGAACCGATCCTAACAAACTTTTCGGGCGCGCGACTGGTTTCTCGTACGATCGCGCCGGCGGCGGGAGATCAACGGTTTGAGCGTTCCCACGAGCTGCGCGGGCTCGATGATGTTCAGGAAGGGCTGAGCCGAACCTACGCCAAGCTAGCCCGGAGCGTCCGCAGCAGGTGCTTCTTGGCTGCAACCCAGCGGCGCTCGAGCTCGGCCTGCGGCACTACCGGGGCGAGCATCGCATAGCCACGCACCGCCGCGAGGCCGAGGTCGATCAGCTCGCGGAGCAATGGACTCGGGTGTTTGCCGTCCAGCCCGTTCTCGGCAGCGGCGCCGATGATCCGCACAACTTCACGTTCCAGCTTGCGCAGGTTCCGCCGCAGGCCGTCGTCGGTGCGGGCGGCGATCCAGAGTTCGAGGGCGGCTTTGAACGCCGGGGACTTGTGGATTCGCCAGATCTCGTCGAGGATCTCGCCCTGACGCTTGGGGTCGCGGAACTCGCGGACGTCTATGCGTTGCAGTACGTCGGTCGCGATTTGCTGGTTTGCGTAGCGCATCGCCTCCAGCACGAACTCTGACTTCGTCGCGAAGTAGTGCTGCTGGGTGCCTTGCGAGACTCCCGCACGCTCGGCGATTCTCCGCGTCGTAAGGTTGGCATAGCCATCCTCAACCAGGCAGGCGATGACCGCATCAAGGAGCGCTCCGCGGGTGGTCGCTCGCCGCTCCGCCTGGGTGCGCCGGGGCTTGGGAGCGGCATGCCGCTGCGAGCCCCTGACGGCCGTACGAGCGCTCGCATCCACGTGCATACCCGGATGGCTGTCCATATCCGGAGCATACTAGTCGGGCGACCGGCAAACAGAAATCAGTCGGTCACATGAAAAGTATGTACCCTGTCCCCTGAGCCTTCGAGGAGACCGGATGGACGCTCGTTGACAAGCGCGATTGAGCGCGCCGTCGCAGAGCTGCGATCGCTGCGCGCGGTGCAGCGCGCCGGAATGATCAGCCGCGGATCTCCGCGAAAGCTCACGGCGAGCGTGCGAGCGCTCGAGCGATATGGCCCGCTGGGCGCCGCGATCACGATCGCAGCGATCCGTTATCCGCGCGGGATTGGCCTGATTGACGATCTCGGCGAGCTCACGTTCGCGACGATGGAGGAGCGCGCAGAGCGACTCGCTGGCGCACTGCGCGAGCGAGGCATCCGCGACGGCGCGACGCTCGGCATCCTTTGCCGCAACCACCGCTTCGCCCTCGACGCGATATTTGCGGGGGCACGAGCCGGCGCCCGCACAGTCTTTCTCAACACTTCGTTCGCGGCGCCGCAGACGCGAGACGTTGCGGCTCGCGAGGGGGTGGAACTGCTGGTCGTCGACGAGGACCTTCGCGATCTCGCGCGGGACGTGCGCGTGCCGAAGGTGATTGGCTGGGGCAGCGGCCCCGAGACGATCGAGGAGCTGATCGCCCAATCGCACGTGAGGGGGGTCCCGAAGCCATCGACTCGCGGAGGGCTGGTACTGCTGACGAGCGGGACCACCGGGACGCCGAAGGGCGCCAGCCGGGCGGAACCACGGGGTCTGCTTGTCCCCGGAATGCTGCTCGATCGGATTCCGTTCCGGGCGGGAGAGACCACCCTCAACTGCGCGCCCCTGTTCCACGCGACAGGATTCGCGATGACGATCCTCTCGATCGGCTTGGGGTCCACGGTGGTTGTCCACCGCCGCTTCGAGCCAGAGACGACGCTGACGGACCTGACGACCCACCGAGCGACAGCGGTGATCCTCGTACCAGTGATGCTGCAGCGACTGCTCGCGCTGGGCGAGCAACCGATCGCCGAACGAGACCTCAGTGCGCTGCGGATCGTGTTTTGCGCCGGCTCCCAGCTCCCGGCGGAGCTGTCTGATCGTGCCACGCGGGTGCTCGGCGACGTTGTCTACAACCTTTACGGCTCGACCGAGGTCAGCGTCGCGACGATCGCCACCCCACAAGACCTCCGGGAAGCCCCCGGGACCGTCGGGCGACCGGTGCTCGGTACTCGCGTCCGCCTGCTCGACGAGGACCGCCGCGAGGTCCCGCCGGGCGAGACGGGACGGATCTTCGTCGGCGGGTTTACTGCCTTTGACGGCTACACGGACGGAGGATCGAAGGAGGTGATCGATGGGCTGATGTCCTCGGGTGACGTCGGCCACTTCGACGAGCAGGGAAGGCTGTTCATCGACGGTCGCGATGACGAGATGATCGTTTCCGGTGGGGAGAACGTATTCCCTCTTGAGGTGGAGGAGCTGCTGTTCCGCCACGAGCAGATCGACGATGTCGCGGTGATCGGCGTGCCCGATGCGGAATTCGGGCAGCGGCTGCGGGCATTCGTCGTGTGCGCGCCGGCCGCGACCATCACCGAGGACCAGGTCCGTGAGCACGTCAAGTCAAACCTCGCTCGTTACAAGGTTCCTCGCGATGTCGTGTTTCTCGATGAGCTGCCGCGAAATCCGGCCGGCAAGGTGCTCAAGAAGGAGCTACAGCGCGATTGAGTCGGGCTTCGATGTAGGCGCTCAGCATCCGCTTGCTCTCGTCAAGGAGTTGCGGATCGCCCTCGGGGTCGATGCGGAACGCTTCGCGCAGGAGCCCGTCGCCGGCGAGGACGACCATGCGCGCGACGGTCGCTCTCGATTCGGGATCGGCCCCCGGCCAATGGGTCGACAGGATCCGCTCGATCGAGCGGGCGATCGCGCCCCGGGTCGGGCGCGTGGCGTCACGCACCTGCTCGGTCCGGAGGCCCCCGTACCAAAGCGCCAGGAAGCCCGGTCGCGCGCGGAACCCCGCCGCAAGGGCGTCGAGCACGACCGCCCCGGGATCGCTCAGCGGCTCCCGCTCGTCGGTCTCGGCTGCCGCTGCAACGAGATCCTCGAAGTCGCTCCAATAGCGCAGTGCCAGTGCCTCGACGATCGCCGACTTATCGGGGAAGTATCGGTATACCGAGCCGACCGGGATCCCGGCCGCGCTCGCGATCCGGTTGGTGGTGAACGACTCGGCGCCGTCGGCGCTTAAAAGGTCATCGGCCGCGTCAAGCACGAGCCGGACGCGCTGGCGACTGCGCGCCTGCATCGGCACGTTGCGCAGGTGGGGTCCTTCGAAATCGAGTTGCTCGTCGCTCAGGCGCTCGGCTCGCTTGACGCTGTTAAGTCCTTGAAAGTGAGCTTCGGTTCATGTTAGATCGGGGCGGTGTGGAACGCAAATGCTCCAGCGCGAGCGTGAGCGCGTCGCCGCCGCCGCCCGGCGGCTGGCGTCCGCGGGACTCGTCGTCGGGACGGCGGGCAACATCTCCGAGCGCGATTCGGAAAGCGGCGCGATCGCAATCACGCCGACGGGTGCGACGCTAGCCGACCTCGAGCGCGACCAGGTCCCGGTCATCGATTTGGATGGAAACCAGCTCGACGGCGAGCTAGCGCCGACCTCCGAGCTAGAGCTGCACCTGGGCGTCTACCGCCGCTACCAGGCTGGAGCTGTCGTCCACACGCATCCGCCGATGGGCACGGCGCTGTCGTGCGTGCTCGACGAGCTGCCGGTGGTCCACTACCAGATGCTCTTGCTTGGGGGTCCCGTGCGCGTCGCTCCGTATGCGACGTTCGGCTCGGCGGAGCTGGCGGAGCTGACGCTCGACGCCCTCGCGGATCGCGGCGGCGCGTTGATGGCCAACCATGGCGCGATCACGCACGGCGAGGACCTCGACGTCGCACTGTCACAGTCGCTGCTGCTCGAGTGGGCGTGCACGGTCTACTGGCGTGCCGCGGCGATCGGGGCACCCCGCACGCTCGACGCCGAGCAGCGCGAGGCGGTGGTGGGCGCAGCCCTTGCCCGCGGGTACGGCAGCACCCACCGGAGGGAGCAGTGAGCGAGGAGATGGTCGCGATCGCGCTCGGCGTGCACGTGGTAGACGTGCTCGTCCGGCCGGTCGAGGCGATTCCCGAAGGGCAGGGAGGAGCGCTCGTCGAGGAGATCCGGATCACCCCGGCAGGCTCCGCCGGTGGCACCGCCGTGACGCTGGCGAAGCTGGGGGCCTCGGTCCAAAGCGCCGGCGAGATCGGTTCGGACGCGCTTGGCGACGTGATCGTCGAGCTGCTCGAGCGCTACCGGGTCGACACATCGTTGCTCGTCCGTCGGCGCGGCGTGAAGACGTCGGCAAGCGTGCTCCCGATCCGGCCCGACGGCTCCCGGCCCGCGTTTCACGTCGTGGGCGCAAATGCAA
>Ga0073928_10008108_pt1 | contig 13305 bp, 16 predicted proteins | sample PaiPotPPA55metaG_FD_76969 | JGI IMG/M metagenome (GOLD analysis project Ga0073928, IMG submission 76969) | Iron sulfur acid spring bacterial and archeal communities from Banff, Canada, to study Microbial Dark Matter (Phase II) - Paint Pots PPA... ...
ATTTTTGCCCATTGCTCATCGTTGAACCAAAACAAGTTCGTATCCATGGACTTGGCCTCCAACCGGTTGACCAAGCCCTTGAATCAAAACATCGTTAATTAGGTCTTAACCCTAGATATACCTCGGCATTATGACTGACATGGCAAAGACGAAGAATTACTAATAAGTGGTAGCACAAGGATATGGGCCACTTGAAATCGGGTAATCGGCAGGAAATCGTATTGATTTCGGAGGCTCGATCAAAAGGCCTCCCAGCGGCGTTCCGGAAAATTCATGACGCCGTTCGGGGATACGCCCAGGCTGAGCCCCCGGGAAAGAGCCGCGCGGTGGCGGCGATGGCGATTGACGGCAAGGTGCTGCGCAAGCCCTTCTATTTGCCATCGAACTGAGCAAGCCGGCCGCAGGCATCGCCGCCAGGAACTACGAGCGCCTGCTCAAGCCGTCAGAGCAAATGCGATAGCCGCGCGTGGCTGGGGTACTCACAAAGAGCCAACGCGGAAGTCACAATTTCCACGAAACGCGCGCGCTCGGCTGCTAGTTTCTCAGCATTTCGCAGGCCTGTTCGGATTGACGCCGCAGGGCAAGTCCCAGAAAATGCGAAGCTGAAAGGAGAACGCCGAAGGTAACGTTATTCAGATCGCCGAAGGCGTCATCTCACGGCAGTTATTCGCCGGCATCCTGCGGCCCCTTACAGAACTGCGTCCGCCGCCAGATCTAGCGCCCGCGTGAAGTGTTCGATTGTCATGCGTACCGGCGAAACCCATGGGAGTTGGGTCTTGATCTCAGCCAGATGGCAATTTCTGGCACGCCACCAAGCATGATGGCTCACGCAGAGGGCCTTGCGAATGGCCATGGGTGTTCAGCCTTTCCCACCCATCTTTGTAGGCGAATGCTGGACGAAATCCGGGCCTGCGCTCGAGATCATCTGAAGCCGCTCGACCTGTCGTGGTCACCGCGCGGGGTGTGGTACATGCTCCTCAAACAAATCGCCTCCCGCCGCATCGACGCAATCGTTGGTAAACTGAAGGCTGAACCGGACCCCTTTGGCGGAGTCACTTGAAAGAATTTGTTCGACCTTGGCATTTCGTCCTGCAAAGCAATGGGTGGAAGGGGTTATCATGAACTTGGCAACCTACATGACGACCAGTTGGGACGACGGCAATCCGTTGGATTTGCGCGTGGCTGAACTGCTAACAAAGTATGGTCTGCGCGGCACCTTTTACGTGCCGATGACCACAGAGAAAGCGACGATGACGGCGGTCCAAATCCGGGAACTCAGTCTTGCTTTCGAGATGGGCGCACATACCCTTCATCATCCTGTTCTCACCAGAGCGACGGACAAGCAGGCTTGGCAAGAGATCTCCGGTTCCAAGTTCTGGCTCGAAAATATCACTGGAATGCCGTGCCTGATGTTTTGCCCACCGCAAGGCAAATACGCGACCCGGCACCTGGAAATGGTCCGGAGAGCGGGTTTCCTCGGTTTGCGTAGCGTCGAGTTGGGTTCGCTCGACTTCTCGCGGCGGAAGGCGGGACTCATGCTACTGCCGACCACGATTCAAGCTCACCCGCAAGGTTTCATCACTTTCGGCAAGAACGCGATCAAGCGGGGGGCCTTCCATAATCTCTGGCGGTTCATTGTTCATGGTCGCTCAACCGAATGGCCTGAGCTGGCGAGATCCTTTTTGCGCGATGCCATTAAATGCGGTGGCTTGTTCCATCTGTGGGGTCATTCATGGGAGTTGCAGGAAGCCGGCCAGTGGCAGCGTCTGGATGAAGTTTTGCGGTTCATGGGTGAGTCCTCAAGCCAGGCACCCTCTCTCACCAACGGGCAGGTCTGCCAGCGGTCATTGTCGTTGGTCGCGTCAGTCAACGACGCAGCTCAAGGGCCAAACATGGTCCGAGGCGAACACTAAAAGGCAGCTTCGGACGATATCATTCGTCTTGTGGCTGGAGCTTGCTGATGATCGATGCAGTCTCTGTCGGGATTTCTCTGCGATGAAGATTCTGGTGGCGCACAACTTCTACAAGTGGCCCGGAGGTGAAGATCAATGCATGACAGCAGAGGTCGCCATGCTCAGAGGGCGCGGGCACGAGGTGATCCAATATGTTCTGAAGAACGAATCGATTGACATGATGAGTGGTCCGCAAGTCGCCTTACGCACCATCTGGAGCGGGCCGGCGTTTCGCGAGCTGCGACAACTGTTCCGAACACATCGGCCACAAATCGCGCATTTCCACAACACATTTCCTCTGATTTCCCCTGCGGCTTACTACGCTGCCAGGGCAGAAAACGTTCGCGTCGTCCAGACCCTACATAATTTTCGTCTGTTGTGTGCCAACGCGTTGTTGTTTCGCGACGGCAACATCTGTGAGGATTGTCTCGGAAAGTCGATTCCTTGGCCCGGCATCGTGCACAAGTGCTACCGTGGCAATCGCTCTGCCACTGCCGTGGTTGCGACGATGCTCGCGGCGCACCGAGCGGCGGGCACTTGGTCGAAGGCAGTTGATGTGTATATCGCTCTCACGGAGTTCGGTCAGCGCAAACTCGTCGAAGGGGGCGTGCCCGAAGACAAGATCGCGATCAAACCCAACTTTATCAACCTGGATCCTGGCGGCGGTGCGGGTACAGGGGGATACGCAGTTTTCGTCGGGCGGTTGTCCGCTGAGAAAGGGTTAGAGACCCTCCTCAAAGCCTGGCGATACCTCGGAGGCCGCCTACCGCTGAAGATCATAGGGGATGGTCCGATGGCTGCGGCGGTGCGAGAGGCGGAGACAAAAGACTCCGCAGTCCAATTATTGGGAAGCATGCCGATTGAGGCGGTCTATGCGCTGCTTGGAGAAGCGACGTTCCTGGTATTGCCATCGCAATGTTACGAGAATTTTCCCCGAGTCATCATCGAAGCGTTTGCCAAAGGCACCCCCGTGATTGTCTCCAGATTGGGAGCGATGGCCGAGATCGTCGACGATGGTCGGACCGGTCTGCACTTCCAGCCGGGAGACCCCGTCGATCTCGCCCAGAAGGTACGAAGCATTCTCGCAGATCCGCCGAAGCTGGCGCGAATGCGGCAGACCGCCCGCCAGGAATTCGCTCAGCACTTCACCGCCGATGTGAACCACAAGAGTATCATGACGATCTATGAGCGGGCCCTTGATGGTCGCTCCGGACCTCGGTTGCAAAGTTGAACCCGCTGCATCGACCTCGTTCAGCCATGCTAACAAGGAGATGAGCTATCGCCGAATTTTGGTGACGGGTGCTTGAGTCAGGCGGCGGCTTTGGCTTGAGGCGGGCTTGCCTCGATTCCATCGTCGAATTTCACATTGGCGATGAGTTTTGGCAACTGGTTGTGTCGATCGAGATGGCGCCAGGTTTTCTGTGCGCCCTCGACAAGCTTGAACACCATGGCGAGTGCGGTCTTATTCGACAGGCAGCCCTTCGAGCGGATCGTTCGATGACGGACGGTCGCGAACGTACTTTCGATGGGATTTGTGGTCCGTAAATTTTTCCGGTGCTCGGCAGGAAAATCATAGAATGCCAGCAACACGTCGCGATCCTTTTTGAGGGCAGCCGGCAGCCTTGTCGTACTTGGTTTCGTAAAGTTCGATGAAGTGATCGAAGGCGGCATCGGCGTCGTTGCGTGTCTCGGCCATCAAAATGTTCTGCAGCGGTCTTGGCCTTCGACTAGACGCTCTTCGGCAGTTTGTTGAGCTGTAAAGGTTGGGATTTGAGATTTCGGGCACTGGCGCGGGAAAGCACAACCTGCCATTCATCTCTTGGTGCCGAGTTTGGCCTCGAGCCTGGCCTGCACGTAAATGCCGTCGACCCAAAGGTAGACATACTGCTTGGCCGAGAGATCGCACGTGAGCCAGCGCGCATGTTCGTCGGCCCAGATATCTTTCAACCGGGCGATGGTCGATGCCGACAGACCACTGGCGTCGCGGCCGACGAGTGCGGCAAGGGCCTCGGCGAAATCGCCCGTTGAGACGCCCTTCAGGTGCAGGATCGGGATCAGCACACCGAGACTCTTCTAGCGGCGCGCGTAGGGTTGCAGGATTGACGGCGAGAAGCGGATGCCTTGCGCACCTTGCGAGCCCCGCTCGCGGACACGCGGTTGACGCACGCCGACGTGGCCGATGCCGGTCGCGGATCTGGCGCTCGGGCAAATGGCCGTGCCGCACTAGCCGCCGGTGGCCCTTTTCGGTCAGTTTATCGGCATGCGATTCGAGAAAACTCGCGACCTCGGCTTCAACGGCCTGGGCGAGTAAGGTTCGTGCGTCCTGCCGCAACACCTCGGTCAGCGGATCGCAAAACTCTCCGGGCGGAGCCAGTGCAGTGCGGAGTAATCCCGAAAGCAGACCCAAAACTAGGGAGTGCCTCCGATGCGGCAATTGCGCCTCGCTAACATTGTGCCATGATCAATGGTACGTCCCTAGAGACAGGCTTGAGAGGACGGGTAGCAGGAGGAGTGCAGGGGGTTAGCTCGTGATCGGCAAGCCCACCGCACGTAGCCGATGCCTCAAGTCGGGCTCTGACACAACCGGTCCTGTATTTAAAAGACGCGAAGAATTACTGAACCGATCAGCGTGATCGTCCGAGAGTTAGCGAGAGGCGCCGCCCGGCCGCCCCCGAATCCAAGTTCTCAGAACTCTGCGGGGCGGAGACCGGTGCTACGTGACCATGAGCCGTCTTGACACTGGCGTTCCGTTGACGTTTGGGGCAACGGCGAAGCGGGTCGGAATGTCCCATTTGCCCGCTCACGATCATTACGCCCCGACCCGCTTGAGACGTCGTAGAATCGTCGCGGCCACACTCGCACTCGGCGATCTGACCTCGGCACTCGGCTCGATCCAACTCGCCACGCTCTTCGTCGATTCTGTTGTCGCTAGTCCCATCGAAGGCGGAGCGGTGTCCATCGCTGCGCCGCTTCTCCTGGTGGTCAATTGGTGTCTTGGCCTTTACGCTGGCCGTGGCCCAAGCCCCATCGAGCGGTTGCGGCTTCGGGCGCTCGGAACTCTCGCCTTCGTCACCGCGGCCTACATTCTCGCCGCGCCGGTGGTTGCACTCGGTAGTCTGCTGCTGCTCCTAGCCTGCACCTCGCTCGTGACGCTGGTGCTAGGCTACTATATTGAAGCGATTGTTCGCCGCATTTTGGTCCGACATGGGCTGTGGGGGGCTCCGGCCGCCCTCATCGGCTGCAACGAGGCCAGTCGGGACCTGGCCAAGATGCTAATAGCTCAACCGGAGTTGGGGCTGCGGCCAGTCGGCTTTGTGGGCGATCTCGTGGATTGGGAAGAGGGGATGGAGCGGCTCCCGATTCCCATCCTCGGCTCGCTAACCGAAGCCTCCAGGCTTGCCGCACACGTCGAGGTTGCCATCCTCGCCGGGTCGAACCATTTGACCTCGATCGACGTCGCACATATCGCTCGTCTTCCCTTCGCGAACGTGGTGCTGGTTCACGACGCGCGTGATATGCAAAACTTCCGGTTGCACACCAGGACATTGGGAGGCTCACTCGGTCTCGAGATCCGGCGGGATCCGCGCCTCTCGGGCAACCTTTGGCTCAAGCGCTTGATCGATCTTCTGATTGCGGTTCCGCTCGGGTTAGCGTCCCTGCCGCTCATTGCCGCGCTCGCCGCGGTAATCAAGATCGTCGATCCGGGACCCGCCTTCTACGCGCAAAACCGTGTGGGTCACCATGGCCAGCCGCTGCGGGTGTTCAAGTTGCGAACCATGTATGCCGACGCCGGGCAACGGCTAAAAGACCATTTGAGCGGTGACCCATTGGCACGCGCCGAATGGGAGCGCTATTTTAAGCTCTCGAACGATCCTCGCATACTTCCGCTGTTTGGCAATCTGTTCCGACGTGCGAGCCTCGATGAGCTGCCACAATTATGGAACGTCATCCGTGGTGACATGAGCATGGTGGGCCCTCGCCCGTTCCCATCTTACCACATGGAAGGGTTCGACCAGAATTTCCAGAGCCTGCGGACCAGCGTCGCGCAAGGGTTAACTGGGCTGTGGCAAGTGTCGTCGCGCAGCAATGGCGATCTCGAGGTCCAGAAAGCGCAAGACGCGTTCTATATCCGAAACTGGTCGATCTGGCTCGATCTTTTTATCATCCTCGAAACGCTTCCCGCGCTTTTGAGCGCAAAAGGGGCGAAGTGATGGGTCGCATACGCCCCGCCGCGGTGTATGGAGCCCCCGACGCGGGATGGACGGGTAGCGGACGCTTCTTCTGTCATAGGGCAGTCGGTGTAAAGGCGTTTGCGCGAGTCACGCGAGGGGGCATGCTCGATCTCGTCGTTTTGCCGAAGGGGAGAGGCGGGACGTGACCTCTCCGGACCTCACCGCGAAACGCGAAGTAGATTGGATGCAGTACCGTGCGTCGTGCAGTGAACCAACGAGCGTTGCATCGGCAATACCAAGAGCCTTGAACAGCCTGCCGATAAGGGTGCTCGCCACAATCATCGAGCAGGTGCTGTTTGCAGGGACGAATTTTGTGGTCACAATACTGCTCCTACGCTGGATGGCGGCAGATCAGATGGGAGCATACAGCTTCGGCTATGCGATATTTCTTCTTTTTTTGGTGATTTTCGAGGCGACTGTTTCGGAGCCGATCCCGATCTTTGGTCCAGCCAAGTACGCCTCCAAAATTCGAGCCTACACGGGGGCGGTGCTGTGTTGTCACATCGCCGTTGCGGCTTTAGTCACTCTATGCCTTGTTGGGCTCGCTGTTCTCTTTTATTCAAACTCGTCATCCCCACTGCTCGGAGAGGCGACTCTCGGCGCAGCCCTTGCCGCACCGTTCTTGCTCCTGCGCCTGACCACCCAACAGCTCTGCTACACTAATTCGCTCAATGGCGCCTTCGCGCTTGCCGGCCTCGCCTATGCGCTCGAAGCGCCGTCTTTCATCTACCTGCTGCATGTGAGTGGGATCCTTACGCCCATCTCCGCTTTTGCCGCAATGGGACTTGCAACGGCGATTCCCTGTCTGCTCCTCATCGCTAAATTGCTACGCCCCGAACTGCAGCCGTCCCGGATGTGCCCCGTTTTGCGCCAAGTCATGCTCGACCACTGGCGCTACGGGCGATGGTCAAGCATTTCGCAGGTCAGTAATTGGATAGGCACCAATATTTACTACGTGCTGGGGCCAAGCATGATAGGGCTCGACGCGACAGCGGCAATCCGTGCGATATTCAATGTTGCTCTGCCGATCCAGATGATCAATATCGCGATCCTGTCGACATCCATTCCGATGCTGGCGAAATTCCGATTCTCTGGCGAGGGACGCAAATACCGCCAGCTCGTCTGGCTACTTGCAACCGGTTTGCTGATTCTGACAGGCGGATATTGCGTGGCGTTGCTCCTAGGAGGGCCGAAAGTCATACATGTCATTTACCGCGGCGTCTTCGACCATTTCATTACATTCCCACTGATGGCATCTCTTGGAGTCATCCCCGTCTTAGCGGTGTTGAACAACATGCTCGAAATGCTGATGCGCGTCAGCGGAAAGATCAAGTGGGTGGCCGTGGCAAAAAGCCTAGGGGTCATCTCAACTATGTCGATCGGCGTCGGCGCCTGCGCTTGGCTCGGATTGCCTGGCGTCTTCATCGGTTGGGCGTTCAGCAGCGCAGTTCTGCTTGCAGCAAATACCAGGTGCCTGACGCGGCGATCGGCGCCCCTCGCACCAGTAGCAGGGCGAGGGAATAATGCCTAGGTCTGAGAGGCGATGAATGAATACGTTCGTTCTTCCGATTGTTCTTCCGATCATCGTGGCAGGAAATCTGATCCTCGGATGGAGCTTCACGCAGATAGGCCCGGGCGGCATCCCCATCAACGAGCTCGTTCTTCTCTTGTGCCTCGCCGCAACCAACATTGCCGTCGTGCTAGCCGAAATGAGAACGGTCGTTAATCTCACCCCTTTCCTTGTGTGGTGGGTGTATTGTATCGGCCGGGCGATTTTCGCAGTGCCGGAATACGGGCTTTGGGCCTTGCGCGACGCTAGCCAGGCTATGGATTCGCTTTTTCTGATCGCCGGGTTCACCTTTGCGCTAAAATCGGACAATATTGAGCGGCTGTTCCGGTGGTTGCCGACGCTGCTCGTTGTCTCCACAATTTACATTGTCGTGGGCTATTCCTTCAAGACGCAGACAATGGCTCTATCGCCGCATGTGACAACCGCAAACGGGGAGTCCATAGCGCTGTTCGGCATCTTCAATACCGGGGGAGACATGCTCTTGTGGGCTGCGATGTATCTCGTCATCACGGCGTCCGGACGCACAGCGTCTCTGAAGGTCATCCTTGCAGGCGTGCTCTTTTGCTACGCGGTTATGATGTTTCAAGCCAGAACGACTTATCTGCAACTCGTCGCCATGCTGATTGTAATGGCGTTCTTTCGCCGAAAGGCAGTCGGGCAGCTGCTCTCTTTTATACCCCTCTTGATCATCGTCGTGGTGCTTATTTCAACGCTCGGCCTGAAGGTCACTGGTCGCTACGGGACCGAAACCTCCCTTTCCTTCCTTGCTGATCATATTGTCGCGATATTTGGAATCTCCGATGGAACCGACGAGGCGGCGGCAGCTGCCGCTTCAGGCGTCGACGAGCGGTTGCAATGGTGGACCGACCTCTATCGGAAACTGACTGCTGACCCGATAACCCTGCTGACCGGACTCGGCTTTGGCTTTCCGCTGGTCCCGTTCCATGGCATTATGGGAATTCAGGTCCGCGAACCGCATAATTCATTGATGTCCGTTTTTTCCCGATCGGGACTTATCGGCCTTTCCGCCTGGATCTGGATGCATGTTGAGCTCTTATCATGCAGCGTGAAGTGCTTCTATGCATCGCGACGTCTTTCGACTTGGCGTGAGTGGCAGAATTGCGTGCTTGTGCTGCTGACGTTTCTCGTTCTCGTCCTCGTGGGGGCAATAGGCGAGGACAACATGGAAAAACCATACTTCGCGATTCCCTATTATCTTTTCTGGGGCGTTCTCGTGGGATTGTCGTCCTGGGAGCGGTCGCAAGCGGCGCTGCCCATCGGAACTCCGGTCTTCCTCGGTAGGGGGCCGCTAGTGCCCCCGGCCTCGACAGGCATTATTGCCAATTCGGCGGGGAGCGTGATCGAGGGCAACAACATCATCAACTACAGCTTGGCTTCGACCAGCACCTGCAACCGCTCTGACGAGATCGTGCGGAACAACACCAGCGGCCCTTCGATATCCCCGCCCGCAGCATCAAACACGCGAGGTCAGTAATAGTCATGCTCCGATTCCTTGACCGCATAGGCCGGGCAGCCCCACAGCCCCTCCATCATGCCCTAAAAATGTCAGGGCAAATGCCGCTGCTGTGGCTTGGATATCGGCGTCGGCAACAGTCGAGGACTTCGTCTCAAAAAAAGTCTCCGCCCGATTCACCCAACCCTTTGCGCACCTATTTTGATGCGGTTCGCGATGGGCCAGGCATTCTCAAATGGCTGCACTACTTCGAGGTCTATGACCGCCACTTCCGTAAGTTCCGTGGCCAGGAAGTCAACATTTTGGAGATTGGCGTTTACTCCGGCGGCAGTCTCGCGATGTGGAGAGACTATTTTGGGCCGAAATGCCGTGTCTATGGTGTTGACATCGACCAGAGGTGCAAGAAATTCGAGAACGAATCGGTGAAGGTCTTCATCGGAGACCAGGGCGATCGCGAGTTCTGGAAGCGTTTCAAAGCGGAGGTCCCAACGATCGATATCCTCATCGACGATGGGGGGCACCAAACATACCAACAGATCGTAACCTTCGAGGAGATGCTTTCGCACTTGCAACCGGGTGGCGTCTTCCTTTGCGAAGATTTGACCGGCGAATTTAGCGGTTTCGTATCTTACCTGAATGGTTTCGTGCACAAGCTGAACACCTACCGCCTCAAGGCAGCGCGGGAGGACCATGAGCGATATCTGACAAGCCAAGCGTCGGAGCTCCAATCTCATGTTCGCGCCGTAACCTTCTACCCCTTCATCGCTGTGGTCGAGAAACGTGAGAGGCCGCTCACTGAGCTTGTCGCCCAAAAGCATGGAACATTGTGGGGGTGGTGAATGACTGGTCCGCCGCGGCATCGTTTCGAACCGATCCCCGCTGAGTCGCCGCCCATGAAAATCTTTTCTGGGGCGTTTTCCTGGGACTGTCGTTCCGGCAGCGGTCGCAAGCGGTGCTGCTGATCGGAACCCCGGTCCTCAGCGGTAGCGGAGACCGTTTCGGTTGATCTCTTCCGCGCCGACCGGCCAGCAGCCGTTCCGGACGCTCCGGGCTGATGCTGTGCAATCTTGTGGGAAGACGTTAATCGGCCCTTCCGGGACCGAAGCTCCTCGCGGCCGGCCGAGCCGCTTTTGGCCGTCAGGGTGCTTGATCGCTCTTCGGATGATTACGAAAGAATTCCAGCATGTAATCGTCGAAAAGCGGCTTGTTCGGTCCTCCCGCCAGTCGGTCCAACCGTTTTGGCCACTCATGGCCCATCTGGGCGAATGTCCAGGCTTCAACGGCAGTACCGTTGCGGCACCGAGCAAACCGCTGCAGGCTCACTCCCTGGCGGTTAGCCGGTGAAATTTCCGGGTCGCCGATGCAGCCGTCGCTCCGTCTCCAGAAGGATATCGTATCGGCGACGGAAGCGCTCGCACGCCCCGGCAATCGGGACATGAGCGCCTGGGAAACCCCCCTCCGTAGGGAAAGAATGGATCTTTCTCGCCATGAACGATTAGCACCGATACGGGCTGCTGCGGCTCCGCAATGCGAACCTCGGGCTCGGAGAAACCCGCTTTCCCAGCGATCGCTCCGGCCACGGCTGCGATTCCCGCCACGGTTTGCGCGCGCGCGGCGCCCCAGCGATAAGCGAGGAGGGCGCCATTCGAAAAGCCAGTGACGTAAATTCAGCGCCGATCGACCCGCGTTTCTGTCGCCAGCACGTCGACGACTCGGTCGAGGAAGGCCACATCGTCAACGCCATGCTGCATAGCGTATCGGCAACAGAAGCCAGCATTCCAAGAGAGCTCGGTCGCATTCGGCCCCGTCCCCTCCGGAAAGACGAACAAGAAATCGTCGCGATTCTCGAGTTGGGCGAACCCCATTTCTGCCCTGGCCTCGACGGGATTCGAGCTAAAGCCGTGAAGTATCACCAGCACCGAGTGGTCGGTGTTGGCAAAAGAGGCCGGCCGGTCTACGAGAAAACGGCGCTCATTCCCCTCGACCTGTACCTTCTCCCACGTCAGCTGCGCTGCGTACGAAGGCGGAGCGGCGATCCCCGCGAGCACCCATGTTGTGAGCGCCGCGAGAATAGTTCTTATCTTTCGGACATCAAAGTCCTCGGTCATGCGAAGACTCGACAACGCCAGCTTTGGGACCACACTAAACCCGAATCCACACCTTTGCGCTCGCACGCGTCAGTCCTCCCACCACAGAACTAAGCCGATTGGCGATTTTGGCCAAACCCATTAATATTTGTCAGCACAAATCATATAGCTACCATAAATCGACAACACGGGGAAATAACGCCCAATATACCTAGATACCCTCCCGGACCCAAAAGTTTTGACGTTAGAAAATCCGTGCATTTTCATTCTGAAAAGGAGGATTGTAGGGAAGTGCTGCGTCAGATGGCTTGGTCCATAGATCGTATAATTGTAGAGCTTGTTCTTGAAATAGTGTGGATTTGGAGTTGTCAGCAACAGCCTGCCGCCTATCGTTAATACTCTTTGAATTTCGCAGAGTGTCTTGTCGACGTCTGAAGGGTATAAATGCTCAAGGAACTCTCCGGCGACCACCACGTCAACCGTCTGATCCTCGATCGGCATATCCGTCGATAGGCCATATATTTTTTCAGAATACGCCTCTGGAAGACGGTCTAGCCGCTCTTGAACACAATCAAGACCAACAATTTCAAGACTATTATCAATCTTCTTCAGCGCCTCTCCCCCTCTCCCGGTATTGCATCCCATATCAAGGACTTTTCTTGCTTTGACAGGAAACCTCCTGTAAAATTGGCGGTATCGGTCAACAGTAAAGTCATCCTCTTCCGAGACAAACTGCACTTTATTTTGTAGCTCGTAGGACTTGTGTAATCTGTTCACAGCAGGGTTCCAATTCTCGTGGCCCGGCGCGCCGCACCGGCGGCGGCGTCGGATTCCGATAAAAAGCGCGTATATATTATAGTCAAATACGGGTATTACCCGGAATGATTGTTCGTATTACCTCTGCATCAATTAGGTAGTACCCCGTTTAATCCGGCGAAAATCGGTGGTTGTCGTTGTACATTAGTCAGGAAGCCTGATTTTTTGGCCCAGCTTTAGGACACAAAGCCGATGAATTCCATCCTTTCGATCGATTGCACGCAGGCCGTGGCGAACGGCGCCAGCCCGCCGCGTTCCGCCAAGATCCATGTTGGCCCAGGGTTCCGCATCCGACCCGATTTTCCGCGGCCGCGTCAGGAATTGTTGGAGGCCTTCGCGGGGCTAGACGTTGCCGATATCTCCGACCAGATGAACCGGCTCTACGCGCTCGAGCCGGAGATCAAATATCTGTCCGGCCCGGCCAAGAAATTGATAGGGCCAGCCTGCACCGTACGTATCTATCCCGGCGACAACCTGATGGTGCACAAATCGCTCGACGTTGCGAAGCCGGGCGACGTCATCGTCGTCGACGCCCATGCGTCGACGTTGAACGCAGTGCTTGGCGACATGATTTGCACGAAGGCGAAACACCGCGGAATCGCGGGCTTCGTAGTCGATGGTTATGTGCGCGATCTGGATGAGGTGCGCGCACATGAATTTCCGGTCTTTGCCCGAGGCACGACGCCAGTTGGGCCGTTGCACAGGGGTCCGGGAGAGATCAACTATCCGATCTGTTGCGGCGGAGTCGTGGTCCATGCGGGCGACATTATCGTCGGCGACGGCAACGGGATCGTCGTGCTCCCGCAGGCGCATGCCATTGAGGTCCATGGCCGGCTGGTCGACTATCTGGAAAAGAGCGCCGAATACCGTCGCAACCTCAGCTCCGGAACCTTCTCGAACGCATGGGTGGACAATGTACTGGCCACGCTGGGCTTGGGACCGCAGTGATCTTGCGCGGTTATTACCTCTTGCGCCGCGTGGCCACCTCGGCACGGAGAAACCCGCTCGTCGGTGCCATGGACCGCAATCGCGACCAATTCTACGCGCAAGCCTGGAATGAGGCGGCCGAGGCGACGGGGTCGACAATTGTGCCTGTGGACGACAATTTTTTCCGGATCGTTAACGGTCATGGCACGCGCGCGGTCTGCGTGAATCGCAATCTAAACCCGCTCGA
>Ga0073928_10008109_pt1 | contig 13305 bp, 14 predicted proteins | sample PaiPotPPA55metaG_FD_76969 | JGI IMG/M metagenome (GOLD analysis project Ga0073928, IMG submission 76969) | Iron sulfur acid spring bacterial and archeal communities from Banff, Canada, to study Microbial Dark Matter (Phase II) - Paint Pots PPA... ...
CCGGAAGTGAGCAGGAAATCCGGATTCGACGGTTTGCCAAAGCGTTCGTTGCCCACCGCGAAGGTTTCGTAGAGCAGCACGCCGCCGGGCGCGAGGGCATCGAATAAATAGGGGAACAACGACCGGTGGAGATAATTCGTCACTACCACCGCTGCGAATTTTTCGTCTTCGCGCAGCGGCCAGCTTGCATTTTCCAGATCGGCGCAACGCGTAGTGACATGCTGCACGGCAGCGAGACTCGCCAATGCGGTTTCATCGCGATCCAGCGCCAGCACCGGATGCCCGCGCAACGCGAAATAACGTGCATGGCGGCCATTGCCCGACGCGACGTCGAGTACCGCGCCGCCCTGCTCCACCAGATGCGACCATTGCTCGATCCATGCGCTGGCGGTGGTGGGTGGCGTAGGTGACTTTTCAGGCGTTGGCATTGCGAGCATCAGTTATACGAGAGGCCCATCGCATCGCGGACGTCGCGCATTGTCTCTACCGCGAACTTGCGCGCCTTGTCGCAACCGTCGGCCACGATCGCGCGCAACAGTGACGGATCGTCCATGTATTTCTGCGCGCGTTCCAGCATGGGTTGCTGCTCGTGCAAGATGCCCTCGATCACCGGCTGCTTGCATTCAAGGCAGCCAATTCCCGCGCTACGGCAGTTCGTCTGCACCCACTTATGCGTGGTTTCATCGGTATAGACCTGATGCAGTTGCCACACCGGGCATTTGTCCGGATCGCCGGGATCAGTGCGGCGCACCCGTGCCGGATCGGTCGGCATGGTGCGCACTTTCTTCGCGATGGTTTCGGCGTCTTCACGCAAGCCAATGGTATTGCCGTACGACTTCGACATCTTCGCGCCATCGAGTCCGGGCATGCGCGACGCTTCCGTCAGCAGCGCCTGCGGCTCGACCAGGATGATCTTGCGCGCGCCTTCCAGGTATCCGAACAGCCGTTCGCGATCGTTCATGGACAGGCTCTGGGACTCCTGCAACATCGCCCGTGCCTTTTCGAGCGCTTCGTCATTACCTTCCTGCTGATACGCGACTCGCAGCTCGTGATAAAGCTTCGCGCGTTTGCCGCCGAGTTTCTTCGCGGCATCGAGCGCCTTCTCTTCGAAATCCGCCTCGCGCCCATACAAATAATTGAAGCGCCGTGCGATCTCACGTGTCATCTCCACGTGCGGGACCTGGTCCTCGCCGACCGGCACGAGCGACGCCCGGTACAGCAGGATGTCGGCCGCCATCAGCACCGGATAACCGAGAAAGCCGTACGTGGTCAGATCCTTTTCCTTCAGCTTCTCGATCTGTTCTTTATAGGTCGGCACACGTTCGAGCCAGCCGAGCGGCGTGCTCATGCCGAGCAGCAGCGCAAGCTCGGCATGTTCGGGCACACGGCTCTGGATAAAGAGCGTGGCCTGCGCCGGATCGATACCGGACGCGAGCCAGTCGATCAGCACTTCCCACACGTTCTTCTCGATAACTTCCGGCGTTTCGTAGTGGGTCGTCAGCGCATGCCAGTCGACCACCGCGAAAAAGCAGGGGTACTCGGACTGCAGCCGCACCCAGTTCTTGAGCACGCCATGATAGTGGCCTAGATGCAGCGAGCCGGTCGGCCGCATGCCGGAGAAGATACGGTCAGGGAACATGGATTTATTGTAAAAGCGAAGCAAGGGGATTCAGGATGGCCGACACCGCGACATACCCGGCGCTCACCAGCGGCCCGAGCCACAAACGCGTCAAGGTACCGGTCATGACAAGCGCCATCACGATGAAGAAACCGTAAGGTTCGAGCCGTGAAAGCATGATCGAAGCGCGCACGGGCAACAGCGCCATCAGTACGCGTCCGCCGTCGAGCGGCGGCAAGGGAAACAGATTGAGCACGCCAAGCACGAGGTTCACGCCGACACCGGCCGCAGCCATGCGCGTGAAAAACGGTTCGCTGATGTTGAATGACGCCAGCAGCACCGCGACTACACCCCAGATCAGCGCCTGGACGAAATTGCTCGCCGGTCCCGCGGCCGCAACCCACAAGCTGCCCCAGCGCGGATTACGCAGGTTGCCGAAAGCAACAGGCACAGGCTTGGCGTAGCCGAACATGAACGCGCCGCTCGTGACGAAATAGAGGATCAGCGGGATAGCGAGCGTACCGACGGGGTCGATGTGGCGCATCGGGTTGAGCGACACGCGACCAAGCACGTAGGCTGTGTTGTCGCCCAGCAGGCGGGCCGCATAGCCATGAGCGGCCTCATGCAACGTGATCGCAAAGATTACGGGGAGCGCGTAGACCGCGATAGTTTGTATCAGGGAGGAATCCATAGCTCGCTATTGTATCAAGCAGTTGTGGCGCCACTCGTCGGCGGACGCGGTTTGGCGTTCGCCTTCGGGCGGTGGGGGCGCGAGCGTCGAGGTCGCAAGGTTGCGTCAGGGTGAGCCGGCATGATCAAGCCTGCGCGCAACCTCACTGCCTATTGTGTCATCGTGCGGGGTTTTCAGGCGCTTTCGGCGGTCAGGCCAAATGGTTCCAGACTGCCGCGGCCCGGACGCACCAGCACGGGTTCGTCGCCGGTCAGGTCGATCACCGTAGACGGTTCCATCGCGCATGCGCCCGCGTCGATCACCAGGTCGATCTGTTTTTCCAGCCGCTGTCGAATCTCTTCAGCGTCATTGAGCGGATGGGTGTCGGGCGGCAGGATCAGCGTCGAGCCAAGTAGCGGCTGGCCCAGCGCTTCGAGCAACGCGAGCGTGATCGCGTGATTCGGCACCCGCAAGCCGATCGTCTTTCGCGACGGATGCGACAGGCGCCGGGGCACTTCCTTCGTCGCCTGCAGCACGAACACGTAAGGACCCGGCGTCACCGATTTAATCAGACGATAGTTGCGGTTATCGACAATCGCGAAATTCGACAATTCCGATAAATCGCGCACCAGCAGCGAAAGCAGTTGCTTCTCGTCGAGGCCGCGAATCCGGCGGATACGTTCAACGGCGTTTTTATCGTCGAGGTGGCACGCCAGCGCGTAGCTCGAGTCGGTCGGCAACGCGACAATGCCACCATCGTTGATGATCTGCACCGCCTGGTTGATCAGTCGCGGTTGCGGATTGTCAGGATGAATTCGAAAGAATTGAGACATGACCAGATGACGTAAGTGGGTTGTCCGGATTGCTACCAACCGGCGCCGACACGCTCGGCGCAGACGTTGTGTTTTTATGTTTTATGCGCCAGGTATAACGCCTGCGGCCTCAAACTGAATTCAAGCTGCGTTTAAGCCGAATATCAGACAAGAAGCGCCGGGCGGTTCCCATGCGAACACGCGAGAATACCCGCAAATGCACGCAATTGCGCGACAAGCAGCAGTGAACGAATGCAAGGATCGTGCGCGACATTTCAAGCGGTTCCACGCGGCGCCGTATAAGCCCCCCGCGGCATGCCTGTTAAACCAGGCACTCCCACACGGGCTTGAGATCGGCGGGTAGCGGCGGCAACTGGCCGAGGTCGATACGCCCCTCGCCCGCCGCGTGGAAATCCGAGCCGCGCGATGCGAGAAAGCCATACCGGCGAGCGACTTCCGCATATTCGCGATACTGGTCCGGCGTATGGCTGCCGGTCACGACTTCAATCGCACGGCCGCCGAGCTGGATGAATTCATCGAAAAACGCGGCGAATTCGACCGGCGAGAAATCGTAGCGCCCGGGATGGGCGATCACCGCCTCGCCGCCCGCCCCCTTGATCCATTTCATGGCGTCAGCCAGCTTGGACCACCGATGGCCGACATAACCCGGCTTGCCGTCGCCGAGATATTTCGAGAACACGTCCGAGATCGATTCCGCGTAGCCCTTGTCAACCAGGTAGCGTGCGAAATGCGTGCGCGAGATCATGGCCGGGTCGTTCACGTAGTGCAGCGCGCCTTCGTAAGCGCCCTGGATGCCGATCTCGGCGAGTGCCTCGCCTATGGCTTCACCGCGCGCCTGGCGGCCGCTGCGCGTGGCAGCCAGGCCGTCGATCAGCGCCTGGTTTTCAGCATCCACGTTCAGCCCGACGATATGCACCGTCCGACCCGCCCACGTCACCGAAATCTCCACCCCGTCGAGATACGCCATGCCGAGCGCTTGCGCGGCTTCCCGCGCTTCGCGCTGGCCGCCTAGCTGATCATGGTCGGTAAGCGACCACAGTGTCACACCGCCCGCGTGAGCACGCGCGGCGACCTCGGCTGGAGCGAGGTGGCCGTCAGAAACAGTGGAGTGGCAATGCAGGTCGGCGTTCATCATGAAAACTCTGGGAATTACGGGTCATTCTACTGCAACGCGTCAAAGCGGATCTATCGCCGACCGATCGGTCAATCCAATGATCCGGCAGCATCGCGCTCACGCGCAGAATGTTTCGATCAACGCTGCCACCCGTTCGGGCTGATCGTGATGAAGCATGTGCCCGGCGTGATCGATGATCTCCTCGCGCCAGTCGGTGAACGCCTTGAAACGCTGCTTGAATTCGGTAGTCGGCACCTCTCCGGCGATCATCGCTAGGGTCGGCGAAGCGAGCGCTTCGACATGCAGGACCTTCGCCTGCACCTTCGACCAGACAGCCATCACCTCATCCAGCCGATACAGCAACGGCCCACGCAGTTTGTGCGCGGGATCGGCGAGCAGATGGAAACGGCCGGTATCGTCAGGTTTCGCCCAGTGCCGGGCTAAAAACCGCGCTTTCGCCAGCGGCAGGCGCGAATTTGTGCGGATCAGCCGTTGAGCGACGTCATCAAGCGTGGCGTACGTGTTGAGTGAAGGCGGCGCGTGCAAATCGTCGAGCCATTGCGCGATCCGCGCGGGCGAACGCTCCGCCTTGGTGGCTGCCATGCCGAACCCCTCGATATCGACCACGCGCCGCACCCGCTCCGGCCGCACGCCCGCGTACAGGCAAACAACGTTCGCGCCCATGCTGTGGCCGACCAGGTTCACCGGCTCCCCCCGCAGCGACGCCGGCGCGTAGTGGTCGAGCAGCGCATCAAGGTCCGCCAGATAGTCCTGGAACCAGTAATGGCCGCTCCTGCCCTGCGCCACCGGCCAGTCCGACAGCCCGAAACCGCGGGCATCGGGCGCGATCACCTGCCAGTCGCTCGCGAGGGCGTCGACGACAAATTGAAACGACGCCGAAATATCCATCCAGCCATGCAGCATGAACAACGTGGGCGCGTCGGGCAATCCCCATCGGCGCACGTGCAGTCGCGTGCCGCGCGTGGTGATGAATTCGGAAACGGGCGTTTTGAGAGGGGTCATTGGGAAATCGGGGCAGTTTGAATGGAGCCGATATCGTCAAGGCCCGCGAGCGCGCGCAATTCAGCTTCATCGAAACCGGCGTCGCGGCGCGCTTCGAAGTTGAACGGGCCGCGCAGTTTCGGCGCGTGATATTGCTCTGCCAAGTGTGCGTAAGTGGTGTGCGGATCGGCGCCGGACTCGCTGCACAGGTGCCGGAACCAGTGATTGCCAATCAGCACGTGGCCGATTTCATCGTGGAGAATCACGTCGAGAATAGCCGCCGATGCGTGATCGCCTGCTTGAGCGAGACGCCGGCGAATCGGCGGCGAAGCGTCCAGCCCGCGCGCCTCCAGCGTGCGCGGCACGAGCGCCATGCGGGCCAGCACGTCGCCACGCGTGCGCTCGGCCATTTCCCACAGGCCGTCGTGCGCGGGAAAATCGCCGTATTGATGCCCGAATTCGGCCAGACGCGTGCTCAGCAAGGAAAAGTGGCGCGCTTCCTCGGCGGCGACCTTGAACCAGTCGCGATAAAACTCGTCGGGCATTGCCGGGAAACGCCAGACGGCATCGAGCGCGAGGTTGATCGCGTTGAATTCGATATGCGCGAGCGCGTGCAGCAACACGGCACGTCCCGCGTCCGACTGCATGCTGCGGCGCTTCAGCGATGACGGCGCAACCAGTTCCGGAGTCGCCGGACGACCCGGCAGATCAAGCGGATCAAGGATCTGTACAGCAGCGTCGAGCGTGGTGTCGCCCGACAGCAAACGCTCGTAGAACCGCTGGGTAGCGCTTGCCTTCGCGGCAGGATCGCATTCCCTGAGCAGCGCTAGCGCAGTCGGACGGACACTGGTGAACACAGAATATTCAAACTGTTCGGACATGATTCCGGGGTGCTTTGGGGTGCGTATGCAGTGCTTATAAACGATAACGGCCAATCCGGCAGCATCGTCAGATACCCGGCCACCCGAGGAAGCCGATTCAAAACGCCAGTCTGGAATTTCCGGCTCAGAACCCGGCTCAGAACCCGTCGATCAGGCCCACAAAAGCCGGGCCGCACGTCACCTCGGCGCAACCGGCTAAAATAGCACTTTCCGCGGAAGATTTTTGGCACGAGGCGCGCCGGAGCCGCAGTCCACGGCATCGGCTCTACCGGCCTGAAATCCGCTCGTGACTGAATTTTCAACCGATTGCATCCGATTGTACCGGCCATGCCCGCGCCCAAGGCCTGTTGACCAATGCGCGCTCATGGCTCACGTCAAGCCCTCACAGGAGACACAGTGGCAATCTATAAGCTCGGCGATGCCGCCCCGACCATCCACGAAAGCGTCTTCGTCGCTGATACCGCGACCATCATCGGCCGTGTAACGCTGGAAGAAAACTCGAGCGTCTGGTTCGGCGCCGCGCTGCGCGGCGATAACGAGCCCATCGTGCTCGGCCAAGGCAGCAACATCCAGGAAGGCGCGGTCTTGCATACCGATCCGGGTTATCCGCTGACGATTGAAGCCAACGTGACCATCGGCCATCAGGCCATGCTGCACGGCTGCACGATCAAGGAAGGTGCGTTGATCGGAATTCAGGCCGTGGTCTTGAATGGTGCGGTAATCGGCCGCAACTGCCTGGTTGGCGCGGGCGCCGTGGTGACCGAAGGTAAGACCTTTCCCGACAACACCCTGATCCTCGGCGCGCCCGCGAAAGCCGTGCGCGAGCTCACGGAAGCTGATATTGCCCAGATGCAGGCGGGGACGCGTGGTTACGCGGACCGCCGCGAATTTTACAAGGCGCAACTCGTGCGGATCGGCTGAACGCCGGTCGACACGCATTACGCCGTCGATCAAAGGACCCAAGCGTGGTTAACGACCAGCTTCAAAAATTCATGTTCAACGCGGCGCCGGTGCGCGGCGAGATTGTCTCGCTGCGTGATACCTGGCAGGAAGTGCTCACGCGCCGCTCGTACCCCACGCCCGTGCGCAATGTGCTCGGCTAAATGATGGCTGCGTGCGCGCTGCTGTCGGCGAATCTCAAGTTCGATGGCACGCTCATCATGCAGATCTATGGCGACGGGCCGGTGACCATGCTTGTCGTCCAATGCAATTCGGACTTGTCGCTCCGGGCGACCGCGAAGCTGGCTGAATCCATCGAAGGCGCGAGCGAAACGCCCGTACCGATCACCGACGACATGACGCTCCCCGACCTGCTCAACCGCAACGGCCAGGGACGCTGCGTGATCACGCTCGATCCGCGCGACAAGAAGCCCGGGCAGCAGGCTTATCAGGGCATCGTGCCGCTGAGCGGCGAGCATGGGCCGCTGGCGTCAATGGCGGAAGTGCTGGAGCACTACATGCACCACTCCGAGCAGTTGGATACGCGCATGTGGCTCGCCGCGAACACCGAGCGTGCCGTGGGCATGTTGCTGCAAAAGCTCCCCGGCGATGGCGGTATCGTCCCGCATCCGGGCGAACACGACGCTGATACATGGCAGCGCGTGTGTCATCTCGGCGGCACGCTGTCGAACGAGGAGTTGCTGAAAGAGGAGCCCGAAACGGTGTTCAAGCGGCTCTTCTGGCAAGAAAACGTGCAGCATTTCGAGCCCGCGCAAGCGCGTTTCGAATGCACGTGCTCGCGCGAAAAAGTCGGCGGCATGCTCAAGATGCTGGGACGTGGCGAAGTGGACAGCGTGGTCGAAGAACGTGGCGGCGTGGAAGTGCACTGCGAGTTCTGCAACCAGCGCTATGAGTTCGATCCCGTGGACGTGGCGCAACTTTTTGTTGCTGGAGAAATCTCACAAGGTGTAAGTCCGGCCCCAGATCAACGGCACTGAATTCATGCCGCTTCTCTGTAACAAGACGTCGCAGGATTGATGTTTGCGGTGTTGCGGCATGTCATGATCCGGTTCCGCTGAGTGTCCGGCCCGCTGGAGGTCGAAATGAAACCTTTGGGATGTGTATGGAAGAAACTGGCTGTGGCGTTGTCCGGCGCGACGCTGCTCGCGCTCGGCGGCTGCATGATGGACCCACCGGGACCGGCGCCTATCTACAGCCGCTTGCCGGCCGCGCAGAACCAGGCGCAGCAGCCGCTTTCGCCGGCTGAGCAGCAGCGCTATAACCAGATCGACCGGCAAGTGCTGGCCGAGCAGCAACAGGCAATGGCCGCTGAAACCGCCGCCCAAGCTTACTCCCAGTACTATCGCGCGCCGGTCACGGTGTACGGCGGATATTCGAGCGGTGGCTGGGGTAACCGTTGGGGAACGGGCTTCGGCTACGGATACCCCGGGTATTATTGGTAGCGCCTCAAACGTGCTTTCGTTGTGCGTCGCTTGCCACAAAGTCGCGGCGCCCAAGAAAAAAGCTGTTTCAACATGAGTTGAAACAGCTTTTTTTACATGCGACTGCTTCGATTAACGAGCCTGGACCTAACCGCCCTGCTTCTTCTTGGCCGCATCCATCTTGTCCTTGGTCGCTTGCCGTTCAAACGCCCGCCGTTCTTCCTTCGAACGCGACACCGGATTGGGCACTACACGCAACGGTGCTGCGGACACTTGCCCGCGCGTGGAAGCACTCGATTGCGCGTTAACCGAATTAGCAGGAGCCGGTGAATTCGGCGAGACGAACTGCACGAACACCTCGCTGTCCTTCATCATCCCCATCTCGTAACGCGCGCGCTCTTCAACGGCCGACGTGCCGTTCTGCAAGTCCGCCACTTCACCCTGCACACGTTCGTTACGCAGTTTCAGGTCGGCGTTTTTCTTTGTCTGGTTGACCAGTTGCTGCTGCAGTTCGTGGACACGTAACCAGCCGCCGTGTCCCCACCACAACGGATACTGGATCATCGCCAGCAGCAGGATCAGAACAAAGGTGACAATCCGCATTTAAGAGGCGAGAAAAACGCTAACACTTCAACTTTATTTGGCGCTGCCTCGCATTCATTGGAACGCAAGGCAGCGGACTGAATAAATCGGCGGCCGTCCGGACTAACGTCCATTCCGGCCGAGGCGTTAGCGCAGATTGTAGAACGCCGACTTACCCGGATAACTCGCGATATCGCCGAGATCTTCCTCAATACGCAGCAACTGGTTGTACTTCGAGATCCGGTCGCTACGCGACAACGAACCTGTCTTGATCTGGCCGGCATTCAAACCAACCGCAATATCCGCAATGGTCGAGTCTTCCGTTTCGCCCGAACGATGCGAGATGACGGCAGTGTAACCCGCGCGCTTCGCCATTTCGATTGCCGCGAAAGTTTCCGTCAGCGTGCCGATCTGGTTGATCTTGATCAGGATCGAATTGGCGATGCCCTTGTCGATGCCTTCTTTCAGGATGCGCGTGTTCGTCACGAAGAGATCGTCGCCAACAAGCTGGATCTTCTTGCCGAGTTTATCGGTAAGAATCTTCCAGCCGTCCCAGTCGCTTTCGTGCATGCCGTCTTCGATCGACACGATCGGGAATTTATCGGCGAGCGTGGCGAGATAATCCGTGAATTCCGCCGATGACAACTGCAAGCCCTCACCCGCAAGCTGGTACTTGCCGTCGTGATAGAACTCGCTTGCCGCGCAGTCCAGCGCCAGCAGAACGTCTTCACCTGCACGATAACCCGCCTTTTCGATCGCCTGGACGATGGTGGACAGGCACTCGTCGTTGCTGCCGAAGTTCGGTGCAAAACCGCCTTCGTCGCCCACCGCCGTGCTCATGCCGCGATCGCTCAGGATCTTCTTCAGCGCGTGGAACACTTCGGCGCCGCAACGCAGTGCTTCGCGGAAGGTCGGCTGGCTGACCGGGACAATCATGAATTCCTGGATGTCCAGGCTGTTATTGGCATGCGCGCCACCGTTCACGATGTTCATCATCGGAACTGGCAGTTGCATGGCGCCCGAGCCGCCGAAGTAACGGTACAGCGGCAGGCCGGCTTCTTCCGCGGCGGCCTTCGCCACGGCCATGGACACGGCCAGCATGGCGTTCGCGCCCAGGCGCGACTTGTTGTCGGTGCCGTCGAGTTCGAGCAGGGTTTTGTCCAGGAAGGCCTGTTCCGATGCATCGAGGCCCATGATGGCTTCGGAGATTTCGGTATTGATATGTTCGACTGCCTTCAACACGCCCTTGCCGCCGTAACGGCCGGCTTCGCCGTCGCGCAATTCGATCGCTTCGCGCGATCCGGTGGAGGCACCCGACGGCACCGCGGCGCGGCCCATCGTGCCCGACTCCAGCAGGACGTCACATTCGACGGTGGGGTTGCCTCGCGAGTCGAGAATCTCGCGACCGATGATATCTACGATAGCACTCATGGTTTCCTCAAGAAATGACGGTGAATCAGGTCAGACAGCAGGTCGGTTAACATCTTGCCAGTGCGCGAGCGCCCGGCTTCAGAGGCCTTCTACGACCATCATGTTCAATTCTGCTGCGCCCGTTCGCACGTGGCGCGCCGCTTCGGCTTCGTATTGGGCGGAGTGATACCATTTTTTGGCCGCCTCGTAGTCGCTGAATGTAGTCAACAAATTCGAGTACGACCGAGGGTGGGCGCATTGATCTTCAAACGCCTCGCTCCGTCCGCCACGCACCAGAAACTTACCACCGTATGCTTCAATCGCCTTCATTGATCACGGCTGATATGTGGTGAATTTATCGGGGTCAGTAAAGTTCGCGTTCATGAAGACGTCATCCTTCGCCATGACACTCCCCTACCGGTACATCGCGGATGTGGATGCTTGAGCGAGCGCCTGCGCTTGACTATGCGCAGCGCCCGCAGCGTCCTTAACTGAAATCGTTCTCGAGAAACGGTCCGCGCTTCACGGCCCGATCCAACGCAACGAGTGTCTCCAGCAGTGCTTCCATTCTGTGCAGCGGTACGGCGTTCGGCCCGTCGGACTTCGCGTTCGCCGGGTCCGGATGCGTTTCCATGAACACGCCCGCTACGCCGGTGGCGATCGCAGCACGCGCCAGTACCGGTACGAACTCGCGCTGTCCACCTGAACTCGTGCCCTGCCCGCCCGGCAACTGGACGGAATGCGTGGCGTCGAAGACGACGGGCGCATTGGTTTCCCGCATGATCGCGAGCGAGCGCATGTCGGAAACCAGATTGTTATAACCAAACGACACGCCGCGTTCGCACGCCATGAACCGGTCGTCGGACAAACCGGCTTCGCGCGCGGCGTCGCGAGCTTTGTCGATGACGTTCTTCATGTCGTGCGGCGCGAGAAACTGGCCCTTCTTGATGTTGACCGGTTTCCCCGAACGCGCGCATGCGTGAATGAAGTCGGTCTGGCGGCACAGGAACGCGGGCGTCTGCAGCACGTCCACAACCGACGCAACTGCCTCGATCTCATGCTCCGAATGAACATCGGTGAGAACCGGCAGGCCGAGTTGTTTTTTTACTTCGCCGAGAATCCGCAGGCCTTCGTCCATGCCAAGACCGCGGAACGACTTGCCGGAACTGCGATTGGCTTTGTCATACGACGATTTGTAGATGAACGGCACGCCCACTTTTGCGCAGATTTCCTTGAGGCGGCCAGCGACGTCAATCGTCATTTGCTCCGACTCGACCACACACGTGCCCGCGATCAGGAAAAACGGCTGGTCGAGACCGACTTCGAAATCACACAGCTTCATGCTTGCGCTCCGACAGAAACCGCCACGGCCGGCGCGGGTACGTGTTCAGCAACCGTGCTCGCCAAACCGTTTGCCTTCAACGCCAGATGATGCGCCCGCGCCGCTTCGACGAATTCCTTGAAAAGCGGATGACCATTGCGCGGTGACGACGTGAACTCCGGATGGAACTGCACGCCGACGAACCACGGGTGCATGGATTCCGGCAGTTCCATCATTTCCGGCAGATCTTCGCTCGGCGTGCGCGCGCTGATCACCAACCCGCCCGCCTCGAGTTGCGGCACAAAGCGGTTGTTCACTTCATAACGATGCCGATGGCGCTCGTTCACGTCCGTACCGTAGATACGCGCAGCCATGGTGCCCGGCTTGATCGGACATTTCTGCGAACCCAGGCGCATCGTGCCGCCCAGATCCGACTCTTCCGTACGCTTTTCAACGCGACCCGCACGGTCATACCACTCGGTGATGAGCGCAACGACCGGATTGGTGGTCGATGAATCAAATTCAGTGCTGTTCGCGTCGGTCAGGCCGGCGACGTCCCGAGCGAATTCGATCACAGCCAGTTGCATGCCGAGGCAAATGCCCAGGTACGGCGTCTTCGATTCACGGGCGTACTGGATCGCCTTGATCTTGCCTTCGGTGCCGCGCGCACCGAAACCACCGGGCACGAGCACGGCGTCGAGATGCTTGAGGCCGGCTACGCCGTCCGTTTCGATCTGCTCGGAATCGATGTATTCAATGTTGACCTTCGTCGACGTATGAATGGACGCGTGCTTGAGCGCCTCGATCAGCGACTTGTACGACTCGGTCAGCTCCACATACTTGCCGACCATGCCGATGGTGACTTCGTTCTGCGGGTTCTCGAGCTTCTGGACGAGACCGGCCCACATGCTGAGGTCGGCGGGTTTCGCCGTGAGCTTGAGCTCTTCGCAAATGATGTTGTCGAGACCCTGGTCATGCAGCATCTGGGGAATCTTGTAGATGCTGTCCACGTCCCATACCGAGATGACCGCGTCTTCCGGAACATTGGAAAACAGCGAAATCTTCGCGCGTTCGTCGCCGGGAATCGGACGATCCGCGCGGCACAGCAGCACGTGCGGCGAGATACCGATTTCGCGCAGCTTCTGCACGCTATGCTGCGTGGGCTTCGTCTTGAGTTCGCCGGCCGTCGCGATGTACGGCACGAGCGTCAGATGCACGAAACACGCGCTGTTACGGCCCAGGCGCAGGCTCATCTGGCGCGCGGCTTCGAGGAACGGCAGCGATTCGATGTCGCCCACCGTTCCGCCAATTTCCACGATCGCCACGTCAGGCTCGCCGCAGGTGGCCGCAGCCGCGCCGCGTTGCAGGAAAGCCTGGATTTCGTTGGTGATATGCGGAATGACCTGAACTGTCTTGCCGAGATATTCGCCGCGGCGTTCCTTGCGGATCACCGACTCGTAGATCTGACCGGTCGTGAAGTTATTGGCCTTGCG
>Ga0073928_10008110_pt1 | contig 13305 bp, 15 predicted proteins | sample PaiPotPPA55metaG_FD_76969 | JGI IMG/M metagenome (GOLD analysis project Ga0073928, IMG submission 76969) | Iron sulfur acid spring bacterial and archeal communities from Banff, Canada, to study Microbial Dark Matter (Phase II) - Paint Pots PPA... ...
GCGACAACGCTTCTGCCATGCTCGGGTGATCGTCGAACTCCACTGGCCATTCGTTCTTAGGCAAGGCGAATAGGGGTTTCTCCGCCCTCGCGCGCGCCGCCACAGCCCCCAAGCGCCAGTGCCTCTCCTCGGCGAGCAGCGCGATGATCGGATCGGTGATCGGATCATTGCACGCGGGGATTGCGTTTGGGCTTGCCGCGAGCGCCGTCGCGCCGCCAAGAAATTCGCGACGGGTTGCCTTAGCTCGGCGATCGCGCGGCTCGCTGACACCGTCTGCTACCTTGCCCAAGGACATGGCTTCCCAACGTCAAAACCCACCGGCCACCACGACCTCGGAGGTCAGCGGATTTGTGCGCGGCTTCGTCCAGGCACGCTCTGTGCGCCGCCGAAGTCCAGTCGTTTCTGCGCGCCGCGATAACGGCTGGGTCCGCAGGAGGTGTTCACGGAGGTTGTGACCCTGCCGGGCGGGGACATCCGAAGGTGCCGGCCATGAAGTACGGCGTGGGGCCGGCGGTAGGTTCTGCAGAGAACGGCCGCAAACGGGGCAAGCGTTCTGTTCGGCGTCAGCTGGGGTAATCGGATCCGAGCTCGACCTCCCTACTGTCGGGCTGGATCAACCAGCTGACTTGGGAGGCCTTCTATGGGTGTTTTCATCGGGCTCGACGTGTCGCTCGCCAAAACGGCGGTCTGCGTCGTCGACCGCGACGGCAGGGTGCTGTGGCAGGGCAAGGTAGCGAGCGAGCCGGAGCCACTGATCAAACGCCTGGCAGAGTGGTCCGGCGTTATTGATCTCGCCGGGATGGCCTGTCCGCTGTCGGAGTGGCTACACCGGGGACTTCGCGAAGTGGGTATCCCGGTCGTATGCGTTGAGACGCGACACGCTCAGCACTTCCTGTCCTCGCGCCCGGTCAAGACCGACAAGAACGACGCGCGCAGCATCGCCGAGATGATGCGTCTCGGCCACTATCGCCCTGTGCATGTCAAGTCGGCGGCGGCGCAGTCGATTACCTCAACAGAAAAGCGGAATTTACGCCGACACGAACTACACTCATCAGCGGGGTTGCCTCTGCGGAGCGTGCCGCGATGCTCGTTACTGAGTATGACGCCTTCGTGAGAGCCACCGATCAATCGGCCGGGAAGTCGGAAGAAGATCGGTGGGATATCGCCATTTATGGGCTCGTTGGTGAAATTGGTTCAGTTCTGTCGGCAGTCAAGAAAGAGTTGTTGGGCGCCGGCGCGGAAATTGCGCGACTGGCGACCGACGAAATCAAGAAAGAACTCGGTGATGTCTTATGGTATTCATTCTCGCTTGCCCAAATAAACGGCAAACCTAAAAATATCCTATCTCAGGATATCGCCGATCTTCGGGTTGAATTGAGCGGAGAGGCGGAATGGGCAGCCAAATTTCGAGCGGCTCTCGAGCAGGGAAAACGCGAGGAATTTCTTAAGGCGGCAGAGACCTTTCCCAATAGCGAGAACATCACGTTTGATGATTACCAGAACCTCGCGTTCCTGACGGCGCGAACGGATCGCAAGGTCCTCCTCGAGGTGTGCCTTGCGGTCCTCTGGCAGCTCGGCGCCCAGCTCCTTCGCCGGAAGCTCCCGGATATCGAATTGGAGCTTAACACGGCGGTCAAGGATAAGCCGGTTGAGCGCGCCTTGGGCGAAATTGTCTGGCACGTCTCCGCGTTAGCGCGACTTTACGACCTGTCGCTCGACGATATAGCGGAGACGAACAAGGAGAAGGTCTCGTTTCGCATGACGCGGGGCGAGCCCACGCCTCTTCATGACAATGACGTTCCGCGCGCTGATGAGCGAATTCCGCGGAAGTTTGAGATCGCATTCCTCACGGTGGGGAAAGGCCACTCGCGGATGTACATGGATGGCCGTCAGATCGGAAACGAGCTGACGGACAATGCTTACGAGGACGACGGTTATCGCTTTCACGACGTGCTGCACCTTGCCAATGCTGCCATTCTCGGCTGGTCCCCGGTCCTGCGCGCCGTCTTAGGCATCAAGCGAAAATACGACCCTAAGACCGATGAAGTTCAAGATGGCGCCCGTGCGACCATCGTCGAGGAGGCTATCGTCAAGGTGATCCACTCAGAAGGCGCACGGCTCGCCGGTCACCCGACAGAACGGGTGCAATTCTTCACAGAGCGAAGCGACATTACGTTCCGGTTTCTCGACCTGATCCGGACTTTCGTTATGGGCCTCGAAGTCGATAAAAATAAATACTGGGAGTGGGAAGACGCCATTATGGCGGGCCACAAGGTTTTCTATCAGCTCAACAAAGAGGAACAGGGGACGGTAACCGTCGATCTCGAAGCCCGTTCGATAAATTTCAGGCCTGAGGTTTTCGTCGACTTGTCCGGGACGGTGAGTGGCTTTGGCAGTGTTATGGTCAATATCACCGATCATACAGCGCCGGGAGAAGATATCACGACACCGGCAGCGATTGAGCGGGCACGTCAGGCCGCAGTGAAACGGGCTATACTGCAAGCGGTCGGAAACGATAACCCATCGCCCCAGGATCTCGCGATGATCGATGTGAAAATCATCGATCGGCGCCGAGTGAGCATCAAGACCCGCGGGCGCCTGCGTTGTGAGGTCTGGAATCGAAAAATAATCACCTTCAGAACCATGCTGTCAGAAGCGGGAGAGGGGATCAGCGGCACGGCGCTTGCACTCTCCGACGCGCGGGATGCCATTTCCTCGCGCTAGGCTGTCAAATCAGCTCGAGCTGCCTCGGCGCGCTGACCCGCGCCGCGGTCGGCGCGTAAGGTATCGATAGCCCCCAGCGCGGCGGGAACATCGGCGTTTGCTGAGACTGGGCGGAGGGGCGATACGACTGCTTAATGCGCTTGCGCGCGCTTATCCCGCGTACTTCGGGATGCGCAACACGTGCGTATTTCGAGATTTCACAAAAGATGTTCTGACAATCGATCGGTTGCAAGGGGCGGCCGAACAAACCGTCAAAGCGGAGCCCAAGGCGCGCGAATTCAGCCTCCTGCCGGTCGACCATACGGTAGATTACGTCCGCCGGCCGGAGCCGCCCTATATCGACGAAGCATTTCGCTATGCCATCGAGGGCCCCCGGGCCGGCGACCACGAAATCCGCCTCGTCGAAATCCAGTAGTGTCGAATAGTTGAGATCGATTACATATTGGAAAGCGAGGAAGGGGCCGAGCCCCGGATAAGGCCTTATCATCTCATACGCGGCCCCTAAGGATCGCGCCGTACCGAGGCGCGCCGGCAAACCGTCCTCGATCATGCGAGCAAGCAGCGCGAGGTGATTGTCGTGCTTTCGCTCGTGGCCGAAGTTCGGCGCCGGCATGATGTACGCAGCTGAGTAAACGCGCTGCCCGCGATCCCGGAGCGCCCCTAGCGCCTGCGATATGCGGTTGAGATCGGCCGACTGCCACGTCAGCGGACCGAGCGTCGACTCAAGATAGCGCCAAGTCTCGATCTTGTTGAACAGCTTGAAGAGAAGAGCCCGGAAAAAAACCTCGTCAGGCGCTTGCGAGTGGTCCGCGCGGTAGAGGACTTCACGGATCAGATATTGGCTGACCCGGTCGGCGGCGCGATAGGCGTTGGTGAACCGGTAGTTGCGCAAAACCGGGTCTGCAGTCCATGGGCCGTCCGGATCGGCCAAGCGGCGGATATACATTGCCTGCCGCTCTGCAGCGAAGCGCCAGTAAGTGTCGTAGACGCAGGTGGGTGTCATCGGCATCTCCGTCGCTCTCGCCATGATAAACGAATTACGCGGCGAGCAACGGGCGTCGTCTTATAGCGTCCAGTTTGTCGGGTCGCCCACGCAGCCCCGATCGGGCTGCTCTGTGAGCCATGCGACGAACGCCCCGGCCCGATGGGGCGGAAAGCAGCATTTATGCCCCTGAGTTCGGTGCACAAATTCCGCAAAATTCGCCGGCACCGCCGGGCCGCCGCCACCCCAATAGGCAAATTCGCGCCCGAGTAGAACGCGATCGGTTGTGCCCGTATCACGGCGGAGATTTGGCGCGCTCACGCGACCCGCAGGCTCGCTATGGAACGAATCCTCCTGAACGAAGCATCCTGTCCGGGGATCGCGGTGATAGACATTGTCGCCATACCGCAGCACAAGGCTTCCGCGCATCACCGGCCGCTTGCGCCGAAATCGCGGATCGGCCCAGTACCGGTCGAAATCAATAATCTCGTCGATGCGCATCCAGTAGACGACTTGGCCGAGGCAGCCGTTGGGCCTCGAGCCTGTGCCCACGACATAATCACCCTGCTGAGCGTACTGCCGTACCTTGGGCTTGCAGGCAGCTAAAGTGCAGACGCCATGGAACGGGTTAGGCGCGAAGCCCAGATCGTGGTCGATGACGTAGCTGTAGACCCGCATCGCCTCAGCATTTGTTGCGACGCGTAGCCGGCTCAGCACGCGGCGCTCCGGTGGGCGTTGCCCAGGACACGGTCTCACCCGAAATGGCTACCCGCACCCGCTCCGCATCCCATGGCACCGTGTCGGAGCCGTGGCGCTCTATCGCCGCCGGGACGCGTCCTTCTCCACCGGCGCGTGGCCAGACGCCAATAACGCGACCGCCGCCGCGCGATACTTTACCGGCAGCTCGCGATAGGTCGCCGTCGGCGTCACATTCGGGGCTCAGAATGACGATGAGCACCCACTCGGTCGGATCCGCGCTCTCGCCTTCTTCAGTCTCGGGGGTCGCGAGCAATTCCTCAAGATCCTCTAGATCGAGGTCCGGGTCGCACTCGAAACCGGCTGCCGCCAGCAGGGCCAGCAGCTCAGTAAGTTCACCGCGGTCCAGAGCCGGAAACTTATGAATGATGATGCGCGCCATTAAGGACTCCAGTTCCTGCTACGTTCTGATAAATGGGCGATATTGGACTTGACGTACCCAAATTAGGCATTATATATTCTCCGGCAAGGAGATAGATCATGCCGCGCTCGATACTCGATCAGCCCCGCTTCCGGAACGAAACCGCCGCCTACGCCTACGTCGAAAGCGTGGTCTGGCCGAACGGGCGCGTTTGCCCGCATTGCGGTGTCGTTGACCAAAGCGGGTCGTTGAGGGGCAAGAGCACCCGGCTCGGCACTTACAAGTGCTACGCCTGCCGTAAGCCCTTCACCGTCAAGGTCGGGACCATCTTCGAGAAAAGCCATGTGGCGTTGCACATTTGGCTCCAGGCGATGCACTTGATGTGCAGCAGCAAAAAAGGCTTCTCGGCAAACCAGTTCTGCCGCGTTCTCGGCGTCGATTTCAAAACCGGCTGGTTCATCGGGCACCGCATCCGTCTCGCGATGGATGACAGCGGTTCCGGCCCGCTCGGCGGCGAAGGCATGACTCTTGAAGCGGACGAAACTTTCTACGGATACAAAGAGGGCGGCCCGAAATGGACCTTGCATCCCGAGTTCGGCTGGCAACGCAGCAAAGGCACCAGCGACATGCGCGCGGTCGTTACCCTCATAGAGCGCGGCGGCAAGTCGCGTTCCATCCGGGTCGATGATGTGAAGGCCAGCACCCTTCGCAGGGTCGTACTCAGCAACGCCGATACCAAAAGCAAGCTGATGACCGATGATCGCAAGTCGTACCCGGCCATTGGGCGACGCTTCGCGGGGCACGGGAGCGTCAACCATTCCGCCGAAGAATGGGTGCGCGGCGAAACCCACATCAACACCGTCGAAGGCTTCTTCTCGGTGTTCAAGCGCGGCATGGTCGGTGTCTACCAGCATTGCACTGAGCGGCATTTGCACCGCTATCTCGCCGAATTCGATTTTCGCTACAGCAATCGTATGGCGCTTGGCATCGACGATGAGCAGCGCACCGAACGGGCGATCCGGGGCATCATCGGCAAGCGGTTGACTTACAAAACAACTCGTAGCCAGAAAGCCCCAACCCCAACCGCCTGATCCGCTCGCGATCCCGGATTCGGAGGCCGAGCCGCAACAACTGAACTTTGATTTCGGCGACGGGGAGGAGCCATGACGCTCCTCCCCGCTCTCGCTATCCTGGTAGGTGCCAACCAAGCCAGGAGCGAAACTCATGCCAGCTACCGAGGATGCCATTAAGGCCGAGATCCGTCTTCACGCGCTCGAAACGCTCGTTTGCCAGCTTTACGTTTGGTTTTACGAGATGACTGGCGCTCCTCGTCGAGCGCTTGAGACCCGGCGGAAGATTCTCCTGGAGGGCGTTCAACGGAAGACGTTCCCCGCGCTCGGGGCCGCGATGTCGGATTACGTTTCCGCCGAGCTAGAAGCCGCTGTAGATCGGCTTCTAGTGATCCAAAAAGACCTTCTCGGAGACGAGGATCCCGATCCTCCAAAAGCTGCCTGATCTGGGCTATCATAGGTTCATGCCCCGCAAGCCAACGACGAAGCGCGCCAATCTACCGAAGCCCCGCAAAACAAAAGCGGACCATCCCGACCAATATCAACGCTTCCGAGAGTTTGCCCGGGAGCATGAAGCGGACGAAGACCCGGAAGTGTTTGATCGACGCTTTCGGAAGATCGTCCCCCCGCGAGATGGCTCCCCGGAATAAGCCGTTTCGGCTTAGACCTGGAACTTGGTATTGGGCCGTGCGCTGCCACGCTTGCGGTTCGCCGATCCCAGTAGGAATCGCCCGACCGGATGCGCCTACGATGCCCGCTACTCCGCCGCCAGACACTCATCTCCGCGTCTCCTGTGTAAATGCGGGGTGTCTGCATTCGGACACTTATGAACTAAAAGAAATCGTTCCATTCCTTTGGCCGGGATCGACAAGAGGGAAACCACGTCGTTAGGCCGTGCATTCTTTAGCATTGCCTGATTAAACGCGTGGTAGATCAGATCCTTGTTCTGCTCAGCAATTTGGTGTTCATACACAAAGTATCTACCTTCCTGATCTTTGCGGGCGCGCGCCGATTTCATGAACTCCACAAGCCGCTCGCGAGTCCAAAGCTGATGATAAATCTTTATATCCGCGAGCATATTTCCTAGGAATTCGTCGTGCGGCACGTTCTTGACGGCACGATCTAAAATTCTCCGAAATGGCCAAGCGAGCATGTCCGCGGCCTGCAGCGGCGGATTTTTCTTGTCATCGACATGAATCGGCCGATTGCCCATCAGTCGGCTGATCTCTGGCGGCTGCGATTCGACTAATGGCGTCCAGATTGATTGGAGATAGTCACTCTCGTCTTTTTGTTCGTCGAAGATGAAATCGATCGGCTCGTCAATGCCGTTTTGCATGGCCCATTCAAAAGTAGACTCCATGATCGAGAGCGCGGCAAAAAAATACGGCTGGTCGATCCGCCTTCCAACTCGCCCTTTAAAGATCGCGTTGTACTCAGCAGTAGGTATCGCGACCACGATGCCCGGCATTTTGTGCCGACGAATGATTGAGGCGAGATTTCTGATCCGCCCAAAATCTCTGGCGCCTACCGCATCCGCCATGTGGAAGTATTCAAGCCGTGGCGGCATATCGAGAACCGCCCGCCACTCATCATTAAAGTCGGCCCATTCGTCGGCCCGCGCGATGAATCCGGCCATAACGAAGCCGACCGGATCACCCTTGCCGCTCTCGTCAAAAAAACCCTTCAGCCTCTCTAGGATCACGAGCACCCTCCGACGCGCGACATCAGAGGGAAGGCCGCACAGATGCGGCGCGACGCTCCATATTCGACGCGAAGGCAATTACGCCTCCGCCCAAAATAGGGAGGCCATATGGGTACGGCAAGTCCAATATCGCCGATAAATGGGGTGTCGACTGACGATTGAAAAGAGTGAGATTCGGGAGCGCTTCGGGCCTCAGCTGAAACCAACCGCGGTGCGCGCAAGACCTTGCCAGATCCCGAGGGTCAACGCCTCGTAGCGGTTGAAGAAGGTCTCAAAATGGAAAATATGCTGCTCGCCCGCATCGTCCTGAAGGGTCACTTCATCGGCACCAATGGTCCCGCCGCGCTGCGCACCGCAATAGCGCGCCACGCGCTGGAAAAGATGAATTTCCGTCAAGTTACCGAAGCGTGCCGCAAAAGCGGGGGACTGAATGCAATAACGGCATGGGTCGGCCGGATTGAAATCCGCCTTGCGGCGGCTGGAATGAGGATGGCCGGTGACGAGGCCGATCATCGGAAGATCGGGATGTGTCTGCTCGATATAGCGCCATAAGGTCGAGGTGATCGTATTTCCGAACCGCTCGTTCAATTGCCGCACCAGATCCAGGGTCGGCGCCGAATCACGCGCCTCGGTCACAAACCGCTCGGCCATAAAAAGAAGCTGCCCAGCGGCGAAGTTCGCTTCCGCCTCCATCTGTGCGTGACAGGAAGGGATGAGCTCCTTTTCGCTGTCGCCGAGCATCATTCCTGCATGCCAAGGGATGATGTCGTGGCCGATCTCATGCGCCTCGTTCCAGCGGTGCTTGATCGGCGGCAGATCGTTGTCCAATAGGATGCGTTTCTGGTCAGGCAGATAAAGCGCCTTCAGGCTTAGCGTGCGCACCGCGTCCGCGAGCAGAGTCGGGCGCTTAAGCACCTGGAGTCCTGCGATTTTAAGTCGGCTCACCGTCTCGCGTAGGATGCCGTGGTCATTGGTGCTGTAGTAGGCGCGGTCGAGCTTGAGAAGCTCGCGCACATGGATGAGTTCGATCGGGGGCTCGGGATTGCCGAGCCCCCGGAGGACCTTCGCCACCTGCGCGTCGATATCGCCGGCAGTGCGGGATTTGAGGAGGAGGTTTTTCAACGCTTATCCTTTGATTCCCCTTTGCTGAGCACCGTCAGGAACGCATCGAGCGCCGCTTTTTCCTCCCGGCTGAGCTTCTGGGTGGATTCCGACCGCGCAGCAAAGCGAACGGCCTCCTGAGAAAATCCGGCATCTCGGCTGACCGAGAGCCCAGCAAGCTGCATGAGGCGCTGTTGCGGCACGTCAAAGGTGTTCGCGAGCTGATACACCGTGCGCGGTTCCGGTCGAAAGTCCAGATCCTCCTCAATGCTCACCAACTCGTTCAAGTCGAGCGCCGCCCTCTCGGCGAGTTTTTCAACCGAAAGACCGCGCTCGCGGCGCATGAGACGGACAAACCGGCCGAAGGCCAGGCGTAGGTCTTCGGCCGGCGCAGCCGCCTCGGCGGCTGGCATGGGATCGCGCGCGAGCAATCCCGCGCCGACGAAGGAATCGCCCTCCTGTCGCGCTTTGTTAAGCCACCATTTCTCGTTTCGCTCAAACTTCATGTCCACTCTCCCCTTCGAGGAACACCGTGACCTGGTCCGGCGTCATCTCGAAGTATCTCAAGGTCTGATAGTCGGCATCGGGACCCAGGTCCGTCATCCCGCAGCGATCTCGGTAGAAGTCGTCGGCCTGGGGAAGCGAGTGAAGGCCGATGCGGCCGTGAAATCCTTCGTCCCGGCTCAGCACCGCGGCCGCCACCAGCAACGCCGTACCCACGCCCCGGTAGCGAACCGCCTGGCCGAGGTCCGCGCGATTCCAGGGTGCCACTTCGAGGTAATCAACGTAGACGAGGGGCTTGCCCCTCTGTGCCGGAATCCGCGCCAACTTGTTTAAGTTGATGCTCATCAGGCCCTGGGTGAGGCCCGCGCATACGACGCTGAATCCGCGGTAAGCGAGAAGCCCTTTGACCTGTGCGGTCTTCTCGCGCCAGTTCCAGTGCCAGCTCTGAGGCCAGTTGGCAATGGGAACCCCACGCCGCGCCAACTCCTGCAACACGCTCATCAATGCCGGCTGCCACTGCGTCTGCCAGTCGACGAGCTGAGCCTCCTCGACGGCATCGCGCAGTTCGGCTTCGATGCCACGCCCCCTCGCAACATCCAGCAAAAAGATCGTGGAAACGTCCGCTGTCATAGCAGCATCAGCTCCGCCTTCTCCTTGGTCGCCTCGTTCTCGAACAAAAGCTTTTCGCCCCGCTCGATGCGCGCCTCGACCGTCTGGTAAAGGCGGAGCGCCTGACGGATGACCGCCGTCTTCGTCAGGTCCTTACGTTGGGAAAGGTCATCCAGCACCTGCATTTCCGCGTCGGTCAGATTGAGCGTCATCGTGCGCTTGGTCGTCATGTCCTCCTCCGTTCTTCCTCAGAGATATACACTTGACGGCCAAAAACGTCAATGCTATTTACATATTTAATGGCCCTTGACTAGCTATTTTTCGGCTATTATATATGGAACGCATGAGCCGGGCAAGCAGGCCCGCGCATTCAAAATGCGAGGATAAACATGGACGAGCACCGCAAAGCCGAGGAAGGAACGCCCCAAGACATTGTCCTGGCCGCCGGACACGGCGGGGAGGCCCACTTGGGCGGACTGGTGGAAGACCTTGTCGAGGATCTGGCGGAGGTGATCGAGGATCTCGTCGACATCGAGGAATATGCGCGGTCGGGGCGGCCGGTGCCCCGCGCCCACCGTTACCGGTATCGGGTGAACAAGCAGCATTTCGAGACGGAGTCGCCAGAGCTCACCGGCCGCCAAATTCTGGAGCGCGCCGGCCTCCTCCCGGTCGAGCAATATCGGCTTCGCCTTAAGCAGCGGCACGGGGCGCCGATCGAGATCGGGCTCAATCAAGAGGTGGACCTGCGCAAGCCCGGCGTCGAGCGGTTCGTGGCGCAGAAGAAAGAGGTTCAGGACGGGCTGGAAAACCGCCGGCAGTTCGCGTTGCCCGCCGAGGATGTGGCGTTTCTCGACAGCCTTAGGCTGCACTGGGACGCCATTGCCAACGGCGGCAACTTCTGGGTGATCATCTACGGCGTGCCGTTGCCCGCCGGCTTCACGCAACCGGCAACGGACGTGGCGATCCAGATCATGCCGGGCTACCCCACGAGCCCGCTTGATATGGCCTATTTTCACCCGCCGGTGCTGCGGCAGGACGGACGGCCGATCGCCTGCGCCGACACCGTTCAAAACCTGGACGGCCGCGCGTGGCAACGCTGGTCGCGGCACCGGATCGGCGCGACCGCCTGGGTGCCGGGCGAAGATAACCTCGAGCGCCATTTCATGTTCATGCAGGATTGGTGGTCGCGGGAAATCGCGCCGTGACCGCTGAGGTCGCCTTAAGCCTGGCCGGCGATCACTACCGGCTACTGCAGCGGCATCTTTTGCCCGGGGACGGCAAAGAGGCGGCTGCGATCGGTCTCTGCGGCCGGCGAGCCGGTGCCGGCCGGCACAAGCTGCTCGTCCGCGAGATCCATCCGGTCCCTTACGCGATTTGCAGCGCGCGCGCTCCGGATCGCATCGCCTGGCCGGTGACGTGGCTCGATCCGTTGCTCGAGAAGGCCGAGCGCGAAGGCCTTAGCATCGTGAAGTTCCACAGCCACCCGGCCGATTACCGTCAGTTTTCGAACACGGATGACGCGAGCGACGAGGCGCTGTTCGCCGGCATCCACGGATGGCTGGATCGCGACATACCCCACGCGAGCGCGGCGATGCTGGCGGATGGAGCGATCTTCGGCCGGGCGATCTGGCCCGACGGCAGCATGCCGGCGCTGGCCACAATCGCCGTCGTTGGCGACGACCTCCGGTTCTGGCACGCGCGTCATGCCAGCCTCCCGCAAACGATCGGCGTTGGGCGTCCTACCTTGGCTTTCGGCCGCGCCATGATGGGCGAACTGGCGCATCTCACCGCCGCCGTGGTCGGTGCGTCCGGAACGGGCAGCATCGTGATCGAGCAACTCTACCGCATGGGCTTTGGCCGTCTGGTGCTCATCGATCCGGAGGCCGTCGACATCAAGAACCTGAACCGCATCGTCAACGCCCGCCGGCGGCATGCCAGGTCTGGCGCTTTGAAGGTGGATACGGCAGCCGAGGCTATCGGTGAGGCGGGGCTTGGAACCGAAGTCGAGCTCTACCCGGTCAATATCGTTGACCGCAGCGCGGTCGCGGCCGTCGCCTCGACCGACATCATTTTTGGCTGCGTTGACTCGGCCGAAGGGCGGGACGTGCTGAACCGTATCTGTAGTTATTACCTGTTGCCCTACATTGATGTCGGCGTCGGCATCGTTCCTCTCCCCGACGGCCGCATCGACGAGATCAACGGGGTGGTGCATTACCTGAAGCCGGGAGGTTCTAGCCTGCTTTCGCGCGGCGCTTTCCGGCCGGAGCAGGTGGCGGCCGATGCGCTGCGGCGCCAGAACCCGAAGCTTTACGAGGAGCGGCGCCGCGAGAAATATATCGAGGGCGCAGGCGAAGAGGGCCCGGCGGTGATCACTGTGAATATGACGATGGCATCGCTGGCCGCCAACGAGTGCCTGGCGCGTCTTTACCGCACCCGTAACCTGCCCAACCGCGAATATGCCGAGCTCCGCATGAGCCTCACCGAGATGGAGATCGAGACGATTGCCGAGGGCGAACCCTGCCGCGTGCTCGCGAAACATGCGGGTGAAGGAGATGCAGAACCGCTGCTCGGCCTACCGGAGCTGAGCGTCTGATGCTGGCTTGGCTTAAACGACAGCTTGCGCGTCTCTTTGGAAGAATAACTGGCAGGGCGCCCTATTATCGAACCCGGCATGTCGAAGACGCGCCCGATCGCCTGGAGAACGGCATTCTCTACATCGTGGGCGAAGAGGGCTACGACTGGTCCGCGGTCATGAAATGCCCTGGCGGCTGTGGCAAGCCGCTTGAGATGAACCTGCTGCCCGACGCCAAGCCCGTATGGCGCGTCACCGAGCACGACGACGGATCGGCAAGCCTCCATCCGTCGGTCTGGCTCAAGACCGGGTGCCGGTGCCATTTCGTGCTGCAATTCGGGCGGGTGCGATGGACGTAACGCCGCCTCAATTCCCAGAGGTGAGTCACCCCGTAATCCCGGAACTTTAGTGTAACATCAAGGAGGTTATGTTGCGGGAATCCGTCCCGGTGACTGAGTGCCAAGCCGCACTTCTGCTCAGTCCACAGTGTCGTACCGCTTCTTTCCTGCTGTATGTCCGATAATCGATTGTTATCAGTTCAGCGTGCTCGCCTGCTTCGCTTCGCCCCGTAGAGCCGCGGAACGGTCACGGCCCCCCACCTGCCGTTCGGCAGCTCAGTTATGGAGTCCGTCTCTGCCCCCTTCTATTTAGACCAAGACGACGGTCTTCCTGATGCTCAACCCGCGGTCTAGACCACGCAGGTCACCTTAGGCTTGCATCGCGTTTAATCCCGCATTGTCACGGCAACGGGGTCGCCCGGGAGGAGTTGATCGGATAGCGTCCCTGGTTATGCCCCATCCCTCGTATCGCCGACATCGCTTCCCGCCGCCGATCATCCAGCACGCGATCTGGCTTTATCTGCGGTTCACACTGAGCTACCGCGACGTGGAAGAGCTCCTCGCTGAACGCGGGCTCGATATCTCC
>Ga0073928_10008111_pt1 | contig 13304 bp, 12 predicted proteins | sample PaiPotPPA55metaG_FD_76969 | JGI IMG/M metagenome (GOLD analysis project Ga0073928, IMG submission 76969) | Iron sulfur acid spring bacterial and archeal communities from Banff, Canada, to study Microbial Dark Matter (Phase II) - Paint Pots PPA... ...
CCAAAGGCTGGAGCAATCCGGTCTTCGACGAGCTATGGAATTACGGCTCGCCCCACGAGATGCGCCACTTCGCGCGCTGCGTGCGCGGTAAGGAGACGTCGCAGTGCACGGGCGAAGACGGCCGCGTCGTGATGGAAGGGCTCTACCCCGGCTAGCTTCCGCCGGCCAAGGCCGCAAGATCGCGGTGCCCTGTCGCGCGCAAGGCGTCAGAAAGCCCATCGACCTCTGGCGTTAGTCGTGGCGGAGTCAGGCGGTCGTGTGAAAGCTTTGACGCAGCAAGCAAGACGCAGCAAGCAAGCATTGCGCGGCTAACTGCATCATGGTACACTAATAGTGCCCTTTGAGAAAGGCGCCTTTTGAAAGTCCTGCAACAACCTGGCCGAGTTCCAATCTGCCTCGTCGAGCCCGCACAATTGAAAGACTAAAGGAAAAACATCGTGAAGAATATTTTTGTAGGCAATTTGGATTTTTCGGCTACCGAGGCGTCCATCCGTTCACTCTTTGAGCCATACGGAGCCGTTGACCGCGTCAGCCTGGTAACGGATCGCGACACCGGCCGCTCGCGCGGTTTCGCATTCGTCGAGATGACCGACGCATCCGAGGCGGATCGCGCTATCACAGCCCTCAACGGGCACAACCTGGACGGCCGTGCTCTGAACATCAACGAAGCGAAGCCCAAACCGCAAGGCGGCGGGGGCCGTGGCGGATTCGGCGCTAGCCGTGGCGGATTCGCCGGCAACAGGCAGCGGCGCGAATCCCGCTGGTAAACCCTTTCGTCATCATGCCGGGACCCATGCTGGTCCCGGCTCGCGTATTGGCCGTCGTGCGGCCAAGCGGCGCTTGCCACTGAAAGGAGGGCACGTGGAAATTCGCTATCTCGGATTCGACCAGAAGATGAACACACGAACTTACAGATTCAAGGGTGTCGTCGGCCGTGACCCCGCTCTGTATTTTCTCGTCAATGCGGACATCAGCTTGTTTCTGCTGCACCGGATCGGCATTCAAGAAGGCCCGTCTTTGTGTGCGAAAAAACTCGCCTCCGACTTGCTGAATCCGGCTGCGGATAGCCACGAGCTCACCAGCGACGATCTTCGTGCGTATGTGAATGCCCGTGCGTTGGCCGATAAGGAAAGGGCGGAATCGCGCAGAAGGGGCGCGCGCCAGCACTAGCCCAGGGGCCGGCGACGCGGTCTTAAGAAGGAGGAGCAAATGCCGTTCGCTAATTTCGGCGGATTCACCTACTCGCCCGTCTCTGTCCGCAAGAATGCGCCATCGTTGTCGGGTGTGTATGGTATCTCGAACAGCCGCGAATGGCTGCTCGTGGGCATCGCGGACAACATTCAGGCCGCCTTACTGGACCACCTGGGAGAGACCGGCACGCCACTCCAGGCGCACGCGCCCACCGGGTTCACATTCGAGCTTTGTGAGTTGGGCAGATCGGACCGGCAGATCCGGTTGATTCGGGAAATGAAACCCGTGTGCAACCGCGCCGCGCGATAAAACACCGTTTGCCGTTTCTCAGCCGAGCCATTCCGTAACAGCGATCCCGCCATCGCGATCCTGGTGGAAGAAGCGCAGCCGCCTCCCGTCCGCCAGGCGCAACGTCAACGTCTTACCTGAATACACGCTCACAAAAGATCCATCGTACGGACACCAAACCTGGCCTGAAAACTCCTTCGGCGCGGATTTCGCCGGATCCTGGTCCGGACCAGTGGGGTCATGCTTCGGAAAGCACAGTTGATACTCGACCGGAATTTCCCGCCCGCGTGCAGTCGTGACCACGCCGCTTCCGTTCATACGCTGAAATGCCCGTGCCTTATTGGCTGCGGTAGTGGGCCGCGACAGTTGCAGCCTGAAAACTTCCTTCAATGGGCCTCCTTCTTAGAATTTGAAGGCGGCTAACCGGCCCAAAGCCAAGCTGGAATGGCAGGATTCAAATCCCTTCTCTCTACGATACCAGTTTCCAGACAGTGCCGCAGACAAGGTGGCGTGCGGCGTTGCTCTTGTCGCCGCGCGGTACTTTGCGTGGGATCAGTCGTACATCCAATCACGATGCGTTGCCTCGCGTGGCAGCGCAAGGCTAGGAGGTAGGCTCGCAATCCACTCTTGAAGCCATGCGACACGTTGCTCCGGCGTAGTGGTATGCCACCAGGCAGCGGACGGCTCGCGCCGCAGAATTACCGCCTCGCCGCACGACTCGACCGTGAACCGGGTATCCGGCCGCACCGGACCTGCCACCCCGGCCGGCACGACTAACGTTCCGCTCTCGTCGGCTTCAATGACGTGTGCCTGTCTGCCCCGGACCTAACCCGGACCAGCGCTCATCGCTGCTTCGACAATGTCGCCCCCGGAAGGATTCCTCGCGCGCATCCGTGAAGAGCCGCTCTAGCTCCTCATCGCTGATGCCGTCGTCTGCTACCTGCTGACGGAACGGCCCCACTAAGCTGCCGCCCACACGGCATGCTATGGGCCGGCTGGCACCGACTCCCCGACCACGCAATGCTGGCCGGTCCATTCGTCCCTGGCGCGCACTTTTGCGCTGCTGAATCTAACGTCGCTCCGCAAGCTCTGGAGAGAAACGCCGGCCCCTCCCTGAAGGTCGTGGCTTGGCGCCAGGCAGACGTCGTACTCGCCGCTTCGATACGCCAGCGTGTAGGATGAAAGCCGCCGCTCGATACGGTGCATATCGACAGGGCGTTCGGCCCTCCATCCGCCGTATAGGACGCGGTATATCGGCTCCACCACGATGACATCCGGCGTCCGCTCACTGTTTAACCCGAGATCGGGGTCATCGCGCAATCTCGGATCGAAGCCCATCTCATAGAGCAGAGCGGCTGTCCCGACAATCCGGCCGGTCGGCTTTGTATGAGCCAGCACGAACTTCACTGCCGGACGCTGAAGCGAGAGATAGGAGCGCAGCCGGGATTTGAAAACAATGCCGCCGGTTTCAAGAGCCACCAGAATACCGAGCGAGCAGCACAGGACCAGCCGTAGGCGTGGCTGGCTGGTCCACAGGTGGGCACTCCAGACAGCAAGGAGGGCTATATAGAAGGGCACTATGTGAATCAAATAATAGGATAGCTTCTGATTGAAGAGGCACATCGCGGCAAAGTAAACGGCCAGCAAAGTCAAGAGTAGGCGCGTGGACCTTTGCTGCCGCAGGCGCCGGCTGGCAAGGCAGCCAGCCACGCCGGTGATGTATGTCACCAGGGCGTACGCTTTGAAGATGGCCAATCCACGGGTGATCAGTCCGAAGCCCAGGAGGTAACGTTCCCCGATTTCTCTCCAGAGTATGGCGAGTGGATTGAGCGTGGCGGTCCACCTGCCGTGCGCATTGGCCCCCATTTGATCGAGAAATGCTGGCAGATCCTGAAGGACGTAGATGGACCAGACGGCTCCGAACAGAACATAGGGCATGCTCGCCGGGAGCATCTGGCGCGGGCCCATACGCCGGCGGTCGAACCACACCACCAGAACCGCGAGCGCCGCCAGGTAATAGATGCCATTCGGATGAGTCAGGACGCTCGCGGCTACCAGGCAGTTGGCCACGAAAAGCGCGCGATTGAGGTGGCGCTCCCGCAGCGCCAGATAGGCGGCCAAGCCACCGAGTCCGAGCGTACAGCACATAAAGTCCGGACGGGCAAGGCCCGCGTTATCCATGAAGTTGAAGCTCAAGGCAAGCAGGCAAACGCCGAGTGGCGGCGCGCCGGAGTTAGGCAGCAGCCGGTTCAAGAAGAAGTAAAATGCCAGCAGGGCAGCGGGGATCCAGAGAATGGTGAAGAACCGGGTCGCGAAGAGGCTAGCCGGAGCCAGCTTATACCACAGCGCTTGACCCAGGAGATAGAGCGGCATCACCCAATAGGTGCGCTGTTCGATACGCGTGAACTTTGTCCCGGCTGATTCTATGACAGTGGTGCCCAAGAACCCGTGCTGCGCCAGATTATATGAGGCGCTGGAAAACGACCCTTCATCACTCCCAGGAGTTCGGTTCCGCGCGGCGATAGCGGCCGCGCCCAAGGAGAACAGCATGGACGTAACCATCGCGTACCGCCAGAATTGCCGGGCGGGCCTTATGCCCCGGGCTGGACGGGTTCCATCGGTTCCTGAGGCCACGTTCCTTTGTTGGGCATCTTAGCATACCCACGACCTGGCCCCGCACGCACCTCGAACGCCCGGCTCTCCCTACGCCGCAACCGGAGCCAGGATAGTGATCGCAGGGTCGGCGGGGAAGTCGCCAACATTGAACGTGAGCAGCCGCGCAACTCCGTTCGCTTTCATAGTAGCCAGCAGATGAGCATCATGCACTCTCTTGCCCTTAAGATCGTACTTTGCGACAAGATCGCGCCACAGGTCAATCTCCTTGGGTGGTTCGGCGAGCACCGTGAACCTGCCGCGGAAACCCTCGATCGCCGCGCGTGTTTTTGGCCCGCTCCAGCCGAGTCCATTGGCGGACAATGGACGAGTAGCGACGCTCCAAAACTCGAACAGCACCTGGGGCGCGATCGCGAGTTGGTCGCCCGCTTGAAGCATCCGAGTTAGGGTATCATTGGCAGCTTTATGTTCCGCCGCCGCGCTGTTGGCGAGATACAGAAGGATGTTCGTATCCAGGAGACAATAGGCCATCAGTCGTACATCGAATCACGATGCGTTGCATCGCGTGGCAGCGCAGGGCTAGGAGGTAGGCTCGCGATCCACTCTTGAAGCCATGCGACACGTTGCTCCGGCGTAGTGGTATGCCACCAATCTTCGGCAGCGGACGGCTCGCGCCGCAGAATTACCGCCTCGCCGCACGACTCGACCGTGAACCGGGTGCCTGGCCGCACCGGACCTGCCACCCCGGCCGGCACGACTAACGTTCCGCTCTCATCGGCTTCGATGACGTGGGCCATGACTCTATTCTAACTTGTGCCCGTCTGCCCCGGGGCCGTCGCCTCGCGCGCAATTACCCCTGCACGCGCTTCGCCCGCCCTGCCCAAAACATTTCCCGCAATTCGCGTTTGATGATCTTGCCCGTCCCGGTCTTCGGCAGCGGCGTGTCTAGAAACTCATATATGCGCGGAATTTTGAACTTTGCGATGCGCTGCTGCAGAAATTCGCAAAGCTCCTCCTGCGTCAGCGTCTGGCCGGGCTTGAGCACCACCAGCGCGGCCGGCACCTCGCCCCACTTCGTGTCAGGCGCCGCGACCACCGCGCACTCCAGCACGGCCGTGTGCGCGAAAATGGCCTTCTCCACTTCAATCGACGAGATGTTCTCACCGCCGCTGATGATGATGTCCTTCTTGCGGTCCACGATGTGGATGTAGCTCTCTTCGTCCCACACCGCCATGTCGCCGGAGTGAAACCAGCCGCCGGTCATCACCGCGGCGGTGCCGGCGGGATCTTTATAATAGCCGTCCATCACGCCGTCGCCGCGGATCACCACTTCGCCCACCGTCTGCATGTCGCGCGGCACGTCGCGCATCTGCAAATCGACTACCCGTATCTCGACGCCTGGAATCGGCCAGCCGGCCATGGCCTGATGGCCTACGCGGTCGTTTTCATCCGCGTACTCGACGGTGCCTTTGCGCCGTGCCGAGGTGGCTACCGGGCAAGTCTCCGTAAGCCCGTATCCGCCCATCGCAGCGCACTTGAAAGCGTGCTCGATGCGCCCGATCAGCTCCGGCGAAGAAGCCGCTCCCCCCAGGTGGATCTCTTTCAGGGTCGAGAGATCGTAATCTCCGAGATCCGGCGCGTTCAGCAGCGCGTTCGCCATCGTCGGCACCAGCGACATAGCGGTGGCCTTCTCTTCCTGGATCAGCCGGAAGACGTGCGTCGGTTCGAAGCGCCGCACCATCACCTGCTTGATCCCCATCATGGTCGAAGCTTGCGGCCGGCCCCAACCGTTTGCGTGGAACAGCGGAATCGTGTGCAGTTCCACCGCCGTGTCGTCATGATTGAACGTGCCCGCGACCGCCAGCGCGTGCAGATACAGCGTGCGATGCGCCAGCGCCACGCCCTTCGGCGTGCCTGTGCTGCCGCTGGTATAGAACAACTCCGCGATGGCCGTCTCCTCGAACGACATGGTGTCCGGCCGATCCATGCGCCCGCGCGTGAGCAGGTCTTCGTAAGTGAAATCGGCCAGCGGCGTCGCAGTGTCGATGGTGACGTACCGCGCGATGCCGGGGCAGGCTTTGCGAATATGCTCGACCAGCGGCGCGAAATCGTTCTCGAAAATCAGCATGCGCGCTTCGGAATGATTCAGGATGGCGACCAACTCCGGAGGCGTCAGCCGCACATTGAGCGGCATCACCACGCCCTGCGCCAGCACCACGCCGTAGTAGCCTTCGAGCAGCGCATTATTATTGAAGCTCAAATAGGCGACCCGATCGCCGCGCCGAATCCCTTCGGCCACCAGGCCCGCGGCCAGCCGCTCGCAGCGCTCGCCAAACTGGTTGTAGGTGAAGCGCCGCGCGCCCGACACCACGCCTATCTTCTTGCCGTATAAATCCACACTCCGGTACAAGCAGCGTATCGGCGACAACGGAACGATCATCCAGACCTCCTCGGTAGGAACACTGCATTGTACGACGGAACGCGAGGCCCGCGCCGGGTGACTTCTTCCGGCAGTAGCGTCTTTATCCCGCGATCGTACCTCCGCCAACCGAGACGCCGCCACGCGACGCGCCGTTACAAGCCGCCGTTCTCTCCTCTTTAATCTGTGTTTATCTGTGTCCATCTGTGGCTCCATTTGGTTCCGGCAGTGGTAGGCCGCCTTGCTTCCGCGCCCCCGAATGCGCTATTGTGGGTGTTTCCATAGGAGCAGGCTAGGTTAAAGAAACCCTGATATCCTATTTGGGATACTCCGTCCTTCGGGTACCCCCATTTCCAGGAGGCTCGTTCTACTACATGCAAAACTACTCTGCCAAGACGCCCGCACCGCCCGCGCGGATGCCGGTCTTACGCGCGATCCGCGCGGTTCTTCCCTTGCTTTCAATGGCCCTGTTGGCCGCTCCGCTGATGGCCCAGGCCGAAGGCGGCGAGGCTAACCTCGACCTGCCCAATCTCGACAGCGCCACCTTCCTGGGCGGCATCGGCGGCCGCAGCCTGTTGATGTTCGGCCTCATTTTCTGCGTGCTGGGCATGGTCTTTGGCCTGATCATTTACATGCGCCTGAAGAACATGGAAGTGCACAAGTCCATGCTCGAAGTCTCCGAGCTGATCTACGAGACCTGCAAAACCTACCTCGTGACGCAGGGCAAATTCCTGATCCTTCTGGAGTGCTTCATCGGCATCATCATCGTGTTCTACTTCGGCTTCCTGCGCGATTTGGCCGCTTACAAGGTCGCCGTCATTCTGGTCTTCAGCGTCATCGGCATCGGCGGCAGTTACGGGGTGGCAGCGTTCGGCATGCGCGTCAACACATTCGCCAATTCGCGCGCGGCCTTCGCCAGCTTGCGCGGCAAGGCGTTCCCCTGCTACGACATTCCTCTGCAGGCCGGCATGAGCATCGGCATGCTGCTGATCTCGGTCGAGCTCATCATGATGCTGATCATCCTGCTGTTCATGCCGCACGATCTGGCCGGCCCGTGCTTCATCGGCTTCGCCATCGGCGAGTCGCTGGGTGCGGCGGCATTGCGTGTGGCGGGCGGCATTTTCACCAAGATCGCCGATATCGGCGCGGACCTGATGAAGATCGTTTTCAAGATCAAAGAAGACGACGTGCGCAACCCGGGCGTGATCGCCGATTGCACGGGCGATAATGCCGGCGATTCGGTCGGCCCCTCAGCCGATGGTTTCGAGACCTACGGCGTCACCGGCGTCGCGCTCATCACGTTTATCCTGCTGGCGGTCAAGACGCCCACCGTGCAGGTGCAGTTGCTGGTGTGGATCTTCGTCATGCGCGTGATGATGATCGTGTCGTCCGCGGCCAGCTATTTCATCAACGGCATCATCGCTAAGGCGCGCTACAGCCAGGCGGAGAAGATGAACTTCGAAGCTCCGCTGACCAGTCTGGTCTGGATGACCTCGCTGATTTCCGTCGCGCTCACTTACCTCATCAGCTACTTCATGGTTCCGGAATTGAACGGCGATAGCAGCCTGTGGTGGAAGCTCTCGACCGTGATCACTTGCGGCACGCTGGCCGGCGCCATTATTCCGGAAGGCGTGAAAGTGTTCACTTCGACGAATTCGCGGCACGTGCGCGAGATCGTCAATTCGGCGCGCGAAGGCGGCGCGTCGCTCACGATTTTGTCGGGATTCGTGGCGGGCAACTTCAGCGCGTTCTGGCTGGGCTTCGCGATCCTGGGCCTGATGAGCGTGGCGTACGGCGTCAGCACCGCGGGCCTGGGCGGCCTGATGGTGGCGCCCGCCGTGTTCGCCTTCGGCTTGGTGGCGTTCGGCTTCCTCGGCATGGGACCGGTCACCATCGCAGTCGATAGCTACGGCCCGGTCACCGACAACGCGCAGTCCGTCTTCGAGCTGTCCACTATCGAAACGTTGCCCAACATTTCGGCGGAGATCAAGAGGGACTTCGGCTTCACGCCGAATTTCGAGCTAGGCAAGGAAAATCTCGAGGAGAACGACGGCGCGGGCAATACCTTCAAGGCGACTTCGAAGCCGGTGCTGATCGGCACGGCGGTGGTGGGCGCGACCACTATGATCTTCTCCATCATCGTGGCGCTCACCGATGGCCTGAAGAACCACTTGGAGAACCTTTCGATCCTGCATCCGCCATTCCTGCTGGGGCTGATCACCGGCGGCGCAGTGATTTACTGGTTCACCGGTGCGGCCACGCAGGCAGTCTCGACGGGCGCCTATCGCGCGGTCGAGTTCATCAAGAAGAACATTAAGCTGGAGAGCGCTGAGAAGGCGTCGGTGGCCGACTCCAAAAAAGTGGTGGCGATCTGCACGCAGTACGCGCAGAAGGGCATGCTCAACATCTTCATCACGGTGTTCTTCGCGACGCTGGCGTTCTCCTTCTTCGAGCCGTTCTACTTCATCGGCTACCTGATCTCGATTGCCACATTCGGGCTGTTCCAGGCCATCTTCATGGCCAACGCCGGGGGTGCGTGGGACAACGCAAAGAAAGTCGTGGAGACGGAGCTGAAGATGAAAGGCACCGAACTGCACGCCGCCACGGTGGTGGGCGACACGGTGGGCGATCCATTCAAGGACACCAGCTCGGTGGCGTTGAACCCGATCATCAAGTTCACTACGCTCTTCGGGCTGCTCGCCGTGGAGCTGGCCGTGTCGCTGAATGCGAAGCAGGGTAACACGCTGAGCACCGTGCTGGGCGTGCTGTTCCTGGCGGTCTCGCTGACCTTCGTATACCGCAGCTTCTATAGCATGCGGATTGAGTCAAAATGAAGACGCTCCGGATCTCGTCAACGCGGGCCTGAAAGTCACTGTCAATCACCAAGGCGTGCGATCCATCGGCGATTGCGGTGACGGCTCCGCCTCCTCCGCTTTGCGCTTACTCGATTCCTTGCCGCACCACCATGAAGCCGGTCTCGACGCGGTCCGGCAGCACCAGGTTCCAAGCGACGCGGGCCGATCCGGCGCCTTTCGCATGGTGGAAGCGCACGCTCTGGCCGCAAGAGAGTGCGGTGCTGCGGTGTGCGGCGCGGAAGCCCGAAGCGCTCACGTCCATCAACTGCATCTCGAGATCGCGCGGCAGCGGATCTTCCAGATGCAGCCGGACGGTTCCGGTGGCGGGATGGCGCACTTCCCGGCGCCTATCCCGCGGCGCTGAGGTTGGCGGATTCCTGTTCATACGATTTCAACTTTCGATGCAGCGTACGGCGCGAGATACCCAGTATGTCGGCCGCGCGCTGCTGGTGTCCCTTGGTCTGCGCCAGAGCATCCAAAATGAGGCGGCGCTCCATATCGTCGACGGTGCCGGTAACGACGTGCGGCGGCGCGCGGCGCTCGGGCAGCGGCAGTTCCAACTCCGGCGCGTCGATGATGGAGTTGCGCGCCAGCGCCGCGCAACGCATCACCACGTTGCGCAATTCCCGCACGTTGCCGGGCCAACAGTGAGCCCGCAAAGCCTCCAGCGCGGCGGCCGAAAAACTCAGACCGCCCTTATGTTGGTGCAGGAAATACTCCGCCAGCGGCACGATGTCGGCCGCGCGCTCGCGCAACGGCGGCACCTTGAAGTGCACCTGACTGAGCCGGTGATAGAGATCGCGGCGGAAACGGCCCTCCTGCATGGCGCGATCCAGATCGCAGTTGGTGGCGGCGATAATGCGCGCATCGACAGACACTTTCCTGGTCCCGCCCAGCCGGTAGAAGGGCACGCCGTCCAGCACACGCAGCAGCTTCACTTGCATGCGCGGCTCTAGCTCGGCCACTTCGTCCAGGAACAAGGAGCCGCGATCGGCCAGCTCGAACAGGCCCTGCTTGCGGGAATCGGCGCCGCTGAACGCACCCCTCTCGTAGCCGAACAGCTCGCTTTCGAGCAGATGATCCGGCAGGGCGGCGCAGCTCACGTCCACCCAGGGTTGCGCGCAACGTAGGGAATAGTGGTGGACGGCGCGCGCGACCACTTCCTTGCCGGTGCCGCTTTCGCCGGTGATGAGGATGGCGGCATCGGTGCGCGCCACCTGCTCCACGCGGGCCATGAGCTCGCGCATCGGCGCGCTGACCACGATGGCCGCCATGCCGAGGAAAGATTCAGGCTGCGGTAGTTCAGGGGCCTGACACCACACACTCTTACCATCGTAAGGGCGGGGGGAGGATCGCATAGTGCGAACACCTTAAAAGGCCGCGGAAAAAGGCCAAGAACCGCTTGCTGACGCGCGCGGCTCGGAAACCGCTTGCGGACGCGCGCGGCTCGGAAAGGGCGAGCGCTTCTGGGGTACACTGTCTTTTCAAGGCAGGAAGCTCCGTTTGACCCGATTCGCATGGCCGGGGATACTTCTGGTAGCCCTGGCGGCCCGCGCCGGCACGCCGGAACGCGGCCAACTCGACGCCAGTCCCACGCTGTTCACGGTGATGGCCGCCATCAACATGGCCGGCTATGACGCGGAGCTTGCTTCGCCCAACAACCATCCCCTGCGCGCGGCGCTGCGCAAGGAACTGGCGGCCAAAGATATCCCCAGCCTGGCGGCTCTGAAGCGCTTCTACGCCGCCCACCGCCTGGTCAATGCCACCGACGACCTGAGCCAGTACATCTCGTTTGGCCTCTCGGTGGATGGACCGCCGACCTTCGGCTTCAACAGCCGCATGGGCGAGACGCCGCCGGACGCCGAAGCGCTGGAGGGGCTAGGCCCGCTGCTGGCGGCCTTCTATCGCGAGGCGAACATCGAGGAGATCTGGAAGCGCGAGCAGCCGGCTTTCGAGCAGGCCATCGCGCGTTACCACGAGGGCGTGCTCAACGCTGTTCTGCAGGTCAACGGCTATCTGCGCAATGAAACTTCGGGCATGGGCGGACGCTTGTTTCAGATCTACATCGACCTGCTGGGCGCGCCCAACCAGATCCAGACGCGCAGCTATGGCAACGCGTACTTCGTGGTGATCACGCCTTCGGCGGAGCCGCGCATCTTCGACGTGCGGCACGCCTATCTGCATTGTCTGCTAGATCCGCTGGCGACGCGGCACCAGGAAGTGATCATGCGCAAGGTCGGCCTCGCGCAATACGCGCGGCGCGCGCCCGCGTTGGACGATTCGTTCAAAGAAGATTATCTGCTGCTGGTGACCGAATCGCTGATCAAGGCGATCGAGGGCCGGCTCGACAAGAAGCCCGCCGCTGCGCAGCAGGCGATGCGCGAAGGGTACATCCTGACGGCCTACTTCGCCGAGGAATTGCCGGTGTATGAAGTGCAGCAGCAGGCCATGCGATTCTACTTTCCGGACCTGGTGAAGGCCATCGACCTGCCGCGGGAAAACGCGCGGATCGCGCAGGTGCAGTTCGTGACGGAGGCGCACGTGCGGCAGGCGAAAGTGCCGGAGGTGAAGCCGGCCGAGCCGCAGGGCGCTGCCAAGACGCTGGAAGAGGCGGAGCAGCTTTACACGGACCGCAACTTAGAACCGGCGCGGCAGGGTTTTCTCAAGGCGTTGCAGGAGGCTTCCGACCGGCCGCTCCACGCGCAGGCCTATTACGGGCTGGCGCGCATCGCGGTGCTGCAGAAGAATCCGGAGTTGGCCGAGCGGCTGTTCGAGAAGGCGCTGGAGTTGGATCCGGCGCCCCAGGTGCGGGCGTGGACGCTGGTGTATCTGGGGCGGCTCGAGGAAGCGGCCAGCGAACCGGAGGAGGCGCATAAGCGATATCTGGAAGCCCTGGCAGTGGAAGGCGCTTCGGAGGCGGCGCATCAGGCGGCCGAGCAGGGCGTGCGGCGCAGTAATCAGGACAAGTCTAATTGAAGGAGTATTTATGAAACGATTTATGATGAGTGGCGTGCTGGCGCTGGCCATCGCCGTACCGGGCCTGTTGGCGCAGCCGAAGCCCAAATCGAAAGGTGAGGTTGAGGCGCTGCAAGCCTTGTTCAAAGCGCAGTCGCCGGACGAGCGGATCGCGGCCGCCGAGAACGTGCTGACCAAGTATGCGGACACGGAGTTCAAGAGCGTCGCGCTCTTCATGGAGGCGGACGCTTACCAGCAAAAGCACGACTACGAAAACACCGTAGTTTACGGTGAACGATCGCTCGAAGCGGACCCCAAGAACTACGGCGCCATGCTGCTGCTGGCGCAGCAGATCGTGCAGCACACCAAGGAGTTCGACCTGGACAAAGAAGAGAAGCTGGCGAAGGTGGACAAGTACGCCAAGGGCGCTATCGATACCGTGAAGGACGCCTCCAAACCGAATACCAACCTCACTGACGACCAGTGGGCGGGGGCCAAGAAGCAAGTGACCGCCCAGTCCCACGTGACCATGGGGATGGCGGCCATGCTGCGCAAGAAGCCGGACGTGGCGGCAGCCGAATTCAAGACTTCGCTGGAAGGTGATGACAAGCCGGATCCGGCCACGTTGGTGCGCCTCGGCGTGGCTTACAGTCAGGACGGCAAGTACGACGATGCCGTCGCGCAGTTCGATAAGGTGATGGCGATGCCCGACGTCAGCTCGACGATCAAGCAGTATGCGCAGGCCGAGCGGGTGCGCACGATTCAAAAGAAGAATCCGGGTGGGGCAAGCACCGGGACCTCATCCGTAAATCCGGCGACGCCGCCTAAGCCGGCCGCACCGGACAATCCGCCGGCGACTCCGCCGACTCCGCCGGCCGATCCGAAGAAAGAGTAGCCCCCCCCCCAACGTTATGCGCGCGGATCTGGACGAACTGGTGGTCGCGATCGGCCACCGCTTCGCGAACCGGGAGATCCTGGCCCGC
>Ga0073928_10008112_pt1 | contig 13303 bp, 13 predicted proteins | sample PaiPotPPA55metaG_FD_76969 | JGI IMG/M metagenome (GOLD analysis project Ga0073928, IMG submission 76969) | Iron sulfur acid spring bacterial and archeal communities from Banff, Canada, to study Microbial Dark Matter (Phase II) - Paint Pots PPA... ...
CAGCCCGTCGAGCACGCGATGTCGCTGCGACTGATCCCCAACATGGATGTCTGGCGCCCCTGTGATCTTTTGGAGACCGCAGTCTCCTGGAGGGCAGCGGTCGAGCGACGGGAGGGCCCAACGAGTCTGCTGTTGTCGCGTCAGAATCTCCCGGCACAGCGGGGCGATGGCGATCGAGCCAGTCTCGCCGCCAGGGGGGGCTACGTACTCGTGGATGCGCCGACGGGAGAACCAGACCTCGTTCTGATTGCTACCGGCTCGGAAGTCACGCTGGCAATAAAGGCAAAGGAGATCCTGTCCGGGCAAGGGGTTTCGGTGCGCGTCATCTCCATGCCCTCGACGACGGTCTTTGATCGTCAGGATCTGGCCTACCGCCGCTCCGTGCTTCCCGATGGGATCAAGCGCATCGCTATCGAAGCCGGCGCCACCGCTCTCTGGTGGAAATATGTCGGGCTCGACGGAGCTGTCATTGGCATGGACGGCTTCGGCGAGTCGGCACCCGCCAGCGCACTATTTCCGCATTTCGGTTTCACAGCTGAACGGATTGCCGAAACGGCAAGGTTGCTGGTCCACAGCGCGCATGGGCTCTCTTGAGCAACGGTTGAAGGCCGGTTCGTGGAGCATAAGTCATGACCATCGATATCGCGGATTAACGGATATGGCCGAATCGGCTGAGGTCCAGCTTCAAACTGGGGGCCCCAGTTGTGGCGGTATGTTTGTCTTGGAGCTCTGCGAGAGACCTTCCTTCATAATTTTAGTTTGGTCTGGCCTTTGAGATTCAGATCGTATTTCTTGGACGAGCTCCTCCAAACGGGCTCGTAGCCAAGCCTTGGCTAAATCCATCGTCTTTGCCTTGCCATTCGAGCTGAATACGATTTTCTCCATCTCCTCTCCGAAGGCATGTACTATCTCTTTGATTCTCTTCTCCATGGGCTGCAACTCCTGTCGTTTCAAGAACTGAGGACGCAGCAAAGACGTGAGGGTATGACCCCGGAGACCCCGGGTGTCAGTGAGATTAACCAAATAACTGTTTATCGTTCGGATCGGTTCCACAGGTCGTAAGTGCCTGTGCAAGAACCTGATTTTGTTACGAAACGTTAACCGACCCGGCGACATTGGGTAAAATTCGTGTCTGCATTTTGAATCATTTTACTAAGATGACTGTTACTGTGGTAGGCAGATCCCTACCGCGATTGGATTTGACATGACCACTGAGGAATTCCGAAGGCGGGCAGCCGACTGCCTTCGCTGGGCTCAAGAAGCGGCAAACGAACGTACGAAGGGGCTGTGGTTGAACATGGCCCAGATATGGCTGGACCGCGCCGAAAGCCCCAAGGGCACCCAGCAGATGGTCCGGTCGGATAATCAGAATAGTGCTCGGCGAAACTTCTACGGATCAGCGTGAGCGAGTTCTCCGGGATCACCGAGAGAGCTCAAGTTAGCGGCGACATTTGACAAAGTTGGGTTGGATCGGGGCGCCTGCCACAGCGACGGCATCCGTCGCCAACATCGTCCTGACATACGACTCGGTAGAACTGGAGGCACTTCTGTCGACCCCGCCTCGGCTCGTCGCCGTGGAGGCGGGTTTGAAACCCGCCCTACGGGCCTCCCGAGACAGTGCAGCCGCGTCCGGGACAGCAACCCGTCAGAGATGTGGGCGTATCGGGTGTGAAATACCACGTGCAGAGAGCCGGTTGGCAATGCCGGGAACCGGGGCCCTCGGTTTGAGTTGTCACACCGACTCTTCTTGAGGCATTCCGTGCCTTCCGCAAAGCTCATCTTCAGCACCGTGGCCCTCATGCTTGGGGTGTCGGGTGCGGCTTATGCTTCCCCGGGGATCCCTCACCCAGCCGGGCTGCTCGAGCTGTCGCAGGGGTTCGAGCCCGTGCGTTGGCGCTATCGCCACTATTACTACCGCCGCCGCGGCGATGATGACGAGCGGCAATACGAAGCCTTGAGGCAGGGGGACGCGATGGTGCAAAGCACCGATCCAGCGATTCAAATCCTTCGGTCCAGCAGTCGCCGTGGGGGGCGATGGGTAGACCCGCCTCCGCCGCCGCGATGAGCTAGCCTCGATGGCTACGGCATCGCAGCGCAGATCCGACACCCCGCATGACTGGCTCATCGTCAGCTCAACGAGTGCGCCCCATGTCGCCCGGACGGAGCGCATCGACTTCCGGGTTGTGCCTGGCGCGAACGGCACCCGCATTTCGCTACGCGCGATCCGCGCTACGGAGGTTCACAATCGGCTCAGAACGGCATGGACCTTCCTCCTGAAGCGCTCCCAGACATCAGCCAACACTCTGAAGTTATTCGTCAGACAGACTCGGCGAGCCGCGTCCCTGCTGACCGCAAGAGCCTGGCATCGTTCGCTCGCAAGTCCCACGACTGCAGCAGCGCGCCGGGGTCTCGCCGCGGCCCGCACGCAGCTGCGCGGTGTTGAAAGCTGGGCGAGCGCAGTGTGGCGGCGGTCTGGTGCGCCCGCAATCGCCGGCCTCATCGCTGTGCTGACCTTTCTCCCGCTGGGGTACTTCTTATATGGCATCGCCACGTTGCCGGTTGACGGCGGACTTGTCATCGAGCCGACCCCAAGCAACCTGATGGTGCAAGCTGGCGACGGGCAGGTTTTCGCCTCGCGCGGCGTGTTCAAGGGCGAGAAGCTGTCGGCGCAAGACCTGCCTGCGCATCTGCGGCAAGCGATCCTCGCGATCGAAGACCGCCATTTCTTCGAGCACGGTGGCATTTACCTGCCGTCGCTCATGCGGGCTGCATTCCACAATCTGCTTGCGGGGACCACACGCGAGGGCGGAAGCACCATCACGCAGCAGCTCACCCGCATGACTTATCTTTCTCAGGAGCGCACTCTCAGGCGCAAGGTGCAAGAGGCAATCATTACGCTCTGGCTCGAGCGGCAGCTGTCGAAACAAGAAATTCTCACACGCTATCTGAACACCGCCTATTTCGGCGCAGGCGTCTACAGCGCGGACGCCGCGGCCAGACGATACTTCGGCAAGCCCGCGCGCAATCTTTCGCTCAGCGAGGCCGCCATGCTGGCCGGACTGGTGCGCGCGCCCTCGGCGCTTTCTCCCACACGCAATCTTGAGGGCGCGCGCCAGCGCGCCGCGCTGGTGCTCAAGGGCATGGTCGCAACCGGTGCCATCTCGCGCGAACAGGCCGAGGCGGCGCGCGCGCAGCCCACAACCTTGCGCGTGCCGCCGGACAACCCGCCGGGCACGAACTATTTCGTCGATATCGTTGCGGGTGATGCGAGACGTCTCGTCGGCGCGGTTTCCCCCGATCTGACGCTGCGCACGACCTTGGACCTCGAGCTCCAGTCGATTGCGGAAAACGTGATCGCACGCCGGCTCAAGGCGGAAGGCCGCAGCAAGCAAATCGGCCAGGCCGCCCTCGTTGCCATGACCCCCGAGGGGGCGATCCTCGCGATGGTTGGAGGCCGCGATTACAACGAAAGCCAGTTCAATCGCGTCACCCAGGCTAAGCGGCAACCCGGCTCGCTGTTCAAGCTGTTCGTCTACCTCGCCGCGCTGGAGCAAGGTGTCAGCGCGCAATCGACGATGGTGGATCGGCCGATCCGCATCGGCAACTGGGAACCGGAGAATTACGGCGGCCGCTTTCACGGCGAGGTGACGTTGCGCGCCGCTTTCGCGCAATCCATCAACTCGGTCGCCGTGCAGCTTGCCGACAAGGTGGGCATCCCCAAGGTCATCGAGACGGCGCACAGGCTGGGCGTACAATCCGATCTGCCTGCGGTGCCGAGCCTTGCGTTGGGCTCCGCCGAAGTCACGCTGATGGAGATGACGCGCGCCTTTGCTGCCATTGCCGCCAATGCCGAGAACATCGAGCCTTACGCCATCGATACCATGCAGAGCGGCGATCGCGTCGTGTTCGCGCGACAGAACCCGGTGGTCAAGCCGGCATCAAATCCAGCGGCGCGGGCCGCAATTCGCGATCTGCTCGCCGCCGTGGTGCGCGACGGGACGGGGCGCGCCGCGAAGGTAAGCGTGCCTGCGGCGGGGAAGACCGGGACCTCGCAGGAGAACCGGAACGCCTGGTTCGTAGGGTTTACACCGGACCTCGTGGTCGGCGTTTGGGTCGGCAACGACGACAACAGTCCGATGCGCAACGTCGTCGGGGGCGATGTTCCGGCGCGCATCTGGAATGAGTTCGTCACGCAGGCGAGTGCCGCGCGGGCAAAGTCGGCGCAGGCTCGGCCGGTCACGGTCGGTGCGACAATGGCGCAGAGCACGAGCAATCAAGCAGGCATTCCTGCCATTCACGGCACTCCGATCGTGCAAAGCACCGGAGTGATCGAGCTCATGGGCAATCAGATTCGCCTCTATGGCGTGGAGGGGGTCCGCGGCCGTTCTGTCCGCGAGTTGCGGCGCTATCTGGGTCGCCGCGAAGTCCTGTGCGAGCCGCTCGCCGGCGGGAACGAGCACCGGTGCCGCGTCGATGACCAGGATCTCTCCCGCGTCGTGCTGTTCAACGGCGGCGGGCGCGCGGCCGCCGGCGCCACGCCGGATCTGCGCAGCCTCGAAGAGAAGGCTCGTACGGCGCGGGTCGGCATCTGGGCGCGGCGCGACGAGGACGACGATGACGATTGAGAGCGGGGGGCAGATTCGTCCGCTGTGCATTTTCCATCTAAAGACGCGCGCGCAACGCTGATGATATCTGGACGTTCTATCGAGTTCCAGTGTCAATCCGCCTTGATGCCGGCGTCCTTGACCATTTTTTCCCATTTGCCGAGCTGGACCTTGATGAAAGCCCCCAATTCCTCGGGCGTGCTGGAAAACCCCTCGAAACCCACGTTCTTAAAACTCGCCTGGACGTCCGGACTGTCGATGACGTTGCGGAGCGCGCCGTTGAGTTTCGTTACGACCGCCGGCGGCGTGCCGGCCGGCGCGACGAGGCCGGCCCAAGCGTCAAGATTGAAGTCCTTTATTCCGGCCTCGTCCATGGTCGGCAAGTCCGGATACAGCGAGCTGCGCTGAATGCGTGATATCGCCAACGGGCGCACGGTGCCTGCTTTGACATGCGGCATGGCAGCAGTGAAATCGGCAAACATCATCGACACGCGGCCGGAGAGGATATCCATAAGCGCCGGTCCTGTGGTTTTGTAGGGCACATGGAGCATGCTGATTTCGGCCCATTTCGCCAGCGTGTAGCCTCCAACGATGCCAGCGGTGTTACCGCTGGCGAACGATAAGCGACCGGGGTTGGACTTTGCATATTCGACCAGCTCCTTGACCGAATGGATGGGCAGTTTTGGATCGACCACCAGCATCAGAGTGAAACTTCCCACCCGCGTAATTGGCACAAAGTCCTTGAGCGGATCGTAGTTCAAGTCCTTGTGTATGAATGGGTCCGCGGATAGCGGCGAGTTGGTCCCCATCAGGAGGGTATAGCCGTCCGCCGGCTGATGATGAACGTATAGAGCAGCCAGCGCTCCATCTGCCCCCGGGCGATCTTCAACGATGACCGGTTGGCCGAGTAGGGGGCTGAGCTTGTCGGCTATGATGCGGCAAATCGTGTCGCTGGCGCTGCCTGGACCGAACACGGCAACCAAGGTGATTGGGCGCGAGGGATAATCGTCAGCAGCAAGCGCCGCACTGGACAATGCAGCTACGGCGACCACGAGAGTGAAGGCGAGCCTTTTCATGGCGTTGTTCCTCCTTGGCTATCGCAAATTTATATTTATTGGCGTCGCGGCGTTGCGCTCCCGCACGCCTTAGAAGGATAGCAAAGTTGCACGACCGAGTCTTGGGGCAGAATGTCTCTTGTTGTGCAGCTTTTCGGACGCCGGCAGTGACGATCTAACCACGTCGAAGCCCCCGCAAGACCATTATAGCGCAATTCAGCCCAACTGACGGCAAGCGTGGGCAAAATTCCTTCGGGCTCGACGGTTATGTCAGGGCTGCAAGGATCATCACGTGTTCATGAGGTCGTAAGATGAAGATGATGGCTATGAAGATGGAGCGCCCGATGTTGGTGACGCTCGCCACGCTTGTTCTCGTTTTTGCCGCGGTCGGCGCCAAACAAGCAGCGGCCCTTCCGCAAACGCCCTTGCTGGATCAGGGGCCGGCTGCTGTCGCCCCCTACAACCCACCGGTCTTGAACAATCCTAGCGAGCGCGTCATGCAATCAGACCAGTCTTTTTCACTAAATAGGGGGGTAGGCAACAACCCGACCAACCGCGGCGAGTACGTGCGCGAGCAACTCAACAAGTAACCTGCGCCACGTATTCTCATCTGTGCAAAGCAGTTCTCGTCGTGTACGGGCGCGCAACGGCTTGGCCGCGTGTTTCGGGCAAGAACACACCAGTCAATGGCAATCCCCAACGAGCGTTTTGGGCTGGCTTGACACAGATCAAAAGGGCGTCTCAGGTTCAATCGTACTGCCCCGACCCAAACCTGGACCATAGGCAAAGCGATGATAATGGCGCGAATCCATAAGCCGGCTAGGACCGCGATGCAGTCAGGCAAAGCGCGGACCGGGGACTGGATGCTGGATTACGAACCGGAGGAGCCGCGTGAGATCGAGCCGCTGATGGGTTGGACCGCCTCGGGCGATATGCGCCAGCAAGTGCGGCTGCGCTTCGATACCGCCGAGGAGGCGATTGCTTATTGCAAGCGCCACAGAATTCCGTACCAGGTTTTCAATCCCAAACCCGACAAGCCGCGCATCATCCCCTATGCGGATAACTTTTCATTCAAGCGCACTGAGCCCTGGACGCATTGACGCCGCTGGACAGGAGACCGATTGCGTGGGGGCGAGCAGATCGAAGATATTGCGGTGGAGGAATCGCCTCGACCGCCATCACAGGATGCGCGGATAGTCGCCGCTGTCGAGATGCTGTCGGTGATGTTGTCGAACGGCATCTGCTCTACCTGGTCGGCGACGAATCCACACCAGTAAGTGTCGCATTGGCCATCTCTACAGGTCGATGGGAATCTACCGTCAATGCATAGACGCCGTGCAGTAGCGGAAGCAGCACGGTCACCCTTGAGAAGACCTGTGGGCCCTAGCCATGATCTTCGCCAACATCAATCAGCGTGCCGTCCGGATCGGCAAGTTGCAAGATGCCATTCGACCATTTCTTCAATAGCCCAAGTCGTGCCGCGCCCTCGGAATCAAAATCGATTGGCTTCGGAGCAAGCTGAATGTTGATCCAGTCCTCTTTCATGATCAGCAGTTTTCCGGCAGTCATAGGCGGCGGACAATGTGCTGCCACGTCTTTTTAACCCCGACTGCGTGGCTGGGCATGTAGACATGCCCAGCCAGCCAGAGCCGTCTCCGCCAGGCATGTCCCCTCACGCCATCGGCGCGAGAGAAATCAGTCGTGCCCGAATCAAAACAACCCGACTACAAGCCCTTTCAAGGGGGCGCCCGGTCGGCGCACTGTGTGTCGACTGAACATGGGGAACACGACATGACTGTAATCAAGGAACACGCAGCCGAGTGGACTGGTGGCTGTCAATGCGGAGCTGTGCGCTATCGACTGCTCACGCCGCCGGAGCACGCATGTCTTTGCCATTGCCGGATGTGCCAGAGGGCATCCGGTCAGCCATTCATGGCGTTCGCGAGTGTCAGGCGCGAAGACCTGCGCTGGACGCGCGGGAGCCCGTCGACCTTCGTGAGCTCGAACGTCGCAGAGAGGAACTTTTGCAGTGCCTGCGGCACCGCTCTGACATATCACCGGGTAGAGAGCGGCAGCATCGCCGTTACAATCGGCAGCCTGGACGCCCCGGAAGCTGTACGCCCGATAGAGCAGTTTGGCATCGAGAGCGAGCTATCCTGGATCAGTGGGCTCATAGCGCTTCCTGCCAAGCGTACCGAAGACTGGATGCGTGAGTACCGCATCCCACATATCGACAGTCATCAGTATTCAGCTTAGCGCCACCGAGTGACATCGAAGCCAGCAATCGCCGGAGCAGTCTGAAAGTGCTTGACGCCAAGCGGCGCACGCCTGGGAGGTAGAACCCTCCCCCCTTGTGGGGACACGCTCGGGAAGGTGGCTTCCGTTGGCAACGCGCGGGACGATTTCAAATGAAAAAGTTCTTGGCGTTAGCGCTCATGATCGTTCTGGCGCCGGCGGCACAGGCGCAGAGCTGGCCGAACCAGCCTGTCCATGTCGTTGTTCCGGCCTCCCCCGGCAGCTCGCTCGACGTGGTGGCGCGAGTGCTGGCTCAACAGCTGCAGGTGCGGTGGAAGCAGGCGATCGTGGTCGAGAGCAAGCCCGGCGCTGGGGGCATGCTCGGCATGAGCGTGGTGGCCAAAGCGCCTGCCGACGGCCACACGTTGGGAGTGGGTTTCAACGGGCCGATCGCGATCGCGCCTCTTCTGTATCGCAAGATGGCGTACGATCCAGCCAAGGACCTGGTACCGGTGGTGCTGACCACGTCGCAGCCGAACGTGCTCGCGGTCGCCGCGACCCATCCCGCGAGCACCGTCGCTGAGCTCGTCGCCTGGGCCAAGGAGCAGGACGGCAAGCTCCTCTATGCCTCAGTGGGTAACGGCAGCTCCTCGCATCTGACGATGGAGCTGTTCAAGCGTGCCGCCGGTTTCGCCGGCACGCATGTGCCGTATCGAGGCTCGCCCGAGGCAGCTCTCTCCGTGGCCACCGGCGAAACCCACGCAATATTCACCGTCGAGCCGGCGCTGCTGCCACTCCTCCAGGCCGGTAAGCTGAAACTGCTCGCGGCCACCAGCAAGGAGCGCATGGCGCATCTAAAAGATCTGCCGACGGTTGCCGAATCGGGCTACCCCGAGGTGGTATCGCTTGCCTGGAACGGCTTGTTCGCCCCTGCCGGCACGCCCACAGCCGTGATCGATGAAATCAATGCGGACGTCATTGCGGCGCTGAACGAGCACTCCGTACGCGAGGCGCTGCTGAAGCAAGGGCTGGTGCCGGGCGGACAATCGCCGGCCGAGTTCAAGACGCTCATCGAGCAGGAAACCGGGAGATGGGCAAGGATCATCCGCCAGGCGGAAATCAAGCTCGACTGACCACGCCGCAAAGAAACATATGCTGCGCCCGACCCTGGCACGCGCTGCTCCCGGGCATAAAAGCTGATCTGCTTCTCCAAATCGTCCCTTCAGCTCGCAATCCTTCCAGGCGCATCGCGGCCAGCCGATCGAGAAGCTTGATCCAATCGCAGCGCACCTGCTGCACGAATTCCGCTTTTGTCTCGTCAATCAAGCTGAGCTCGCACCCAGTTCCGCGCGGATTGAACACAACTGTCACGAGCTCAAAATTTAGTGAATATTTCTCGGCGAGGAGGGCAAGCACGAGTCTGTGCGGTCGCCATACTTCGAGGTATTCGCCCACATGCTCAACATTCGCGCCGCTCCTTCGTCCTACAGAGTAAAACCAGCCCCTCGCGCGCGCGTCGATCTCTACGCAAACGCCGCGTCCCGGGAGAAGCAGCGGCATGTCGAGCCGATGACGCAAGCCGCGCAGGGGCTCAGCGACGATGACTACGGAGTCTCTCCGATATGATCGCGAAATTGCCGCCGCCGAAGCCGCCGGAGGAGCCCGTCGATGCGGGGCGCATCGAGCGCGCCTGGTCACTGGTTCGCAAGCATCATTGCCTCTTCTGCCACAACTCGGATCTCTCCGGGCACGAAAATGTGCCCCGGCTGGCGGCATAACGCGAGGATTACCCTCTCAAGGCGCTGCGCGACTTCAAGAGCAATACGCGCCCGGGATACGACGCGTCGATGGCCGAAGTGGTACAGCCGATCAGTGATGCTGAGATCGTCGACCTCGCCTATCTGATGGCACGCGCGAGGTGACGCCGGATTTGCGGAAGAGCGGGAACGTCGGCTTCTCTCACGAAGTGTGAGTACCGCCGGGTGGCCCTTACGACCGTTCTTGAATGAACACCGGACACACGTCGGACGCAGCCTCGGGGCAGCACATGAGCCTAAGCCGTCATTAGGGCGCCACCTCGAAGGTTCTAAAGGTACGATTACCAAATAGGCCCGTCCTCGCATCTGAGCCTCGCCCTTGCGTCGCGCCGCCTTCCGCTGGGTTGGGGATCGGCCAATCTGTCGCGAGCCTTAGCCGCCGAATTTGAAGTTGAGGCCAGCTTTGACGACGTTGCTGCTTGTTTTGACATTGAATGGAATAGGTGCAGCGCACAGCGGGCAGATCAACGTGTTTGTCGCTGTGCCGAAACCGTAGTGGTCGTATTCGACGAAGCCAGTGAGCCAATTCAAGAAGGCATATTCCCCGCCGACGCCAACCGTCCAGCCGCTGCGCGTCGCGCTGGCTGTAGCGACGGTAAGTGCGCCAAACAGGACACTGTAATCGCTTTGCTCCCAGGCGCCGCCGCCCTTTACGTAGCCGAGGAAGCGGTCCCACGCATAGCCGACCCGGCCGGTAACCGAGGCCAGCGACTTGACTCGCGAGTGATCCGTGAAGGGAAAGCCCGCATCGGCGACATTGTTGCCGCTCGCATTCGTCCAATCATAATCGCCCTGGATACCGAATACCCAGCCGCTGACCTGATAATTGCAGCCGCCCTGGACGCCGCCGAGCACGCCACTTGCAGTATGGCTCGCTACACCTACTCCGAAGACCGGATCAGTGAAATCCTTGTTGGCCCAGAGGCGGCCGCCATTGCCGCCGACATAGCATCCGGTCCAGGTGACGTAAGCGATCACCGGGGAGGCGGGCACATAAACCGGTGGCGTCGCAAGGTCCGCGGCGCCGGCCGACCCGCCAAACAGCGCGGTTAACGCGAGGCCCGCAAGTAAAACATTCCTCATCCTATCCCCCATTTCGGCCGCGCTCTCTCCTGGTTAACCAAGGGAATCCATCGCGCGGAAGGGGCCGCCGATATGAAATGGCTTGGCAGTGTCCACTCGAGAGACGCTTAGTGCCAGTGATGGTGCCAGCCCGTGGGTGGCTCCCACGGATACCCCCATCAGTGTCAGTGTAGTAGTTCTAATATGAACCGCCCATGGGTCAGCGGTTCATCAGGTGTTCACTCTGGCCGCCCGCGAGACCCAAGGTTGGCCTTCATCATTACCCATAGAGGCAACCCCTTCGGGGGAGCGCCGAAGGCCGTCGTCGCTGCCTTGTAGTCGCGCGGTTACCGGAGCAACGACGGAACTTATGTCTTGAGGGCGCCTTACTCTTGACCTCTTCTATTCAGAGGCCGTCCAGGGTTGTGGCTTTGTAATAGCTGGCAACTGCACCTCTTTTCCAGCTTGGAGCCGTTATGCGGGGGATTGGGAAACTCGTCAGCGTCTTTGTTGCCCTTCTTGCGGTAGCATTCAATATCGCGCCAAGCACGGCACGGGCGGAGAAGCGCATTGCGCTCGTTATCGGGAATGCCGGCTATCAGGCAGGGGCGCTCAACACCCCGGCCAATGACGCCGGCCTGATCGCGCAGACACTGCAGGCGGCAGGCTTCGATGTGGTGGGCGCTCGCGATCTCGATCAGGATTCGATGCGGCATGCCTTTCGCGATTTCTTGGAGAAGGCCACGGACGCGGGGACGGATACTGTCGCGTTCGTCTATGTCAGCGGCTATGGGGTCCAGCTCGAAGGCGAAAACTATCTCATTCCAGTCGACGGGCGGATCGTGCACGATTCCGATATCCCAGCAGAAGCGCTCAGGATTTCCGATTACACCCGCCCGCTTGCGGCGCTGAAGCTCAAGGCCAGCATCGTCGTTCTCGACGCTGCACGCACCAATCCGTTTGCCAAGTCTGGTCCCCCGCTCGCCGGCGGTCTCGCCTTGGTCGAGCCCGAGCCGGGCCTGCTCATCGCCTTCAACGCCGCGCCCGGCACGGTAGCTCCGGAAGGTCAAGGCCCGTATGGGCCCTATGCCCAGGCTCTAGCAGAAATGATCCGCGAAGGCGGCCTTCCCCTTGCCGGGGTATTCGATCGCGTGCGTCTGCGGGTCAATGAAACGACCCACGGCGCGGAGGTGCCGTGGCATGCCTCCAAAGTGCACGCGTCGCTCGTCTTTTTCGAGCGTGCCGCGGATGCCCCGCCACCCGCCGTTTCGGTCGGGGAAGAAGCCGCGATCCGCTCGCGACCGATTCGCGATATCGGCGCACGGGACGCTTATGTCCTGGCTTTGGAGCGAGACACGATTGAGGGATATTCCGATTTTCTCGCCGCTTATCCCGACGATCCCATGGCCGAGCGGGTGCGCGCCATGATTGCGGCTCGTCGCGAGGCGATCACATGGCGGCGAACGCGCGTCGTCGATACGCCTCCCGCCTACTGGTCATACCTGCGACGTTATCCCAACGGACCGCACGCGAGCGACGCGCATCGGCGTCTTGCCTATCTTGCTGCTGCATTTGAGCCACCGCCGACATTTGCCGTGATGGATTACGACCTGCCGCCACCCCCGCCGGAGGAGTTCGTCTACATCAGCCAGCCAGTTCTCGTGTTCAGCGATCCGATCTTTGCTTTCGCGCTGCCGCCGCCCGTGCCAGTCGTTTTCCTTGCGCCACCACCGTTCGAATTCGTGGTGTTGGCCCCGCCACCTCCGCCCATTGGATTGTTCGTGCTGCCGTGTCCGGTGTATCTGCCGGTCCCGGTTTGGGTCAGTCCGCCGGCATACGTAGCTCCGCCGCCCGCGAGCAACATCATCTACAACAACATCCACAATACCGTTGTCGTCAACAATGTGACCAATACCGTTACGGTCACCAACCAGAGCGGCCAGACCACGACCATTCAGCCGGGGCGAGCAGCTGGTCCAGCAGCGGCGCCAGTCGCGGCCGGTTCGGTCGCAGGAATCGGGCCGGCGCTCCCTCCTTCAGTTGCGCGGAAGGCCGTCGCGCTTCAAAACCAGATTCCACAAGGCGCGGCGTCGCAGCCCGGCAGCGCCGCCTCAATGAACAAGCAACCACCTGGTCAACAACTGGGGCAGCCACTGCCGGGAATGCAAGGGCAGCCGCTGCCGGCCGCAAAAGGTGTCGTGCTGTCCAAGCCATCGCCTTCGCCCGCGCTAACCCCATCAACCCGGCCCGGGGGAACCGGCAAGCCGTCTCCCGCCACGACGCCGGTGATTCCGTCAGCTCCGGCGACCGGCAGTACACGGCGCCCCACGACGCCAGCAGGTGCACACCCAGCAGTGCCGTCGTCGCCATCGCCGGCTGCGAAGCTTGCGGCACCGTCGACTGCTCCAAAGCCGGTTGCACCTTCGCTGCCGCGCGCAGCCGTGGCAAGGCCGGCGGTGCCTGCGCCTTCGCGGCCCGCAACCATGGTCAACCCGCCACCACCTCCGCCCGCCAGGGCCATCGCACCTTC
>Ga0073928_10008114_pt1 | contig 13303 bp, 24 predicted proteins | sample PaiPotPPA55metaG_FD_76969 | JGI IMG/M metagenome (GOLD analysis project Ga0073928, IMG submission 76969) | Iron sulfur acid spring bacterial and archeal communities from Banff, Canada, to study Microbial Dark Matter (Phase II) - Paint Pots PPA... ...
GATTGTTCGCCGCGATGCACGATTTTAATCAGAAGAACCGGTGTGGAGTGCTGCGTGGTTCGAGCGCGGGCTATTGGATGACCAATCGGAACTGCCGCGCTCCGGACATCTCATTCATCCCCAAGGAGCGGCTGACGAAGTTGGATTTCAGCCCCAAGGCCCGGCAGTTTTTCCCCGGAGCACCGGACCTGGCCATCGAAGTTCTTTCTCCAAGCAATACCCGCGCCGAAATGGACGAACGGCTGAGGGACTTCTTTTCCAGCGGCACTCGGATCGCCTGGATCATCGATCCTGCCACGCAAAGGGTCGAGGTCTGTTACTCCATGACCAATCGCCGATTCATTGGTCCGGATGGGGAACTGGATGGCGAAGGATTGCTTCCCGGATTCCGCTACGCCATCGCGGATTTGTTCAAAGAGTGGGATTGGGATTAGCGGGCCCGAAATATTTCGAGAAACCTGTTGCTTACCACGCGTCCTTTGCTATATTCCGCGTTCCGGTTCCCGGAATGCGGGGGCGAGACGGTTTTAATTCAAACCATTGACAGACAATTGTTCTTTGTATGGCTGGACAACGTATTCGAATCCGATTGAAAGCCTATGACCATCGGGTCATCGACCAATCCGCGCGCGACATCGCGGACACCGTCAAACGCACCGGGGCCCGCGTCGCCGGGCCGATTCCTTTGCCCACGCGCATCGAGCGATTCACCGTGCAGCGCTCGCCTCACGCCGACAAGAAGTCGCAGGAAACTTTCGAGCAACGGACGCACAAACGGTTGATCGACATCATCGAGCCGACCGCAAAGACGGTGGACGAGTTGAAGAAGCTCAATTTGCCCGCGGGCGTGGACATTACGATCAAGATCTGAACCGCGGTTTTCGCTTTGATATTTATGCCAGTGGGACTATTAGGAAAAAAATTGGGCCAAACGCGCGTGTATGACGCCAAGGGGATCATTACGCCCGTCACCATCGTGCTGGCGGGGCCCAATCGCGTGTTGCAGTGCAAGACCGACGAAAGCGACGGTTACAAGGCCGTGCAACTCGGCTTCAACGATCAAAAAGACCAGCGTATGACGAAGCCGCTGCTCGGCCACATACGGAAATTCAGCCCAGGCGGCGCCGTGGGCGTCAAGCGCATTCGCGAATTTCGCAATTTCAGCAAGGAAGTGAAACCGGGCGACGTCCTTGGGGCGACGCTGTTTGCGCCCGGCGATTACATCGACGCCATCGGCGTGACCAAAGGCCGTGGTTTCGAAGGGGTCGTGGCCCGTCACTCCTTTGCCGGCGGCGATTCGACGCACGGGGCCAAAGGCTGGCATCGCCGATCGGGGGCCATCGGCCAGCGCCTGTTCCCCGGCACGGTCATGCGCGGCATGAAGATGCCCGGCCACCTGGGCCAGGTGCGCCGCACCGCGCAGAACCTGGAAGTGGTCCAGGTGCGCGAAACCGAAAACGTTTTGTTGATTCGCGGCGCCATTCCTGGCGCCAATGGCGATTACGTGGTCATTCGCGAAGCCAAGAAACGCCCCAAGGGCTGGCGGCCGCACGCCGAGCGGGTGGAAGCCAAAAAGGCCGAAACGAAAAAGAAATAGCGGATCAAATTGGCGCGCTTGCGCTGAGGCACTGTTCGAAGGCCAGAATTTGGTATGAAGCTTACGATCAAAGACATCACAGGAAAGAACCAGGGTGAACTGGAAGTCAAGTTCCCGCTCATCGAAAACGGGAAGGGGACCCAGGCGGTCCATGACACTGTGGTGGCCTACCGGGCGGCCCAGCGCATGGGCACCGCATGCACCAAGAACGTCGGCGAAGTCGCTGGCACCAACAAAAAGCCCTGGCGCCAAAAGGGCACGGGCCGGGCGCGCGCCGGTTCGTTCCAATCTCCATTGTGGCGCGGCGGCGGTGTGGTATTCGGACCCAAGCCTCGCGATTTCGGAAAGAAGGTTTCCCGCAAGACCCGGCGACTGGCCCTGCGCAAGGCGCTGTCCGAGCGCCTGCGGGCCGGTGACGTGATGCTCGTCGAAGATCTGAGACTGGCCGCGCCGAAGACGAAGGAATTCGTCGGTTTGATGTCGGCTTTGGACCTCAAGGGCACAGCGCTGTTCGTGGCGCAAGCCGCCGACGAGAACCTCGCCCGGGCTTGTCGCAATTTGCCGAACGTGGTGCTGGCCACCAGCGACTCGCTCAACACCTATGAAGTATTGCGCAGCGACAAACTGATTTTCACGCGCGGCGCCTTCGAGCAGGTCGAGACCCGCCTAAGCAAGGACTAGCCCGAGCAAGGATTAATCAGCATGAATTCTTTCGAGATTATCCGGACCGTGCGGCTGACGGAAAAGGGCACGCGCCAGGGCGACCGTTTCAACCAGTACACCGTCGTTGCCGATCCACGGGCGAACAAGACTCAGATTCGCCAGGCCGTGCAGGATTTGTTCCGGGTGAAAGTAATCAAGGTCAACACGCTGAACGTGCGCGGCAAAGCCCGGCGCCAGCGCACCAAGCAAGCCGGCCGCTCACCCAGTTGGAAGAAGGCCATCGTGACTTTGAAAGAGGGCGACAAGATCGTGCTTACGTAGAGGCTTATCGCTGCGCGCTGCGGAGGCCACAGGACTCGATTTTGCCACAAGTTTTTGCAATGATTCGGAGGCGTTTTGGGCTTTTTCAGCCATTTTTTGGAGCATTATTTTTTTTCGATAAACCTGTTGCAAAGGGCAACGGCCTTGATATATTTCCGCTCCGCTCTACCCGGTAGGGTGCGGACAGCATAACCTGTGGGGCCGATAACTGATCCCCGTCTGGGGACAGGAATGATGGTCTCGCTCTCCAAGTTGCTGACTTGGTTGGAGAACGTTATTGATTTTATGCCAGTGAAGACATTTAGACCGCTGACACCGTCTACGCGATACATCACGTACGCGGACTTCAGCGATATTACGAAGTCGAAGCCGGAAAAGAGCCTGGTCGAGACGCGCAAGCGTACTGGCGGGCGCAACTTCTACGGGCGCATGACGGCGCGGGGCATCGGTGGGGGCCACAAGCAGAAAATTCGCCTCGTTGATTTCAAGCGCAGCCGCCATGGCGTCGAGGCCACGGTTATCGCGATCGAGTATGATCCGCGCCGTAGCGCCCGTCTGGCGTTGCTGGAATACAAAACTGGCGAGAAGACGTACATCGTCGCCCCGAGCGGCTTGCAGGTGGGCGCCAAGCTGATGAGCGGGCCTACGGCTCCGCCCGAAGTGGGAAACTCGCTGCCTTTGCGTACGGTGCCGGTGGGTCTGCCGATCCATGCCATCGAAATCACCCCCGGTCGCGGGGCGCAAATGGTGCGCTCGGCCGGCGGCGCAGCCACGTTGATGTCGCGCGACGAGGGCTACGCCCAGATTCGTCTCCCTTCGGGTGAAATCCGGCGCTTCCACGAGAATTGCTACGCCACCATTGGCCAGGTCGGCAACACCGAACACGAAAACGTCGTGCTCGGCAAAGCGGGCCGCTCGCGGCATCGGGGCATCCGGCCCATCAATCGCGGCGTGGCGCGCAACCCGGTCGACCACCCGAATGGCGGCGGCGCCGGCAAATCGAAATCCGGCGGCGGCTGGCAGCAGTTGACGTCGCCGTGGGGACTGCTGGCCAAAGGCTACCGGACCCGCAACCGGAAAAAGTTTTCGAATCGGTTCATATTGGTCCGCCGCGATGGCCGACCGATGAAACGAAAATGACCAAGGCGATTAGAGCGGCAAATAGTTGAATTATGGGACGATCAATCAAAAAAGGGCCGTTTGTCGACGGCCATCTGATGGAAAAAATCGTGAAGGCCAAGGAAGCCAAGTCCAAGGCGCCGATCAAGACCTGGTCGCGGCGCTCGATGATTACGCCGGATTTCGTGGGGCTGACCTTCAACGTGCACAACGGCAAGATTTTCAACCCGGTGTTCGTGACCGAAAATATGGTCGGCCACCGGCTCGGCGAATTCTCGCTGACCCGCACCTTCAAGAAGCACGGCGCGCACACAGCCAAAGCCGAGGCGAAGTAATTTTTATGGAAGTTTTTGCCATTACCAGGAACATCCGCATGTCGGCGCAAAAGATGCGCGAGGTCGTGCGCCAGATTCAGGGCTTGCCCGCGCAGCACGCGCAGGCGGTTCTCGCCGTCGTGCCGCGCAAAGGCGCCCGGTTCGTGGCCAAGACGCTCAAGTCCGCCATCGCCAACGCCGAGGACCTCAAGACGCACAAGAAGGAATACGAGGACATGAAAACCGATCGGCTGGTGATCAAGGAGGCCGTGGCCCAGACAGCGTCCACCATTCGCCGTTTCACTCCGAAGGCGCGCGGTTCGGCCGGGCCGATCCTCCGGCGTAATTGCCACATCAAAATCGTTTTATCGGACGAATAAAGTATGGGCCAAAAAACCAATCCCATCGGTCTGCGCATTGCCGTCAATCACGACTGGCGCTCGAAGTGGTATGCCGGCAAGAAGGAGTTCGGCCGGTTGCTGACCGAAGACCGCCACATTCGCGACTTGCTCAAGAAAAAACTCGAGTCCGCCTCGGTCCCGCAAATTCGGATCGAGCGCGCCGCCAGTCGCTGTCGCATCACCATCATGACCGCCCGCCCGGGCATCGTCATTGGCCGCAAGGGCGCGGAAATCGACAAGCTCAAGGAGGAATTGAGCCGGATGACGGGCAAGGAAATCTACGTCGATATCATCGAAATCAAGTCCCCGGAAATCGACGCGCAATTAGTGGCTGAAAACGTGGCGCTGCAACTGGAGCGCCGCGTTTCGTTTCGGCGCGCGATGAAAAAGGCCTTGCAGACGGCCAAGGACTTCGGCGCGGAGGGAATCAAGATTCGCTGTGCCGGCCGTCTCGGCGGCGCGGAATTGGCCCGGGTCGAACAATATCACTGGGGCCGGGTGCCGCTGCACACTTTGCGGGCGGACATCGATTACGGGTTCGCCGAGGCCAACACCGTGTATGGCAAACTGGGAGTCAAGTGCTGGATCTGCAAGGGCGAAGCCAAGGCGCAAAGACCCCAGCCCCAGGCCGAGACCGTTGCCGGATGAGTCACTTACCGATCACTGATTTTCTATGCCCCTGATACCCGATAGAGTCAAATACCGCAAAATGCACCGCGGCAACCGCGCGGGCCTGGCCACGCGCGGCCATACGGTGGCGTTTGGCGAGTACGGGTTGATGGCGCTGGAGCGCTGCTGGCTGGATACCAAGCAAATCGAGTCCGCCCGCGTGGCCATCGCCCGCAACATGAAGCGCCACGGCAAAATGTGGATTCGCATCTTTCCGCAGAAGTCGTACACCAAAAAGCCGCTGGAGACGCGCATGGGCAAAGGCAAAGGCCCGCTGGAGTCCTGGGTGGCGGTCATACGCCCGGCCAACGTGCTTTTCGAAGTGGACGGCGTGACGGAGGCCGTGGCGCGCGAGTCCATGCGCCTGGCGGCAACGAAACTGCCCATCAAGACCAAGTTTATTTCCCGGCACCGCGCCGGCTAAACCATCGACCATGAAAAAATCCCAACGCAAAGAACTTCAAGAAAAGACCCTGGCCGAGTTGCAGGCGGATGGGTTGAACTGGCGCCAGGAGATTTTCAATCTGCGCTTGCAGCAGGCCAGCGCTCAGCTCGAAAAATCGGACCGCCTCCGCACCCTGCGCCGCGACGTGGCGCGCATCGAAACCCGCATCTCCCAACTCCGCAAGAAGGCGGCCTAGTACTTGTATGACTGAGACAACCACGAGCACAACCGCAACCGCAGCCGCGCCAGCGTCCGACCGCGGCAATCGCAAGGAACGCCTGGGCGAAGTCATCTCGAACAAGATGGCCAAGACCATCATCGTTCGGGTCGAGCGGCGGTTTCCGCATCCCAAGTACAAGAAGGTCATCACCGGCTACAAAAAGTTTTATGCGCACGATGAGAAAGCGGAAGCCAAAGTGGGCGACCGGGTGCGCATCGAGGAAACCCGTCCGCTCTCCAAAACCAAGCGTTGGCGCCTGGTCGAGGTCGTCGAGCGCAGCGCGGGCGTAACCCCGGTGGCGGCATGAGGGCGCTGTGCGTGTCCTGAATTCGAGTACGTAGTTTATGTTACAGATTCGTTCCATTTTAGACGTGGCCGACAACTCCGGCGCCAAGCGCGCCGCCGCCATCGGTGTCCTCGGCCGCAACCAGCGTTACGCCCGCATCGGCGACATCATCAAGGCGCACATCAAGGAGGCCGCTCCCGACGGCACCGTCAAGAAGGGTGAGGTTGTGGATGCGGTGGTCGTGCGCACGCGCCAGGTCATCCGCCGCAACGACGGTTCCTATCTCCGGTTCGACAGCAATGCCATCGTCATCATCGACAAAGAATTGAATCCGCGCGGAACGCGCATTTTTGGCCCGGTGGCGCGCGAGTTGCGCGACAAGAAGTTCATGAAGATCATCTCGCTGGCGCCGGAAGTGATTTGAGTTTATGCCCAAACGTCACGTAAAGAAGAACGACGAAGTGGTGGTCATTGCCGGCTCCGACAGAGGCAAGCGCGGCCGGGTCATTGCCGTCCTGGTCCGCAAGCAGCGGGTGATCGTGGAAGGGGTGCGGATGACGAAGAAGCACATGCGCAAGAGCCAGGAGCACCCGCAGGGGGCCATCGTCGAGCGCGAAGGAACCATTCACATCTCGAATGTCATGCAGGCCGAGGCGTTCGACGCGCGGGCCGCCAAACGAGCCGCCCCCGAACCCGCCCCGGCTTGAGGCCCGAGGAAACAGCGAAATGAAAGCCAGATTGTACGAACGATACGTCAAAGAAGTGGTGCCTGCGCTGAAGGAAAAGCGCAAGTACGCCAATGTCCATCAAATCCCGCGCATGCAAAAGATCGTGGTGAACATGGGCGTGAGCGCGTCCCTCGAAAAGAGCGCCATCGACGACGCGGCCAAGGACCTGGCCCAGATTACGGGCCGCAAGGCAATCGTCAGCAAGTCGCGCCACAGCATCGCCAATTTCAAACTGCGCGAGGGCCAGCCCATCGGCTGCCGCGTCACTCTGCGCCGCGACGCGATGTACGAGTTTTTCGACCGGCTGGTCGCCACGGCCTTGCCGCGCATCCGCGATTTCCGCGGGCTTTCGCCGCGGTCCTTCGACGGGCGCGGCAATTATTCGCTGGGCGTGAACGATCAGACCATTTTCCCGGAAATCGAACTCGACAAGATCAAACGGCAGCAAGGGATGGACATCACCATCGTCACCAGCGCGCCGACCGACCAGGAGGCGCTGGAGTTTTTGAAACTGATGGGCATGCCCTTCGCCGAAGCAAAATGAGCGATACGAACATTTATGGCTAAGAAATCATGGATTGAACGCAACAAGAAGAAGACGAACACGGTGAAGAAGTTCGCCGCGTTGCGGGCGGAATTGAAGGCCAAACGGGACTATGCCGGTCTGGCCAAGCTGCCGCGCAACGCCAGCCCGTCGCGCGTGGTCAATCGCTGCTCCATGAGCGGCCGCCGCCGCGGCTACCTGCGCAAGTTCGCCTGTTCGCGTCTGACCTTCCGCGAAGGCGCCCTCAACGGCTTGATTCCGGGCGTAACCAAGGCCAGTTGGTAAGACTATGAACGACCCAATTTCCGACATGTTGGCGCGCATTCGCAATGCCAGCCGCGCCTTGCTGCCGAACGTCGAAATGCCGCATTCCCGGATGAAAGAAAATCTGGCGGGAATCCTCCGCAAGGAGGGTTACATCGCCGAATACGCCGTCGAGGGGAAGTTCCCCAAAACGATTCGGTTGAAGCTGAAATACCAGGGCAAGAAGAGCATCATCGAAGGCTTGCAGCGCATCAGCACGCCCGGCTTGCGGCGTTATGTCGGAGCGACGGAAATTCCCCGCGTGCGCGGCGGGTTGGGTGTCTCCGTCCTTTCTACCTCGAAAGGGGTGATGACCGGCACCCAGGCGCGCAAGCAGAACCTGGGCGGAGAACTGATTTGCTACGTGTGGTAGCGCGCATAAATTAACCAACTTTTCAACCGACTTATGTCACGCATAGGAAAACAGCCGATTGCCATTCCGCCCAAGGTCAAGGTGGAGGTCAAAGGCCAGCAGGTCTTCGTCGAGGGGCCCAAGGGCAAACTCAACTGGGAACTGCCGCGCCGAACCAGTCTCAAAGTCGAAAGCGGCAAGGTCGTGGTCAGCCGCCAGGGCGACGACGCCCAGGCCAAGGCGCTCCACGGCTTGAGCCGCGCCTTGGTCAATAACATGGTGCGCGGCGTCAGCGAAGGCTTTGTCAAAAAACTGGAGATTCAGGGGGTCGGGTTCAAGGCCGCCGTCCAGGGCAACGGCGTGACGCTGAACCTGGGCTACTCCCATCCCATCGTCTATGCGATTCCCGCCCAAGTCAAAGTGACCGTCGAAGAGAATACCAAACTGACCATCGAAGGGCCGGACCGCCAGGCCGTCGGCCAGGTCGCCGCGGAAATCCGGAGTTTCTACCCGCCCGAGCCTTACAAGGGCAAGGGAGTCCGTTATTCCGATGAACGCGTCATCCGCAAGGAAGGCAAGACGGTCCAATAATCTGCGATGAGAACCCAAGAGAAACAGAAATTGGCGCAACTGCGCCGCTGGCGCATCCGCCGAAAGATCCACGGCACCAAAGAGCGCCCCCGCATGAGCGTTTGCTTCACGAACAAGAACATTCACGTGCAATTCATCGACGACGTTGCCGGCGTGACGCTGGTGGCGGCCACGACGACGAGCAAGGCGATGCCGAATCGGGACCAACTGGCGGCCAACGCAGCCGGGGCCAAAGTCGTGGGCGGCCTCGCGGCGCAAGCCGCCTTGAGCAAAGGCATCAAGCAAGTTGTTTTCGACCGCAGCGGGGCCCGGTTCCACGGCAAAGTCAAGGCCCTGGCGGACGCGGCGCGCGAGGCCGGTTTGCAATTCTAACGGGAACGGAAAGAGATATTGTGCCAGAACCAACCAAAGTAGAAAGCAGTGACCATCGTGGCCCTCGCGGCCCAAACCGCGGTCGGCGCGGCCGGCCGGAACCCGAGGCCACTTTCGACCTCGAGAGCGGCAAGGAACTCACCGAAAAGGTCGTCTTCATCAACCGATCGGCCAAAGTCGTCAAAGGCGGACGCCGGTTTAACTTCAGCGCGCTCATTGTCGTCGGCGATAAACACGGACGCGTGGGAGTCGGCCTGGGCAAAGCGGGCGAAGTGGCCGATGCGATTCGCAAGGGCGGGGAAATGGCCCGCAGTCAAATGGTCGGCGTGTCGTTGAAGGACGCGACGATTCCGCATGAGGTTTTTACCCATTATTGCGGGGCCAGAGTTTTGCTCCGTCCGGCCTCGCCGGGGACGGGCGTCATTGCCGGAAAGACGGTGCGGGCGGTCCTGGAAGCGGCCGGCGTGAAGGACGTGTTGAGCAAGTCGCTCGGCTCGAAGAACGCCGCCAACGTGGTCAAAGCCACGCTCCAGGCGCTGTTGAGCTTGCGGTTGCGCGAAGATATTTACAAAGGCCGCGGTTTGGAAATCAGGAAGGTCCCGCCACCCAAGGCGCCCGAGGCTTTCCCCGACTCCAAGACCCCGCCCCCGGCTTCACCTTCGGTTTAGCTTTTATGCGATTACACGATCTCAAACCTCGTCCCGGGGCCAAGCACCGCCGGAAACGGCTGGGGCAGGGGGAATCCAGCGGCCATGGCAAGACCAGCGGGCGCGGTGGCAAGGGCCAGACCGCTCGTTCCGGCAGTTCGATCCGCATCGGCTTCGAGGGCGGCCAAATGCCCTTGATTCGCCGCATCCCCAAGCGGGGATTCAACAATGCCCGCCATACCACTCGCTTTCTGCCGGTCAATCTCGAAGCCCTCAATCGCTTCGAGAACGGCGCGCGCGTGGACGAGGTGGCGTTGCGAAGCGCTGGTTTGGCAAATGGCCGCGGCGACGGAATCAAGATCCTCGGCGGTGGCGAACTGAGTCGGAAGCTGACTGTGACCGCCCATGCGTTCAGCGCATCGGCGCGCACGAAAATCGAGGCCAAAGGCGGAACGTGCGAGGTCGTCGCATTCAAGAAAACCTTGCCGGCCAAGCCTGCGGCATCGAAGGCCGAGCCTTCCCGGACTTAATTTGCCATGCTTGCCGCCATTGCCAATACTTTCAGCAATTGCTTCAAGATTCCGGAACTGAAGTCGCGGATATTGTTTACGCTCATCGTGCTGGCCATCTGCCGGCTGGAAGCGTGGGTCCGCATCCCGGGGTTGAATGGCGATGTGCTGGCTGCTTTTTTTGCGACGCATGCCGGCGCGGGTTCCTCGGTGTTGGGCATGTACAGCATGTTCACCGGCGGCGCCATCGAGCAATGCGCGGTCGGCGCCCTGGGCATTATGCCTTACATCAGCGCGACCATCATCATTCAATTGCTCACGGCGGTTATCCCTACTTTGAGCAAGCTGGCGCGGGAAGAAGGCGGCCGCACGAAGATCGTTCAATATGGACGTTACCTGACTGTGCTCTTATGCATCGGCCAGGGCCTGTTCATGGCCATCGGTTGGGAAAATCCCGAGCGCATTTTCGGCCAGGGCATCGGACGGCTGGTGCTCTACAATGACTCGCATATCTGGTTTTACCGCATCCAAACGGTGTTCATTCTCACGACCGGCACCGTATTGCTCATGTGGCTGGGCGAACAAATCACCGAGCGCGGCATCGGCAACGGGGTTTCTCTCGTAATCACCATTGGCATCCTGGCGCGTCTGCCGCAAGCCGGCATCGCGCTCAAGGACATGTTTTTCCCACCCAGCGGCGTCGAAGCCACTTTCAACCTCGGCCACGCCATTTTGTTGATCGGGCTTTTGTTTCTGGTCATCGCCGGCGTCATTGCCATCACGCAGGCGCAACGCAAGGTGCCGGTCCAATACGCCCAGCGGGCCGTCGGGCGCAAGGTTTACCAGGGCGGCACCAACTTCATGCCCCTGCGGATCAACTACGCCGGCGTCATGCCCATCATTTTTGCGCAGGCCATTCTGATGTTCCCGCAGAAGTTGTTCCTTTTCGCGGGCAACGCCTTCGCCGGGACGCATACGGCGAGTGGAAAATTTCTGAGCGAGACGTTTATATGGATGGCCGGCCGCTTGGCGGAACGCTCGTATGGTTATATCCTCCTCTATTCGTTGATGATCCTGTTTTTCTCCTATTTCTGGGTGGCAACCCAGTTCAACGAGCTGCAAATCGCCGATGATTTGAAGAAGAGCGGCGGGTATATTCCCGGGGTGCGTCCGGGCCAGGCCACGAGCGACTACCTGCACAATGCCATGAGCCGCATCACCCTGGCGGGCGCGGTGTTTTTGACCATTATTGCGGTCATCCCGATTCTGTTGTATAATCAAATGCAGATACCGTACCCGGTAGCCACGTTCTTCGGAGGCACGAGCATGTTGATCCTGGTGGGCGTCCTGCTGGATACCATGCGCCAGATGGAAACTCATTTGTTGATGCGGCATTACGACGGCTTTCTGAAGAAGGGCAAGCTCCGAGGCCGTTTCTGAAGCAGCCCGATGATTATCCTGAAGAGCGAGCGGGATTTGGAAGCCATGCGCCCGGCCTGTGCGGTCGCCAGCGCGGTCCTGAACGATGTCGCCGGCTTCATCCAGCCCGGGGTGACGACCAAAGAAGTGGACGAATTTGCCGTAGCGCGGATGAAGCATTATGGCGCCCGCAGCGCGTTTCTGGGATACCGGAAGTATCCGTGCCAGATGTGCATTTCGGTGAACGAGCAAGTCGTGCACGGTCTGGCCGGCAGCCGCGTGCTGCGCTTCGGTGACATCGTGAGCCTGGATGTCGGCGTGGTTTACAACGGTTTTATTGGCGACACCGCCCGGACGGTGGCAGTCGGGGGGTGTGGAGTCCTGGCGCAGCGGCTGATGGACGTGGCCGAGCAGGCCCTTTACGTGGGAATTGCGCAGGCGGCGCCGGGCAAGCGCGTGGTTGATATTTCCCGGGCCATACAGAATTATGTGGAAGGCAACGGGTTCAGCGTCGTGCGGGAATTCGTCGGTCACGGCGTGGGCCGGACGATGCACGAAGAACCGCAAGTCCCGAATTTCGTGGACGGAAAGTCGTCGCCCAAGCTGCGGCCGGGCATGACGCTGGCCATCGAGCCGATGGTCGCGGCCGGGCAGCCGGGCGTAAAAATATTGAATGATGGCTGGACAGTCGTCACGCAGGATGGTTCAATGTCCGCTCATTTCGAGCATTCGGTGCTGATCACCGAGTCGGAACCGGAGATTTTGACATGGCCAGAGAAGGTGCCTTCGAAGTTGAAGGTATCGTAGCCGAGGTTCTGCCGAACCAGACGTATCGGGTGGAACTGGCCAACGGCCACCGGCTCGTGGCGTTTGTGGCGGGCAGAGCGCGGCCGAGCGTGGCCCCTTTGGCGCCGGGTGATCGGGTCCGGCTGGAACTGTCGCCCTACGATTTGTCGGAAGGGCGCATCGTCGTGGCAGATAAACAATTTGGTCAAGAATATGAAAGTTCGCGCATCGGTCAAAAAGCTGTGTGAGAATTGCAAGATTATCCGGCGCAAAGGCGTCATCCGGGTGATCTGCACCAACGCCCGCCACAAACAGCGGCAGGGCTGAGCGCTGATGGAAACCTGAATTCGAATATATGGCTCGCATCATTGGAGTAGAAGTTCCGCCAAACAAGCGCATCGACATTGCGTTGCGCTACATCTATGGCGTCGGCCCCACCAACGCCAAGGCCATTCTGGCCAAGGCCAATATCGAGCCTTCCGTCCGCGCCAGGGATTTGACCGAACAGCAGCTATCCCAAATCGTTCATGCCATTCAGGACGGCAAATACGTCATCGAAGGCGATCTGCGCCGCGAGATCGGCATGAACCTCAAGCGCCTGCAAGGCATCAAGTGTTACCGCGGTGTTCGCCACTTGCGCGGCCTGCCGGTGCGCGGCCAGCGCACCCAAACCAACGCGCGCACTCGCAAAGGCCCTCGCAAGACCGTCGGCGTTGTCCGCAGCCCAACGGCCAAAACCGGCATCCACTGATTTCGAATTGATTCGATAATTTTTATGGCTGACGAGACGAAGAAAAAGCCCGCTCCGAAAAAGGAAGGCAAACCCGAAGGCGCTGCCGAGAAACCCGCCGCCAAACAGGGCGGCGACGAACCGGCGGCCAAAGCGCCCCGGAAAGCCGGCGCCCCCGCCGGCGAGGGCGCGGCGCCCGCGACGGCCGAAGCGGCCAAGCCGGGTGAAGGACCCGCCACCGCCGCGGCAGTTGCCGCTCCCACGGCTGCCGAATTGCTCGCGGACGA
>Ga0073928_10008115_pt1 | contig 13301 bp, 14 predicted proteins | sample PaiPotPPA55metaG_FD_76969 | JGI IMG/M metagenome (GOLD analysis project Ga0073928, IMG submission 76969) | Iron sulfur acid spring bacterial and archeal communities from Banff, Canada, to study Microbial Dark Matter (Phase II) - Paint Pots PPA... ...
CGCCCGCCGTAGCCGACCGCGAGGTTGACGTGAAAGCCGCTGCCGTTGCCGTTGGTCGACTCAACGGCGTCACGCAGCCGCCGCGCCGGCTCCTCACCGATGAGCTCGAGGTCCCCGACCGTGCGCACGCTCCAGCGGTTGACGGGTGCGCAAATCTCCTCGACGACGTCGGTGATGATGTCGATGAGCGACGCCAGCTCGTCGGGGTGGCGCTGCAGGTTTTCGGTGGAAAGCAGGTACACGGTGGCCATCTCGATGCCGGCTTCCTGGCACCAGCGCAGCATCTCGGCGATCTTGCGGGCACCCATCCGGTAGCCGTAACTGACGTCGTCGTGACCGGCATCACGTGCCCAGCGTCGGTTACCGTCGCACAGCACCGCTATGTGACGGGGCAGTTCAGATTTCGAGGACGCCAAGCCCTGACGCAGCCGCATCTCGTACAGGCGGTAAACCGGTTCTTTGAGACGAGGGGGAATGATGTCCACGAAGATCCAGACTACTGTGGCGCTGAGAAACCCCCATGCCATTGATGGAGGTGGACATGGCTCAGATTGAAACCGCCGACGAGGCCCAGCAACAGCCGCCGCGGGTATACGCCGAGGACTTCCCCGAAGCCGTCGTCGACGGCGTCGAGATGTTCCTCGGAAAGCCGCGGGCGCGCGGCTGGATCCACGTCTACTCCGCCGTGGTCGCATTCATCGCGGGTGCGGCGCTGGTGTCGGTGTCGTGGGCGGTGGAGTCGACGCGCGCCGGCCTCGCCACCCTGATCTACACGACGACGATCGTGGCGATGTTCGCGGTCAGCGGCGCCTACCACAGGGTGCAGTGGAAGTCAGCGACGGCGCGCAAGTGGATGAAGCGCGCCGACCATTCGATGATCTTCGTCTTCATCGCCGGCAGCTACACGCCGTTCGCGCTGTTGGCGCTGCCAGAGGCGAAGGGCATGGTGCTGTTCTGGATCGTCTGGAGCGGGGCGCTCGCAGGGGTGTTGCTCAAGATGTTCTGGCCGTCGGCGCCGCGCTGGGTCGGCGTTCCGCTGTACCTGCTGCTCGGCTGGGTCGCGGCGTGGTTCGTCGTGCCGATCATGGACGGCGCAGGGGTTGCGGCGTTGGTCCTTTTGATCGTCGGTGGCGCGCTGTACAGCATTGGCGGCGTGCTCTACGGGTTCAAGTGGCCGAACCCGTGGCCGACGACGTTCGGTCACCACGAGTTCTTCCACGCCTGCACCGCGGCTGCCGCGCTCTGCCACTACATCGCGATGTGGTTCGCGGTCTTTTAAACGCTGGTGATGTTGTCCGGGCCCCAGTAGGCCTTCATCGACGCGATCTTGCCGTCTTCGTCAAACGTCATGACGCTGATGATCTCGATGGTCATTCCGCCAATGATCAGCCGCCAGAAGTAGGCGGCCTCGTTGCCGAGCACGCGCAGCGTGACGACTTCGGTCTTGCTCTCGACGTTCTCGACCCTGGTGTAGAACCCACGAATCGCCTGGCGCCCGATGTGCACCTCACTGCCAACGGGGTCCTCGACGGTGGCATCCTCGGCGTAAAGCGGAGCAATATCATCGGGCCGCCCCTGCGAGACAGCCTGCAGGTAGCGGTTGACGGCTTTGGTGATGTCCTCAGCGCTCGGCATGGCCGCGACGCTACACGGCCGCGCCCAGCGCGGCGGCGAGGTCCCGCCCGGTGGTGACGGGCAGGTCACACACACGGCCGCGGCACACGTAGGCGGCGTCGGCCCCGTCGACCCGATCGCGGCCGACCAGTAGCTCCGATGAGTCGAGCAGGCCGCCAACCACAACGGCTCCGCCAGGCGCCAATTCGCGGGCCGCGGCAAGCAATTCCGAATGCTGCGGGTCGCAGGCCACCGCGATCTGGATTGGTCCGCGGACAGCGGCTTCGGCGACCGCGAGCCAGTGTCCACCCGAGCGTGGCAACCGGGCCAGGATGGGCGTCGCGCCTGCCAGTGTGGCGTCGGCCGCGGCGGCATAGCGTTCGGCGCGGTCGGCGGGAACGAGGTGGGCGGCCAGCTGCAGCGCCTCGGCGATCGTCGACGCTCCGGAAGGGGTGGCGCCGTCGAGCGGGTCGGCGGGGCGGACCATCAGCTGCTCGGCGTCGTCGGCGCTGTCGAACCAGCGGCCGTCACGCTCCTGGTCGACGAAATGGTCGAGCGCGACGTCGAGCACGCCGGTGGCCGCGGCCAACCACGAAACGTCGCCGGTCAGCTGATACAGCGTCAGCAGTCCGGTGGCCAACGTCGCGTGGTCCTCCAGGATCGCGGCGCTGTCACCGACCCGTCCGCCGAGGCTGGCCCGTCGCAACCGTCCGTCCACGACGTGCAGGTCGACGATTGAGCGTGCACATTGCGTTGCGGCGTCGAGGAATTCGGGGTTCTCGAGCACGACGCTTGCTTCGGCGAGCGCGGTGATCGCGAGCCCGTTCCATGCGGTGACGACCTTGTCGTCGCGGCCGGGCTGCGGCCGGGTGAGCCGCGCGGCCCGCAGCGCAGTGCGGATGCGGTCGAAGCGTTCTGGATCTTCCGGGGATGCGGGCAATTGCAGCACCGAACTGCCGTGCTCGAATGTGCCGGCCTCGGTCACGTTGAAAAGCTTTGCGGCCCAGCGTCCGTCGTCATCACCCAAAGCCTCACGCAGCTGCGCTGGCGTCCACACGTACGTCAGCCCCTCGCGGCCGTCCGCGTCGGCGTCCAGCGACGACGTGAACATGCCGTCTGCGCCCAACTCGTCGATCATGAACCGCGCGGTCTCGTCGGCCACCTTGCGCGCCAACGGGTTTCCGCGGCGACGAGCCCAGTGCGCATACACCCGCAGTAGCAGCGCATTGTCGTAGAGCATCTTCTCGAAGTGTGGCACCACCCACGACGCGTCGACGCTGTAGCGAGCGAACCCGCCGGCCAGCTGGTCGTAGATGCCTCCGCGCGCCATCGCGGTGCATGTCCGCTCCACCGCCTCCAAAGGCAAGATGTCGGCTGTGCGTTCGTGGCTGCGCAGCAGCGCTTCCAAGAGCGTGGACGGCGGGAACTTCGGCGCGCCGCCAAAGCCGCCGCGGGTAACGTCCTCGTCCTGCAGCGCGTTGGCAACCGCGTGGTCGCACAGCGCGGGCTGCACCGGCGGCCCGCCGCCCGGCAGGCCGGCGGCCATCGACCGAAGCTCGCCCGCAATGCGGTCGGACGCCTCCTCCACCTCGCCGCGCCGGGTGCGCCAGGTCTCGGTGACCGCGGCGAGCAGCTGCAGGAAGTTCGGTTTCGGGTAATAGGTCCCGCAGAAAAACGGCCGACCGTCGGGCGTCAGAAAGCACGTCATCGGCCAGCCGCCCTGCCCGGTCAGCGCGACGGTGGCGGTCATGTACACCGCATCGAGATCGGGCCGCTCCTCGCGGTCCACCTTGATGTTCACGAACCCGTCGTTCATCGCCGCCGCGACCTGATCGTCCTCGAACGACTCGTGCGCCATCACGTGGCACCAGTGACACGCGGCGTACCCGATGGACAGCAGGATCGGGACATCACGCGCCGCCGCCTCGGCCAGCGCCTCTGGCGTCCACTGCCGCCAGTGCACCGGGTTGCCTGCGTGCTGGCGCAGATACGGGCTGGTGGCCTCCGAAAGGGTGTTAGCCGCCGAGCTCACGCCTTTGGTCCTCGGTCGTGGAATCCGGGTCGGCACCGAGGGTGCCCTCATCGAGCACCGTGTCGGGGTCGGAGCGGTCGCGGTCGAACGACTTGGGTAGCTTGCGCAGGTGCCGGTTCATCGACCAGACCAGCAGGAACGTGGCGATCAGCAGCAGCACGACGATCACGAGGCCGACCGGGCTGGCCTTGCCGAAGTCGGGCCCGGTGTCGCGGGGAGCGTCGGCCAGCAGACCGAACGCGAGCATCAGCGCGCCGTTCACCGGTCCGCCTCGATCCCGGCGAACAGGTCGATTTCCGGCAGAGAGACCGGCACCCGGGAGCGGGTCAGCTCGTATTCCTCCGTCGGCCACAGCCGTTGCTGCCATTCGATGGGGGCGCGGAAGAAGTCCCCGTTGGGGTCGATCTGCGTCGCATGCGCGCGCAGGGCATCGTCGCGCTGGGCGAAGTACTTGGAGCATTCGATGCGGGTGGTCACCCGCTTCTCGAACACATCATGGTCGGCATCCCAGTGCTTGAGCCACTTTTCGAACGGGCCCTGCTCGCCGTGCTTGGCGAATTCGTCCTGCAGCAACTGCATGCGCTTCCGCACAAACCCGTGGTTGTAGTACATCTTGAGCACATCCCACGGCTCACCCGCGTCGGGGAAGAGCAGGTAGTCGCCCGCGGCCTCATAGGCGGCGACAGACGCCTGGTGGGTGCGGATGTGGTCCGGGTGCGGATAGCCGCCGTTCTCGTCGTAGGTGGTCATCACGTGCGGCTTGAACTCGCGGACCACGCGCACCAGCGCCTCGACGGGTTCGGCCAGCGGCACCACGCCGAGACAGCCGTCGGGCAGCGGCGGCGGCGGCTCGCCTTCGGGCAGCCCGGAGTCGACGAAGCCGAGCCAGTGGTGCTCGACCCCGAGGATCTCGGCGGCCTTCGCCATCTCGTCGCGCCGGATCTCGGCCATCCGGCCGTGCACCTCAGGCAGGTCCATCGCCGGATTGAGGATGTCGCCGCGCTCGCCGCCGGTCATCGTCACCACGAGCACGCGCACGCCCTCGTCGGAGTAGCGCGCCATGGTGGCGGCACCCTTGCTGGACTCGTCGTCCGGGTGGGCGTGCACCGCCATCAACCGCAGTTCGGTCAACCTGTTCCCTCTTACCTGCGTAGTTCTTACCTGCGTCGTTCTTACCTGCGTCGTTCCAGCCGACATTCTCGAGAGGTTTCAACCAGCTCGCACTTTTGAGTAGTCCCTATAGTTCCAGTTCTCTAGATCTATCCGACGGACGGGCAGGCGAAACGAGATGATCGAGCGTCCCGCCGCCCGCTACGGGCGGCAGCGGCTCTCGCGCAGCAACCGCCGCTGGATCGTCGTCGGGTTGACCCTGCTGGTCCTGTTGGTCGGCGTTGGCGTCGCGATGATCGGTTCGCAGCGGCTCGGCACCGGCAAGGTGAAAGGCGAGCTGGGTGGTTATCAGCTGGTCGATGACGAAACCGTGCAGGTCACGATCACCGTGACCCGCGATGACCCGGCACGGCCGGTGGTATGTATCGTGCGGGCGCGGTCAATCGACGGCAGCGAGACCGGGCGTCGCGAGGTGTTGGTCCCGCCGTCCACCCAGAAGACCGTGCAGGTCACCACGGTCGTCAAGGCGAGCCGGCCGCCGGTCGTCGGCGACGTCTACGGCTGCGGCACCGATGTGCCGTCATACCTGGTGGCCTCCTGAAACCACACGCGCGAAGTCGGCGCAACAAACGCCGAACAGCGAATACGTGAAAATCCGCTGTCACGACGGTGCTAGACTTCCCCGATACACGGTTCCTGACTGGGGAGCCGTGTATTGCTGCTTTTTGGTGCGCTGATTTGGCGCTGGCAATTGTGGCAATACACGTGGCAAAGCTCCCGGCGCCGTGACACGAGACTTCTTACGCGAAGAGCGCGAGAGCAACGACGACAGGAGCGCGACGACATGACCGACACCCAGGTCACCTGGCTGACCCAGGAGGCACACGACCGGCTGAAGGCAGAGCTCGACCAGCTGATCGCCCATCGACCGGTCATCGCAGCCGAGATCAACGACCGCCGCGAGGAAGGCGACCTGCGCGAGAACGGCGGCTATCACGCCGCCCGCGAGGAGCAGGGCCAGCAGGAGGCCCGGATCCGTCAGCTCCAGGAGCTGCTGAACAACGCCAAGGTGGGCGAGGCGCCCAAACAGTCCGGTGTCGCGCTGCCCGGCTCGGTGGTCAAGGTGTATTACGGCGACGACAAGAGCGACAACGAGACGTTCTTGATCGCCACCCGCCAGGAGGGGGTGTCCGACGGCAAGCTCGAGGTGTACTCGCCGAAGTCACCGCTCGGTGAGGCCCTGATCGACGCGAAGGTCGGCGAGACCCGCACGTACCAGGTGCCCAACGGCAACACCGTGAAGGTCACGCTGGTCAGCGCCGAGCCGTACCACTCCTAACTCGCAACTGTGCCGCGGTGTCCTAATTCGCGGCCCCGCCGCGGTGCGGTTTACAGTCCGCCTATGGCGCAGATCGCCGAGGACCTGTTTCTGCTGCTGGTGGACAACGCGTCCGCTCAGCCCGGTCTAGAGCGTCGCCGCCGCCAGCGGGTGCTCTCCGGCGCAGTGCTGCTGGATCTCGCGCACGCGTGTCGAATCCGGCCGGCGATGGCCGGTGAGCCGGTCGAGCCTGGCCGGCTGTTGGCCCTCTCGGTTCCCGGGCCGATGGATCCCGTCTCCGCGCCTGCGTTCCAGCTGCTTGAGCGCCGGCCGCTGCGCCCTGCTACCGCGGTCAAGCGGCTGTCCAAGCACACCGAGGAGACCCTGGCCAACTATCTGGTGCAGACCGGCCAGATAGGGCGTGTTCGGTTGAACTCCAAACGGTTGCGCCACCCGTATGCGTGGCCACTGATCAATAGGCAGCGGGTCGGCCACGCACGCTCGGCGATGCTGGCGGCGTTGTTCGACCGCAGACCGCCCGCCCCGCCGACGGCGGCGATCATCTCGTTGTTGCACGCGGTCGACGGGCTCGGCGCGCTGCTGAGCCTCAATGACCGCGGCTGGCGATGGGTGCACTCGCGAGCCGGCGAAATCGCCAGCGGCAGTTGGGTGGACGAATATCCGACGGCGCTGCCCGAAGTGAACCTGGCGATCACCGCATCGGCGGTACGAGCGGCGCTAGCGTAACGCCTGATCGAGGTCGGCGAGCAGGTCGGCGGAATCCTCGATGCCGACCGACAGCCGGACAAGGTCGTCGGGCACCTCCAGTTGCGAGCCCGCGGTAGACGCGTGCGTCATCGCAGCCGGATACTCGACCAACGATTCCACCCCGCCCAGGGATTCGGCAAGGATGAAAATTTCTGTCCGAGAGCAGAAGTCGTGTGCGGCCTGCAGCCCGCCCCGCATCCGGACAGACACCATGCCGCCGAACCCGCTCATCTGCCGCTTGGCGACCTGGTGACCGGGATGCCCAGGCAGCCCCGGATAAAGCACGGTTTCGACCGCGGGGTGCCCGTCGAGGAATTCGGCGACCAGCGCGGCGTTTTCGCTGTGCCGCTGCATCCGCAGCACCAGCGTCTTGAGCCCACGCATGGTCAGGTACGCGTCGAACGGGCCGGGCACCGCACCAGCGCCGTTCTGCAGGAATCCGAACGCGGTGTCGAGTTCTTCGTCGTTGGTCAGCAGTGCGCCACCGACCACGTCGGAGTGCCCGCCGATGTATTTGGTGGTCGAATGCAGCACGATGTCGGCGCCGAAGAGCAACGGCTGCTGCAACGCCGGTGAGGCAAAGGTGTTGTCCACCAGCATCTTTATGTCTGCGGAGCCAGCCAGTTGGGCTATCCCACCGATGTCCGCGATGGAGAGCAACGGGTTGGTGGGCGTCTCCACCCAGATCAGCCGGGTTTCCGCCGTGATCGCCGCACGGACCGCGTCGAGATCGGAGAGCGCCACCGCCGTGTACGTGATGCCCCAGCTGGTGAACACCTTGTCGATCAACCGGAAGGTGCCGCCATAGGCGTCGTCGGGGATGACGACGTGATCGCCTGGTCGCAACACTGCGCGCAGCGCACAGTCGGTGGCGGCCATGCCGGAGGAAAACGCGCGCCCGAACGCGGCCTCCTCCACGGCGGCCAGCGACGCCTCCAGCGCCGCGCGCGTCGGGTTCCCGGTGCGGGCATATTCATACCCGCCGCGCAGCCCACCGACGCCGTCCTGCGCGAACGTCGAACTCGCGTAGATCGGGGCGTTGACCGCACCGGTGCCCGGGTCGGGCCGGAAGCCCGCGTGGATAGCCTTGGTGGCCAAGCCCTGCCACCCGTGTTGTTCAGTCATCACCGATCAGGGTATCGGGCCTACCGACGGGCCGGTGGTGGCATTTACCGAGGTGTAGACATGGGTGATGGCTACCCGGATCGAAGACCTGCTCGACCTTGACTCGCTGTTGACGCCCGAAGACATCGAGCTGCGCCAGACGGTGCGCCGGTTCGGCGAACAGCGCCTGCGCCCGCATGTCGCCGACTGGTTCGAGGCCGGCGAGGTGCCGGTCCGCGAGCTGGCCGCCGACCTCGGCAAGCTCGGTGTGCTTGGCATGCACCTGAAGGGCTACGGCTGCGGGGGCTCGACCGCGACCGCCTATGGGCTGGTGTGCCAGGAGCTCGAGGCCATCGATTCCGGCCTGCGCAGCCTGGTATCGGTGCAGGGCTCGCTGGCGATGTTCGCCATCTATCGCTGGGGCAGCGAGGAGCAGCGCAATCGGTGGTTGCCTGCGATGGCCACCGGCGACCTCATCGGCTGCTTCGGGCTCACCGAGCCAGACTTCGGCTCCAATCCCGCCGGCATGCGCACCACCGCACGCCGCGACGGGTCGGACTGGATCCTCAACGGTTCGAAGATGTGGATCACCAACGGCTCGGTCGCCGACGTCGCGATCGTGTGGGCCCGCTCCAAGGAGGGCATCATCGGCTTCGTCGTGCCCGCTGGCACACCCGGCTTTTCGGCGCGGGACATGACGCACAAGATGTCGCTGCGCGCATCGGTCACCTCCGAGCTGCATCTCGACGACGTGCGGCTGCCCGCCGACGCCCAGCTGCCCGATGCGTCGGGCCTTTCGGGACCGCTGAACTGCCTATCGGAGGCGAGGTTCGGCATCGTGTTCGGCAGCGTCGGCGCCGCGCGAGACTGCCTGCAGACCACGCTGGATTACGTCGGCAGCCGCCAGGTGTTCGACAAGCCGCTGGCCGGATATCAACTGACGCAAGCCAAGCTGGCCGATATGGCCGTCGAACTCGGCAAGGCGCAGTTGCTCGCGCTCCACCTCGGGCGGCTCAAGGACGAGGGCCGGATCCGGCCTGAACAGGTCAGCTTCGGCAAGCTCAACAACGTGCGCGAAGCGATCAAAATCGCCAGGCAATGCCGGACGCTGTTGGGCGCAAACGGAATCACGCTGGAGTACCCGGTGATCAGGCACGCCAACAACCTCGAATCCGTGCTGACCTACGAGGGCATATCCGAGGTGCATCAGTTGGTCATCGGAGAGGCGCTGACAGGCGTCAGCGCCTTCCGATGAACCGCGTTACTCCACCGGCGGTGGCTGCGGCGGCAGCGGCTGCGGGTTGAGCGCCACCTGGTCTGCCGGCACACATATCGTCGTCATGATCTTGTCGGCCAGCGTCTGCCGCTTGGCGTCCCACAGCGGGAACAGCCACCCGATGTAACAGACGATCGAGTCGACGATGTGGGCGAGCTGACGCACGATCGACATGCCGAAACCGATTGGCTGACCGGTCTTCTCGCTGATCACCTTGAACTTCATCACCGACTTGCCGATGCTCTGTCCTGTGGTGCCCTGCCGGTAGCCCCAGTTCCAGATCGCGTAGACGGCCACCAGGGCATACGCCAGGATGTAGATGATCAGGCCGAAGGCGGTCATGCTCGAGGTGCAATCGACGCCGTAGTCGTACTGGCCGCCGTTACTGACGCACTGGTTATCGGCAGTGCCGAAGGCGATGCCCGCCCCGATACCGAGGACCACCGCCGCGGGCACGATGTCGATGAGATAGCCGATTACGCGGGTAATCCACGGTGTGTAAGCCTCTTTCGGCAACGCGGCCCCTGGCGGTGGGGGCGGCGGAGGGTACCCGGGCGCCCCGGGTGGGGGCGGCGGATAACCACCCTGCTGCGGAGGCGGCGGTGGCGGAGGGTAGCCCCCCGGAGGCGGAGGCGGTGGTGGCGGCGGCGGCGGGTAGCCCCCCTGCGGGGGAGGTTGGTACCCGCCGGGAGGCGGGGGTGGCGGGGGTGGATAGCCGCCGGGAGGTGGGGGTGGTTGATCGGTCATGAGGGCCTTCCTGAGATAGTCGGTGTTTAGATCGGCAAGCAGATCGTCGTCATGATCTTGTCGGCCAACGTCTGTCGTTTCGGATCCCACAGCGGGAACAGGACGGCGATGAGCCAAAGGACGCCGCAGGCGGATGCCACCCAGTACAGAAGTTCACGCACGAACGACATCCCGAAACCGATTGGCTGCCCGGTGTTCTCGCTGACGACCTTGAACTTCATGATCGACTTGCCGATGCTCGATCCTGTCGTGCCCTGACGGTAGCCGAAATTCCACACCACGTAGGCGATTGCGATGATCGCCGCAATGCCGACGGACACCTGGCCGATCGTCGACGAGGCGGAGGCGCAGAACTCACCGACGTTGTACCCCGAGGTGTCGGTGATGCACGCGGTCTGCTGGGTGCCCAGCAAGATGGCCCAGCCGATGCCCTCGACGATGAAGATCGGGATGAAGTCGATCAGCCACGCCAACACGCGGGTCAACCACGGCGTATAGGCCTCTGTGGGCAGCGCCGGGCCGGCGGGGGCAGGCGGCGGGTAACCACCACCCGGAGGCGGGGGCGGAGGCGGATACCCACCGGGCGGAGGGGGTGGGGGTGGATAGTTACCAGGGGGCGGTGGCGGTGGATCGGTCATAGACGCCTTCCAGTGATGAAATTAGCTGGCAACGAGCGTGTTAACCCTAACCTGAGAGGTTGCCGATAGCAGAGCTTTCCACCCGGAAGTCGATCACGAGGGCCTATCAGGCCGCTAGCGGCGAATGATGCCGTCGGACAGGAAGCCGAGCAGGTCGTGGCGGGTCAGTACGCCTACCGGTTTGCCCTCCTCGACCACCATCACCGCGTCGCATTCGCGCAGCGTCTTGGCGGCGGTGCTGACCAGCTCACCGGCCCCGAGCAGCGGCAGCGGCGGGCTCATGTGCTGCGCGACGGCGTCGGCCAGCTTCGCGCGGCCCTCGAACACCGCGGAGAGCAGTTCGCGCTCTGACACGCTGCCAGCGACCTCGCCCGCCATCACCGGCGGCTCGGCGCCGACGACCGGCATCTGCGATACGCCGTACTCGCGCAAGATGCCGATCGCATCGCGCACCGTCTCCGACGGATGCGTGTGCACCAGGTCGGGCAGCTCCCCTGACTTGCCCCGCAGCACGTCGCCAACCGTGGACTCCTCGACAGACCCGTCCAGCCGACTGCGCAGAAAACCGTAGGACGACATCCATGCGTCGTTGAAAACCTTTGAGAGATAACCTCTTCCGCCGTCGGGCAGTAAAACGACCACCAGCGCGTCCGGGCCGGCTTGCTCGGCGACCTTGACCGCGGCAACGACGGCCATGCCGCACGACCCGCCGACCAAAAGCGCTTCCTCCCGCGCCAGCCGGCGCGTCATCTCGAACGAATCAGCGTCTGAAACCGCGATGATCTGGTCCGGCACGGTCGGGTCGTACGCCGCCGGCCAGAAGTCCTCACCGACGCCCTCGACCAGGTACGGCCGCCCGGTGCCGCCGGAGTACACGGAGCCCTCCGGATCGACGCCAACGACGCGCACTGGGCCTTCCGGACGCCGTCCGGATACCTCCTTGAGGTAGCGGCCCGCACCGGTGATGGTGCCGCCGGTGCCGACCCCCGCGACGAAATGGGTGACCTTGCCATCAGTGTCGGCCCAAATCTCGGGCCCGGTGGTCTCGTAGTGGCTGGCCGGTCCCATCGGGTTGGAGTACTGGTCGGGCTTCCAGGCTCCGTCGATCTCCTCGACCAGCCGGTTAGAGACGCTGTAGTAGCTGTCAGGATGGTTCGGCGGCACCGCCGTTGGGCATACCACCACGTCGGCGCCGTAGGCGCGCAACACGTTCTGTTTGTCCTCGCTGACCTTGTCGGGGCAGACGAAGATGCATTTGTAGCCGCGCTGCTGCGCGACCAGGGCCAGCCCGACGCCGGTGTTGCCGGAGGTCGGCTCCACGATGGTGCCGCCGGGTCGCAACTCGCCGCCGGCCTCGGCGGCGTCGATCATCTTGACCGCGATGCGGTCTTTGGCGCTGCCGCCGGGGTTCAGATATTCGATCTTGGCCGCAACCGTGCCTGCGCCGTCGGGAACAACCGAGTTGAGCTGCACCAGAGGGGTATTGCCGATGAGCTCACTGACGTGCCGGGCAATGCGCATGTGTCCATCGTCTCAGGCCCGCGACGGGTGCTACCAGGTGGCCTCTCGGATGTAGTCGCCGATCTGCTTCAGCGACCGGCTGGCCTCAGACACCGCGGGTGCGGCGATCTGGAACACGTGCATCTGACCAGGCCAGACCCGCACCTCGACGGGTACACCGGCGGCGGCCAGCATGCGAGCGGCCTTGCGGGCGTCGCTGATGAGCACTTCGGAACCCGACACATGGATCAGCGTGCGCGGAAGGCCGGGCTCGATGTGGTCGAGGGGCTCGTAGATCTCCTCGGGCTTGCCGTTGACGATGTGCCGGTCCGCGGCCTCCTCGATGAGCTCGACGAGCGCGCGAAATGCCTTGGGCGGGAACATCGCGTCGGTGCGGTTGTTCGGGTGGTTGGCCCGGGCTTCGTTGTCGATCTCGAACAGCGGCGACATGGTAACGATGGCCGCCGGTGCTTCACCTTCTAGGCCCTCGCGCTGCAGCTTCTCGGCAAGGGCCAACGCCAGATAGCCCCCGGCGGAATCGCCGGCCAGCACGATCTGGTCCGGGTCGTAGCCCTTCAGACGCAGCCACTTGTAGGCGTCGTAGCAGTCCTCGAGCGCCATACCAACGGAGTGCTTCGGGATCATTCGGTAGTCGACGACGAGCACCGGGCTGTCGGCGTAGCGCGACAGCGCGGTCACCAGCCGGCCGTGCGAGTGAGGGCCGCAGGTCAGAAACGCCCCGCCATGCATGTAGAGCACTACGCTGCGGTTGCCGTCGGCGGGCAGCACTCCACCGGCGCGAACAAGCTGCGCGCTGCACTTGGGCAACGAGATCGTGGCGCGCACCGTGCCGGGGGCGGGCCGCATCAGACGTGCGACGAAGTCGACCAAACCCCATGGCCACGGCAGCCGGGGAACGTTGCTGCCGATAGCTAAGGTCGGCCGAATAGTTAGCAGAGCCGCCAGAGCGGTGAGTCGACCCGCGATGCTCGGGCCGTCCTCGACGACCTCGACCGGCGCGCCATCGCTGACCGGGAACTTACGCGGTTTATGCGTCCTAGCTGGACTGACGCCAGCATGACGCGACCCAGCCACCTTGCTTGGTGCGGTCATCGCCACCACTCCCTACGCCAATGTAGTGCCGGGTCCGGCTGTTTACTGAGCAAAGCCCGGCATCTTAGCTTGACACCCTAC
>Ga0073928_10008116_pt1 | contig 13301 bp, 13 predicted proteins | sample PaiPotPPA55metaG_FD_76969 | JGI IMG/M metagenome (GOLD analysis project Ga0073928, IMG submission 76969) | Iron sulfur acid spring bacterial and archeal communities from Banff, Canada, to study Microbial Dark Matter (Phase II) - Paint Pots PPA... ...
CGTCGCCTTGTCGAGCAGATTCTTGACGACGGTGATCTGACAGATCACGAAGACCACGATGATGATCGCGTAGGGGGCGTACGCGCGTGCGACCTGCGCTCGGTCGTCGGCGCCGCCCGCGATGGCGGCGGGCGCCTGCTCGCGGCTCGGATGCCACCCGCGCACCATTGCGACCACCGCGACCGCCGAGAGCAGCGACGCGACCACGTCGGCCAGCGGCACCGAGATGAAGTTGGAGGTCGCGTACTGCGCGACGGCGAAGACGAGGCCGCAGACCACCGCCACCGGCCAGGTTTCCCGGATGCCGCGCCAACCGTCGACGATCGCGACCAGTACCAGCGGCACGAACAGCGCCAGGATCGGGGTCTGCCTGCCCACCATCGCGCCGAGGGTGTCGCTCGGCAGCTCGGTCACCTTGCCCAGCGTCAGGATCGGGGTGGCCATCGCCCCGAACGCGACGGGGGCGGTGTTGGCGGTCAGCGCCAGCGCCGCCGCCTTGAGGGGTTTGAACCCGAGCGCCATCAACATCACCGACGTCACGGCGACCGGGGTGCCGAACCCCGCGAGCGCCTCCATCAGCGCGCCGAACGAGAACGCGATGATGATCGCCTGCACCCGCTGGTCGTCGCTGACCCGTGCGAACGAGCGTCGCAGCACGTCGAAATGTCCTGTCTCGACGGTCATTTGATAGACCCAGATCGCGTTGATCACGATCCAGAGGATCGGGAAGAACCCGAAAGCAGCACCCTCCGTACCGGCAAGCAGGGTCTGACCCAGCGGCATCCCGTACACCAGGATCGCCAGCACGATGGCGAGCGTCAGTGACACCAGTGACGCCACCCACGCCGTCACTCGCAGCACACCCAGCATCACGAACAGCGACAGCAGCGGCAGTGCCGCAACCAACGAGCTCCACCCAAGGGAATGAGCTACCGGATCGAGGATCTGCTGGTACAAGGCGACCACCCCGCAGGAACGGCGATACGAGCGACAAAGGCAATGTAGCCGCCAGCGGCGAAGTTCAATCCTCGGCGGCGCGGTAGCTTCGCAAACACTGTGCACCCGCTACGACGTTGAATTAGAGTTCCGTTCGCCGGATTGATCTTCAAAACAGCTGGCACAGGTCGCCGAGGTGAGGACGAAATCATGGGTCGGATGGCTAGCCGTGTCGCGGTGCTTGCCGGTGCTGCTGCGATTGTGACGATGGTGGGCTTGACCGCCTCGTGCGCCAAGCAAGAGCAACAGGCGCCGGCGACATCGACCACCACCACCACGACGACGACCACGTCGTCGGCCGCGCCGTCGGCACCAGCTTCGGTCGCGCCGACGGAGAAGTCGATGAACCCGACCAACGGCAACCTGTTCACGCCAACGGTGAAGGCGACGCCGGCGCCGACGGCCGTCCCCGGCGATCACTAGAAGCTCGGCAGGCCTGCTCGCACGTACGCTGGCAATTGTGGTAGCTCGGCATGTCGGCGCGTTGGCGCTGATCGCCGCCGGGGTGCTGGTACTCGTCTCTGACCTGCGGTCCTCGGTGTCCGGCGATGCGGGTCTGATCGGCGGACCCTACGCGTACCTGTTGGCCAGCTCCACCGACCTGGGGCCGTCGCACAGGACCAACGCGCAGCTGACCGCCGCCCTGCGCAGTTCGATGCGGCCCGACGCCCTTTTCGGGTGGGCCGACAACAACGGCTTGGCGGTGCGCTGGCGGCCGGGCACTCAGTGGGCCGTCGTCGAGGGCGCCGCCGAGAACGTGGCGAAGGCATTCGACGTCGACGTGCACGACTACCGGGGCCAGCGCGGGCAGGTGTTTTACGCCTCGCCGCAGCAGCCGTCGATCCCAGGGCCGCTGCGCGACGAGGTCGCCGAGTTCGGCAGGATCCTGGGCTACACGCCGCACCACCCGTCGCGGCCGGCGATCCTGCCACTGGACGTGCCGGACAAGGGGCTGACCCCCGGCGGCGTGCTGACCGCCTACGACGCCAACCGGTTGGCCGCCGACGGCTACACCGGCAAGGGCACCACGATCGTCTTCTTCGCGTTCGACGGCTTCAAGCAGGCCGACCTCGACACCTTTGCCACGACCTATGGGCTGCCGAAATTCACCCCGACGGTCGTCGGCGGGCAGCCTGGCGAGGCGCGCGGCGAGACGACGATGGACCTCGAGGTCGCCCACGCCGTCGCGCCCGATGCGCGCACGGTTGTGGTGAACGCCCGTCCCACCGTGGAGGGCGCAGGCGGCTACGAGAAGATCGGGCAGCTGCTCGAGGACGCGGACCGGCAGTTCCCGTCAGCGGTGTGGAGTTTCTCGATCGGCTGGGGTTGCGACAAGCTGATCACCGCGGCCGATCTGGCACCGGTGCGCTCGGCGCTGGCGACCGCGCATTCGCACGGCACGACGGCGTTCGACGCCAGCGGCGACCTCGCGGGCCTGGAATGCAAGGGCGGTGAGGACTGGTCGTCGCCGCCTGGCGCCAACGATGTGGGGCTGGACTCCGTGGCGTCGCTGCCCGAGATGGTCGACGTCGGCGGCACCACGCTGTCGACCGACGCCAACGGCGTCTGGCAGGCCGAGCAGGCCTGGTTCGATGTGCCGCTGTCGCAAGGCACCGGCGGCGGGGTGTCGTCGCTGTTCAACCGTCCTGAATCTCAACGCGCCGTGCTGCCCGGCAAGGACCCGACGCGCAGGCTGACGCCCGACGTGGCCGCGGTGGCCGACCCGTTCACCGGCGTGCGGATCGTGTTCGACCAGCAGCAACTCGTCGGCGGTGGCACGTCGCAGTCGGCCCCCATCTGGGCGGGGCTGGCCGCCGTGATGAATCAGTACCTGCTCGCCAACGGCGGACATGCCCTTGGCGACCTGAACCCGCTGCTGTATCGCGTCGCCGCCGGCGCGCCGCTGCCCGGGTTCCGCGACATCCCCCTGGGCGGCAACGCCGTCTACACCGCCGCTCTCGGCTACGACCTGGTCACCGGGCTCGGCACGCCGGACGTCGGCAACCTGGTGCGCAATCTGCTCATCCTCCAGAAGGCGGGTATATGAGCACGGACGAAGAGCACGTCCCGACCGCCGAATGCCGGGTGTGTCGGACGGATGTACCGGCGGGCGAGTACTGCGGGCTGTGCGGCTGTCACCTCACGCCCCGGCGCAGGGAAGGGCCCGACTGGCTGCGCATGCGCAACTATGGCGCCGCGCCTGGCGAACGCCTGCTGCAGCTGTCGTTGGCAAGCTCACTGTTCCCGCACCTGCCGCCGGGGTCACGCACGGTCTTCCGGATCGGACTGGCGGCGGTACTGGCGGCACTTGTCGCGTTCGCGCTGCTGCGGTTGCCTGCCGCGCTCGTCACGGTCGCCGCGCTCGGCCTGTTGTTCCTGTTCCTGCTCTATCTGCGCGAGTCCGACGCATTCGCCGACATTCCGGTGCGCACCTGGGCGCTCATCGGGGTGCTGGGCATCGGGCTGGGTGTCGGATGGGTGCTGCTGACCGGTGCGGTGGTGGCCCGATCGTACGGAATAGCTTTAGGCGCAGGCGTTGTCGGGGCCCGCATGATGCGGGAGGGGATCGGCATCCCGCTTGGCGGGGTGATCCTCATGCTGATGCCAGCGGTGATCGTCCGGTTGCGACCACCACCCACGCGGGAAGCGTTGGACGGCTTCATGATTGGGGCGCTGGGTGCGCTCACCTTCACCGCGGCCGCGACATTGACGCGGCTGGCCCCGCAGTTCGGCACCGGTGTGGTGAGCAAGCGACCGATGGACAGCATGATCGTCGAGGCAGGCATCAGGGGATTGGCGGTGCCGCTGACCGCGGCTGCGGCGGGCGGGTTGATCGGTGCCGCACTGTGGTTCACCCGTCCACCGAGCAAGGAGAACCAGCATCCCGGCCTCGTGCGCCTGCTTCTGGTGTCGTTCGCGGTGGCGGTGCTCGCTGTGTACCTTGGCCTTGGCCTGATCGACGTCGCCCACTTCCCGCAGGTGCTGATGCTGGTGCTGTATCTGGCGCTGGCTCTGGTGGCGCTGCTCCTGTTGCGGGTCGGGCTGCAGCTGGCGCTGCTGAACGAAGCGCACGACGAGATTCAGTCCGACGAGCCACTGTTGTGTCTGAACTGCGGACATGTCGTGCCCGATATGGCGTTCTGTCCGGCCTGCGGCGTCGCGACGCGGGCGTCGTCGCGCTCGTCGCGCGCGACGCGCCGTGAGATGCGGCCGGTGCGCAGCGATCTGGAGCCCGACGGGTCATGAGCACCCCGACACCCGATTACTTCCCTGGCTATGCTGTGCCGCCGGGAATGTACAGTGTTGCGCCGGTGCGCCGCACGTCGCATGCGCGCGTGTTGCTGATCTGGTTCGGCGCGATCGCGGTGATAGCGGTGGCGTTGGTCGCCGTCACGATGTTGATCAGCAAGCCCCCGATTCGCTATGCGTGCCCGCCCGACTGCGGGCGGCCACCGACGGGTAAACCGGTGGAGACCAATCCCCGGTTCACCGCGCCGGATGGCGCGTTCTCGGTGTCCTATCCCGCAACGGGTACGGCGTACAAGATCACCACCAAACCCAATGGGGTGACGGCGGATCTGCAGGCCGGCGACGGTGGCACGCTGCAGTTGTTCAGCGAGCCTGCGACCAACCGATCGCCGGAGCAGATCGCCAAAAGCTTGATCAGCCGCACGTTTCCGGACGCCCGCACCGCGTACAAGATCCCCAACACAATGGTCGGGTACCAGCCCGGCTATGGCGAGGCCGCCGACTGCTGGCCACAGGGCGCCAACAGCAGCTACATGAAGATGCGCTTGATCGTCATGGTGGCGGTAAAGAACGACCTGGCGTTGGTCGCCGCCGCGGTCGGCCCGTTCCGTCCGTTCGGCCCGGACTTCGGCAGCGGCAAGCCGTCGGGGGCCAACCTCCAAATCGCTTTGGACATGGGCAAATACGTCAACAGCTTTTCCTGGCGTGGCGACCCGCCCCGGTGATCAGGCAGCTTCTGCCAGGAGATAGCCGCGGGCGCTGGCGACCTCGGCCAGCAGGCACCGAAGCCGATTCCGCCCGCGATGCAGCCGCGACATCACCGTCCCGATCGGGGCGTCGGTGAGCCCGGCGATCTCCTTGAAACTACGGCCCTCGATATCGGCGTAATACACTGCGGTGCGAAATTTTTCGGGCAGTGCCTGCATCGCTTCCCTGATGTCGTTGTCACCCATCAGGTCCAACACCTGATCCTCCGTGGTGCGCAGTCCACGTGACGAGTGACTTGCCTCGGCGATCAGGTGGCCGTCGGTGATCTCGCCGGTCAGCCACTGCATCGGCCGGCGCTGCTGTTTGCGGTAGTCGCTGATGTGGGTGTTGAGCAGAATCCGGTACAGCCAGCCGCCGAGGTTGGTGCCGTCGCGAAACCCGTGAAACCCGGCGAACGCCCTCGCCGCGGTCTCCTGCAGCAGGTCTTCGGCCTCGGTGCGGTTGCGGGTCAGCTTCAGCGCCTGCGAGTAGAACCCGTCCAGCAACGGAACGACGTCACGCTCGAAGCGCGCGCTCAGCCCCGGATCCCGATTGACTGTCTCGAACTGCGAAGATTGCGAAGATGCGGTGCCACTATGCATGAGGTGCTCCTGTGGGCGACGGATCTCGTTCGTTGCCCACAACTCTCGCGTCCGGCCGAAAGGCTGTCTGCACGGCTGCCCCCCCAATGCCGGTATTGGAGACCCGAACCGGCACGTACCGGTTAACCCCCATAGCGGGCCCGGTGAACAGGACTTGCCAGGCGACCACCATCGCGGTGGCGGCAAGCAGGACAGTCGTGACGGCACTGCGCAGCAGCGGTGCGGTGGTGATGTCCATGGTGGCCATGATCGCTGCTTCTGCGGCGTGCGTCGTCGACGCTGGCGGCCATTGTTGCTTACCGCTAGCGGGCAGATCCATGGCCATCAGCGGGCGCACAGCCCGCGCCAAGCGGCGGGGCAGCCACCGAGGTTAACCAGGATGTGTGACCACGCGCGGACCCGCCGGGGTCGATCAGAATCGCTGGCAGCACTGGGGCGGGCGGGTGCTTTCGTCGCTGGTGCGCCCGACGGCGCCGCCGGTGTGGCTGGGCCTGCTGGTCGCGGCAGTGGCGATCACGGCCGAGACCCTGCTGCTGTCGGTGCTCAGGCATTTCGCGCCGACGGACAACTTCGGTCTGGTCTACCTGCTCGGCGCGTTGGTTGTCGCGATCGGTTGGGGGTCGGGCCTTGCCGCGGTGACCTCCCTGCTGAGCGCGTTGGCCTTCGGATATTTCCATGACTGGCCGAACGACACCTTCGATCCGACCGATCTGCGCAACTGGGTGGTGATCGGCGTGTTCTTCGTCGTGACGCTGACGGCGAACACGCTGGCCGGGGTGGCCCGGGCCAGGGCGGCAGAAGCCGACGCGCGCCGCCGCGAGGCCGATCTGACCGCCGAGCGGCAGGCGGCGCTGCGACGCGTCGCGACCGCGGTGGCGCAGGGAGTGTCACCCGATCACGTGTTCTCAACGGTGACCACGGAGTTGGCGCACGCCCTGCACGCCCAGCACGCCGCGCTGTTTCGTTTCGAACCCGACGGCACTGCCGTGCTGGTCGCCGCCCACGACGAATCCGGCGTGCCGCCGATGGCGGTCGGCGAACAGGGTCGCGTCGCCCCGATCGTGGTCGACGGTAAGGAATGGGGCGTCGCCGCGGTGAGTTCGACCTCCGCCCATCCGTTTCCCCCTGACACCGAGGCGCGCCTCACCGACTTCGCCGAACTGGTGGCGATGGCCATCGCGAACGCGCAGGCGCGGTCGGACCTGACCGCATCCCGGACCCGGATTGTCACCGCCGCCGATGACGCCCGCCGCCGTCTGGAGCGGGACCTGCACGACGGCGCGCAGCAGCGGCTGGTGTCGCTCGCCCTCAAAGCCCGCATGACCGAGCTGTCCTTGCCGGCGGATCGGGATGCGATCAAGGAGCAGCTTGCCGAGATCGTCAACAGCCTCGGCGACGCATCCGAGGAGCTGCGTGCGATCTCTCGCGGCATCCATCCCGCGATCCTGTCCAAAGGGGGGCTCGGCCCGGCGCTGCGGTCGCTGGCCGACCGCTCGGTGGTGCCCGTCGAACTCGACGTCGACGTCGAAGGCCGACTGCCCGATCGGGTGGAGGTAGCCGCCTATTACGTTGTGGCAGAGGCACTTACCAACGCCGCGCGCCATGCGAACGCGGCCGAGGTCAAGGTGGGCGCGAAAGCCGCCGATGGGCATCTGTTCTTGATCATCCAGGACGACGGAGCCGGTGGCGCCGACCCGGCGAAGGGATCCGGTCTGATCGGGCTGGTCGATCGCGTTGAAGCGGTCGGCGGTCACCTGTGGGTCAACAGCCCGGCCGGGGTCGGCACCTCGCTCGGTGTGGACATTCGCTGCGCCGGGTAGCAGCTCAGGCAGACGCCTTCACCTTGGAGGCAGCCGATTCCGGCATCGGCTCGTAACGGGCGAAGGACCTGGTGAACGATCCGGCGCCGTGCGACAACGAGCGCAGATCGATCGCGTACCGGGTCAGCTCCACCTCGGGGATCTCGGCCTTCACCAGCGTGCGGTCCTCACCGACCTTGTCGGTGCCCAGCACGCGCCCGCGCCGGCTGGCCAGGTCGCTCATCACGGCGCCGACCAGGTCGTCGGGCACCAGCACCGACACCACGTCCACCGGCTCGAGCAGGTTCACCCGGGTCGCGGCGGCCGCCTCACGCAGCGCCAATCCGCCCGCCATCTGGAACGCGAAGTCCGACGAGTCGACGCTGTGCGCCTTGCCGTCGAACAGGGTGACCCTGATGTCGACCATCGGATAGCCGGCGCCGACCCCCTTCTCCATCTGCGCCCGCACCCCCTTCTCGACGCTCGGGATGAAGTTTCTGGGTACCGCGCCGCCCACCACCTTGTCGACGAATTCGAATCCGGAGCCCTCCGGCAACGGCTCCACCTCGATGTCACACACCGCGAACTGGCCGTGGCCGCCGGACTGCTTGACGTGCCTGCCGTGGCCTTTCGCGTTGCCGCCGAACGTCTCTCGCAGCGGCACCCGCAACTCGACGGTGTCCACCGCCACGCCGTACCGGCGGGCAAGGCCGTCGAGCACCACACCGGTATGGGCCTCGCCCATGCACCACAGCACGATCTGGTGGGTCTCGGGGTTCTGCTCGATGCGCAGCGTTGGATCCTCGGCGGCCAGCCGTTGCAGGCCGACCGACAGCTTGTCCTCGTCGGTCTTGGCGCGCGGCTGCACCGCGATCGGCAGTAGCGGCTCGGGCATTGTCCAGGGCCTGAGCACCAACGGTTCGGGCTTGTCGGACAGCGTGTCCCCGGTCTCGGCCTTGCTCAGCTTGCCGATCGCGCAGATGTCGCCGGCCACCACGGCCGGTGCGGGCCGCTGCTGCTTGCCGAGCGGGAAGGACAGCGTGCCGATGCGTTCGTCCTCGTCGTGATCGGAGTGGCTGGCCATCGAACCGGAGTCGACGTGGCCGGCGGCCGACGACAGGAAACCCTCGGCACCGAAGAACGACGAAAAATGGCCCGACACGTGCACAGTCGCGTCGGGCCTTATGGTGCCGGAGAACACCCGGACCAGGCTGACCCTGCCGACGTAGGGATCCGACGTGGTCTTGACCACCTCGGCCAGCAGCGGACCGTTCGGGTCGCAGGCCAGCCCGTTGCGGGCCTTACCCTGTGGCGTGAAGACCTCGGGCAGCTTGTGTTCCGGCGGCGAGGGAAACGCGCTGGTGATGATCTCCAGCATTTCCAGCGTTCCGACGCCGGTGCCGCTGCACGCCGGGATCACCGGGAAGAACGACGCGCGGGCGACGGCCTTCTCCAGGTCGTCGATCAGCACCGCCTGATCGATCTCCTCGCCACCGAGGTAGCGCTCCATCAGCGTCTCGTCCTCGGATTCCTCGATGATTCCCTCGATCAGCGTGCCGCGCAGGTCCTCGATCGACGCGGAGTACGACGCGTCCGGCGCATGGGTCGTGGTGCGTTTACCGCCGGAGTACTCGTAGTGCGTCTGGGACAGCAGGCCGATCAGGCCGGTACATGGCGAGTCGGCGGCCAGATACAACGGAAGCACCTTGTCTCCGAACGCGTCCTGTGTGGCAGCGAGAGCACTTTCATAGTTGGCGCGGGCGTGGTCGAGCTTGGTGATCGCCACCGCACGCGGCATACCCACCTGAGCGCATTCCAGCCACAGCGACTTTGTCGGGTCGTCGACGGCTTCGTTGGCGGCGATTACGAACAGCGCACAGTCCGCGGCCCTCAGCCCGGCCCGCAGCTCGCCAACGAAGTCGGCATAGCCCGGTGTGTCGATGAGGTTGACCTTGATCCCGTTGTGCTCCAGCGACGCGAGGGCAAGGCCGACCGAGCGCTGCTGGGCGATCTCCGCCTCGTCGCTGTCGCACACCGTGGTGCCGTCGACCACCGAGCCCTGTCTGGTGAGTACGCCGGAGGCGACCAGCAGTGCCTCGACGAGGGTCGTCTTGCCGCCACCCGATGGGCCCACCAGCACCACGTTGCGGATGGCGGCCGGACTGTCCGCGGTCGGGGCGGCTCCGGCGCCCTGGGAAGTTGTCACCTTGTCGGCCATGACGTTCCCTCCCGGGAAGCCACTGTGCTTCCCATCGGCTCTAGTTAATCCACCATTCCCCGAACCGACACCGAGCACAAGGGATTCGATTACTTTCGCGCGCGTGACGTTTCGACTACCCGCCGGGTAATCGACAGCCGGCAGGGTGCGCAGAGAGAGTGGGGGCTGTCCGATCCAGTCCAATCCAGTTATCCCCAGGAGGCACCACCATGACCGCGTATGACGACTTGGCGCAGCGCTACATCGACGCATGGAACGAGACCGACGCCGGCGCCCGCCGTGCCGCCGTTGACCGGCTTTACACCGAGGACGCCAAATACGTCGACCCGATGGCCGTTGCGGACGGTCGCGAGGCGATCACCACGATGATCGGTGCGATCCAGGAGCAGTTCCCGGATTTCAGGTTCCGGTTGGCCGGGCCGGTCGACGGGCACCACAACCAGGCCCGGTTCGGCTGGGAGCTGGGGCCGGCCGGATCACCGGCACCGATCGTGGGATTCGACGTCGCGGTCAGCGACGCCTCTGGCCGCATCCAGGCGGTGCTGGGTTTCCTCGATAAGGTTCCCGCCCCTGCCTGAGCGTGTTATGCCTGCCAGGACGCCCAGCGCTGCACATCGACCGTGACGACGGGCCCGTCGAGCGCAATTCGTTGGTACTGAACGTATTTCCGGCGCAGCAGGGCGTAGCCGGCGGCCATCTCCTCGCCGCTGTAGTGGATCGCCGCCACCCCGTCGGCGCGCACCCACCACAACTGCGTCCAATCCTCGTCGTAATGGTCGACGAGCAGGCTCACCCTGGGGTTGCCCTCGATGTTGGCCAACCGGCGAAGCCGGTGCGTGGTCTTACGTTTGGCGTCGACGGCGGTATAGACCACCTCGCCGTGGACCGCGAAGACGACGGGGACCAGATGGGGTGCGCCGTCGGGCCCAACTGTGGCGAGCATCGCGACGGGCGACTGCGCGAACATGGCCACGGCATCGGATTCGGCCATTGGTCCACCCTATTCCCGGCGCGCTACCCCTCCGTGCACCCCGGCGTCACGCCTCCGTGCACACCAGCGTCCTCCGTGCACACCAGGGTGGTGTCGAGTGCCTCCCCACAGGTGGGGCTCTCGGTGGCGCGCGATAGCAGTGCGTACAACGTCTGCTGTTCCTGCGGGCTCAGCGGCTCAAGGACACGCTGCTCGACCCCGATGAGAAGGTGCTCGATCTCGATGAGGCGTGCGCTGCCCGCGGCGGTCAGCGAGACGGTGTGGCGGCGGCGGTCCTGCGGTGAGCGGCGCCGCTGCACCAGATCGTCGGCCTCCAACTCGTTCAGCAGCGCGACCACGTTGGTGGGATCCATCCCAAGCGTCGCGGCCAGGTCGGACTGGTTCTGTTCGCCCAGGTCGCGCAGCAGGGTCAGCGCGATGACGTGGCGGGCGCGCAGGCCGGATTCCGTGAGCTCCACCTCGGCTTCGGTCTGCATCCGGCGGGCAAGGTGGACGAGCAGCGGGGCGGACAGGTGCTCCGCGGGCCGGACAATGGGCAGGTCATCCACATGTCCAGACTACGGGAACAGACATACGGTCCATCTGGTATAGATAGTTTGTACTCTACAAACTATCTATGGAGGACTAGAGATGGCACACCTGCTTCACATCGATTCGTCCGTGCAGGGCGATCGGTCCGTCAGCCGCAGTCTGAGCGCCCGCGCCGCCCAGCGCTGGCGTGCCACGCACCCCGGCGGCACGGTCACCTACCGCGACCTTGCGGTGAACCCGATTCCGCACCTCGACGCCGCCACCGGGACGGCCCGACTGGTGCCGGCCGAGGCGCGCACGCCCGCGCAGGAAACGTCGTTTGCGCTCAGCGCCGAGCTGGTCGGCGAGATCAAGGCCGCCGACACCGTGTTGCTTGGGCTGCCTGTGTACAACTTCGGGGCGCCGAGCACCGTCAAGGCCTGGGTGGACCACATCGTCGCGCCGGGCTTGTCGACCGACGCTGAAACCGGCGGCGGACTGCTGGGTGGCACCGACTTCATTGTGCTCGCCAGCCGCGGCGGCGGGTACGGGCCAGGCACCCCGCGCGAAGGCTGGGATCACGCCGAGGCATGGCTGCCGCATGCAGTGTCGCTGACGGGTCTGCAGCCGCGGTTCATCACCGCCGAACTCACCATGGCCGAGGTCAATCCGGCGATGGCCGGCCTCAAACCGCTCGCTGCCGAAAGCCTCAGCCGGGCACTGGTGCGGATCGACAGACTCTGGGCCGCCGACGAGAACGCCGCGTAGCTTCCGCGCGCGGCGATAAGCTCGGCGCATGGCGGGGCCGGCGGCGAGTTCCTGGCGGCCGTAGACATGGAGTTCCGCGAACTTGCCGCATTCGTCGCGATCGTCGAGGAGGGCGGGTTGTCGGCCGCCTCGCGCCGCCTCCATGTCAGCCAGCCTGCGCTGTCGCAGACCGTCAACAACCTCGAACGCGAGCTGGCCGTCCCGCTGTTGGTGCGCAGCAGCACCGGCGTGCAACCCACCGAGGCGGGGATAACGTTCCTCGCGGAGGCGCGCGCGCTGCTGGCGCGCCGCGACCAGGCGCTGGCGACGATGGCCGAGGTGACCGCCGACGGTGACAGTGTCATCAGGCTCGCGATCCCGCTGGAGCTGGACCCGGATGTGCTGCCGCCTGCGCTGGCCCGGTTCACCTCGAAATTCCCTGAGACACGGGTGGTTCCCCGCCAGTTGTCCACGGCGGCGCAGTTCGCGGCGCTGCGCGATGACACGCTCGACGTCGGACTCGTGCGCGAACGCCCGGCAGGCCCCGAGTTCGACGCGATGCTGGTGTCAAGGGAGAACCTCGGCGTTCTGATCGCAGCCGATGTCGCCGCCGAGCTCGTCGGCCCCGGCGGCGTGCAGCTGGATGCCCTTCACGGGCTGAAGTGGGTCGGCTTCCCGCGCGCAGGCAGTCCGGCCTGGTTCGACGAACTGACGGCGATCCTGCGCAGCCATGGAGTTGACGTCGGCCCGGCCGTGCCGGAGGACCTCGAGCTCGTCGTCGCAATGAAGTTCGCGTCGGTCAGCTCCGGCCGCGCATTCGCCCTTGCCCCGCTTCGCGGTCTTGACCAGCTGCCAGAGGGCATCGCGTTGGCGCCGTTGGTCGGCAACCCGTTGGTGCGCAGGACCTGGGCGGTGTGGCTGGCCAATTCACGCCGGCGCGACGTCGGCCACTTCATCACCACGTTCGACAGGCCGGACGACGGCTAGCGCTACGGCGCGATGGCCAGCTGACCGCCGGTGGCGTGCAGGATCGCACCGTTGATGTAGCTGGCCTCCGGAGAGGCGAGAAACGTGACCGCCCGCGCGATTTCGTCGGGCTCAGCGACGCGGCCCAGCGCTGTGGTGGTGGCCAGCCCGTCGGTGAGTCCCGGCGTGACGGCGGTGCCCGGCGTCTCCGTCGGCCCGGCCGCCACCGTATTCACCCGCACGCCGGAACGGCCGAACTCGTCGGCCCACACGCGGGTGAGCAACTCGACGCCGGCCTTGGTGGCCCCGTAGATGCCCGCCTGACGTGCCGGCGTCGTGGCGGCCACCGTGCTGATGTTCACGACGGCGCCGTGGCCCCGCTCGGCCATGCCAGGCACGAGTTTCTGCACCAGGATGTAGGGCGCGCGCAGATTCAGGTTGACGTGCTCGTCGAAGAACGCGTCGTCGGTGTCGGC
>Ga0073928_10008117_pt1 | contig 13299 bp, 6 predicted proteins | sample PaiPotPPA55metaG_FD_76969 | JGI IMG/M metagenome (GOLD analysis project Ga0073928, IMG submission 76969) | Iron sulfur acid spring bacterial and archeal communities from Banff, Canada, to study Microbial Dark Matter (Phase II) - Paint Pots PPA... ...
ACGCGTCAAAGTGGATCCTAACCAACTCGAACAGGTGCTGATCAATCTGGCAGTGAATGCCAGAGATGCCATGCCGGAGGGCGGTCTTTTGCTGATCCGTACGGAACGGCCGCCATTCCTGCCACGACATCAGCTACCTTCGCTTGCTGCCGGTGACTCCTACGTCGTCATAACCGTCTCCGATTCTGGCGCAGGCATGGACTCCGCCACCCAGGAGCGGCTTTTCGAGCCATTCTTCACCACCAAGGAACTGGGCAAAGGCACTGGACTTGGCCTCTCCATGGTCTATGGCATCGTCCGGCAGAGTGGCGGACAGATCGTGGTGGACAGTGCTCCAGGAAAAGGATCCAGATTCCAGATACTCCTCCCAATCGTCGAACAGCCAGCCAGCGTTGGCGTCTCCCGAACATCTGAACCTTCGCCCGTGCGCGGGAAGGGGAACGTCTTGGTCGTCGAAGATGAGAAAGAGTTACGAGCATGGTTAGCGGAGACGCTTACCGGTTTGGGCTACACCGTTCTTCAAGCTGAAAACGGAGAAGAAGCCCTAGAATTGGCCGAGTCCACTCTCGCCAGCGTTGATCTGCTGATCTCGGATATGGTGATGCCCAGAATGAATGGCCGCGAACTGAGCAAGCTCTTGCGCGCTCGGTGGTCAGGACTCTCCGTCCTGTTCATCTCGGGTTATTCGGATGTGATTCCCAGCGAAGAGGAATTCTTTAACGCTACGACGCAGTTTCTACAGAAACCCTTCAATTCTGAGTCGCTAGCCCGCCGAGTCCGGGAATTGCTGGTGTTCAAAAGCACGTCAGGTCCCGTGCAGAAATCAGTCACCGCGTCTTCTTAATCAGCGCAACTTAATTCGTTCAGCAATTCTAAGAACACGAACTACAAGTGGACCAGCCCACGCTGCAATGCGGTGACTACTGCCTGCGTACGATCACTCACGTTCAACCGCATCAGGATGGTGCTCACATGGCACTTCACCGTGGCCTCCGTGATGCCTAATAGATTCGCAATTTCTTTATTGGTCATGCCTCCCACCAGATGACGCAACACTTCCTGCTCGCGCGCGCTCAGCTCTGAGTCAGGCATGCGCGCTGCCAGGGCGCGTGCCACCGGCGGCGGCAAAAATCTTCCGCCAGAATGGACCCGTAGCAGTGCATCAATCAGTGTCTGATAGGGCATGCCTTTAATCACGTAACCCTTCGCACCAGCTTCCAGGGCGCGGTGGATGTCTTCGTCGCCTTCGTAGGTGGTGAGGACCACAAAGCGGGCGCTGGGCCAACGCCCGCGGATTGCCCGGATCGCATCAACCCCGCTCATGTTGGGCAGCCGCAGGTCCATGAGTGTTACATCGGGCTTGTGCAGCGGAAATAGCGCCAGCGCTTCTTCCCCGGTCCCGGTTTGAGCCACGACTGCCATATCCGGGCGCGCATTAATAATGGATGCCACGCCCACGCGCATCAGGGGATGATCGTCCACCACCATGACTTTGATCTTTTCCGGATTGGTCATAGTCCCACCTGGAGCTCCTTCCCTTCCGGGGACGAGTTTGCACGCCTGGGGACGTGGAACTTTACTTCCGTGCCGGCGCCCGAACGGCTGCTCAAGATCAGCTTTCCGCCAACGCGCTGCACTCTTTCCCGCATCCCGACCAACCCATAGTGGCCGAGCGGAAGGGAAGAGAGGTCGCCAGGTTCGAACCCGCTTCCGTCATCGAGGATTCTCACACTGCAGGTATTTGTTCCGAACGCAATCTCGAGTTTCACCCGGTTGGGACGGCCGTGCCGCACTGCATTATAGATGGCCTCACGCACCACCATGAGTAACTCGTGAATTGTGGCCTGCTGGAATTCAAAAGGCTTGCCGGAGATGCTGCAGTCCACAGGCACTCCAAATTCCTGGCCCATCTCCTCGGTCATCTTCCGCAACAAGGGAGTCAAACTTGCCACTGGTGGCGGGGTGTGTCGCAGGTTACCCACGGCCTCTCGAGCTTCGTCGATAGTGGTGCGCAACTGCGTTCTGGCGCAACTCATTAAGTCCTGCTTGGCGTCGGCATCGGCATGCCCCAGGCTCAAATGCGCTTCCAGCAAGGCGGAAACACTGACGCAACCCTGGATCAGGGTGTCGTGCATCTCGCGCGCCAGCCGATTGCGCTCGCTGAGCACCGCCTGGAATCGTGCGCGAAGCTGCTGCAGGCGGAATTTGTGGATGCTCCAAACCAGCGCCGCGAGGCAAAGAATGCACAAACTCACAAACCATACAGTCCGATAAAAATGCGGCCGCTGAATAATATCCACCGAGGCCTCGGCGATTTCTTCGGGATTGTTCATCTCAAAAGCACCAACCCGAAACTTGTAATTGCCGGCGGGAAGGTTGGTGTAGTGGGCGACCCGCTCGGCGGTCGCCTCATTCCAGCCGCGATCAAAACCGTCCAGCCTATAGCGAAAGCGCACTCGCTCCTGCGAACGTAAAAGAACTACGCCGTAATGCAACTCGAGTTTTGCGGTGTCGGGACCCAATGAAATCTTGTGCGCCGGCAAGACCTGCCGTCCGTCCGCTACCACTTGCTCGATCAGCACCGGGGCGCGGTCCGAGGGTTTGGGCTGGTCAATATTGATTCGAACGGGGCCTTTACTGCTGGGAAACCAAACCTCGCCCCGCGAGGTCAGCAAGCCTGCGGGTTTTTCCCCACCGCACATTTGCAGAGACTCCAGGCCCTCGGAAATCCCGTAGAGCGTGAGCGTAACTCGGCCTCCGGGACGCTCCGCAACCTCGTCCAACTCGCGACGGCTCACCTCGGAAATGCCGTTGGGGCCGCTGATCCACAGAACTCCGCGACCATCTTCCACCAGTTCGTAGATGCTATTGCTGGCCAAACCGTCGGCAGTGGTGAAGTGGCTAAGCTTGCCGCCGCGCCAGCGGTAGAGGCCTCCATTACGTGTTCCAAACCACAACCCACCTTCCGAGTCCTGGTGAATGGCCCATACTTTCTCGGTCTTCAAAGCTTCGGTAACGACGTCATTCTCAAACTTGCCGTTGTGCAAACGGCTCACTCCCCGGTCCGTCCCTATCCAGAGGTCTCCATCGCGGTCTTCCAGCAGCGAGCGCGTGCTGAAATAACAAAGTCCGTCGCGCATTTGATAATTCCTGAAGCCGTGCCCATTCCACCGGCTGACGCCTTCATCGGTGGCGATCCATATGCTGCCGTCCCGGCTCTCGACGAAAGCGCGAATGAAGTTATTCACCAGTCCGGATTCGGCGGTGTAGTGAATCAGCCGCTGTCCTACCTGGCGATACACTCCCTGACCTTCAGTGCCAATCCAAAGGACGCCGCCACGGTCGCGGAAAACGTTGCGAATTCTGACTCCGCTCACGCCGGCAAATCGATAGGGTGTCGCTTTGCCTTGCTCGAAGCGAAAGAAATTCGCTGCCGCAATCCAGATTTCTCCTTCGCGATCTTCATACACCGTCTCGGCATCCGAGTCCGAAGCGTCGGGTAGGGGAACGGTTCTCACCGGAGTATTGCTCAGGCGCAGCATCCCGGCCTGAGTTCCTACCCATATGTTTCGCTCGACATCTTCAAAAAGGTTCAAGACCGTGTTGCTGGGCAATCTTCCGGGCGCCGTCATCTTTAAGAAACGACCATCGCGATAGGTATAAAGCCCGTGCCCGATGGTGCCGATCCACAAAGTGCCGTCTGAAGTTTGCCGCAATAGGCGCACTGTTGTTTTAACTTCGGTCATGCGTTCAAATTGCCCGGTGACCGCAGCGCCAGACGTCAGCCGGTGCAGGCCCGAAACCGTGCCCACCCAAATCGTGTTGTCTGATGTCTCGAAGATAGATTTGACCCGGTTTTCGCTGGCCTTGCCTTTGAGCCGAAATTCCCGCGACTCATTTCCCTGCAAGCGGACAAGTCTGGATCCACCAACCCAGAGTCCGCCCAAGTTATCTTCGTAAATGGCGTGGACAGCAAGCAGTGGGAGTGTGGCGGAATCATCCACCCGTTCAAGCCGGTCTCCCGAAATTCGGAAAAGACCGCTGTCGGTGCCAATCCAGATTTGTCCCGCTCGGTCCTGATACACGGTGCGGACGAAACTGTTGGTCAGTCCATCAGCGCTCGAAAATGCGCGGAAAACGCCGTCGCGGTAGCGAATCAGTCCGCCACCTTCGGTCCCAATCCAGAGCGTATTGTCGCGGGAAACCATCAGGCAGAAAATGTTGTTATCAGCAAAGGCAGGTGTGTTCTCGCGGTTGTAAAGTACGAAGCGGGCGCCGTCGAACCGCAATAGGCCGCCAGTGGTGCCAATCCACAGATAGCGGTCGCCGGTCTGGGCAAAGGCCTGAACTACTTGTTCCGGCAAGCCATCCTGCATCCCCCAGGTGCGTTCGGCGAAGGCCAACGGGGGGTGGTCGGAGGCGGAGGAGTGGAGCAGTCGCACTGACAAAGCCAGGAGCAATAGCGCCGCGAAGGAATGATGCACTAGGGAATTCGAACTGGCTTGCTGCGTCATGGCAGATTCGGCAGGCGCTGGCCAAGAGGGCCAGCGGAACCGTGAGAAATTTATCACATTTCGCATTGCAAGAATCACTGGCGTACGATGCGTATTTTCCGCCGAACCCAACTTAAGTAGGATGCAATCCCTGATTCCGCTTTGTAAGATACCAACGCACCTTGCACTTGCACTCGCCAGGGAGAAAACATGATTCGAGTATTGGTACGGCGGCTGGGCATCGTCGCAGTTCTTGGTCTTTTGTTTTGCGCTGCCATCCCGGCTAAGAACCAGCCGACCACAGCCATCCGAATTTTTGGGGAACGCCGTATCAGCTTCAACGATCACTGGCGATTTCACAAGGGTGAAGCCAGTGGAGCCGAGAATGCCACGTTCAATGATTCAAGCTGGGCGGAAGTTCGCTTGCCCCACGATTGGGCCATCGAAGGCCCCTTCGATCCGAAGCTCAACCCTCACACTGGAGCGCTGCCCATTTCCGGCACAGGTTGGTACCGCAAGTCGTTTTTCCTTTCCGAGAATGCGAAGGGCCGTTATTTCTCCATCGCTTTCGATGGCGCAATGTCGAATGCGGTCGTTTGGCTGAACGGGCATGAGCTGGGTCGGCGTCCTTACGGCTATGCCAGCTTTGTTTTTGACCTGACCCCCTACCTTTATTTTGGCAACAAAGTGAACGTTCTTTCGGTGTGCCTGGCTCCGGAAGAGCATTCTTCACGCTGGTATCCCGGCGCGGGTATCTACCGCAATGTGTGGCTTGACGTGACCGGACCGGTGCATGTCGCCCATTGGGGGACTTACGTCACTACTCCAGAAGTCTCGGACGAACAGGCCACCGTTTCCGTTAAGACACAAGTCCAAAACCAACTGGCAAGGGATGCTAAGGTCGTTCTGAGAACCTCAATTCTGGACGAATCAGGAAAGCCGGTAAACAAGTCCGATAGTGAACTGATGAGCATTCCGGCCGGCGGCGTTCAGACTATCCCGGCAAGCGTGACTCTGTCCCAGCCGCATCGCTGGGACGTAGACCATCCTTATCTATACACACTCGTGAGCGAGGTCTTGGAAGGCGACCGCGTAGTGGACAAGTACTCCACCTCGTTTGGAGTTCGCACCATCGCCTTTGACAGGGAGAAAGGTTTTCTTCTGAACGGCCGCTCGCTCAAGCTACACGGCGTATGCATGCATCACGACCTTGGCGCCCTGGGAGCAGCCGTGAACCGCCGCGCCACCGAGCGGCAGTTGCAAATATTGAAGGCGGCGGGCGTCAACGCAGTCCGGACCAGCCACAATCCGCCCTCGCCTGAACTGCTCGAATACTGCGATCGTCTGGGAATGGTAGTCATGGATGAAGCCTTCGACATGTGGCGCATTCCAAAGGTTCCGAACGGATACAGTAAGTATTACGACCAATGGTCGGAACGGGACCTGCGCGACATGGTGCGCCGCGACCGCAATCATCCCAGCGTAATTCTGTGGAGCATCGGCAACGAAATTCCCGAACAGAAGCAAGCTGACGGTTGGAAAGAAGCCAAGCGCTTGGCCGGCTTCTTTCATGAAGAAGACCCGACTCGGCCCACCACCTCAGCCTTCAACGACTGGGAGGATGCCATTCGCAACCATCTCGCTGACGAGGTGGACGTTCCAGGGTTCAATTACAAGCCCATGCATTACGAGCAGATCATGAAGGACCATCCTAAGTGGGTGATCTTTGGATCGGAGACTTCATCTTGCGTGAGCTCGCGTGGCATCTACCAGCTGCCGATTGAAAAATATGAGAAAGATCCGTCGCGGCAACTCAGCAGTTACGACATTATTGCGCCGCCGTGGGCCTATTGCCCGGACGTAGAATTCACCTATCAGGACCGTTTTCCGAACGTCCTCGGTGAATTTGTCTGGACGGGATTCGATTACATAGGAGAGCCCACACCCTATTTCGGCTGGGGCACAAACAATGAACATGACTGGCCGGCACGCAGCTCGTACTTCGGGATGGTTGATCTCGCCGGATTCCCCAAAGACCGCTTTTATCTTTATCAAAGCCAGTGGACAACTCAGCCCATGGTGCACATCCTGCCGCATTGGAATTGGGCTGGCCACGAAGGGCAAAGCATCCCGGTGATGGCCTACACCAATGCCGACGAGGTTGAATTGTTTCTTAACGGAAAGTCGCTGGGGACAAAGAAACGGTTTTCCGAGCCGGTGGATATCCCTGTGGGTCCAAACGTCAGTTCGGATAAGAACTTTTACACCAAATACCGCCTGCTGTGGCAGGTGCCTTATCAACCCGGCACTTTGAAGGCAGTGGCTTACCACGACGGCAAGCAGGTAGCTTCGGAAGAGATACACACTGCTGGCGTTCCGGTGAAAATTGTTCTCGCTCCCGATCGTGACTTGATACAAGCGGACGGCGACGACCTCTCGTTCGTGACCGTGCGCATCGAGGACAAGGATGGGAATCTGTGTCCCGCCGCTGACAATCTCGTGCATTTCGATGTGACCGGCGCGGGCGAGATCGCTGCGGTGGACAACGGAAATGCCGCAACCGTAGAGCCTTTTCACGCCGACCATCGAACTGCATTTAGCGGCATGGCCCTCCTGATTGTGCGTTCGCGCTCCGAGCAACCGGGAAAAATCCATGTAGTTGCGACCGGCGACGGCTTGGCTCAGGGTGAGGCACTAATTACTTCGGGGCCGATCACGCAAGCGGCGGCACAATAGATTCGAGATGCAGAGACTCATGAACTCATGCCGCGCGCGTATTCCCTTGGCCTTTATCGCCTTGATCCTGGCCATCGGCATTCCCGCCCGTAGTCAGGATTACGCCGTCGGAGCCGACGTCTCTTTCCTTGGTCAGGCGGAAAAAGAGGGCGTCGTCTTCAAAGATAACGGCACCCCTCATCCGGGGTTGCAGATCCTCAGAGACCATGGATACAACTGGATCCGTCTACGTCTGTTTAACAACCCCAGTCAGTTGCCGAACAATCTCGAATACACGATTGCACTGGCCAAGGACGCCAAGAAACTCGGCTTCAAGTTTCTCTTGGATTATCACTATGCCGACGACTGGGCGGACCCGGGCAAGCAACCAATTCCAAAAGCCTGGAAGGGAAAATCGCATCAGGAACTAGTGACCGCGGTGTTCGAGTACACACGGGACACCATCGCAGCCTTTCGCGACGCAGGGGTTATTCCAGACATGGTGCAGGTCGGCAATGAAATTATCAATGGAATGCTGTGGCCAGACGGCAAACTCCCCGAGAACTGGGACAACTTCGCGCAGTTGGTATACGCGGGCATCAACGGCGTGGATGCCGGACGGGGAAATAATCCGCGGCCCCGGATCATGATTCACATCGACCGCGGCGGCGATCTCAAACGAACCAAGGAGTTCTTCGACAAACTGAACTCCTACGATATTCCCTACGACATCATTGGCCAGTCCTATTACCCATGGTGGCACGGAAGTTTGAGCAGTCTCCGGCAAAACCTGGAATTCATGGCGCGTGAGTATCACAAAGACATCATTGTGGTGGAGACTGCATACAACTGGCAGCCAGGGAACTATGTTGGCAAACCCGCGCCTTTCCCCGAGTCGCCGGAGGGCCAGCGTGCCTTCCTGGACGAGTTAAACCAGGTCGTGATGCAAACCCCAAACGGCCGCGGCAAAGGTGTCTTCTGGTGGGAGCCCGCCGTGAAAGGCCATCTCGCAATCCGCGGCTTCTTCGACGACCAGCACAACGCGCTTCCGGCGGTAACCGTGTTCGACCGGTTTACCCGTCGATGACGGGCCGCGGAGAAGCTTTCTTCTGACACGGCTCGCAGCTCCAATTTCTTGGATGAAACATACAGTAAACCGTAGCCGCAGGACACCGATGGGTACTTGGTTAGCTGGCTGACTCCGACAGTAATCATTTTGTCCCCTTCCTACTTTCGTCGGATTCGCTCATTCGATATACCAGCATAGAATCACCCCCACGTCGTGGTGGAAGACTTTTCTTTCGTGGACTTTTTTCTATCTTCGGATTTCAGGAGAACGCTCTCTGGCTCTTCAAGCCTGAGATAGGTTGATTTCTAGGAGGCTGCGCAATGAGAACGAAGGGTCTCTGTCCCAGTTACCGTTTTGGATTGTTGGCGCTCGTAACGCTGATCGGCGGTTTTGGATTTGGGCAAAACGCTAACACCGGAGAAATCAAGGGTACGGTAGAGGACTCTACCGGTGCGGTGGTCGGCGGAGTCAACGTCACGATCACCAACGCAGACACCGGTGTGAGCACCGTCACCACCACCAATTCGTCGGGCATCTATGATGTTCCTTCAATCCCCACTGGCCCCTACGCCATTACTTTCTCGAAGGCGGGGTTCAAGGACCTGGTTCGCAAAGGTGTGACCCTGCAGATTCAGACCATCGCGGTCGATGCCACGCTGCAGATTGGCAACGCTTCGGAGACTATCACGGTTACCGCCGAAGCTCCTTTGTTGGAAACGGAAACTTCAGACCAGCACGTGGACCTCGACGCTGAGGCGGTTCACACCGCGCCAATCGTTGGCACTGACTGGCGGGCAGAAATGACTCAGCTTATTCCCGGCGTGAATGCTGGTGGAGGAACAGGTGAGGCCGCCGGTCAGCAAATTGGCGTCAATGGCACACAGTCTTACAACGTGAATTTCCTATCTGATGGGTCGGCTGCCACGGCTCCGAGAGATTACAACAGCAGCAACTACTACATGCCCCTTGACGCCATTGGCGAGGTGAGCGTGAATTCGGGCAATGCTCCCGCGGAGTATGGCAATGGCCTCACTTCCATTAACGTGATCACAAAGAGCGGGACCAACCAATGGCACGGCACCGCCTATGAATACATACAGAACACGGCATTCAATGCCAGAGGTTTTTACAATCAGACGGGACAAAAAGCCGTGGAACACTGGAATACCTACGGCGGTAGCTTTGGTGGGCCAGTCATAAGAAACAAGCTGTTCTTCTTTTTCAATTACCAGCGCAACCCTTCATCTACTCCAACTGCAGGACTCTATAGTTACCCGACTGCAGCGATGCAAGCGGGGAATTTTTTCGGCATGGCAGGTGCAACCGGCTCGTCCTTTAACTCTGCCGGCACATTGCAAGGAACTCATGACCCTGTGGCTTTGAACATGCAGAAATTTTTCCCCGGCGCAAACGCCAAGGGATGGGTCGCGGGATGTCCCGGTCCAGTGAACCCATCGCCCAGCACTCCACAAACCTGTCCCACGCAAAACAACTTTGTTTTCAACGGCACTAGTCCGAATTTGGCCACGTGGTACACGGGCAGAGCCGATTACAACATGTCCTCCAAGCAAAGACTTTCGTTTAGTTTTAACTATCTCCCCAGTGTTCCGTCTTATGTGCCTCCGGACCCTCTATATCCCAACGACGCTTCGGCATTTGAGCAAGGTCATACTGACAATCTGACCGGTCAACTGTCGCACCTGTTTACCATTAGCTCGAGGGTCATTAACGAGTTTCGTGTGGGCGCTAGCCGAGAGCTCGATAAATACAAGCCGCCTTCACTGGGCAAGAACGACCCTACAACCCTTGGTCTTCTGCCGACGTATGGCACCAATGCTCCGGCCAACGTATTTCCGCACGTTACGATCGACTCGGGAACGGGGACTGGTGCGATGGCTTTGGGTGCGGGAGAGTATGGAAAAGGACTTCCTGGACCCGGCGGCAACGGCAACATAGATGCAGTTCTGGGTGAGGGGATTTACAACGTCGGCGATGTCCTTACACTCATTCGGGGCAAGCATACCATCAAGGTTGGCGGCGAGTTTGACAAGTATTACCAGAACTATACCAGCTGGGGAGATATCACCTCGGGTCACTTCGAATTCAACGGAAGCGTGACCGGAATCCCCTACGCCGACTTCCTGGCTGGCGACGTTTTCGGTTGGTACGTTTTCGAAGCCGATCCCACCAGCGCGCATATGCGTAGTTCCGCCATATTCGCCAGCGACGACTTCAAAGTCACATCGCACCTCACCTTGAACCTGGGCCTCCGGTGGCAGATGCAGTCCGGGTGGACCGTGAGCAAAAACCTGTTCGGCAATTACGATCCGGTTCTACCAAATTCTGCAGATGGCGGGCTATACAAGGGAGCCATCCTCTTCGGTGGCCAGAGTGACAAGGCGTTCGGGGGGTCGATCAGCAATCTGAGCGCCATCCAAAACGGTGACTATAAGGAATTCGCGCCCCGAGTTGGCGTCGCTTGGTCACCTCGCAATAACTGGTCGTTGCGGGCCAGCTACGGTATTTTTGACGCTCCACGGGATGCCGAGAATTACACCGACGGCGCCCTCGGTCTCGGCCTGAATCCGCATAACGCCGGCAATGGAGGATACGTCAACGGCAGTTCTCCCTGGCAGTTGTCTGTGGGGCCGCCCACGGGCACTGTCGTCTTTCCGACGCTCCAAACTCTTTCGCCGGAAATCCAAAACTTCAACAGCGCCGAGTACTATCCGCGGAATATGCCTACGGTTTATGTACAGCAGTTTCTGCTCAGCGTTCAGCATCAGTTTTCGGGTGGCATGGTGCTCGACACGAGCTACGTCAACACTCGCGGAAGGAATCTGAACTTTGCAACCGACATCAACCAGGCTCCTGCAAGCGCATTGGGGTGCACCGGCTATAACTGCGGCAACCCAAACCCCGTGTTTAACGGAATTCAAGCCCAGATCTACGATGGATGGTCGAATTACAACGCCCTGCAATTGCGGTTTCAGAAGAGGATGTCGCACGGGTTGAACTTCCAGCTCAATTACGCATGGTCGAAATCGCTCGATACAGGCACTGGCAACGGTCACGGATCAGGCATTGATATTTACCAGGACGCGTACCATCCAGCCGCCAATTATGGTTTGTCCGACTTCAACGCAGCCAATACGCTAGTCGGTCAGGTCGTCTACGAGCTCCCGTTCGGACACGGTCGTCAGTTTGCGCTTCGGGGACCACTCAACCAGCTCGCAGGCGGCTGGCGAATCTCCAGTATCTTTCAGTGTCACGGCGGAGTTCCGTTCACTCCTGTGATCCAGGGTTCCATCGCGACCGGTCTCGATCCTGGGCTCACCTCGTCCATCAACGCTGGCTCCACGCTGTATCCAAATCAAGTGGGCAACCCAAAAGTGTCGAACCCAACGATCCACCAATGGTTCAACCCAGCTGCTTTTGCCAACCCGGCACCCGGAACGTTTGGCAACGCACGACGCAACACGCTCATTGGGCCGGGTTACACGAACGTGGATCTCAGTCTCGGAAAGGAATTCTCTCTTGCCGAGAGGGCGAAGCTTGAAATCAGAGCCGACGCATATAACGCGTTCAATCACATTAACTACGCCAACCCCGACGCGAACGTCGGCTATAGCGGAGGCGTGTTGGCCGATAGTACCGCTGGCACGATTACGGGCCCCGCGGGCTTCAATGCAAATATGCGGATCATCCAACTGGGCGCTCACTTTAGCTTTTGATTGAGAGTCGGCCTGAACTGGGCTCGGATTAAACCACGATTCCGAGCCCATAAGTTTTGCTTGTCTATTCAACGTGGGGCCGATAACCCGGATGCGATTATCCTCTGAAGTTCCCACACTCTCCCTTTTAGGTGAAGGGCACCGCTTCTCGCATCTTTTGCCACTAATCCTAGTCATCCTCTGGACAGCGTGCGGCGGGGGTGTCTCAGGGGGAGGTGGCGCAGGCGGCGGTGGACGTGGTGGCGGCGGCAAAACCACTACCCCGCCGGCCCAGCCAACCGACATTACCCCCATCAACGGCGAGGCTTACTACGTCCTGAATCAGTTCAGCGGATTGCAAGGCGACCTGATCAATAATTCGGTCACTCCCGGAGACCATGTTATCCAGCAGTCGCGCAGTTTCACCAATCTGAGCCAGCGTTGGGCTTTTACCGCACTCACGGGCGGTAGCTGGAAGATCAGCAACCTGTCTAACGGATTTTGCCTGGACCGCGCTAGCAGCGCGGGAGTGACCTGGGTGGTGCAGAACCTGTGTGCCTTCACCGCAACCCAGCAGTGGATGCTCATGCCGGCCAGTAATGGCTATTACACCATTACCAACACCAGCACCGGATTGCTCGTGGATCTGTTCCAAGGCTCGACTTCCGCAGGAGCCTGGCTCGACCAGTCAGCACTGTCCGGCACCGCCACGCAGAGCCAACAGTGGCTCCTGCGCCCGGCGTTCTTCCGTGGAGTGGACAATGCTTCGCTCGAAAAGCAGGAGGCTGCGCACTCCAAGAACGGCGTGCCGTGGTGGAACGATGCCGGACAGGCGCAGGACGTGCTGCAAATCCTAAAGAACCACGGCGTCAACATGATTCGTCTGCGCCCCAGTTCGGCGCCGCCGTATTCCAATCCCTCGCAGCCCGGCTGCGTCGGAAATCTTTGTTAATGCAGAAACCGACGCGCAGGACCTGGACCTTGCCAAGCGCGCCAAAAACCTCGGCATGAGCCTAGAGCTCACGCTTCTGTTCGACGGAGGCAATTCGCAATCCGTTCCCATGGCTTGGACTTCAGATTCCTTCGCGCAGTTGCAGACCGATCTCTATAGCTATGTGAAGCAGGAGATTATGAAATATCGCCAAGCCGGTGTGATGCCTGATCTTGTAGCCATCGGGAATGAAGTGGATACCGGTTTTCTGGGCTCGGTTGGAAGTCCCACGAATGCGAACTTTCCAAACTTTGCCGCATTGCAGAAGCAGGGTCTAAAGGCAGTGAGCGATGCTGCCGCCGACACATCCATTGCACC
>Ga0073928_10008119_pt1 | contig 13299 bp, 7 predicted proteins | sample PaiPotPPA55metaG_FD_76969 | JGI IMG/M metagenome (GOLD analysis project Ga0073928, IMG submission 76969) | Iron sulfur acid spring bacterial and archeal communities from Banff, Canada, to study Microbial Dark Matter (Phase II) - Paint Pots PPA... ...
GAAGACACTGCTCCCCACCGTGACACTCACTGGTACAGTGACGCTGCCGCTCGAACTCGAAAACAAGAGTTGTCCGATAAAGTTTCCGGCTGTCGCTCCGCCGCCGGGCAGCGACGCCGGAGTGATGCCAACCGTAACTTGCGACGGCGCGGTGCCCGATGTGATGGGCACGTCCAGCCAGTTGCCTCCGTCCGCCGTAGTGGTGGTAACGGTCCAATGCAAAGATCCGGTACCGCCGTTTTCGATTTGTATGATTTGCGAGGGAGGCGCCTGGCCCGGCGCCATGGAGAAGGTCGCTTGGCCTGCGACATCGCCGAAAAACGCTCCCGTACCTGAAGTAACAGTCAGTGTAACCGGGACCGTGATGTTTGGTGTCCCATTGAAATACTGAGCAATCAAAAGCTGTCCTGTATAGGTTCCGGCAGCCAGTGAAGCGATATTGGCGGACACAATAACGGCTTCGGGGGTGGCGCAACACCCAACGCCAGTTGGGCTGGTAGTCAGCCAGTTGCCTCCGCTGAATGTCGAGGGAGTGACGCTGAACGCCATATTCGCGCCTGTGCTGGCAACGTTCAGAATCTGAGGCAGCGGATTGGCGCCGTTGACGGGCGCGGTGAAGGAAAGCGCAGGAATGTTGGCGAATGTTTGCGCACTCGCTACAGGCGTGACAGCCGCAAGTACCAGGGCCGCGGCCAGGTTAATCGTGAGTTGTTTCGACGGCATAGTCGCTCTCAGCCAGAAATTTCCGTTCGGGCCCAGAGGGGCCTACAGCCTAGTGTTCCGACCGTATCGTGCATAATAGCACAAACCCGCTAGCAGCGCAGGGGGGGGCAGTTTTGTCGATGAAACAAGTGTGAACTCTCAGGGCGCCAGCTTGAATACCGTACCGTAGTCCGACGCGCCCCCGGCTGCCGTCGTGCCATACAGTCTGCCTTGAGGGTCCATCACCAAGCCTCCGATTGGATGGCTCCCGTTTGTCGGCCCCGCGAAGTCGACTAGCGTGCTTTCGGTCCACGGCAAGCCCGAAGACGACGGCGGCACGAGTTTGAAAACCGTACCGCAACCGGAAAGACAGTTCGTCGAACTACCGCCTATGGATGCCGTCCCATAAGCCACGCCCTTCGACGTGAGGACCACGCCGGACGTGGGCAGTTCCCCTTGAGCACCCGAGCTCTCGAAAGTCCATGCCAGCCCCTCAGTCCAAGGCTGGGTGGGCCGGTTCGGCGGGGAGATCACAAAGACTGAACCTGCCTTGCCGCCATTGCCGCCGTACTGTGTCGTGCCGAAGAACTCTCCATGGTCACTGGGGAAGAGACCGCCGCGCGGGAATTGCCCATCACCACAGCAACTGAACGAGTATAGAATGCTCTCAGTCCATGCACTACCGGATGAAGGCGGAGTTAGTTGAAAAAATGTACCTTCATCATAAATACCGCCGTTCGTCGTGGTACCATACAGCACACCGGTGCTATCCAGATACAACCCGGAAGGGTAAGCGCCATCCTGACTGGGCCCTGTAAAGCTATGTAGCACGGTCTCCTTCCAGTTGCCGCCAGTTGCAGGAGCTAATTGGAAAACGACGCCGTAATTGCCGGCGCCTCCAAACTGCGTAGAACCGTAGAGCATGCCGTTAGCGGCCACAATCACACCGGTCTGAGGACTCGCGCCGTCGCCGCCTTTGAAGCTGTGTAAGACAGCCTCCGACCAGGGCCCACCAGCGGCAGTAGGAGGAGTCAGCTCGAATACCGTGCCGAGTCCGTGAGCTCCGCGCTTCAGAGTAGTGCCATAAAGCGCGCCGGTGCTACTAAAAGCCAGGCCGGCTATAGGATCGGCGCCGTCGCCATTCTGGCCGCCGAAACTGTAGAGGATGGTCTCCTTCCATGCACCGCCGCCGGCTTCCGGGCTCAACTGAAATACGGTTCCGTTTCCCAAGGCGCCGCCCGCCGTGGTCGTGCCGTACAGAGACCCGTTCGCGTCCAGTATGAGAGTAGCCCAAGGACCGGCGCCATCGCTCGGACCGCCGGCGAAGCTATGAATCAAGGTAAGTGCCGGAGCACCAGCGAAAGCTGCGAAACAAGAGAGGGCGAAGGCAGTCAAAATACGCATATGTGATCTCCTTTAGAAAGCGCTCACCGTGGTCCATTCGGAACACTGCAGCTTTCCCGAGTCAGAATTCAAGTCGGACTTCACAACAACGTAACCTTGCAGGGGGAACGGATTCCAATTGACGGTAACGTTGCGCGGAGGGGAAATCTTGTGAATGTCCTTGCTGAAATCAACCTTTGTACCCGCAGTGAGGTCCCAAATAGCAGGAAATGCTGTGCTCAGATCGAAGTCCGCAGTAACTCCACCATTGGCAAATATGGCGGTCAAGCCGAGTCCGCAGGCGGGCACGCGCCCGATCTGGGAGAGGCCTATGTCCGCGTACCAGAGGGCGCCATCAGGCCCGGCGGCGAGCCATGCAGGATAGCTGCCGGCCGGCAGTGCATACTGAGTCAGCACCCCGCTGGCCGTGATGCGCCCTATGATTTCGCCGCCGCCTTGCCCGAACCACAGCGCACCATCCGGCCCCAACGTGATTCCTTGAAGCTCTCCGCCTTCGATAGCCGCAGCGGGAAAGGGCACTGGGTACTCGGCAATGACGCCGGACGTAGTGATCCGCCCTATCTTGTTCGCACTGCTCTCGGTGAACCATAGCGCGCCATCTGGCCCGACGATAATGCCGTAGGGATCGGCGAATCCAGTCGGCAATGGATATTCAGAAATCACGCCGCTGGTAGTCATACGCCAAATAGCGGTATTGAGATGGTCGGTGAACCACAGGTTGCCATCCGGACCGCTCGTCACCGTTCCGCCATTTCCTATCTCGGTTCGATACTCGGTCACTACACCCGACGTAGTCATCCGGAACACAAGATTACCGTTGGCAAGCCAGAGAGCGCCATCCGGCCCGTTTGTGATCGTATAAGCAACCGCCGGAAGCGGAAATTCGGTGATCGATCCCGATGTGGAGATTCGCCCAGCGTAGTTCCGGCGGGATTCCGTGAACCACAAGGCGCCATCCGGGCCGGCGACGATACTTCCCGGTTCGGTACCAAAGGGAAGCTTGTATTGCATAATCGCTCCATCCGTGGTGATTCGCCCGATCTCACTCGTCAGATACTCTGTAAACCAGAGAGCGCCGTCTGGGCCGGCTGCAATCGAAATAACATTGTCAGTGGGAGCAGGAAAAGGGAACTCGGTGATGTTATTATAAGTACCGGCTTTCAAGGGCTCACCGACGGTGATGCTGCAGTTGAGGCTTGTAGTTCCGGCGGTGCTATGAGTCGCGTCCTCCACCTGGGCGGTGAATGTGAAGGTCCCGGGCGCAGTGGGAGTGCCGTTGAAACTCCCGTCCGAACCCGGCGGGTAAATGCCTGGGGGCACCAAGCCTCCCGTAACTGAAAACACATACGGCGGCACTCCGCCCGTCGCCACCATTCCCGAGGAATAGAATTTCGTCAGTTGTGCGGAGGTAGCGGGGCAGCTCAGAGTCATGGGTGTGGTCAAGACGTTGATGGTACACTGGCCGGCAAGCATGTTTCCCGCCGAATCGGTCACCTGGGCGCTGAAACTGAACGCGCCTCCCGTGGTGGCTGCCCCCGCGATCGCGCCGCTCGATGGTGTCAGCATCAACCCCGGCGGCAGCGAACCTGCGGCGATCGAGTAAGTGTAGGGTGCCGTCCCGGCGAGGCCCGTCAAGGTTGACGAGTAAGTGACTCCAGCGCGAGTAGCCACCGCCGGACAGGTTAATGTGAGAGGCCCCTGCGCGCTCAGAGCGCATGGGATCAGAGCAGCCGCCCATAGAAGAGTCATGCGAACAGGCTCATACATAGATGCCTCCTAAAGCGTGAATCGGAATACGGTGCCGGCGCCCAAGTCGCCACCGCCGTAGGTCGTGCCGTAAAGAACTCCAGCGCTTCCGAACACCAGGCCCGCCTCCGGATAAGCGCCGTCGCCGTTCAGGCCAGTGAAGCTGTGCAGGATACTCTCACTCCACGCGCCGCCCGCGACGCTGGGTGGCGTCAGCTCGAAGATGGTCCCGACATTAGCCGCGCCACCGCCGCTGGTGGTGCCGAAGAGCGCTCCGCTGGGGCCGATCGTGACGCCCGAATAAGGACCGCTGCCATCGCCGTTCTGCCCGGTAAAGCTGTAAAGCGCCCGCGCCTTCCACGCGCCACCCGGCTGCGGTGGGATCAGTTCGAACACCGTGCCATAGCCGTAGTCGCCTCCACCGAAGCTCGTGCCGTAGAGCATTCCGTTTTTGCCCATCGATAAACCCGAGGGCAGCGCGCCGTCTCCATCGCGGCCAGTGAACGAATGTAGAATCGCCTGAGTCCAGGGGGCGTCCGGCATACCAGGCGGCGTCAGCTGGAATGCTGTGCCGTGATTCGCTGTGCCGCCATTGGTCGTCGTGCCGAAGATAGTTCCGTCTTGCGCGGCCACGACTCCCGTGTATGGATTGGCGCCATCGCCATTCTGGCCGGTGAAGCTGTACAGCACGGTTTCGGTCCACCCGGTGCTGCCGGCTGCCGGCGCCGACAATTCGAACACAACGCCTCTCCCTGAGACTCCGCCGACGGTCGCCGTGCCGTACAGCGCGCCGTTGCTGCCGAACACCACCCCGCCCCAAGGTGTAGCTCCGTTGTCCTTGTAGCGGCCCTTCAGAAAACCGGCCAGTTCGGCGTAGGTCCAGAGCTTCCCGCTCGTCGGCGGCGTCAGTTGGAAGACCGCGCCGTAACCGTTGGGCGCGTCAACTGATGAAACAGTCCCGTAAAGCGTTCCGCTACTGTCCAGAACCATGCCCGCCTCGGGGTTCGAACCGTTTCCCAGCGGATAACCCGGCCCGAACCCGTAGATGACCTTGAATGCCCACGCGCCGCCTGGAGCTTTGGGAGGCGTCAATTCGAATGCCGTTCCATAGCTGAAGTTGGTAATGCCGTACAGCTCGCCGTTGCTGCCCACGGTCACGTTGGTCAACGGCTCTGCTGCGCCCGTGCGCGTGTCGAAGCTGTACAGCGTGGTGTAAGTTCCCGAAGCGGTTTGAGCGCTGCCGTTCCCAGTGACAAACGGCAGAACCAGACCCGCCATCAGGGCGAGCCGTGAAAACGTTCTCATCCAATTACCCTCCTTGCCGCGCGCCAGAATCCCCCTGTTTTGGGCGCAGCGGGCTTCAACATAGGGTACACCCGCAGGCTGGCGATATCAAGGGGGATGTCAAGGCTGTCAAGGCATGTCAAGGCAAAGTAGAAGTGTCCCCTCCAGAGCAAAATAGAAACGTCCCCTCTCATCACGGCGCTTGAGCCCGAACCACGCAAACGCCCGCGTCGCTGTCCTGCGCCTTTTCCCGTGCCGGGACACGGGCGCCCGCTGACCACACGCCTCTCCGCGCGCCTGTGTGAGAGCGTGAGCCTGCGGCGCCGTGCGGATTCCGCACGATTGCGGACGTCGCCCGTCGTCCAGGGGACATTACTATCCTGCCGCCACAGGGAGATCATCGGCGATGCGCTCGATGCGAATCAGACGTCCTTGGCGAATGTCACGTCGGAAGCCACGATTCGGCAACTCACTTGCGGGTTTGACAAGAATGGTTTTCAATGTAATACTGGTTTTCAGCAAACGTTGAAAATGCCGGTTTTAGTGAAAAGTGAGGATGTCGAACACGCGGCCGGCAGGCTGGCGGCGGTCTTTCGGGAGGTCCCATTCCTCGCGCAAGCGGGCATACGGCGCACAAACGCGCCGCGCGGCTCAGCAGCCGACTTCATCCTGTCCGTGCGCAGCCCCAAGTTCGAGCGCCGCCTGGTGTGCGAAGTGAAGCCCAGCGGACAGCCGCGCGTGGCTCGGGAAGCCTGCCGGGCCCTCCGCGAAGAAGTACGCGCCGACCGCCGCGATTACCCGGTGTTCATCGCGCCGTATATCGCTCCCGCCGCCGCGGACATTTGCCGTGAGTATCAAGTGGGGTACTTCGACCTGGCCGGCAATTGCCGCCTGGCGTTCGATCACTTGTACATCCGGCGTGAAGGTTTCCCCAATCCGTCCGTACAGAGACGCGGCCTGCGATCGCTGTTTTCTCCCAAGGCGGAACGCGTGCTGCGCGTCCTGGTGGCCGGCGGCAAGCGCTACTGGAGGATGCAACAGCTTGCGGCGGAAGCCGGCGTGAGTCTTGGCCAGGCCGCGCAGGTAAAGAAGCTGCTAGTGGATCGGGAATGGATCGAGACAGGCGCCCGTGGATTGCGGCTTCGCCCGCTGGAAGATGGCGTCCTGCCCATGCTCGCGGAATGGCGCGAGGCTTACCGGGGCGAGCGGAATACCGCACATGAGTGTTATTCCTTGAAACCGCTTCCGGAGATGGAACGCGAACTGGCGAATGCCGGACGGCGAATGAAGGCCGGGCTGGCTTTCACCGGCTTCTCCGGCGCGGCACGATTCGCTCCGGCGGTGCGCTATCAGCGAGTCACGGCATACATCCTGGTGAACCCGCGGACGCTGGCCAAACGGCTCGGATTGAAAGCGGTGGCCTCCGGCGCCAACGTCACGCTCGTCGAGCCCTACGACGAGGGCGTCTTGTACGGCGCTGCGGAACGTGATGGGGCGCCGGTCGTCTCGCCGGTCCAACTCTATCTGGACCTTTCACGCACGAAGGGGCGTGGAGAAGAAGCCGCCGCGGCCATCCTGGAACAGGTGATCAAACCCCTATGGCGGTGACGTTTCGCGATTATACCGCGGAGCAAGTCGAGGCGGCGCGGTCCGTCTTGCTTGAGCTGTTTTGCTTGAGCTGTCGCGTCTGCTGGGGGAATATCGCGAGGACATCGTAGTGGTTGGGGGATGGGTGCCGCAATTGATCCTTCCGCCGGGCGCCACACAGCACTTAGGCAGCATCGATGTGGACCTTGCTCTGAACCATCGCAATCTGCGGGCCGCAGGATACGCCTCCATTCAGGCGCTGCTCTCGCGCAGGGGCTATGAGCAAGATCCGCGGCAGCCCTTCATTTACCACCGCACCGTCGTCGTGAACGGCAACGCCATCAAAGTCGAGGTCGACTTCCTGGCCGGTGAATACGCCGGCACAGGCCGGAGTCACCGGACGCAGGCCGTGCACGAAGGGCGCGCCAGGAAAGCCCGCGGCTGCGATCTCGCCTTCGATCTCTACGTCGAGGCCGACATTGAGGGTGAGTTGCCGGAAGGGGGCCGGGATCAGGCGCGCATCAGGGTATCATCGGCGGCCGCTTTCCTGGTGATGAAGGGGATGGCGCTCCACGACCGCCTCAAGGAAAAAGACGCATGGGACATCTATTTCACGTTGACCCATTATCCCGGCGGACTCGATGCCCTCGTTGGGGAAATCAGGCCTCACGCCGGCCATCGCCTAGTGCAAGAAGGTCTGCGCAAGATCGCGGACAAGTTTGGATCGCCGGACCATATGGGGCCTAAGTTCGTAGCCGATTTCGAGGACATCCATGATCCGGAAGAACGCGCGACCCTCATGCGGGACGCATACGAACGAGTGAGCTATTTGCTCAACGCTCTTGGGGTGCGCTGAGACAGCCTTTCAGCGTATCCGCCGTTTTCAGCAAATGTTGAAAATGGCAATTTCACTGAAAACCAGATGACGGCTTCACCCCCGGGACTAGCGGGCGGCGCCGCCGGCTGTCTGCTGCGGTGACAGGTACTTGGCGAGCCAGGCGACCCAGCGCCGGTCGACGTCGCGGGAGTACACGGGGTCGATGGGGCTGTGGCCCGAAACCGGGTACGCTATGAACTGCGTAACGACACCGTTGTCGCGGAGAGCGTGGTAGAGCTGGAACGATTGGGTGATGGGTACGCGGTAATCGCCCGTATCGGAAAGAATGAGGGTCGGCGCCTTGATTCTAGCCGCGTAGTTCATGGGCGATTGTTCACGGTAGGATTGGATGCGTTTCACGTCGGTCCAAGGGGAACCGCCGAACCGCTCGCCCGCTCGTACATTGCCGTCCGCCAGGTTGTATTGGTCCAGCCAGTTCGTGACGGCTGCTCCCGCTACTGCCGCCTTCCAGCGCTCCGGATAGTTGCCCAGCAGCCAGGTGGTCATGTACCCGCCGTAGGACCAGCCGGAAACAGCCATGCGGTCGGAGTCGATGAAGCCACGCTTTTCCAGTTGCTTTACACCCGCCATGACGTCGCGTCCCGGCCCGGCTCCCGCGTCGTGCCAGATCGCTGCTTGGAAATCGTTGCCAAGGTTATCGCTGCCGCGGTAATTCGGCTCGAAGACAATCCAGCCCTGTGCCGCCATCAGTTGCGCCAGGCGAGAGAACGCCTGCTTCGACGCAGATCGTGGACCGCCGTGAACGTAGAGCACTAGCGGATACTTCTTCGCCGGAACGAAATCAGGCGGATAAGTCACCACACCATCTGCGTGAAAGCCTTCGTTCTCCCACTCAATGGTTTCGGAGCGTCCAAGCTCTAATGCAGCAGTCTCCGCGTTGAAGTCCGTCAAACGCTGGGGCGTCGCGTCCTGGGAAGACATGTTGTAGAGTTCGGCGGGCCTCTGAGGCTCCGTGGCGGTGAAGGCTATTTCACCCTTTGGCCCAAGGGAAGCATCCAGCCAGAACGCCGCGGTGATCACCAGATTTCCTAAGTCGATGCGCCGCGGGTTGCCATCCAGCGGTTGCAGCCATAACCCGGTGGTCGTACCGTCGTTGGCGCTCACGAGCAAGGACTTCCCGTCGGGCATCCAGATGGCCCGTTGCGCGTTGCGATCCAGCCGGCGCGTGACACTTGTGCTCTCTCCGCCAGCCGCGCGGCCCACGTAGATCTCGTTGACGTTCTTGGTCTCACCTTCGCGGGGATACCAATGTGCGATGTGCACTCCGTCCGGTGAGAATAGCGGCTGGGTTTCGAGCGCGGCACGCCCGGTGAGCGCGCGCAGATCCCCAGTTTCCACATCCAGCAGATGCACGCTGCTTTTATCGGAGTCCCCGGTATACGGCGTGCTGTTCTTCACCAAGGCGATCTGCCGGCCGTCGGGCGACCACGACAGCGGCGATGCGGGAGGACCGGGCGGCAAGCTCGCAGGCAGTGACCATTCGCCCGAGGTCAGCCTGCGTGCAGCGCTCTTCGCATCCGCCGCAATCAGCCAGACGTGCGAGGAAGATGGCGCCTCCTGCAATAGGAAATGCATGTCCTGCACTTCGAAAGATTTGTTGTGGCGTTCTTCCCCGGTGACCTTCGCTCGATCGTCCAACGCGACATAGGCGATCTCGTTGCGCCCGCCTGGCCGCCAGGCGAACTGCTGGACGGGCGTTGGAGATTTCGTGAGCTGCCAGGAATCACCGCCGCTCATCGGCAACACGAAAATCTGCGCCTTGCCATCCACTTTGGCAAGGTAGGCGAGCAGCGCGCCGTCGGGCGACCAGCGCGGCTGGCTCACATCACGGCGATCGTGCGTCAGCACTCTCTGCGCGTAGGTTGTGATGTCAATCAGCGCCAGGTCCGCGTCGTAGCGGTCCTCCTCGAAATTCGCGCGCGAAACGACTACGGCGATGGACTTGCCATCGGGTGAGATCTGCGGATCCGCAAGCCTGACGATTCTTCCGGCGTGTTCGGGGCTGAAACGGGCTGCGCCGAGAGCGCCGGCCAAAGCAAGCAATACGGAGGTGAATTTAGCTAAACGCATCGTGGTCTCCGGAATGAGAGTCTGGCTAAGCATATCACGATACTCGGTTATCCTGATAAGAGATGCCCACGCCTCTGTTGTCCTTGACCGGCGTCGGTCGACGCTCGCATCAAACACGCGCACGCCCTTGCCGCGCGGCTTGCCTTCGTCTTTTATTGGCCCCTTGCAGGCACCCAATCGTAGTGTCTTGGTGCTTAAGTAGCCGGCCGGCGTGTATTCGTAGGAATAGGAGAAGCCCAACTCATTCGGCCCGGTGTTGCCTCAGAACAAGACCCTGTGAGAGCGTGCCAGTTTCGCCTTAATTCGCTTCCGCACCTTCCCTTCCGTAGCGTTCTCTAGAGTGGTTTGATAGAAGGCACCGGCTTCCGCCGGATGGTGCAGTTCGCCTTCCACGTCGCCAGCCTGCTCGTTCAACTCCGCGTTGTGCGGCGAGCGCTTCAGGGCCTCCTGGATCTGCACCAGGGCGGCGTCGTAGCGTTTCTCTTTGATCAGCAGCGCAGCCAGGGCGCGACGCGCGGCAACATAGTCGGGCTTCGCCTTCACGACCGCCTCATACTCGGTGATCGCTTCGGCCGGCTTGCCCTGCGCGGCGAGCGCTTCGGCCAGACTGAGTCGCGAGGGCAGATAGTCGGGCGTCTTCGCCAGATTGGCGCGCCATAAGTCGATTGCTTCCGCCGTGCGGTCCGGCTTTCCGGAGAGCAGCACCGCCAGATTGTGGCGCGCGGCAAGCAGGCCCGGGTTCTTATCCAGAGCTTCCCGGTAGAGGCGCTCGGCACCGGCGAAGTGGCCGCTTGAAGCATCCAGCAGTGCCAGCGCGTTGTAGGGTTCGCCAAGATTGGGTGACAGAGAGAGAGCTTTGCGATAAGCTGCCTGCGCGTCTTCGCGCCGGTTCAACCGCTGATAAACTAACCCCAGGTTATAGGGCAGATATGAATATTGAGGCGCGAGTCGCATGCCTTGCTGATAGGAGCGGATGGCTGCGTCATAGTCGCCTGTCTCGGTGTAGGCCAGCGCCAGGTTATGCCAGGGATAAGCCCAGTGAGGCGCGCGTGCGGTCGCGTCCTGGAAAGCCAGCTTGGCGCGATCGTAGTTACCTTGTTCGAGAAAGGCAATGCCGAGCGCGTTGTAGGAATATGCGCCGCGCGGGTCGAGTCGGGCAGCGGCTTCCAGTATGTTGGCTGCTTCGGGATATCGTTTATCGAAGATCAGGGCGCGGCCGCGGAAGAATAGCTTCTTACTTTCCACGATTGTCGACTCAGGAGCGAGGCGCTCCGCGGAATCCAGATACAACGCGCCGCTCAAAAAATCCTCGCGGGTTTGGGGAATTTGATCGCCTTCGAGATAGCGGAGCAATTGCTGCTGCGCTTTGTCTTCGAGGGCGATGCGGAGCCTGCCTTCCTCGATGGCGTACTCTTGCGGCTGCAGGTCCCTTTGCAAAGATGCGAGGGCGGTAAAAGCGCTTTGGGGAGTTTCGGGCAGAACGCGGCCATGCTCGAGGGCGTCATCGAAAAGAGCCAAGTTACGGTTGATGCGAGTGACTACTCGCGCGGGTACCAATGCGGCGCTTGGCTCCAACGCGCGTATGTGGCGGCCTTTCTTCAGACCCGCAAGTTGTTCCCTTTCGAGCGGCACAAAGGGCTTCAACTCGATGCCGGGCTTGTCGAGATCTACGAGCGAGACCTCGCTACTCAGGAAGCCGGTCTTTTCGGGAGACTGCTGGGAATCCGTGGCGTCCTCGACCTTGTTCAAGACATACTTGAAGATATCATTGGGGCCGATCATGCCGGTGCTTGTATTCTCCGCGTCGCCGTTCAGTCCCTTTAACAAAAAATAAGTGAAAGCGCCATGGCCGCCGCCGAAGTTAGGCGCTTCTATCGAATACTGATCCGGCTGGCTGGCGAGCAAGCCGAATACTTGCCCTTTGCGCTCCAGAATCTTGGCGACAATCGCGTTGACCTTGTTGCCCTTTTTATCCACTACGGTGCCGATGCTACCCGCATGACACACGTCGATGAAAACCAGCACGCGCCCGACGTGCTGGAGGTCCTCGTCCATCACGTGCTCCACTTCGGCCATGGGCAGCGCGGTGCTTTTCAGATCCTGCGGGTCCGTGTCGTAGGTGACAATGTAGGCGTCCTGATCGTCGGCGGCGTCGTTGACTATGCCGTGCGCGGCGATGAATAGCACTACCGTGTCATCGATCCCGGCACGAATTTTCAGAAACTGGTGAATGTTATTTCGTATGGCGGCGGTGGTGGCGTTTTCGTTAGTCAGAAGAACCATGTTGTCGTCAGGCACGGAGCCGCCCTTGCCGCTCTTGAGGTGGTCGTGGAAAGTGATGGCGTCCTGATCCGCGAATTGAAGCAACTGTTCTTTGAGCAGCTTTTGGTAATTCGAAATGCCGACCAGCAGGGCGTATGTCTTGCCTTGCACCAAGTCAGGCTTTGGGGGGGCTGGCTCGGTGTCGCGGCGCGGCGAGGATTTGGCGGCCACATAGACGAGCTGCCGGGTCCAGACGGCGTCGGGCAGGGTTTCTGATACCTTGCGGAACTGGTCCGCGGCTTCGGCGCTCTGGTTGTATTTCTGAAGCACGGCGGCTTTCGCGACCAGCGCGGCGGGGTCCTCGGGGTGGGCGGCGAGGGCGCGGTCGATGGGGTCGAGCTCGGTGAGCAGTGACCTTTGCTGGTCGTCGGGCAGCGGCGCAGGTTTCTTGAGCTCGCGCGTCTGCACCGCGGGATAGATCAGTTCGCCCGGCGCAAGAGTACGCGGCAATTCGGGGAGCAGGCAGATGGGGGCGGGTGTCTTGGCGGTGAGGTTGCCCGATTTAAGACGAATCTGATCGGTGCCGAAGATGGCTTCGGTATTGGGGCCAAGCGCCTCGGATGCTTTGCCGGGGCAGAAGAGAAACCTGGCGGAGGCATCGGGTCCGCTTCGCAAAGCGTCGCCCGCGAACAACAGATCGCCTGGCTTGGCGGCGAGGGGCAGGGACGTGCCAGCACGCTCAAGCTGCGCGCCGTTGGATTCGAGAACCAGCGCGACGGGGTGCTCCGGCGGTGGCGGCGTTACCTGCGCGACGGCTGCCGCCACGCCAAAAACGATGGCGCACAAAATGAACTTCGTCACAGCTATTTAGTGTATAGTAAACTGGCAGGTCCGGCATTGCATAAATAATTTCAATGCTAGTGCACCCACAGTGAAGGAGGCCGTGCGCTTGGCGTCGACTTGCCTCGGCAACTGCCACTGCTCCTTGTTGAAGTTCTCATCCAATGACGCGTGTGTCCTGGACTTGATCGCCTTGGCCCCTTATGGCGCGAAGTAACCGTTGATGTCAAGGATCAGTCGGGTGCTATCGCTGGCGAAGGCGTTGATGGAGCCGTCGGTACCCGCGGGCACGATAGCCGCGTTGGCATCGATGCTTCCATCCGGTGAGTTCAGCGTCGAAACCACGGGCTGCGTCCCTCCGCTGGGCCACAGCTCCAGATAACCTAGTATATCGATTCCTAAATAGTATTGCAATGCCCACGGATGGTGTGCTATCGTATGGCCATACCACTTGTGGGGGTGGCCATGCCGTTTGTGAGCCAGCGCGCCCGGCTGAGCCTGACTGA
>Ga0073928_10008121_pt1 | contig 13297 bp, 13 predicted proteins | sample PaiPotPPA55metaG_FD_76969 | JGI IMG/M metagenome (GOLD analysis project Ga0073928, IMG submission 76969) | Iron sulfur acid spring bacterial and archeal communities from Banff, Canada, to study Microbial Dark Matter (Phase II) - Paint Pots PPA... ...
CCGAGTGATGCGTCCGGCTTGATCGAGATCACCTCTTCGGTGGCCACGCCGTCCTCGTCGATCCGCCGGTAGGCGTGCTTGCGCCCGCCGAGGCTGGGCTTGCCGGCCGACTTCTTGGCCACCGGCAGCAGCGGTGCGTCCAGATCCGCCGACTGCGCCCTGGCCACCAGCTTGTACACCATGGCCGAGGTCGGCGCGCCGCTGCCGATCACCAGCTGGGTGCCCACTCCGTAAGCGTCCACCGGCGCGACGGCCAGGGCGGCGATCGCGTACTCGTCTAGGTCGCTGGTCACCACGATCTTGGTGTTGCGGGCGCCGAGCTCGTCGAGCTGCTTGCGCACCCGGTGCGCCATCCACAGCAGGTCGCCGGAGTCCAGCCGCACTGCGCCGAGGTCGGGCCCGGCCACCTCCACCGCGACCCGCACCGCCTCGGCCACGTCGTAGGTGTCCACCAGGAGGGTGGTGCCCTTGCCGAGCGTGGAGACCTGCGTCTGGAAGGCCTCGCGCTCACTGTCGTGCACGAGGGTGAACGCGTGCGCCGCGGTACCCACCGTCGGCACGCCGTAGCGGAACCCGGCCTCCAGGTTCGAGGTCGAGGCGAAGCCGGCCAGGTAGGCGGCCCGCGCGCTGGCCACGGCGGCGTCCTCGTGGGTGCGTCGCGAGCCCATCTCGATGCACGGCCGCCCGGCTGCCGCGGAGACCATCCGGGAGGCCGCGGCGGCGATCGCCGAGTCGTGGTTGAGGATGGACAGGATCACCGTCTCGAGCAGCACGCACTCGGCGAAGCCGCCGGCCACGGTCAGGATGGGCGAGCCGGGGAAGTAGCACTCGCCCTCGCGGTATCCGCTGATCGAGCCGCGGAAGCGGTAATCGGCCAGCCAGTCGACGGTCGGCCGGTCCACCACGCCGGACCGTTCCAGATAGGCCAACTGGTCGGCGGTGAAGCGGAACTCTCTCGCCGCGTCGAGCACCCGGTCGGTCCCCGCCACCACGCCGTACCGGCGCCCCTCGGGCAGCCTGCGCGTGAACACCTCGAATACCGAGCGGCGGTGCGCCGCGCCGCTGCGCAACGCACCCTGCAGCATGGTCAGCTCGTAGTGGTCCGTGAGGAGCGCCGGAGTACTTATCGTCACCATGACGCTAAGGGTACCGCACTCTGCTGACTCCGGCACAATGAGCCGGGGCGCAAAGAGTGCGACGATAGATGCGTGAGCACCGCACCCATCGAACTGGAACAGCCGGAAGTCGCCGACGTCGACCCGCTCGAGGCCGCCGATCGGCCCTGGACCACCGTCGTATGGAACGACCCGGTGAATCTGATGAGCTATGTCAGCTACGTCTTCCAGACCTACTTCGGCTACCCGCGGACGAAGGCCGAGAAGCTGATGATGGACGTCCACCAGCGGGGCAAGGCCGCCGTCTCCAACGGGAGCCGCGAGGAGATGGAACGCGACGTCGCGGCCATGCACGGTTACGGCCTTTGGGCCACCCTGCAGCACGGTTGACGCCGCGTCAGCAGCCGGAAGTGGGAAAATGAACCGGCCCGCCCGGCGACGACCCCGAGCACACGGCGGCTCGAAAACCGAAAACGCGGCGGCCCAGAAAACCAGCCACCTCGACCGAAACCGAGAGACCCAGCCCGTGACGTTCACCTTCCGAGCCGGACCCGACCGCACCGTCCAGGCACAGCTGCAGGACGCGGAGGCGGAACTGCTCTCCTACCTGTTCGGGCAGCTGCTCGACCTGCTCGGACCGGGCGAGGAGTCGGCCGAGACCCAGACCCGGGCGGGCGCCGACCCGCTCGCGGTCGAGCTCGGCCTCTCCGACCTCGGCACGGACCCGGCGGAGGCCAAGCCGCCGGAGGACCCCGCGCTGGCCCGGCTCTTCCCGGACGCCTACCGCGAGGACGCGAAGGCCTCGGCCGAATTCCGCCGGTACACCGAGAGCGACCTGCGCGCGGGCCGGCGCGACCGGGCGCAGTGCGCGCTGGAGACGCTGCCCGGCGAGAAGGGCGGACGGTTCGAGCTCGACGAGGAGCAGGCGCAGTGCTGGCTCGGCGCGCTCAACGACCTTCGCCTGGTACTCGGCGCCCGCTTCGGCCTGTCCGACGACGGCCAGGAGCCGGGGGCCGACCTGGAGCCGGACGATCCGCTGCGCGCCTACGTGCCCGCCTACCACTACCTCGCCTACCTGCAGGAAACGCTGCTCGAGGCGCTGCCGCGGTGAGTGGCCGCACTTTCGCAGTCCGGCTTGCTGTCCGACTTGCTGCCATCCGCTCAGCTACTCCGGTTACCCTGATCCCGTGCTGACCATAGGACAGGCGATCCGCGACGCCATCATCGACCACGCCCGCGCCGACCACCCCGACGAGGCCTGCGGCGTGGTCGCGGGCCCCGTCGGCTCGGACCGCCCCATCCGCTACGTCCCGATGGCCAACGCGGAGCGTTCCCCGACCTTCTACCGCTTCGACTCGGCCGAACAGCTCAAGGTCTGGCGCGAGATGGACGACCGGGACGAGGAGCCGGTGATCATCTACCACTCGCACACCTCGACCGAGGCCTACCCCTCACGCACCGACGTGTCCTACGCCGCCGAGCCGAACGCGCACTACGTCCTGGTCTCCACTCGGGACGCCGACGGTCCGGAGGAGTTCCAGTTCCGCTCCTTCCGGATCATCGACGGCGTGGTCTCGGAGGAGGAGATCCGCGTCGTCGCCGACGCCGCGAGCGCGGCCGCCGAGACGGCAGGCTGACCCATGCGCCTGCTCGCCCGGCCGGAGTACCGCCGCCTCGCTCTCGGCTGGTTCGCGACGCGGCTGCTGCTCATGCTCTGGGCGACCACCGTGCTGCCCTGGTTCTCGCACGGCTCGGTGCTCGGCGACGTCACCATCTACCGCGGCTGGGCCAAGATCCTGGCGACCGGCAGCTACCCGGTGCACGACACCCAGTGGCAGTACCCGCCCGCGGCCGCCCTGGTCTTCCTCATCCCGCAGCTGTTCACCCACTTCGGGATCAGCTACCTGGTCGCCTTCTTCTTCCTCGCCCTGGCCGCCGACTTCGCCGTCTTCGTGCTGCTGCTCGGCCACGCCCACCGGATCAGCGCGGCCGACGGCGTGCCCGTCCACCTGACCGGCGTCTGGGCCTGGGTCGTCGGCGGCTTCGCGATCGGCCCGCTGCTGCTGATGCGCTACGACGTGATCGTCACCGCGCTCGCCGTCGGCGGCCTCGTCGCGCCCGCCGCGTCCGTCAAGGTCCGCTGGTCCCTACGCGGCGCCCTGCTCGGCCTCGGCACCATGGTCAAGGCCTGGCCCGGCACGCTCGTGCTCGGCCTGCCGCCCAAGGGCCCGGGCCGCCGCGCCCTCGGCTGGGCCGTCGGCACGGCGCTGGCCACCACCGCCGTCCTCTCCCTCAGCATGACCGGCGCCCTGTCCTTCCTCAGCGGCCAGTCCAACCGCGGTATCGAGGTCGAGTCCGTGCTCGCCTCGCCCTTCATGGTCGCCTCCTGGTTCGGCTATCCGGCCAAGGTCGTCCACGAATACGGCTCCTTCCAGATCTCCGGGCCCGGCATCTCCGCCCTCGCCTCCTTCGCCGAACTGCTCACCGTCGCCGGCCTCGGCATCGTGCTGTGGTGGCGGCTGCTGCGCTTCCGGCCACGCTGCTGGACGCCGGCCCTGATGTACGACACCGCCTTCACGGTCGTGCTGATCCTGGTCGTCACCAGCCGCGTGCTCAGCCCGCAGTACCTGATCTGGCTGCTCGGCCTCGCCGCACTGGTGCTCACCGAGAACGGGCCGATGCGCCGCGCGACGGTGATGGCCCGCCCGGCCTGCCTGGCCCTCGGCTGCGTGCTGGTCACCCAGATCGAGTTCCCGCTGCTGTTCGGCGAGGTCATGGGCGGCCAGTTCTGGGGTACCACGGTGGTCGCCGTGCGCAACCTCGTCCTGGTCATCGCGTGTGTCCAGGCGGTGCGCGCGCTCTGGCAGGCGGGGGCCCGCGAACCGCAGGACCCGGTCGAGCCGAGCCCGCCGGCCGCGGTCGAGGGCGCCGCCGCCCCGGCCCCGGCGACGCACACCCGCTGATTTGGCACTAGCATCACCCACGGGCGCGAGCCGGACGCAAGAGCCGGCAGGGCACCGCGGACCAAGACGAGAACGAGGGCGCACCAGCGCAGTGAGCGAACCGATAAGCGCAGGCGGTAGGCCGGGCGCCGCCGTCGTAGGGGGACGGGGGCCCGGCCGCGCCGACGCGCGCCCGCTCTCCGGCAAGCCGCCGCGCGGCCCGCTCGACCGGATGATCGAGTTCGTATACAAGCTGGCCAGCTCCACCCTCGCGACGCCGCGCACCGCGGTCACCGTCTCGCTCGCCGGCATCGTGACGATCATGCTCGTCGGCATCTTCTCGCCGAACTACAACACGCTGCCCCGGGTGCCGGACGGCACCAACCTGATCGCCATCCTGCTGCCGCTCTCCGGCCACCTCGGCCGGATGCCGGACTGGGCCTCGATCACCCTCACCTTCGCCGCGATCATCCTGCAGTGCATCGGCCTGGCCGGCCTGCTCTGGGCCAACAGCCGCGGCTGGAAGCCCAACCCGCGGCACCTGTTCTACGCCTCCTGCGTGATCGTCGCGATCCTGGTGAGCATCACCCCGGTCGGCTCCTCCGACACCACCAGCTACGCCGCGTACGGCCGGATGGCGAACCTCGGCTTCGACCCGTACAACAACGGCCCGCTCGCGACCCTCGGCCCGGGCAGCCCGTACACGCAGACCGTCGGCAACATGTGGCAGAACACGCCCTCGGTCTACGGCCCGCTGGCCACCTGGATCCAGCAGTTCGCCGCGCTCTTCGGCGGCAAGAGCAACCCGGCCGCCGCCGTCGACGTGCTGATGATCCTCAACGGCCTGGTCTTCCTCGGCGTCGGCTACTTCCTGATCAAGACCGCCGACGACCCGGTGCGCGCCAGCCTCATGTGGGTCGCCAACCCGGTGCTCATCCAGCAGCTGGTGGCCGGCGGGCACCTGGACACGTACGTGGCCGCGGCCTGCGTGGTCGGCATCCAGATCGCCCGCAGCCGTACCAGCGGTTGGCGCTACTTGCTGGTCGGCGCGGCCATCGGCGTCGCCTGCTGCTTCAAGATCAACGCCGGGCTGGTCGGCGTCGGCCTCGGCTGGGCCCTGCTGATGAAGCGCGAATGGTGGAACATCGCGCGCCTCGCCGTCGGCGGCCTCGGCACCGTGCTGCTGTTCTACTCCTACTACGGCCTGCACTCCTTCAAGCAGGTCATGCAGGCCTCGAGCCTGGTCGCCACCCCCTCGCCCTGGCGCGCCTTCCAGCTCGCGGTCGAATGGGTGTTCGGGCTGTTCGGCGCGGAGAAGACCGGCCAGGCCCTGTCCACCGACGTCATCTCGGTCACCTGGCCCGTCCTGATGGTGCTGGTGGCCGTCCTCATCTACCGCAAGTTCGGCGCCGACCAGCCGGTCGTGGTCACCGTGCCCTTCGCGCTGTGCTTCGCCTGGATCGTGGTCGCCCCCTGGGCCCTGCCCTGGTACGCGGCGGTCGCCTGGGTCATCCTCGCGCTCGTCCCGCGAAACCCGATGACCCGCTGGCTCACCCTGGTCACCGTCTATCTGGCGCTCATGCACTGTTCCGGCGGCGGACCCGCCACCTGGGCCAACGGCACCTAGCCGGACCGGCCCCCGGTCCGGCGTCCGCGCTACGGGCGGCCCCGGCCCACCCGTCCGGGAATCGGTAGACTGGTCCCATGCGTTCCCTCGATGTGATGACGGCAGCCGCTGGGGCACAGCACCCGGGCGTGCTGCTCGTCTCGCGCCGCCACGTCGACCTCGGCCGTCTGGCCAGCGCGCTGTGTAGCTGATCCGCCGCGTCCGCGAGATCGCTCGCGGCGCAGTCCGCGACCTGCGGGGTCTCCTCCGCGCAGAACCCGCCGACCGCCCCGCAAGACCGCCCCCACACCTCCCAGGAGCCCCCATGGCCGTCCAGGTCTCCATCCCGACCATCCTGCGCAGCTACACCGACGGCGCCAAGCGCGTCGAGGGAGCAGGCCAGACCCTCAAGGAGCTCATCTCCGACCTCGACAGCCGCCACCCCGGCCTCGGCGAGCGGCTCCTCGACGAGGGCCAGCTGCGCCGCTTCGTCAACGTGTACCGCAACGACGAGGACGTCCGCTTCCTCGGCGGCCTCGACACCGAACTGAGCGACGGCGACAACGTCACCGTCCTGCCGGCGGTCGCCGGCGGAATGCGCTGACGGCTGCCGGCATGCGCTACGACTCGCTGCTCGACTCCCTCGGCCACACCCCGCTGGTCGGCCTGCCCTCGCTCTCCCCCTCGGCACGGGTGCGGATCTGGGCCAAGCTGGAGGACCGCAATCCGACCGGCTCCATCAAGGACCGCACCGCCCTCGCGATGGTCGAGGAGGCAGAGGCCTCGGGACGGCTCAAGCCGGGTGCCACCCTCCTCGAACCCACCAGCGGCAACACCGGCATCGCGCTCGCCATGGCGGCCAAGCTCAAGGGCTACCGGCTGATCTGCGTCATGCCGGAGAACACCTCGGCCGAGCGACGCCAACTGCTGCGCATGTGGGGCGCCGAGATCGTCCCCTCGCAGGCCTCCGGCGGGTCCAACGAAGCCGTGCGGGTGGCGAAAGGGCTCGCGGAGCAGAACCCGGAATGGGTCCTGCTCTACCAGTACGGCAACCCGGCCAACGCCAACGCGCACTACACCGGCACCGGCCCGGAGATCCTCGCCGACCTGCCCACCATCACCCACTTCGTGGCCGGCCTCGGCACCACCGGCACCCTGATGGGCGTCGGACGCTACCTGCGCGAGAAGGTCCCCGGCATCGAGATCGTCGCCGCCGAGCCACGTTACGACGACCTCATCTACGGACTGCGCAATCTCGACGAGGGCTTCGTCCCGGAGATCTACGACGAGTCCGTCCTGACCACCCGTTACTCCGTCGCCTCCGCCGACGCGCTGCGCCGCACCCGTGAACTTCTCACCACCGAGGGCATCTTCGCCGGCATCTCCACCGGCTGCGCGCTGCACGCCGCCCTCGGCATCGCCGCCAAGGTGCACAAGGCGGACGGCGAGGCCGACATCGCGTTCGTGGTGGCCGACGGCGGCTGGAAGTACCTGTCCACCGGCGCCTACGAGGGAACCCTGGACGAAGCCGAAGACCGCCTCTCCGGACAGCTCTGGGCGTGAACCGGGCCTGAACCGGTTCGGGCGGCGACGGATCGACGGGCGTTGATCGACAACAGTCCCCGCTCATGTTCTATGGTTTTCCCGTGGCAGACTCACCGATCGGGATCTTTGACAGCGGTTACGGCGGACTCACCGTGGCCAGGGCCGTGCTGGACCAATTGCCGCACGAGCCGGTCTTCTACCTCGGCGACACGGCCAGGGCCCCCTACGGCCCGCGGCCGATCGCCGAGGTGCGCAAATACGCCCTCGAATGCCTCGACCAGCTCGTCGAGCATGGCGTCAAGATGCTGGTGATCGCCTGCAACTCGGCGAGTTCCGCGATGTTGCGCGATGCGCGCGAACGCTACTCGGTGCCGGTCGTCGAGGTCATCCATCCGGCCGCCCGGCGCGCCGTCGCCGCCACCCGCAACGGCCGCATCGGCGTCATCTCGACCATGGCCACCAAGACCTCGCGTGCCTACGAGGACGCGCTCGCCGCCGTCCCCAACGTGCAGCTGTACACCCAGGCCTGCCCGCGCTTCGTCGAATTCGTCGAGGACGGCGTCACCGGCGGCGACGAGCTGATCAAGGCGGCACACGAGTACCTCGACCCGGTCGCCGCCGCCGACGTCGACACCCTCATCCTCGGCTGCACCCACTACCCGCTGCTCACCGGCGTCATCTCCTACGTCATGGGCGAGGACGTCACCCTGATCTCCAGCGCCGAGGAGACCGCCAAGGACGTCTACCGCGAACTCGCCGTCCTCGGCCTGATGCGCGACGAGACCCTCGCCGCGCCGGTGCACGAATTCCGCACCACTGGCGATCCCGAGCACTTTCGTGACATCGGCAGGCGTTTCCTCGGCCCGGAGCTCGGCGACGTCCAGCGGGCCGTTACGCTCGAGGCATGACCTCGACCTCCCCCTCGACGACGCCCGAAGCCGCCCGCGGCGGCGCGCGGATCGACGGCCGCGCCACCGACCAGCTGCGCCCCGTCACCATCACCCGCAACTGGCTCGATCACGCGGAAGGCTCGGTCCTCGTCGAGTTCGGCCGCACCAGAGTGCTGTGCGCGGCCTCGGTCACCGAGGGCGTCCCGCGCTGGCGCAAGGGCTCGGGCCTCGGCTGGGTCACCGCCGAATACGCGATGCTGCCCCGCGCCACGCACGACCGCTCCGACCGCGAGTCGGTCAAGGGCCGCATCGGCGGGCGCACCCACGAGATCTCCCGGCTGATCGGCCGGGCGGTACGCGCCGTCGTCGACTACAAGGCGCTCGGCGAGAACACGATCGTGCTCGACTGCGACGTGCTGCAGGCCGACGGCGGCACCCGCACCGCCGCGATCACCGGCGCCTACGTCGCCCTCGAGGACGCCATCGGCTGGCTGCGCGAACGCGGCGCGATCAAGGGCAAGAACGAGCCGCTCAGCGGATCGGTCTGCGCCGTCTCGGTCGGCATCATCGACGGCACCCCGATGCTCGACCTCTGCTACGAAGAGGACGTGCGCGCCGAGACCGACATGAACGTCGTGTGCACCGGTGACGGCCGCTTCGTCGAGGTGCAGGGCACCGCCGAGGGCGCGCCCTTCGACCGCCGCGAACTCGGCAACCTGCTCGACCTCGCCGAACTCGGCTGCACCGAACTGACCGCGCTGCAGAGCAAGGCCCTCGGCCGCTGAGCCGCCGGCCGACCAGGTAGCACCGCACCCGCCCCGTCCCCGCCGCCCACTGGAGGAACCGCGATGCGCAGGATCGTGCTGGCCACCCGGAACGAGCACAAGGTCGGGGAGCTGCGCGCGATCCTCGCCGAGCTCGGCGTCGCCGTCGACCTCGTCGGGGTGAGCGAATACCCGGACGTCCCCGACGTCGCCGAGACGGAACTCAGCTTCTCCGGCAATGCCCTGCTGAAGGCGGTCGCGGTGGCCGAGGCCACCGGGCTGCCGGCGATCGCCGACGACTCCGGCATCTGCGTCGACGCCCTCAACGGCATGCCGGGGATCTTCTCCGCGCGCTGGGCCGGCAAGCACGGGGACGACGAGGCGAACCTTGACCTGCTGCTCGCCCAGGTCAGCGACGTGCCCGAGGAGCACCGCGGCGCCAAGTTCGTCTGCGCGGCCGCACTCGCCGAACCCGGCGGCCGGCGGGTCGTCGAAGAGGGACGGATCGAGGGCACCCTGCTGCGGGCACGCCGCGGCCAGGGCGGCTTCGGCTACGACCCGATCTTCCAGCCGCACGGCTACCAGGTGAGCACCGCCGAGCTCAGCTCGGAGGAGAAGAACCGGATCTCGCACCGGCGGCGCGCCTTCGCCGCGCTCGCCCCCCGGCTGCCCGTCTGAGCCACCGATCCACGGCCCTGAGCCACCGTTTCACCGCCTTGAGCCACCGATCTACAAGCCGGCACTCACATAGCGTTCATCCGACTTTCATTATGATCACTCCACGTGATCACATCACGCCGCTATGCAGCGGAGGACACGATTCGATAACTGGTCTATACCTGGATCCCCTCTGGTATAGACCAGGGTGGACCGCCGTGCCTATTGTGTGGCAACCCCGGGGTCCATCCTCAAATCCCCTGCGCGTCTTGGTGAAAGGCATTGCGATGAAGCGTCGCCTCGCTGCCGCGGCAGCCATCGGACTCTCGGCCACCCTGGCCATGTCCGCATGTAGTTCCTCTAAGTCCAGCACCGGGTCCTCCGGTAGCCAGGTCACCCTGCACTTCTTCGGCGCCGACTACGGCACGGCCGGCACCTCCAACTCCACTCAGGCGTACTGGCAGGGCATCGCAGATGCCTTCCACAAGGCTAACCCGAACATCACGGTGGACGTACAGACCGTCGACTGGAACGACTTCCCGAACAAGCTCAAGACGATCCTCCAGGCCAAGAACTACCCGGACATCATCGAAGGCGACGCGCCGCAGTCCTATGCGCAGGAGGGCATCGCCTACAAGGCCTCCGACGTGCTGAGCCAGAGCACCCTCGGCAACCTGATCCCGACCTTCGCGAAGCAGGGCGACTACCAGGGCACCGAGTACGGCATCCCCTTCACCACCAGCACCCGCGCCCTGTACTACAACACCAAGCTGTTCAAGCAGGCCGGCATCACCGCCGCGCCGACCACCTGGGCCGAGCTCAAGACCGACGCCGCCAAGCTCGCCGCGCTCGGCAACAGCACCATCGGCTACGCCATGCCCCTCGGCTCCGAGGAGGCGCAGGGCGAGTCCTACATGTGGATGCTCGGCGACGGCGGCGGCTACGTGAACAGCTCCGGCTCGTACGACATCAACTCGGCCGCCAACGTGGCCGCCTTCCAGTACATGAACGGCCTGGTCAAGGCCGGCGACACCGAGGCCAACCCGGGCACCGTGAACCGCGCCACCATGTGGTCGGACTTCGCCGCGGGCCAGGTCGGCATGGTCGGCGGCTCCCCGGCCGTGGTCCCGATCATCCAGGCGGCCGGCAAGCTCACCAGCTCCGACTGGGCCACCGCGCCCTTCCCGGGTCAGAGCGGCCCGCTGACCGACCCGCTCGGCGTCGACGACCAGATCGTCGCGCTCAACACCAGCCACCAGCAGACCGCGATCCAGAGCTTCCTGAACTTCGCCTACCAGGACACCTACCAGGCGCAGTTCGACAAGGAATACGACCTGCTGCCGGCCACCACCTCGGCCGCCAACGCGGAGGAGAACGACCCGATCTTCGGCGCCTTCGTCAAGGCCATCCCGACCTCCTCGTCCTACCCGACCAACGCCAACTGGTCCGACGTCGGCACGAAGATCAAGCAGACCATCGGCGCGGCGGTCGACGGCACCGACCCGGCCACCGTCCTCGGCCAGATCCAGACGTTCGCCCAGAGCGGCCAGTAAGGGCCCCGGCCGGGCGGGGAAGGGGGGCCGGGCCGCCGGCCCCCCTTCCCCGCCCGGGCCAAGGAAAGGCCGCGTTGACGGCAGCGCCGTCGCGCAGACGGCGCATTCGGTATTCAAGAGAGTGACGTGACCATGCAGGAAACCGTGGACGGCACCACCGGGGTCCCGGCCCCGGCCCCGGTGCGGCGGCAGCAGCCCCCGAGGAGCCGGAGCGCGCTGCGCCGGGTGCGCCGGGCCCTCGCGCCGCTGCCGTGGCTCGCCCCGGCACTCGCGCTGATCGGCTTCGTCGTGCTCTGGCCGGTCTGGGAGATGTACCAGACCTCGCGCCAGCACATTGATTCCAATGGCTTCAACCTGGGCGACTACGGCTGGAAGAACTACTCCCTGCTGTTCTCCGACCCGAACCTGGGCTCGGTGATGACCCGCACGGTGCTCTGGGTCTTCACGATCGTCGCGCTGACCGTGCTGATCTCGCTGGCCCTCGGCCAGCTGCTCAACCGGAGCTTCCCGGGACGCAGGGTGGTGCGCTGGGCGCTGATCGCACCGTGGGCCGCCTCGGTCCTGATGACCTCGATCGTCTTCCGCTGGATGCTCGACCCCAACAACGGCGTGATCAACGTCTTCCTGCACCAGATCGGGGTCGTCAAGTCCTACAACGGCACCCAGGCCTCGTGGCTCGGCAACCCGACCTCGGCGCTGTGGTGGATGATCGTCGTCGCCGTGTTCGTCTCGGTGCCGTTCACCACCTACGCACTGCTCGCCGGGCTCACCTCGATCCCGGCCGAGGTGTACGAGGCGGCGCGGATGGACGGCGCGGGCAGGCTGCGGACCTACTGGTCCATCACCTTCCCGCTGCTGCGCCCGGCGCTGCTGGTCGCGATCATCATCAACCTGATGAACGTGTTCAACTCGTTCCCGATCATCTGGACGATGACGCAGGGCGGCCCGGACTACCAGACCAGCACCTCGACCGTGTACATGTACCAGCTCAAGACCTTCAACATCGGCGAGTCCGGCGCGCTCTCCGTGGTCAACTTCGGCGTCGTGATCATCATCGTGCTGATCTTCCTGCGCGCCAACCGCTCCACACTGAAGGAGGGCTGAGATGGCCACCGCAACGATCGCCACGTCCGCGGACCGGCCGGCCCGCCCGCCCCGCTCGCGCAAGCCCCCGCGGCTGCGCACGATTCTGGTCTGCGCCGCGGCCTACCTGGTCGGCATCATCTTCATCCTGCCGTACCTCGAGATGATCATCACCGCGCTGCGCCCGCAGAACGAGCTGCGCGACCAGGACTACTTCCCGCACCACCTGACGTTCGCCAACTTCACCAACATCTGGTCCACCGGCCTCGGCACGAACCTCACGGTGAGCCTGGAGATCTCGATCGGCGCGACGCTGCTTGTGCTGCTGGTGGCGATCCCCGCCGCGTACTACACCTCGCGGCGCAGGTTCCGCGGCCGCGGCGCGTTCCTGATCCTGGTGCTGTGCACCCAGATGTTCCAGCCGACCTCGCTGATCGTGGGCATCTACCAGGAGTTCAGCAACACCGTCCACATCCCCTCGACCTTCGCGCTGATCCTGGTGAACGCCGGGTTCAACCTGGCCTTCGCGGTGTGGATCCTCAACGCCTACTTCGGGGCGATCCCGAAGGAGCTCGAGGAGGCCGCGATGGTGGACGGGGCCAGCCGGACCGGCGCGATGTTCCGGGTGATCATCCCGCTGGCGCTGCCCGGTATCGTCACGGCGTTGATCTTCACCTTCATCGCCGCCTGGAACGAGTTCATCTCCGCCCTGGTGCTCACGAACACCGACTCCAGCGAGCCGCTGACGGTCAAGATGAACACCTTCATCGGGCAGTACTCGACCGACTGGCAGCACCTGTTCGCCGGCTCGGTGATCGCCACGATCCCGGTGATCATCCTCTTCTCGCTGATCGAGGGCAAGGTCGTCTCCGGGCTGACCGCCGGTTCGGTGAAGTAGCGGAAGTAGCGGGACGGCGGTACGGGAGCACAGACCGGGGGTGGCGAGGCGCGGCAGGCGGGGAGCCGCGCCTCGAGTGTTTCGGGCACCGCGACTGCTGCGGCCGCGCGGCGCCGTACGCTAAACTGTGCAGGCAGGCGGGTGTGGCGCAATAGGTTGACGCGCGGATTTTAGGTGTCCGTGTTTATATAAACATGTGGGTTCGAATCCCATCACCCGCACTCAGTGAATCGTCTCGGTCCGC
>Ga0073928_10008122_pt1 | contig 13297 bp, 10 predicted proteins | sample PaiPotPPA55metaG_FD_76969 | JGI IMG/M metagenome (GOLD analysis project Ga0073928, IMG submission 76969) | Iron sulfur acid spring bacterial and archeal communities from Banff, Canada, to study Microbial Dark Matter (Phase II) - Paint Pots PPA... ...
ATTCCGCCGCGGTGGCGCTCAAAACATCGAGTGCGGCATGACTGTAAAGTTGGTAGAGGTTCCCCCATCCCTGGCGTAACATCAGTATCGCTAACCCTTCTGAAAGAAGACGACCGCATGTCGAATCGCCAGTCCTGGTTTTTGCTCCCGTTCGTCTTATTGGCCTCAGCGCTCCTGTTCTCGCAGAACAGTTCCGTGCACGGCGTCGACCTCAGCGATCTCGATCGCAAAGCCGAACCGTGCAGCGATTTCTTTGAGTTCTCCAACGGCACGTGGCGGGCGAACAATCCGATTCCGGCCTCGATGACTCGCTGGAGCAAACGCTGGCAGGCGGGTGAAACCTCGAAGGACAAGCTCCGCGACATTCTCGAAGCCTCTTCAGCCGACAGGAACGCGCCCAAAGGAAGCACCGAACAAATCATCGGCGACTACTACGGCGCGTGCATGGACGAGTCTCGCATCAATGCCCGTGGCATGGATCCCATCAAACCATGGTTCGCCAAAATAGACGCGGCTCGCGACATCAGCGCCCTGCAGGCGGTGATGGCCGAACTGCACGACATCATCGTGAACGCCCCGTTCGCGCTCGGCAGCCAGCAGGATCCCCACAAACCGTCGTGGGTGCTGGCGGATTTTGGCGCCAGCGGTCTGAGTTTGCCCGATCGCGACTACTATCTGAAGCCTGAACCTCGGTTCAAGGAGGCCCGCGAAAAGTATGTGCAGCATGTCACCGCAATGCTGAAGCTTGCTGGCGGGGATCAGAAGTCGGCCACCGCTGCCTCCCAGACCATCATGGGTATGGAAACAAAACTAGCCGAGGCATCGCTCGACAACGTCGCCTTGCGCGATCCTTCTGCCACCGACCACAACACCAGCTTTGCCCAACTCCAGGCCATGGCTCCGCATGTGGACTGGGGCGGCTATTTCAAACACAAGGACTTGCCCATCGACGTCGACATGAACGTCGACCAGCCGAAGTTCATGCAGGAAGTCGACCGGCAAATGCAGCAGACGCCGCTGGCCGACTGGAAAGTCTATTTGAAGTGGCAACTGTTGAATTCGGTCGCGAGTTCTCTTTCCGCGCCCTTCGTCGAGGAGGACTTCGCTTTCAACGGAAAATACCTGAGCGGCACCACGGAAATGAAGCCGCGATGGAAACGCTGTGTTGAGTCGACCGACCAGTTATACGGCGAGGCTCTGGGCCAGAAATATGTTGAGAAATACTTCCCGCCCGAGGCCAAGGCACGCATGCAGGAGATGGTGCGCAATCTGCTGGCCGCCATGCGCGACGACATCCTGAGCCGGCCTTGGATGAGCGACGACACCAAGGAAAAAGCGATGGCAAAAATCGCCACGTTCAATCCCAAGATCGGATATCCCGACAAGTGGAAGGACTACAGCCAGGTTGAGGTTCGCCGCGATGCTTTCTTTGACGACATGATCGCCGGCAGAAAGGTCGTCGACCAAGACGATCGCGAGACCATCGGCAAAACCGTCGACCGCGGCCGCTGGGGAATGACGCCTCCCACCTCCGACGCATACTACAACCCGTTGCTGAATGAAATCGTTTTCCCTGCCGGAATTCTGCAGCCGCCGGCCTTTGATATGAAGGCCGTCGATGCGGTGAACTATGGCGCCATCGGGGTCGTCATCGGGCACGAAATCTCCCACGGCTTTGACGATCAGGGAGCGCAATTCGATTATCTCGGTCGCCTGCGCAACTGGTGGACCGACGCTGACCTGAAGGATTTTCAGGGACGCGGGGCCTGCGTCGCCGATCAGTTCGATCACTACTACATCGAGAAAGACATTCACCACAACGGCAAACTTGTGTTGGGCGAAAGTATCGGCGATCTGGGAGGAGCCAAGATTTCTTATCTCGCCTACCAGAAATCACTCCAAGGCGGACCGCGCCCCGCCGATATCGACGGCTTCACGGCTGAGCAGCAGTTCTTCATCGCCTGGGGCCAGTTCCGCGGCGACGAAATCCGTCCCGAAGCCCAACGCCTCATGGTCGCGGGCGATCCCCATCCCATCGCCAAATACCGCGTGATCGGCCCGCTCTCGAACCTGCCTGAATTCCAGAACGCATGGAGTTGCAAAGCAGATGCCCCCATGGTCCGCCCCGAAGGCAAGCGTTGCGACGTCTGGTAACTCATACCGCCGCAGTTGAAGCAGCACCGGCAGCTGAGGTAGCGCCAGCGCTCCGCCGGCTGGAGCGGGGCGACTGCACTGGGGGAAAACGACTTAGAGGCACTGACTCAAGGTCTGCAAACTGCTCAGCGCTGATCTCAGGCACCGACGCGCAGAGGATGCCAAATCATTCAAGAACACGCGCGAAAGCGCATCCGTTGCTCGGAAAACGAGATTTCACTAAGCCCGCTCTGTATTACGAAAGTAAGCGCATTTTGCGGTTTTCTGCTGCCTCGGCCCTTTCCCGTTCGCTAGCCTGAAGCACAGGGGTAATACTGACCAGCCTTCCTGCCGGTGCCATCCATGATTCTTGCTGCCCTATTGGTGCGCTCCTCGGATCCGACCGGCCTGCTGGTTTGGTGCGCCGTCGGCTTCGGCGCCGGCATCGGACTGTTCGTCTACGGATTTCGGTTGCTCCAGCGTCGCCGCCTCCTGCTGGACACCCCGTTCTCAAAAATTCGCAGCGCTTCAATGGGCATGGTTGAAGTCAGTGGCCTCGCCGTCGGTCCATACACCATGGTCGCACCCATCACCGCGCGTCCCTGCTACTACCACCGCACGCTGGTCTGGGAGTGGAAACAGAGTGGAAAGAACAAGCAGTGGGTCAAGGTCGCCGGCGAATGCGTGCATGTGCCCTTCTTCGTCGACGACAATACCGGCCGCATGCTGGTCGACCCGCGCGGAGCCGATCTCGATCTGCATCGCGATTTCGAACAGGAGTTCTGCGATTCCTTCTTCACCACCAAGGATCCCGCGCCCAGCAACGTGCGTAGTTTCCTGGCACGCCACGGCATCGTCACCAATAACAAAATCAAGGTGGAAGAGTACTGCATCAAGCCCAAGAACGCGCTGTTTCTTCTGGGTACCCTGGCTGAAAATCCGGGCCTGGAGGTCAGCCCCCAGCCGATTCGTGACAATGACACGAGTGATTCGATGATCTCTGCCCGATTCCGACAGTCCGTCTCGGTTTTCTTGGGCGTCGGCGACCAGGAGTCTCCCATCAACTTTCAGGCTCCGCCGCTCGCAGCACGAAGCGACGCTCATCCCCATCAGTTAGTTCGACTCTCTCCAGCGTCTGACCCTACAACGTCTTCGGAGATGACTCAGCAACAAAGGGTTGCAGCTGCTCTGATGAAGGCGGGAATCTCGAATCCTGCGGCCTGGTCGGCAGCAGGAATGCCTGCTACTGGAGTGTCCGGAGCCGGCACGTCGGCTTCGGAAGTTCAGGTCCTCGTCGATTTACCCGCAACTAAGGGCGACGGCACCAACGGAAATGCCGATTCTCCAGCTCAAGCGGATGCTTTCGATCCCCACCCTCCCATAGTGTTGATGAAGGGCACAAACAACAAGACCTTCCTGATCTCCTGGCGCAGCCAGCAGGCCGTCGCCCGCTCTCTCGGTTGGAAATCGACTCTCATGATCTGGGGCGGACCCGCCCTCGCGCTGCTTAGTCTCTACTTGTTCCTGAACATCAAGAACCTGTTCTAGTCCGTGTGGCGCGGGCGCCCTCGCCCGTGAAGGCTGGAATAGAAATCATCGCTCGCGCACCACGCTTCTAACCCTGCCCCCACTCACTCCCGCTAACCCACCGCTTCCCTCTAGTACAATCAACCCGTGAGCGACGCCGTCCGCATCGGAATTCTGGGCGACTTCAATGCCGACTTCCGCTCGCACCACGCAACCACCGACTCCCTGCAACACGCCGCCCGCAAACTTAATATTTCGGTCGAATCCCAGTGGCTGCCTACCCCCTCGCTTACTGCCGACACCGCCGAAAAAACGCTCGAAGGTTTTGACGGCCTGTGGGCCTCACCGGGCAGCCCCTACAAAAGTTTCGACGGCATGCTCAAAGGGATCGAGTTCGCGCGCCGCCGAGATTGGCCATTCCTCGGCACCTGTGGCGGATTCCAATACGCCTTCATCGAATTCGCCCGCAACGTTCTCGACATCAAAGATGCCGACAGCGCCGAGAACAATTCAGGCTCTAAGAACATCATCATCTACCCGGTGGCCTGCGCTGTTCCCAACCGCACGGGCGACGCTCCCAAGCTATCGGGTGCGATCCCTGAGATACGCCTGCGCCCCGGTTCCTATCTGCAGTCTTTTTACGGAAAAGACAAAGAAACCGCCACGGAAGAATTCTTCTGTAACTTCGAGATCAATCCTGAATTTGAATGGGCGGCCATGGAAGCCGGATTCCCCGTTGTAGCGCGTGGCGCGGAGGGCGAAATTCGCGCCATCGAATCCCCGTCGCACCGTTTTTACCTCGCCACCCTATTCCAGCCGCAGCTGTCGTCCACAGAAAAAAAACCGCACCCTGTCGTTCTAGCTTTTGTGCAAGCCGCCGCCGACTGGGGCCGCAAAAAACTCGACGACAGCGTCCTCGAGTAGCTCTTCGATGTTTCCCACCCGCGCCTCCCCATTACCAAAGACCCTGCCCTAAGCCGGTTACCTGCCTCTCACCTTGCGCATCTGGAGCCCCCACCTGCCTCTCGGTAGACTCATCGGGATCCGCTCCCCCATCCGAACTCGAGTCCCGAGGAGCCACTCGTCTATGCACATGCAGTTCATCGACCTGTCTCGCATCCCGCTCAACACGCTGATCAGCTATATCCCGGTCATCGCTACGATCGTGACCACCCTGTTCAGCGTGGTCCTGGCACGCGCTACGCTTCGCTACGTCGAGGCGACTGACAAAGGGCTGGCCTTGGCACGCGAAGAGTTTGAGCGCGAGTGGTCGCCGGACATTCACATCAAGATGGAGCGTGTCTCCCCGTCGGAAGCCAAAATCATCGTAACCAACCTGGCGAAGACCTCCGTTCTGCTTCAGCTTCTGCAATTACGCAAGCTCTCCCATGCCATGCCCTTCGAGCGTTGCCGCCTGAACGATCCTTTGGTCGGCGGTCTGACCTGGTCGCAGGAGATGGGCCGGCGCATTCTGGCGTGCACGGGCGAGGAATTTGAAGGTCCCATCGCAGCCTCGATGACTTTCTACGCCGCAGGCAGAATGTTTCGCACAGACTGGTTCCGCGCGCAAATTCAGGTGCGCGAAGGCCGCATCGTCAGCCTCGAACCCAGCAACATGCCCGCCCGCCGCGTGCGCGTGGTCGAGCGCGACGGTCCCGAACGCCGCCGCGAGTTTGCACAAGATGTGACCGCCGACGGAGCCGCTGACGAAACAAAAGTGAAGTCGGAAGAAAGCTTCTTCGCCGCTGAAGCGTAACCACGAAGATTATGAATGGAGACGACCCAGGTAGTGACAGCCGCCCCCGCTGTCCTGCGAGTGCAGCCACGCAATCTCTCCCTTGTCATTCCAAGGAGCGAAGCAACGAGGAACCTGCTTTGCTTGTGTGGGGACGGGTCTCACACCCATCCATGCCGAGCGGACTCGGCTGCCCGTATCTGCTTACTCCGTGTATGCGACGCCGAGCGAAGATTCGCATCCCTACGTCGTCACGCGCGGCGACAGCAGCCCTGAACGTTGATGATGTTGCCTAAATTGAGACTCGTGCCCTAAATATTTACGCGCGCTGCGCTCTCGCATCCCGCCGCTGCTATCCTGATGATTCATTACCCGTACCATCTTGAGATCACAATTTGTGATCTCAACTTTGAACCATGGCAAAAACCGCAATCGTCGCAGCCAGAAAAATCAACTCGAAGATTCTGATTCTCCGCGGTCAGCGCGTCATCCTCGACGCCGACCTTGCCGAACTTTATGAAGTCAAGGTTCGGCATCTCAATCAGCAGGTCAAACGCAACGCGAAGCGGTTTCCACTAGCGTTTCGCTTCCAACTCTCCGCGCAGGAATTCAAAATCTTGAGATCACAAAATGTGATCTCAAGTCAGAGCCACGGTGGCACGCGTTACCGGCCGTACGCTTTCACCGAACACGGCGCGATCATGGCCGCCACTGTTCTGAATTCTGAACGCGCCGTCGAAATGAGCGTCTTCGTGGTACTCGCTTTTGTTCGCATGCGCCGCGCCATTGCCACCAATCGGCATATCCTGGCCAAGCTGGCTGAGGTCGAGCGCCGTTTGGAAACCCATGACGCCGACATCCAGGATCTGATGGACGCCATCCGCGAGCTGATCAACCCTCCCGATCCGCCCCGTCGTCGCATCGGATTCGAAACACCTGTTGATTCGCCAGGAAGTCGGAGCAAACCCTTGACGTCCCGCACGTTGCGGAGGTAACTCTTACCATAGATCCGCGATCTGCCCCAATTCCCTAAAGATTCCCCCGTCCCCTGCCGATCCTATCTCTTAGGAGATCAGAAAATGATCACTCCAATCAGCAGCGTTCACCCTCCGACGTCCACCAAGTCTCGCACCCCTGTTCGGAACCTAAGCCGACCCTCAGGCCCAGACTCCGCCAGTCCCAAAAAGCGGCGCACTCTGGCAAGACCAAGTAACCCTAAAAAGTGCCGGCCAGCCCGATCACGACCCAGACGGAAGTAGGACCGTAGCACCGGCACTCCCCGAACCTGTAGCTCCGGGAACTTGCCGGCGGTCGCGGGGACAACGTGCCCCCGCACCCGCCTCCGAGACACGGCAAACCTCCCGAGGCGCCGTCTGTCCGAAGGCCCTCGCCCAAGGGGGGCGGAGAGACCTTCCGGCAACATCTCTACGCTTCGGCTTGGTTGCCCCGGCCCTCCGGTGCAAACCCGATCCGCACTAAGCGAGTCTTGACTTTGCGGTCGCGGTAGTCGGTGCAGTACAACACGTCCAACGTGACAGGGCGCACCATCCCGCCGAAGGTGCAGGAGATCGCACGCCTTCCTTCCGCGCCGTACTGCACGTGCGCGTTCGAGCAACCCGCACAGAGTGGCTGCGGCTTCACCGGGCGCGTCTTGCGGAGGGCCGAGCGAATCGCCTCCACGACCAGCTTGATGAACACAAACAACACAACCGGCATCGCGACCTCCTTATCTTCACTGACAAATCACCGCACAATCGTGCCGATTTGCAGTAAGTTCGTTTACTTTTCAACCGACTTTGCGTACTTCGCGAATCCTTAAGCGATCTTCGCGGTTAGCTTTCTAGCCGCAAGGCTCATAAAGACATCGCATGCACGAAAAGCCGAAAACGGACAAGCGTTGAAACGCGCCTGCTATTCCCGGATTCCGTGACTCGACTCTGCAAAAACCAGTTCCAAGTCTTCGGACTCCAATCCCAGGAGCAGACCCTGAAACTCGGCCATCGTTTCTGAGGAGGCGTGTGCCTCCACAAAAGCGCGGGCTTCCATTTCAGAAGCTTCGGGAAAGAACCGGCGATAAAGTTCGATCTTCTGCGCCTCCACAGCCTTTCCCAGGAACAGCTTGTAGTCGATACGTCCCGGCCTCAGCAGTGCCGGGTCGAGCGATTCGATGTGATTGGTGGTCATCACAAACAGCACGTTCTCCGGAGCGTGAAAACCATCCAGCACACTGAGTAGTCCCGACAGGCTCACGCCGAAGCGATCCGCCGGATCGTTCTTCTCGCCCTGCGTCGCGGGTGCTACCGTTCGATCGCGATCCCTCTGCTCCGTCCTCCGATTGCCGCTCTTCATGCAATCGATGTCTTCGAACAGAATCACCGCGTTCTGCGGCACGTCGTTGATGGCTCTCTTGAGAGTCCGGTCGTTGAACTCAGTCAAGTTGACGGCATACAATGACATCCCAAACTTCGCAGCCAGACCCGACACCAGCGAAGTCTTGCCGGTTCCCGGAGGCCCGTACAGCAAATAACCTCGGTGATACGGCACTCCCAAGTGGCGATAACGCTCGCGCGATGCCCGGAACTTTTCGATGTCCTCCACCAGGCGATCTCGTTCGCCCGGCTTCAGGATCACCGAATCCAGCGAGCGCGGCGTGTATGCCTGCACGTACGACCAGCCTTCGTCGTAAACGTACAGGTACGACGCCATTTTCACCTTGCTCTGGTGACACGCCACGATCTCGTCCACGAACTGCTTCAGAAAGATCTGCTTTCGTCCGATCGTCCGAAACGTGAGTGACTCGATGCGTCGCGGAGTCCAACCCTTGGTGTCCTCGCTGCGCGAGAACCACGCCCAGAACGGACGCCCGCCAAACCAGAACCGGTGTCGGCCTGGCGCAGGGATCAGTGCGGTTCCCTTGCCGCGCAGGGTGGTGTCAAGATCGACGCGACGAATGCGCTCGAGGAACTTCTGCTCGAGAAACCATTCCTTGATCCAGGTGAAGGCGGCATCGTCATCCTTCACGGTAATCATCATGGTCGTCTGCTCAACCATCCAGTACCACAGCTTCATGGGCAGCGCGCGCAAGTACACGCTGACCGCGCCGATGATCATCAGCAGCAGTCCGCCAGAGGCAAACTGGTTCTGCCCGCCCAAGACTTGTCGCAAGAACTCCAACATTTTCGTCATTGTTTTCTAATTGTCGTTTTCTAACCGACACGAGGTCGGACATCCTCCCTGACGTCCTCATTCCAAGAGTCCGTCGGCAAGAGTTGGTACCGACTCGTGCAGGAGTGCGCTGCCTTGCGCACGCTATAGGTTTAGGTTTTGCGGAAGAGTGTCGAAAAATCGCCTAGCGCGACCGAAGCGACGCCCTATGGCAACCCGGCCAATTAATTGGCTGCAGCTGCCCGCGTAGCGTTTTGGTTGTGAAATGCGCCATGGGGGCGTCCTTTCGCATGAATTGAGATTCCGAAGATGCCATAACTCGGAATTCCGTGCAACCAGGAAAGAACCCGTGCGGGATCTTTTCCACAGACCTCTCAGCTCAAGTTGTGACATCCAACCTTGCCTTCGACATGGGAAAGGTCGATCATCGCAGTGCCGCGAGGCAGAACCACTCGGTCGATCTGAGGCACAAAGCGCTTACTCCGCAATATTGTGCATGCAAGTCCAGGCGGCGCAAAATTTTACGGGGAAGCCGCCCATATCACTTTCTCGCAAGCGCTTGCAAACAGTGATTTTAGAGATGAGCCACAAAAAATGTGATATCTACTTCGTTCCCAAAACGGGAAGTCGCGGAGGCTTCTCGCCTCCGCGCTTCCCCCTACTCCGTCTGCTCCAGCGTGCGGACGTAGTCGACAACCGACTCGCTCCAGCCGTCGATGTGCGTCCACTTGCCGTAGCCGACGCCGTTGTTGTAGCTGGCCACGTTGATCACGTAACCTTTACTCTTCGGCCCAGGCACGGTGTCGTGCGCCTGCTCGTCAGTGATCGCGATCAGGCGATCGCAGCCGTGCTTCTGATTTAGCTCGGTAACCGCCTTTCCGAGCTGCGTGCCGTTGTGAGGCTGCGACCGATCGATCGCATCGCGCAACGCGAAGCCGCGACGCGCCGGCACTTCGACCAGCGTGTCAGAGAAGCTGAACACAGCCACCTTCTCGCCGATCTCGCGCAGCAACACCGCGAGGCCGTACGCTGCGTCGGTGCGCTGCATCTCGGAACGCTGAGACAGAGGAGCAGTCATCGAGCCGGAAACGTCGACCAGCACGATGGTCTTCCCGCGCAGCTTCTCTTGTCCAGCAACGCACGTCAGCATAGCCTGCTCGAGCGCCTCTTCCCACTGCGGAGCGTAACGCGCCGCAGCCAGGAAGCGGAACGGGAGCACGCGCGCCGTGCTCATCGAGCTAAGAGCAGCGAGGACGAGACTCTGGTCGACTCCGGCCTCCCGCAGGTTGCGCAGGTTGCGGAGAAGAGCCAACGCGCCGAGCTTCTGCTCGCGAAGCAGTCGCTCCCATGCCTCGCGCTTGTCGGCGCCGGCACTGAGAGCAACTTCCCAGGTGTCAGGGGAGCCGAGCTCACCCGCGATCAGGCGCTTCCACACTTCGGCCTGCGCCTCGTCGCGAGGCTTGGCGTGAGCGAGGAAGAGCACGTCGCGCAGCTTGATGGGTCCGCCGCGATCGTACTTGGCCAGCGCGTACTCATCAAACTTGGGAAAAGCCGCAGCCAGCCCCTTCTTCACCTGCGCCGAGAGCGGGACGCGACCGTCCTTCCAGTAGATGGCAACGAACTCTGCGAGCTCGTCGGCACGCTGGATGACGCGCGCCAGCGTCTTAGCCACAAAGCCGCGATGCGTGGCGTGACGCGCCATCTCGCGCACGAGCAACAGCGGCGCGTGACGCAGCTTCATCCTCTCGCGCCCCTCGACCGCAAGCGCGGCCACCTTCTCGGCTGCAACCTTGGGCACGAGTTCCGCGATGCGGCCGGCGATCTCGACGCCATCCTCGTAGAACTGGCTCTCCCAAAGCAGGCAAGCCAGCACCGAACGGCGCAGCTGCAGTTCCGTCGAGACGTTGCGGGCCGGCGCACCTTCGTGCGTGCGCGGACCAAAGTTCAGGTTGAGTAAGTTCAGTCGAGCCATGAGTGGCCTCCTTGTAGCCAGCAGCTATCAGCTCTCAGCAAAAGCTGCTAGCTCCTGGCGGACAGCTAATCGTTCTGGGTTGTCAATCCGAACCGCGTGAGCGGTGAGGAATCTGCTGTTGACTTCGCCGGGGAATCAGGCGACGACGGCATATTGACGGACGTTCTGGCTAAACTACAGAGCCCAGCTCTGGCAGGATTCCATGCCTGCGTCATCCGTGTCCGAAGTAGCCGAAGTCTTCGCCACCGGCGAAGGCGGTTGATCGTACGTTTTTTGATACGCGCCGGGGAATTTGCGGCAACGGTATTGCTCTGCCAACTGAGCTACATGCCCTGTGAAGGACATGGCAGGACTCGAACCTGCGACCCTTTCGAAGGAACCCTTGCCTTCGCCACCGGCGACGGTGGTGTGCTATTCCGACGGGACGATCTCCAGGTCATCCTCCTCCTCGTCGTCAACTTCCTCGCCCTTGGCGAAACCGACCTGGCGATTCACGTCTTTGGTGCGGATGATCCAGGCGATGTCCTCCATGTCTTTTCGGCTTGGAACTCGCTTGTCGTTATAGTCGGTGCACTGGCTGACTTTGAACGGCACTAGCCGCGTGGGGGTCAGAAAAGCGCAGAAGACGATCTCCTCGCTCTCCGCGAATCCGCGCTGAATGTGCGCCCAGTAGCACGAGTTGCACAACGGATCGCTGATCTGCGGCTTTCCGTTTCTGATGATGACGCTCATACAGACTCTTTAATCGGCGCGCGCGCCGGGGTTGCGAGGTTGAAATGAATCGGCCGGGGAATCAGCGACGAAAGTAGGTTTAGGCGCTTTACCATTTAGCCACGCGGGCACAATTGCCGCGGCAGGATTCGAACCTGCATCTCCCGCTTTACAGGCGAAGCAACCCTCGTCTTTCCCACGGTCGAACTTTGTTTACATCCGGCGCACTTCCTTCTCCCATGCCGCGATGCGTGCGCGAATCCAATGGACTTCTCCGCGGTTCGATTGCCGCTTGCCTATCGCCACCCGATGATCATCCCAGGTCAATCTCACCTGCTTGCGTTCAGCAACGTCCCAGCGCAGATGACTCTCGCGACGGGCGATCTCGACGCATTCGTACTCGACCAGGTACCACTGACCATCAAGCAGCCTGTAGCTTTGACTATGGTCGAGCCTGATCTCGTCGATGTACTGGCGCAGCAGGCGCTCTTTCTTCCGTGCACGCGCACTCGGACTCGGAACAAAGCACAGTAGCCCACTTCTTGGATGGACATAGAAGCCGTTCACACTCCAACCACGCGGGCGCTCGTAAACCGTGCGATCGGGGCCAATCCAGCAATCGGTTTCGACCATTTGCTCCAGGTGATCGAAAATGTGCCGCCCGGTCACCTTGCGAACGTCGAGACCGTGGCGCAATTCGCTGTGCACCTTGTCCCAGGGCCGCCCGAGATTGCTGTGCAAGAATCCCTCGAGCGGCCCAAGCACGTCGGTGAACCACTTGCAGTCGGAGCCATACTGCCGCCTCCGGCCCGACGATACGAACTTGAGTTGATCCTCGTAGTCGGCATCAGGAACAAATGGGAGACGCTTGCCCCACTTGCGGTTTCTCCGGGTGCTGCCGCCGCGCTCCCGCTCAACCACCACTTTGTTCATGTCTTTACGCATTGCCCGAATCACTTCTAAAGTGTCCGAAGACACCGGTTGAGGTTTTGTTGCTCTCGCCGGGGAACATGCGAGAAGAGAATCGACTCGAGGCCGGTCTCTGCGGCAACCCTGCGCTTCGGGGCAACGCCCCCAGATCCTTGCAGATCCCGGCATTCCCGCAGATCAGCCTCCCGGCAGGGTTCGCTGGCCCCGCTTCGTCGCATGGTTTGGCGCGAAGTAACCCTGCTCTTCACCCCCGGCGAAACTCCGTCCTAAGACGGCGTGGGTGTGCCGCGCCACACTATGCCTTGCAGCCAGGGAACAGCGTTCACGGTTGAGGGCTCGAACCCCGGCCCGGTCTAAAGGCACGCCGCGAAGTTGCCGTGAACTTCACCACTGACTGAACTTTATTTTCCGAGCGCGAACTCTTTTCGCGCATTTTCATAGCGTCGACAAGTTGGTCAGGGAACGTTCGGCGACGGAAAGGGCTTGCGCCCTTGAGGATTCGAACCTCACAGCTCCCGTTTCCGGGGCGGTTCTACCCAGAAGAAGTATCCGTAACTTTTCACCACTGACCGACTCGATCCCGGGCCAACCACGCTCGGGGTTTCTGAGGCACACATCAGCACTTGCCGCATAGCGGCTTCTGCACGCATGCATCTTCGCAAGCCGGGGGAACAAGCGACGGCGGACGTGTCGTGTCAAGGCGAAGGAACCGCAGTCTGCGCCACCCAGCGTTATTTTGTTTTGTTAGCTTTGCGTTAAAGAGCGCCGAGGATTAATTAGCGCAATCGGACGACGCCCTCAAACTGACTCGACCAGGTGTTGGCCGAAGCAGCCCGCTTAGCGATTTGTGCGTAAATTCTGACAAATTGGGGCGTCCTTTCCGTAGGAGATATTTGAAGATGCCATAACTTTTAGTTTTGTGCAAGAGGAAAAAGTGTGTCTTGAAAAATATTTCTGCGCTCTCTGCGCCTCGTTTCGCAAACGCAGAGATCACGATGAAAGAAGTTCGAAGGCGGGATAACTAGGGGCAATCGCCACGAATGCATCTGGCGGAGAACCGGCGGGAATCATAAAGTAACCCTGCACTTCGCGCTTAAACGTATCGAGATACGCCTTCAGAATTG
>Ga0073928_10008123_pt1 | contig 13297 bp, 9 predicted proteins | sample PaiPotPPA55metaG_FD_76969 | JGI IMG/M metagenome (GOLD analysis project Ga0073928, IMG submission 76969) | Iron sulfur acid spring bacterial and archeal communities from Banff, Canada, to study Microbial Dark Matter (Phase II) - Paint Pots PPA... ...
ATTCAACTGCATCGCACTCGTCAACTCAGCCCGCGACGTCGGACCATGCACATGCACATAACGCAGCAACGTCGACACATTATGCCTACGCACCTCATCCTGCGTCGAACCACCCGGTCCGGCCACGATGGCCATGGGTCAGGTCCTGGCGCGCCGGGAGAGGGAGTCCACGGCCGCCGCGAGCAGCAGCACCGCGCCTTCGATGATCAGCTGATAGGCCGCGGCGTTGTTGCCCTGCAGCAGGTCGGAGATCCCGTTCTGCAGGATGGCGAGCACCACGCCACCGAGGATCGCGTCCACCACCCGGCCACGCCCACCCATCAGCGACGTACCGCCGATGACCGCCGCAGCCACCGCGAGCAGGAGGGTGTTGCCGCTACCGTCACCGGTGCTCACCCCGCCGAGTTGGCCGGCCAAGGCGAGGCCGGAGATCGCCGCCATCCCGGAGCAGATCACGAACACGGAGGTGCGGATGGTGAGGACCCTGATGCCGGCTCGGCGTGCGGCCTCTTCGTTGCCGCCGACCGCGAAGACGTGCCGGCCGTACCGGGTCTTCGTCAGCCCGAAGCTGAGCACGACGAGCAGGCCGAGGATGTACACCGAGGACCACGGCACACCGCGCTGGTGAATACCCTCACGCTGCTGCCAGGACGCCGCCTGGTCGATGTTCATGACATAAACGAACAGGCCGCCGAAGACCAGCATCGCCGCGAGGCGCAGCCCGAGTACGGAGACGGGTTCCGTGGCAAGTTTCTGTCGTCGACGCGCCGCGGCCTGGATCAGCTTGACCAGGGCGTAGACGGCCACACACGCCACGAGCACGATCCAGCCTGCGATCGGGGTGAGGCGGCCGAAGTAGAGGTTGTGCAGCGTCTGGTCGCTGATCTGGATTCCGTTGGACTTGGAGTTGATCACCAGGATCTGCACGCCCTGGAAGGCGATGAAGGCGGAGAGCGTCACCACGAAGGACGGGATGCCGATCCGCGCGCGCAGCCAACCGAGCAGGAGCCCGACCACCGCGCCGAAGGCGGCGGAACCGAGGATCACCACGGGCCAGGACAGGCCGTGCTTGACGGAGAGGACGGCACCGAAGGCGGCAGCGGTCGAGCCGACCACGCCGGCGGACAGGTCGATCTCACCGAGCAGCAGCACGAACACCAGACCCATCGCCATGAGCGTGGTCGGGGCCGCCTGCTCGGTGATGGCGACCAGGTTGCTGCTGGTGAGGAAGTTGCTCTGGGCGACACCGAAGATGACCATCAGGACAATGGCGCCGACGACGGCGGGCACCGAGCCGGTCTCGCCGCTGCGCAGATGGCGGACGTAGGAGTGCATCGTGGCGCGGAGAGACTGCGGGATCCTGGCCGTGACGATGCCGGCGGGATGCGCGGCCTCGTGGTCGGCCAACGCGTCGCCGGTGGGCGTGCCACCCTCGGCGGGGGTGTTGTCGCCGGGCATCCCATCGCTGCCGGAGCCGCTCATGACACCGCTCCATTCGTGCTCTGCAGGCCGAGCGAGCCGGAACGGCCCGTGGTGATCAGTTCGACGATCTGGGTCTGATTCACGTCCGTGGTCTTGACCTGCGCGGCCATCCGGCCGAGGTAGAGCGTGGCGATGCTGTCCGAGACCTGCAGCACGTCGAGCATGTTGTGCGAAATCAGGATGACGGCCCGGCCCTGCTCGGCGAGGCGGCGCACCAAGTCGAGCACCTGTGCGGTCTGCGCCACGCCGAGGGCGGCGGTCGGCTCGTCGAGGATGACCACCTTGGAGTTCCACAACGCCGTCTTGGCGATCGCCACGGTCTGCCGCTGGCCACCGGACAGGCTCGAGACCTTTTGTCGTACTGATGAGACGGTTCGAACGGAGAGCGAGGCGAGCGCCTGGCCCGCCTGACTCTCCATGTCGGGTTCGTCCAACGTACGGGTTCTACTGATCAGGGACTCGCGGCCGAGGAACATGTTCTGGACGATGTCCAGGTTGTCGCACAAGGCGAGGTCCTGATACACGATCTCGATACCCAGCGCGGAGGCGTCGCGCGGCCCCTTCACGGTCACCGGGTTGCCCTCGAACAGGTACTCGCCGCCGTCGATGGAGTACGTACCACCGATGCACTTGACCAGCGTCGACTTGCCCGCGCCGTTATCACCGACCAGCGCGGTGACGTGACCTCGGCGGGCCTCGAAGTCGACACCTTTGAGCACGTCGACCGGCCCGAAGGACTTGGTGATCCCCCGCAGCCGTAGAACCGGTAGGTCGTGGTCGTCGCTCATTTTCGATCTCTGCCTTCCGTCGCGCTGTAGCTGGGCGCTGCTGTTCGCAGCGGGGGCACGACCCCCCGCAACCCCCACGCCAAGGGGCTCCGTCCCCTGGACCCCCTTGGCGTGGCTCCCAGCGTGCTGGGGTACAGCGGCGGCTACGTCAGGCCCGCAGCCGCACACTCGGTGGTGAAGGCCGAGGTGCACACGTCGGACAGCTTGTCGTCGCCGCCCTTGATCGGCAGGTCGATGTTCGACTTGGTGATCACGACCGGAGTTTCGAGGATCGACTTGATCTGCTGGTTGTTGGTCGGGTCGGTCGTCGAGGTGAAGGTCATGGTGACGTTGCCCTTGATGATCTGGTCGGCCAGGTCCACAGAGGGCTGAGCCTCACCCTTGGCGGCCTTGTAGATCGAGAAGGACTGATCGCCGGCGAGGATGTTCTGCAGACCCACGGCCGAGGCGTCCTGGCCGGAGACGGCGACCTTGCCCGCGATGCCGAAGTTCTTCAGGTCCTGGATGACCGCGTTGGCCATGCCGTCATTGGCGACCATGACCACGTTGATGTTGTGGTCCTTGTTGTACATCGCGGTGAAGTCGGTGCCGGCGGTCGGGTTGTCCCAGTTGGTGACCGACTGCTGTCCCGACTCCTTCCAGGTGCCGGCGGTGATCAGCGGCTGAAGCACCGACATGTAGCCCTGGTTGAACAGGGTCGCGTTGTGGTCGGTGGGGGCGCCGTTGAGGATCGCGACGTCCGGGCTGCTGATGTTCTGCGACTTGACGGCCGCGACCAGGGCATTGCCCTGGTCTACGCCGACCTGGACGTTGTTGTAGGAGATGTAGTAGTCCGGGCTCGCGCCGGTGTCGAGGCGGTCGTAGTCGATCGTCTTGACGCCCGCCGTGTGCGCCTCCTTCTCGATGGCCGCGCCGACGGTCGTGTTCAGCGGGTCGAGAATGAGCACCTGGACATGCTCGGTGTTGATCATCTTGTCTGCGAGCGACTGCTGCGTGGCGGTGCTGCCCTGCGCGTTCTGGATGTCGCAGTTGAGGCCCTTGGCATGGCATTCGCTCACGAGCGCCGGGGCGTCCGCGTTCACGTAGCGAGCGGACGAGACCGTGTCCGGCAGGATGATGCCCACCTGCGTGCCGGATGCCGAAGTACCCGAAGCGGATGAGTTCGAATTCGAAGATGAGGAGCACCCCGCGACGACACCCAGAGCTAGGGCTGCGGCACCGGTGAGGGTGGCACTCAGGACGGCTTTACGCATCATTGCGCGTGGTCCTTTCTCAGGCCGGCGGGCCGAAGCCCGGCCTCGGCGTAGCCGATTCCAAAAAGTATTTGGCTGGGGCAACAAATGTCGTTCCCCAGGTAATCGAAGCGTCCGGAGGCCAAATTAGTTGCCCGCGATAACGATCCTCCCACCCGAAGGGCGACATGATCCCAAAGTTCACCTGCCTGGCCTATTGCCGTATTGCCTGAACAGCCGCACTGCTTATCCGGGAAATGCACAGTGGCCGTCTCGGCCGTCATTCAGACGGCCGAGATGGCCACTCGAGCAGTGCGGTGAGCGGGCGCCGGCTGCGGAGTGAGCCGGCGGGGCCGTGGTCAGCCCGCCGAGGCGCTGGCCACGGCCGCGCCCACCTTCGCCGTGATGTCGGAGACCTCGCTCGCCGGCGGCGCGGTCACCTGGACCGGAGCACCCCAGTCGGACAAGTCCATGGTCATGCTGACCAGGCCCGCGGAGCTCTGCCCCGACGTCTTCACCTGCACCGGCAGCCCGTTCGAGCCGACCCAGAGGTCGATCGTCTCACTGGTGACGCCGCCGGACTGCAGCTGCGACTTGAGCGTGCCGATCTGCGCGGACGAGAGCGACGTGCCCACGGCACCGCTCTGCAGGAACTGGGTGACGTTCAGGGTGCCGTTGTAGTGCGTGGTCTGCTGCCCCTGCACCGTCTCGGCGCCGACCTTGGTGACCTGCTTCGAGGCGATCAGCGCCGACAGCCCGTTCAACGGATTCTCGTTGCGCGCCGAGTTGATAACCGACGAGAACGCGCCGAGCGAACCCGAGGCCTCGGCGAGGTTGATCTCAGACCACTGCTTGCCGCCGCCCAGCACGGACGAGAGCGCGGGGTAGTCCAGGTAGATCTGATCCCCGATGAGGATCTCGCTGATGTTCTGACCCGCGCCCTGCATGGTCATCGACATCTCGAGCGAGGGGCTGTACTGCTCGTCGGCGTTCATCGTCATGGAAAGGCCGTCCACCGACATCGTTCCGGTGATCTTCACCGTGCCGGCGGTGTTCGCCTTGCTCATCGAGTCCGCGACCAAGGAGATCGCCGCCCCGTTCACCGATCCGCCGAGCCCGGTGTTCGTCGACGCGGACCCGCTGTTGCCCGAACAGCCGGCCATCGCCAGCACTGCCGTGGCGGCCAGTCCTGCGCCGATGCCGAGCCGAACGCTATTACGCCTGCTTTCATTACGCACAGTGCCGTGCCCTCCCGTTGCGGCGGACCCCTGCCGCCGACTTGCATTTCCACCCTAGCCCCGGCCTTCGACAGACCACGCCGACACCCGGGGTCTTGACGTCACCGTGACAAGAGTGTTGCGGATGACGGTTCAGTACCCACAGTTACGCCGGCTCGGTTGCCCTGGCTCGGTTGCCCTGGCACTGCGGTGCCTACCGGGCTGCCGTCATGCACAGTGGATGAACGATCGTGTCCCCGGTGCCTGCCAGGCTGTCGTTATGCACAGTGGATGAACGATCGTGTCCCCGCCGCCCGAGGCTGTCATGATGTACGGATGAACGATCGTGTCCTCGCCGCCTGTGACGGCGCCTGCAAGCGCAACCCCGGTCCTGCAGCCTGGGCATGGGTGATCGCCGAGGACGCGAACGGCGGCCCCGGCCGGTGGGCGGCCGGGCCGCTCGGTGACGCCACGAACAACATCGCCGAACTGACCGCGCTGGAACAGTTGCTGACCGAGGTCGACCCCGGTACGCCGCTTGAAGTGCGGATGGACTCGCAGTATGCGATGAAGGCCGTGACGACGTGGCTGCCCGGCTGGCGCAAGCGGGGCTGGAAGACGGCCTCCGGCAGCCCGGTCGCGAACCGCGACCTGGTGGTGCGGATCGACGCCCTGCTGAGCGGACGCGACGTCAAGTTCGTGTACGTGCCCGCGCACCAGACCGACGGCGATCCGCTCAACGCCTTCGCGGACGAGGCGGCGAGCGCCAGCGCGGTCAGTCAGCAGCCGGCCGGCGGGAAGCTGACGCGCGAGCAGAGCAGCCGGTTGGCGGTGCCGGCCGTCACCGAGATTCTCTCGAAGAGCGAGGCGGCCGGGAGCTCAGGCGCAGCAACGTCGGCATCGACCTCGACGAAGAGCTCCGGGGGACGGCCGGGTTCGGATGCCGGACCGAAGTCGATCGCGGCGAAGTATCCGGGGACCTGCAGTTGCGGTAAGCGTTACGCGGCCGGGGAGCGGATCGCAAAGGGACCGAGCGGCTGGGGCCACCTCGAGTGCGCCACGCGGTGAACCGGGGCACGCCCGCTCCGTAGCGACGGCTGCTACTCCCCCGCCGCCGTGAGTGCCGCGGTCCAGAAGAATGCCCAGTACTTTTTCATTGTTTCCGCGTGCTCCTGCGCAGCGTCGGCAGACAGGGGAGCAACGGACCGATTTCTCCGATCGCAGTCTGTCAGTACTCTACAAAGGAACTGCGGCGCGGCTGCCGCGCGACCCTGAGCGACACCCTGCGCGACACCGTGAACGGCCTTGTTCTCAGATAAGTCCGCACCACGCGTTGACTGCGGGTGTTTCGGAGAGCAAAACTGGAAACACGAGGAGCGCAGTTGCGCGGTCCTCATCCGGCGCGCGCCCGCGATTCGCGGCGCTGCCCGGATGCCGGCCCGGCGATGGCCCCCCACCGCGATGAAGGGAGGCGAACGAGCGTGTCGGAGCTCTCGGAACACGACCAGGCGACTCTTCGCGAGATCGAAGAGCAGCTCGCGGCGGACGACCCGCGACTGAGCCAGAAACTTTCGCGCTTCGGCCGGCGCTTCCACTTCAGGCTGCCCTTCCGCCGGCGCAGAGCGTCGGCGGCTCCTCGGAGCGGCCCACAAGGTTCATAAGGTTCACAATGAGGTGACCCACACATGGACGTGACATTCGCAGCGTCAGCCTTCCCCCCGCTCGCCCTCGGCTTCTTCGGCCTCGGCACCGGATACCTGATCTACGGGCCGCAGGAGCTCGTGGGTTGGCCCAAGCGGGATGTGAGCGTGGACCGGGCCACCGGCGTCTGGGGCCTGTGGCTGCCCGGCTTCTGCCAGTTCATGTCCGGCGTGATCCTCTTCGTCGGACTCACCTGGTTCCAGGTCTTCAGCGGCTCCCCGCCGCTGTACATGGCCGCACTCGCCTTCTCCGCGTACGGCATCCACTGGTTCGCGATCGGCTGGAACCGCCACCAGGGCAACGACGCGCGGACCAACGCGGGCATGTGCGTCGCCTTCATGGTGATCTCGGCGATGGGCGCGACGGTGTTCTTCCACGTCGGGGACTGGCCGGTCGGCCTGCTCTTCCTCGGGCTCTTCGCGGTCTACCTCGCCGACTTCTTCGCGGCGATCGGCCTCAAGCTCGCCGAGCGCCTGCTCGGCCTGTTCCACGTGTTGACCGGCCTGTGGCTGATGTACCTGGCGTACGCGGTCACCGTCGACTTCGCGATCGGCTTCCACTGGCGGGTGTGACGATGACCGACAAAGCCAAGCATGAGCCAGACGCCCCGGGTGAGCTGCGGGTCGAGCCGCCGAAGCGGGCCGCGGTCGGCATTCCGGGGATCGCCCACGCCATGCAGTACGCGCTGGAGGAGATGGGCCCGAAGCGCAGCCTGCGCACGCTGACGGCGATGAACCAGGCCGACGGGTTCGACTGCCCCAGCTGCGCCTGGCCGGATCCGGAACCGGGCCACCGCAAGACCGCGGAGTTCTGCGAGAACGGCGCGAAGGCGGTGGCCTGGGAGGCCACGCGTAAGCGCGTCGACGCGGGCTTCTTCGCGGAGCACTCGATCGAGCAGCTGCGCGAGCTCGACGATCACCAGCTCGAGTGGCACGGCCGACTCACCGAGCCGATGTATCTGGCGCCCGAAGCGTCGCACTACGCCCCGATCGGCTGGGACCAGGCGTTGCGGCTGGTCGCGGACCGGCTGCTCGCCCTGCCGGATCCGAACCGCGCGGCGTTCTACACGAGCGGGCGCGCCAGCAACGAGGCCGCGTTCGTGTACCAACTGCTGGCCCGCCGCTTCGGCACGAACAACCTGCCGGACTGCTCGAACATGTGCCACGAGTCCTCGGGTGCGGCGCTGACCGAGACGATCGGCGTCGGAAAGGGCGTGGTCACGCTCGAGGACATCGAGCGGCACGCCGACCTGATCATCATCGCCGGGCAGAACCCAGGCACCAATCACCCGCGCATGCTCACCGCGCTCGAGCACGCAAAGAAGCGCGGCGCCCGCATCATCGCGATCAATCCGCTGCCGGAGGCCGGCTTCACCCGGTTCCGCAATCCACAGACCCCGCGCGGCCTGGTCGGCCCCGGCACCCAGATCGCGGACCGGCTGCTCCCGGTTCGGGTCAACGGCGACCTCGCCCTTTTCAACGGTCTGAACCGGGCGCTGCTCGAACGGGAGGACGCGGCGCCGGGCACCATCCTCGACCACGAATTCCTGGACCGGTACTGCGATGGTCTCGCGGAGGCCGCCGCGCACTGGCGATCCCTCGACTGGGCGGACATCGAACGTCTCAGTGGCCTGACCCGGCGGCAGATCGACCGGTGCGTCGACGAGGCGATCCGGGCCCGCAGCGTCATCGTGTGCTGGGCCATGGGGCTCACCCAGCACCGCAATGCGGTCGCCACCATCCGCGAGATCGTCAACTTCCTGCTACTGCGCGGCAACATCGGCAGGCCGGGCGCGGGCCCGTGCCCGATCCGTGGGCACAGCAACGTCCAAGGGGACCGCACCATGGGTGTCTGGGAGCAGATGCCGGACAGTTTCCTCGACGCGTTGCGCGACGAGTTCGGATTCGATCCGCCGCGCGAGCATGGTCTCGACACCGTCGGTTCGATCCGGGCCATGCGCGATGGCAAGATCGACGTGTTCTTCGCGCTGGGCGGCAACTTCGCCGCCGCGACCCCGGACACGGCCGTCACCGAGGCCGCCCTGGGCCGGTGCGCATTGACCGTGCACGTCGCGACGAAGCTCAATCGCTCGCATCTCTGCCACGGCCGTGAGGCGCTGCTACTGCCATGCCTTGGCCGCACCGAGCGAGATGTGCAGGCCGGCGGCGAACAGGCGGTGACCGTTGAGGACTCGATGAGTATGGTGCACGCATCCCGCGGCCGACTCCTTCCGCCCGCGCCAACCGTGCGCAGCGAGGTCGCGATCGTCACCGGCCTCGGTGAGGCGATGTTCGGCGACGAACTCGGCTGGCGCTCGATGCGCGATGACTACGCGGTCATCCGCTCGCACATCGAGCGCGTCGTGCCGGGCTTCCACGCCTACGAAGAGCGCGTTGCGCAGCCTGGCGGCTTCATGCTGCCGCGCCCGCCGCACGACTCGCGCTCCTTCCCGACCGCGACCGGCAAGGCGCGGCTGACGGTGAATGAGCCTACTGCCGCCGAGGTGCCGGAAGGGTGCCTGCTGCTGCAGTCCGTCCGCTCGCACGACCAGTTCAACACCACGGTGTACGGATACGACGACCGGTACCGCGGCATCCATGGCGGCCGCCGAGTCGTGTTCGTGAACCCCACAGACCTCAGGTCCCGTGGCCTGCGCGACGGAGACCAGGTCGACCTGATCAGCGTCTGGAAGGACGGGGAGCGACGCGCGGCTGGATTCCGCGCAGTCGCCTACCCGACGAGCAGAGGCTGTGTGGCGACGTACTTCCCGGAGGCGAACGTCCTCGTGCCTCTCGACTCGACCGCCGAGGTGAGCAACACCCCGACGTCCAAGTCCGTGCCCGTCCGCCTTGAGCCGAGCAGGTAGCTGCAGGTCAGATGCAGCTGGCGCACTCTGTTGTGTAGATGTCGGTGAACGGTCCGTAACCCTGGCCTTCGAACCCGACGTAGCTGGTGGCGTCGCCGAGGTCTGAGGTCGGGATGGTCCACGTGTACGTATATCCATTGATGGTTGGCGGAATGTAGGCGACGGGCGTCCACGACCAGTCAGTGCCACTGCTGCCGCCGGAATAGACAAGCAGAGTGGTGTTCTCGATCAGCCAGCGGGCGCACAGCGGATCGTTGCCCGTATTGTCGTCGGCCATCCACCAGCAGCTCGCCGACGACGTGTCCGGCGGGGAGATGTAGACCCGGCGGAAGGAGAAGGGCACGTAGAAGTCCGCCGAGTAGCTGACGGCGCCGGATCCGGCCGAGATCACGGGGTTGGCGATGGACTGGCCGCCGGGCAGTGCCAAGGTGGTGACACTTACGGTGTTGCTGGATGCTGAGAGATCGCCGCCGGCGCCCTGGGCTACGACGTTCAGTGTGTAGGCCGTTCCACCGGGTGCCAGGCCGCCGATGGTGACCGCAGTCATGGACGACGGGAGACTGGCTACGACCTGGCCGTTGAGGTACACCAGATAGTTGGCGGCGTTCGCTCCTGCCGACCAGGTGAGGGCGGCGGAGGTGTAGTCGGAACTGGTCACGGCCAGTGCGGCGGGCGCTGTGGGCAGGGCAGACCCGGAGACATAGGACTCCGCGCTGGCCACCTCCGGGGTGCCGCCGGGTACCGCGGCCTCTTCAGCCGACCAGAACGACGGGACGGTGTCGTACGGGTTACCCGGCACTCCGTCGGTGATGTAGACGTAGCCGGCGCCGCGGGTCTGGGAGGTCTCGTCGACGAGGGGGACTTCAGCGGCGGTGACGCCGTAGATGATGTGCCAGATCTCCGAGGGGCTCGCCGGGGTCCAGCCGAGAGCCTGGTAGGCGCTGCTCTCGTAGGTGTCGTAGCTTCCTTCGAAGGTCAGCAGGACGTCCGCGCTTCCCTCGTAGCACTGGGGCACCGCGATGCCGGGGTTGAGCACGGTCATGGCGCCGGGGTGGTTGACCTTCTCGTACTGGTTGACCGCCTGGTATACGGCCGGGAATTCGTTGTTGGCGCCGCACACGTTGTATCCGTCATCGAAGAAGATGCCGTCCACGTAGTTGCCGTACAGCGCGTACCAGGAGTTGATGTCCTGCTCGATCTGGGCGACCCAGTCGGCCATCGACGTCGAGCCGAGCCGTGTCGTGCGGCCGGTCTGGCCCAGATAGCCGGTGTCGACATAGCCGAGTACTTGTTTGCCCGAGTCGTGGGCGCGGTCGATCGCGCTGGTCCACCCGGCGACGGCCTGCGAACCCGGCCCGTTCAGGACATTCGCGACCACCACGCCGAGTTTGGCTGTGGGGGACCCGATCAGGGTGTTCCAGTCCGTCGTGTCACTGGTGGGATCGACGTACGCCGGGTCGGCGATCACCTGCCCGGTCCAGGCCGCGCCGGCCCAGGTGGCGACCTCCTCCGCGATGAGCTGCTCCAACTCGGCCGAGATCTCGGCGACGTCCTGCACGGCGGTGCCGACCGTGGACCCGAAGCGGGAGGCGATCCCCGGCGCCTTGGCGGCAAGCCAGGTGCCGATGTTCTTGAAGGCGATGGGGAGGTACTTCTTGGCCCAGGGGGAGAACCACTTCTCCCACGCGCCGCCGAGGATGGCTCCGCCCAGCGTCTTGAGGAGGATGTCGAGCCAGGCCTTGGCGGTGCCGAGGTCCTGGTCGATCCCGTGCACGATCATGGCCTGGATGAAGCCGGTCGCGGCGCCGCCCAGGGGGGTGCAGACGAGCGGGACGGCCGCGACGAACCCGAGGTAGGTCATGCCTCCGATGCAGAGCATCCTGATCGCGTACCCCGCCAGGCTGGCGACCAGCCAGGCGCCGATGGACGCCCACCAGCCGACGGTGGCCTGCACTTCAGCGCTCGGCACGGTGAGCGTGACGCCGGTGCCGTCCGAGGTCAGGGCCAGGGTGCCCTGGAGATTCGCCAACGCCGAGGTGTCGCCGGGCGTCATGCCGACGAGCGGGTAGTCCGCCGCCGCCTGCTGGATGTCGTCGCCGAGGCCGCCGGCCGCCGTGATCTCCGACTGGATCTCGGGCACGGCCTGCGCCATGACGGCCGGATCGAGGCCCAGGTCCGACGCGTTGAGGGTGAGGGTGAAGTCCGTGCTCGACGTAGCGGCCTGGGCAGCCGGGATCGGCGTGAGCAGGCCGCCGAGCATCGCGACGGTGATCAGCAGCGTGGCCAGCGGCCGACGACGGCGGAGGTGGTGGTGGCGTTGGCGTGCAGGGCCCTTGACGGGTTGGCGTGTTGTGAGCGTTCTCAACTTCACTTCTCGACTCCAGGCAAGGCATGGCCGGTGGGTGGAACGGCGGCGGTCGCGCCGGCGGGGGGCAACCGTCCGGCGCGGGTTTATGCGAGAGCTGAGACTTGTGGGTCTAGTGGATCAAACAGGCTCGTCCGGCCGCGGTCAACGGATTCCGCACCGATGGAGAACACTGTCATGCCGAATTCATCTGCTGCCCGCGTCGCGGACCGCCGAGCCGGCGGCCATCGCTCGACGGAGGATCATGGCAGTGCCCGTGGGCGATTGAGCGCGGATGTCGCGGGGACCCCGGAGTTCACCCGACTGCGGGCTGGCGCTCACCCTTTTTGTCCGTCATGGTGGGTAGAACACCAGCTGTCCTTCAAAGGCGAGGGAAGCCATGAGAGTGAAAGACGTACTCAAGAACAAGGGAAGCGACGTAGTCACGGTCCGCCCCGACGCCAGCTGCCGTGCGCTGCTCGCGACGCTGGCCAGCCACAACATCGGTGCCGTCGTTGTCTCGAGCGACGGGTTCACGGTCGCCGGAATCGTCTCCGAGCGCGACATCGTCCGCCATCTGAACGATCGGGGCGACGCCGTCCTCGAGGGTCCGGTCTCCGACATCGCTGTCTGGGAGGTGTCGACCTGCGGCCTGGACGACGCCGTCGAGGAGCTGCGCGAGACCATGACGCAGCGCCGCATCCGTCACCTGCCCGTAGTACAGGGCGGCCGCCTCGTCGGCATCGTCAGCATCGGCGACGTCGTCAAGAGCGCGATCAGTCAACTCGAGTTCGAGCATCAGAACCTCATCGACTACGTGCAGGGCTAGCCCCGCCCGTCACCTCACCCCAAGGCGTTGAGCCAGCGGCTGACGGTCAGATCCGCGGCCGCCGCCTGCGTGTATACGGCGGCGGCCAACCAGGCCAAAGGGTAGGCGTCCTTCGGGCGCTCCTTCGTGTTCACAGTGCGGTGGAAGGCGTCGCGCACGGGCTCTGCCGTGGCTGCGAGATCGCGGAGCAGAGCGGCTCCGATGTGCAGTGCGTCCCGGTCGAGGCGGGCGCAGTCGCGGTCGAGCAGCGCGGTCCGAGTGATCGCACGTCCGGCCGCTGCAGCCTGTTCGACGTGGTGACGCAGCAGGGGCAGCGACGTCTGGTCGACGCCGACGGTCGCGCGCGTGGCGGGGGCATCGGCAGTGGCGCTGGCCGGATTTACCTCGGCTTCGGGCTCGTCCTCATCTGCCTTTTTGGCCGGGATGCGGTCGAGTCCGAGGTTGATGCGCCCGGACCAGGATTCGGGCAGGGCGAGCGCGGTACCGTGATCGAGCAGGCTGATCGCAAGGCCGTACACGGTGCCAGGACGGAGCTTGTCTGGCCGCGCGATGAGCTGGATACGTTGCGGGGCCTCGGCGAGCATCGTGAAGTTGTGCCGATAGGTAGCGGAGCCGCCGATCGGCAGACATCTGATAATGCGGTCGGCACTGCCGTCTTCGTTCACGCCCTCGGGGTCCTCTAGCGCGAGGATGAGCCCTGGCTCATCTCCGCCGAGTGCGCCGAGTCCGCCAAGCATGCGTGCGCGGAGAAAGACCAGGTCGTCGCCTGCACGGTACGCCTCGTCATCCCGGTCGGCGCGTAGGGCGCGGGCCAATTGGTCAGGCAAGGGCTCGTCGA